>Ga0335076_10007088_pt1 | contig 11307 bp, 11 predicted proteins | sample Lox_Sample_25_FD_206717 | JGI IMG/M metagenome (GOLD analysis project Ga0335076, IMG submission 206717) | Soil microbial communities from Loxahatchee National Wildlife Refuge, Florida, United States - Lox_Sample_2.5 | ecosystem: Environmental > Terrestrial > Soil > Wetlands | place: USA... | reverse complement strand
CGGCGGCGTACGCGGCGATGACGTAGTGCGCTGGTGAGCAGATCACCCGGTCGATGCCCGGCCGCAGGACGGCGCCGTAGACCGCGGCGTACTGCTCGGCCGCCGACAGTGCCTGCCCCAGGTAGCCGAACCCGTGTGGGGCGACCATCCGGACCGCGTGCAGCCGGATCGCCGTGGCCAGCCGCCGCAGGTCGCCGGGTGCCGGGGACGCATCCACAGAAGCCAGCCTGCTCACCCCTTTTGGTAAAGTGGCTATGCCAATTTATCGGAAGGCGTTCCGCTGGGGAAGTCGGGTGCGGCCGGGAGCAGGCCGGGGGGTGATCGGGTGGCCGATCCGCGGGCCCGGCGTCACCAGCCCGTCGACCTGCCCGGCATCCAGCCGGTCCTGCTCCCGCGGGTGTCGGACGAGGTCGCCGAGCAGATCCGGCGGCTGATCGTCGGCGAGCAGCTGGCCGAAGGGGCCAGGCTCCCGGCCGAGCGGGAGCTCGCCGACAAGTTCGGCGTGAGCCGGCCGATGGTGAGCCAGGCACTTCGCATGCTCTCCCTCATGGGCCTGATAGAGATCCGGCGCGGGTCCGGCGCCTTTGTCCTGCGCCGCCCTCAGGCCATGGTCACCGCCTCGGTCGGCCTCATGCTGGATCTCCACGGGTCCGTGAGCGAGCTGGCCGAGCTGCGGCTGTGGCTGGAGACGCTCGGGGTCGTCCACGCCGCACAACGTCAGCCCGCTGAGACGGATGACTTCGGCGACGCCCTGGGGCGGCTGGCCGGCTCGACGGGCAGCGCGTCGGCGTGGATCGCCGCTGACACCGAATTCCATGCCATGGCCGTGCGAGCCGCCGGGAACACCTATCTGACCGCCATGTACGAGGGTGTGCACGCCGCCGTGCTCACGCGCGAATACGAGCACTGGGTCCGCACCGAGGCCGAGCCGGCCTGGCTGACGCCGTCCGGTGCCCCGGAGCTGCTCGATCTTCACCGGGCGATCTACGACGCGATCATCGCCGTCGACGCCGAGGCGGCCCGCGCCGCGGTGCTGCACCATCACGAGGTGATGCTGGACCACCTCAGGACCGCCGGGGGGTTGCCCGCGGTCCGGTGATCAAATGGACGGCATGGCCGAAGACAACGTCACTGTGAAGCCGTCATCAAAGTGGTCCCTGTGGTCGCAGGATTCCTTCCTGTCCATCGGATCGAAGGGATCGGTCCTGTCCATCGGGTCGGTCGGTTCCGCCTTGTCAGTGGGATCGATCGGCTCCTTCGCGTCCGCGTTCAGCGTCGGGTCGTCGATGTCCGTGCTGTCGCTGTTCTCGGCGATGTCGGCCGGATCGGTGATGTCGTTCCGGTCGGTCCGCGGGGTGATGTCAAACCGGCGCCGCGCGGCCGGCCAGCGCTGCGAGCCGCAGCGCCCGACGTGACCGCGCGGCAATCACCGCACGACCTGGTCCGCCACGCTCCGGGTGCCGCCCGGGTGACCAACGTCGAGCTGTTCTTCGACCTGGTCTACGTGTTCGCGGTCACCCAGCTGTCGCATCACCTGCTCTCCGATCCGACCGTTACCGGGGCGCTGCAGACCGCGCTGCTCCTGGCCATGGTGTGGCTGGTGTGGGCCTACACCGCGTGGGTCACCAACTGGCTCGATCCGCAGCGGATGCCGGTCCGGTTGCTGCTGATCGCGCTGGTCCTGGTCGTGCTGGTCATGTGGGCCGCGATACCGGAAGCGTTCGGCTCCCGCGGGCTGATCATCGGCATCGGGTACGGCGTCACCCAGATCGGCCGGAGCGTATTCGCGCTGGTGGCGCTGTGGGACGGGCCATTGCGGCAGAACTTCCAGCGGATCCTGGCGTGGTGCGTTGTCAGCGGCGCGTTCGCGGTCGCCGGTGGGATCGCCACCGGGTCGGCCCGGGCCTGGCTCTGGCTGGCGGCCGTCGGGATTGACCTGCTCGGCGGCGTGGTCGGCTTCTATACACCAGGGCTCGGCCGCTCCGTCACGACTGAGTGGACCATCGAGGGCAATCATTTCGCCGAGCGGTGTCAGGCGTTCATGCTCATCGCGCTGGGCGAGTCGGTGTTGGTCATCGGAGCCGCACTGTCCCGCAGGCTCGCGACGGGAATCTCGGCTGCCGAGGCAGCCGCGTTTGTGACCGCGGTGGTCGGCAGCATCGGGCTGTGGTGGCTGTACTTCGACCGCAGCGCGGACGAAGCGGCCCGGGTCATCGCCGAGTCAGCCGATCCGGGCCGGCTGGGCCGCACCGCCTATCACCTGATCCATCCCGTGATGGTCGCCGGGATCATCGTGATCGCCGCCGCCGACCAGGTGGTGCTATCCAACCCGCGTGCTGTCGGTGTGACCTCGACGTCCTGGCTGATCCTGGGCGGAACCGCCCTGTTCATCGCCGGCCACGCCGCCTTCAAGATCGCCGTGTGGCGGATGGTTCCCTGGTCGCGGCTGGCTGCCGTGGCCGTGCTCGGCCTGCTGGGCGCGCTAGCGCCGCACGTCTCCGCGCTCGCGCTGGGTATATGCGCGGCCGTCGTGGTGATCGCCGTAGCAGTGCTCGACCACTTCCCGGCCAGCCACACGAGCCTGTCCGCAGCCAACGCCGAGGACTAATGCGGAGGACGCTGGCTGAGGTCTGCTGGCGGACGTGGTGCCGGCGTCCGCGGCACCCGGTACCGGGCATGGCTGGCCCCGGGTCATGCGACTCGGCTTGGTGGGTCTTTGGTGGGCGGCCCGTTGGTGGGCGGGCCGTGGCTGTGGAAGACGCGCCGCCCGTCGGGGCTGGTGGCGGTGGTCGTACCGTCCGGGTGCAGGCGCAGGGTCCAGCCCCAGCCATGGATCGCGATCAGATGATGGAACGCGCACAACGTGATCAGGTTGGACAGCGCGGTCGGGCCACCATTGGAACGCGGAATCAGGTGGTGGATCTGGCAGACGCTGTCATCGGCGTATCCCTCCTGGGCGGAAAACGCCGCCAGCAGCCGGCCCCGGGCCGCGGTCTGCTTGGCCTCGGCCTTGCCCAGCGCCCGCAGGACCTGCGCCTGCACCACCACCGGCAACGACCCGGCATCGGCACCGGTCAGCGCGTCCAGCGCCCGGTCGAGCATGACCAGCGCCTCGCTCACACTCGCCGGTTGCTGCGGGCTGCCGCACACGCTGCTCACCTCCTGTCCCGGCGCCGGTCGCCGCTCGAGGCATTTCTTCGATCACTAGTTCGACTCTAACGGGGAGCACTGACAATTCCGGCCCCGCACCGGCCACGGCCAGAAAAAGAGCGAGAAAATTTCGCCCGAGAAAGGGGTCCCGAAAAGGGTCACCGAAACAAGGGTCACTGCCAGGCCGGGGCGCTACCCGAGGAGACCCATCGCCCGAGCCCGGTCACCGCCGGCGCGCATCACCCGACGAGGGTCGCCACAGCAGAGGTCACCACCAGCAGGCCTGCTAACTCAGGGCGGGGTCACCGTGCCAGCAGGGCAACCTCGCCGGTAGCGCCGTCGATCGCGGCCAGCCAGGAACCGTCGGCGGCCTCGGCGCCGGTCTCGGTCTCCGGATGGCACGCGGTCACTGTGGGCACGCCGCGACCGCTGCCAACTCTGGGCTGATACGGGTCATCCACAAGGCACGAGATGACACCCCGGGCGGCCAGCAGCAGGGGAACCTGGGGCGGCAGTGGCTGGTCCACGAGCAGGATGGTGCCTTCGTGACGGGCGGTGCGCCCATCCGGGCGGTAGCGCACCAGGCGGCCGACCGCGGCGCCGGGCACCACGGGCCTGGCCGGGATGTGGCTGCCGCAAGCCCGCACGGTGGATGCGAGGAACGGCAGCCAGCGGTGAGCCGCCTGCCGCCCGGCCCCGGCCGTACTGCCGCCCGCCTGCCGGGCCACGGCCGCCAGCAACTGAGTGGCCAGGTAGGTGTCGACCGGGCGCGCCGAGGCCAGTACCGCCAGGCAGTCAGCGGCGTCCTCCCCGGTCAGGCCGTCGACCGCCCGCTGTGCCGCATCCTCGAACATGCTTCCGCCGGGCCCGGTCCCATCCCGCCACGCCTGGTGCATCGCCTCGCGGCACAAGGCCGCCAGGGCCGGCCGCCCTGCCTGTGAGCTGGCCAGCTGCCTGGCCGGGCGCGTGGTCGCGGACATGATTGCCGCACACAGCCGGTCGATTCTCGGGGTCCCGCCGGCCCAGGGGAGGACGTACTTCTCAGCGAGCAGCGGTGGCAGATGCTCCAGGAGCCGGGCGAACACCATCGCGGTGCGGGTGTGCCGGGGCGGAATCGCTTCCCGCCGGACATATCTCCCGCGCGACGCGTACGGCGCCGAATGATGCAGCAGGTATCCGTTCACCGCCGGGAGTCATCCCGGTCCGGCGGGCAGGCTGCCGCAGGTGCCCGTCTCCGGGCCAGTTCCGGCGCGTCTCGTCTGTCGTGTCACCGCGTGCTCCCTCGTGTCTGAGCGGGGAAGGGGAGTCCCGGTCGAGCGCACTTTGAAGTTGAGTGAGCGTTCAGGCCTCATCAGATGCCTCGGACGTTAGCAGGATCGGGCCGGGATGTGAACGTGCGGTCTGTCCGTATTTGCCTTTCGTTTACCTTTAGTATGCCTGTGCGTTAGTAACGGGCGCGCCGGATGTGCTTAACGAGACCTCGTGGTGGCCCTGAGCCGCTAGTCCGGGGCCCTATGCCCCGCTTACGGCGTGCCCTCGAACTGGAGCAGATAGAGACCGCCCCCGCTGCGGTCCACCGCGTACACGATGCCGTCGGCGGCCACATAGACGTCATTGATCTGGGCTGCGCCAATAGGGGAGCTGGCCGGCGCCGGCGGCACGAACGCCGCCACCTCGGCGGGCTGGAACGGGTTGCGTACGTCGTAGGCGCGCACCCCGGCATTGAAGAACGAGCCGAACACGATGTCCTCGCTGCGCCACGACCAGGCAAAGGGCTCGTTCTCGTGCAGGTTGTGGGCCCCGAACCGGCCGCCCCGGTGCGCGAACTCCGCCACCGGCGGCAGCGGCGCACTGCTGATGATCAGCGGCGAGGTTTCGTGGCTCACGTCGGCGAACCAGAGCAGCTTGGGGTAATCGGCGGCGGCATCGTGCACGCTTTCGTCGCTGATGGCCAGCAGATTGCTCTGCGGTAGCGGCAGCACGGTGTGGGTGAAGCCGGGCATCGGCGGGTGGTAGTCCAGCCGCGACACCATCGCCGGCGAACTGGCGTCGGAGATGTCGAGGATGATGGCACCGGCGTCCAGGTAACCGACGTACGCGCGGCCGGGCCGCCCGGGGTGGACGTTGATGTTGTGTGCGCGGAACCCGGCGTCGAATGCCTCGTGCCGCACCGGCGGGGGTGAGCCGTCGCCATGCTGTGTGCCGGGCAGCCACCATCGGCCCACCTCGGCCGGCCGGTCCGGCCGGCCGAGGTCCACGATCACCGGGAACTGGTCGTCCAGCGGGTAGGTGGGCCGGGAGTCGGGCGTGCCGGTGCTCAGGTAGGCGTGCGTGCCGGTGGTGAACCCCACCCAGTGGGTGCCGCGCGAATGGGGGCCCGACAGATCGAGGAAGGCGATGGGCCGCGGCTCGGCCGGGCGGGCGAGGTCGCCGTGGCCGGCCAGGCCGTGCTGGCCCAGGTACCGCATCCCAATGCATTCCACCGGGTCCACAGTCATCCTTCCGCAGCGTTAACGGTCATTGCGAGGTGCCTGTCGCCGATGGGCCCAATCATCTACAGTGGATCATTACCGGAGTGGCACCCGAAGTGATTAATAGCTCGCGTGCGAGGAGACGGTCATGAGTTTACGAGGCAGGCCTGCTCACCCGGTCCGGACCGGCGCGATGGCGCTCCTGGCGGCGGCTGCGCTTGTGTTAGCGGCATGCAGTTCGAGCTCGAGCACTACCGCTGCGGCGAACTCGCACAGCCCGATCATCATCGGATACGAGGTCCCGCTCACCGGCACCGCCGCCCTGCCCGGGAAGCAGGAGCAGGAGGGGTGGAATCTCGGGCTCAAGACCTTCGGCAGCACCGTCGACGGTCATAAGATCATCACCTACTTCGACGACACCGGTGGGACCCCGACGGTGGCGTTGTCCGACGCCCGCTCCCTCGTTCAGCAGAAGCACATCCAGATCATGGAGGGCCCGCTGCTCGCGAGCGAGGACGCCGCCGTGGCCCCCTACCTCGGCGCCCTGCACATTCCCACCGACGACCTCGCCGTGTGCGGCCAGACCCAGATCGTCGACGACGCGAAATACGGCAACGCGCTCAGCTCCGGGTGGCTGTGCAACCAGCCGGACATCATGATGGCCGACTACCTCTACAAGAACCTCGGCCTGCGGCACGTGACCGTGCTCGCGACCGACTACGCGTTCGGCTGGCTGTCGGCGGGCGGCTTCATCAAGCAGTTCACGCTGCTCGGCGGCAAGATCGACAAGGTCCTGTGGCCGCCGCTGACCGCCACCGACTACGGCCCCTACGTGTCCGCCATCCCGAGAAACACACAGGCCGTCTACGCCGAGACCGTCGGGGCCGCCGGGCCCATCTTCACCAAGGCATACGCGCAGTTCGGCCTGCACGGGAAGATCCCGCTGTACGGCGTGACGAACCTCTTCGACTACTCGGTCCTGCCCGGTGAGGTCCCGGGCGACGTGATGGGCGACCAGATGGCGGCGCAGTACTGCGACGGCATCAACACCCCGGCCAACAACAAGTTCGTCAGCCTGTTCAGCCAGACCTACCACACCCAGCCCGGTTACTACGCGGAGGCGGCGTACGTGCACGCCCAGCTGGCCGTCGCCGCGCTGAAGGCGCTGCACGGCAACGCCACCAACCCGACCGTCGTGGCGCACGCCCTGAAGACCACGCCGATCGTCGCGCCGCGCGGGCCGGTGAAGCTCAGCACGGTCGTGGACGCCCCGATCCAGAACATCTACATCTGCAAGGTCGAGAACGTGCACGGCACCATCGAGGACGTGCCGATCAAGACCTACACCGCGGTCCAGCCGTGGGGCACGCTGCCGTACAAGACCTGGCAGGCGGAGTACGCCACCGACTCGACCGGGCGGCCGGCGCCGTGATCACCGCACTATGATGATCTAGGGGAGGCCACTCGAGGGCAGATTACATAACCAGGCATGATTGCCTGGCCAGGCCGCAGAACCGGGCATGATTGCCTGGCCAGGCCGCAGAACCGGGCATGATTGCCTAGCCAGGCCGCAGAGCCAGGCATGGTTGCGGTCATAGGCAGCTGGCGGCCATGATTGCGAAGAGGGGTGGGCTGACGTGCGGGACGAGAAGGTCGGCGGCAGGCGGCGGGCGGTCGGCACGCGCGACCGTGTCATGTCGCACCTGCTGGTGGTCGGCGAGGTCACGGACGCGGGTGGCATGGCGAGCACCGCGCTGGCGGAAGCGGTCGCCTACCCGGGCTCCAGCATCGCGTTCGCGCAGCTGCTGTCCGGAATGGAGCGGTCCGGCCTGATCGAGCGCGAGGTACGCGGCAAGCGCACCTACCGGATCACCCCCACGAAGTCCGCCGTGGCGCAGGCCCGGTCAGCCGCGGTGTCGCCGCGCGCGGGCCGGGCCGCGGTCCCCGCCAGGAGCGGCGCCAGGGTGAGCGCCACGCACGGTACCCAGGAACACGGTGCCCAGGAACACGGTGCCCAGGAACACAGTGCCCAGGAATTCGACTACGACGAACTGGCCCGGCGGCTGCTGCTCGAGGTCGTGCAGCGGCTCGGGGCACCGGGACAGGGCCGGAAGCCGGCCGCCGACGGTGAGCCGGGCGAGGAAGCCGATGACGACGCCTCGCTCGCGCGGACCGTGGCCAGCCTGGAGCAGAAGCTGGCCAGCGTCAGGTCCAAGCAGCGGAGGCTGGCCGAGGAGAACGCGCAGCTGCGAGAGCAGCTCCGGGCGGCACAGGAAAGCCTGGCTCAGGCCCAGGAGCGCGCGGACGCCGAACGTGTTGCGGGGCGGCTCGACAGTGCCGAGGTCAGCCTCCTTGAGCGCCTGCTGTCGCCGCTTCGCGACAAGGGAGCCCGCGAGGAAGAGGCCGGCGCAGGCTGACCAAACCGGGGTCAGCCCGGCGCCATTGCCGGCCCATCACCGGGCCGCAATCACCTCGCTATCGCCTTGGCCGGTTGTCGTTGACGGGCCGCGCCGGCCGTCGTTACGCTAATGATGATGAAAGGGGTGTATCCCGCGCCCGCTTGCGTATTGGGATCGGCCCCCGCCTGATTCGTGGAACACGGTTCCTGTGCGGCAGGTCCTGTACGGCAGGGCAGGGAGCAGGTGCCCGAGCCCGGTAGTTGACGGCGCCGAGGGGAGCCCCGGAATGCAGCAGTTCATAGCCCAGACTCTGAACGGGCTGACGCTGGCCGGGATCATCTTCCTGGTGTCGAGCGGGTTCACCCTGGTGTTCGGGGTCATGCGGGTCACCAACCTGTCACATGGGGCGGTCTACCTGCTCGGCGGCTACATCGGCTACTCGGTCATCACCGCCACCCACAACTTCTTCTACGGGCTGGCCGCCGGCGCCCTCGCGATGGCGGCCTTCGGACTGCTGCTCGAGCGCACCCTTATCACCTGGCTCGGGCGCAGTGAGATGTCGGAGCTGTTAGCCACGCTCGGGCTCATTTACGTCCTCGACGACGTATCGCTCGCGATCTGGGGCGGCAGCCCGCTGACCATCAACCTGCCCGGGGTGCTTGGCCGCTCGACCACGCTGCCGATCAGCGGCATCGTCTACCCGAACAGCCGGATTTTCATCCTCGGCGTGTCCATCGTGATCGCCGCGGGCCTGTTTTACATGCTCCGCCGGACCCGGGTCGGGGCGATCATCCGGGCGGGCGTGGACGACCGCGAGATGGTGAGCGCCCTCGGCATCAACGTCCGGCGGGTCTTCGCCCTGGTCTTCACGCTCGGAGCGGGCCTGGCGGGTTTCGCCGGGGTGCTGGGCGGGACGGTGCTCGGCGTGTACACCGGCGGCGACAGCGACATCCTGCTGTTCGCCCTGGCCGTGGTCATCATCGGCGGGCTCGGCAGTTTCGAGGGGGCGATCGTCGGGAGTCTCATCATCGGCCTCATCGAGGCCTACGGGACCGCTTACTTCCAGGCCGTGGCGTACTCCATCCTGTTCATCCCCGTGGTCATCATCCTGCTGGTGAAGCCGCAGGGCCTGCTCGGGAAGGTGAGCAGGTGACCGCGGGCGAGAAGGCCGGGCCGGTTGCGCTCTCATCCCCCGGGCCCGCCGCACCGCCGGGCCGGCGCGCCCGGCTCGCGCTGACGTTCCTGCGGGGATCGCGCCGGTTCACCGCCCCGGTGGCCGTGGTGGCCGTGGCCGTGGTGCTGGTCCTGCTGCTGCAGGGCAACAGCTTCGCGTCCACCCTCGTGCTCGACATGCTCGTCTACGCCATCGCCGCGATGTCGCTGGATCTCCTCGGCGGCTACGCGGGCCTGATCTCACTGGGGCAGGCCGGGTTCCTCGGCGTCGGCGCGTACGGCGTCGCCATCGCGGAGGTGCATTTCTTCTCCCCATGGGCAGCGGTCGGCATCGGCCTCGGCGCGACTCTCGCGCTCGGGCTGGCCCTGGGGATCGTCGCCGTCCGGGTCAAGGGCGTCAGTTTCGTGATCATCACGCTGGCGATAGGGCAGATCCTGTGGGGACTCGCCTTCCAGTGGGTGGGCCTGAGTGAGGGCGACAACGGGATCCCGCTGTCCGTGCTGCCGAGCATCGGGCCCATCGACCTCAACGACCCCCTCACGCTGCGGATGACCGTGCTGGTGGTCTTCGCCGTGGTGGCGTTCCTGCTGGTGATGCTCGTGCACTCGCCGTTCGGGCTGTCGCTGCGGGGAGTGCGGTCCAACGAGACGCGGCTGGCCGCGCTCGGCTACCGGACCGGCCTGCACCGCTACCTGGCCTGGGTCATCTCGGTCTTCTTCGCCGGCGTGGCCGGCGTCCTCTACATCTTCGTCAACCAGCTGATCAGCCCGGACGCGATGTCGTTCAGCGCGGACGGGCTCATCGTCATCATGGTCGTGCTCGGCGGCCTCGGAAGCATTTGGGGGCCGGCGCTGGGGGCGGTGGTGATCGTGCTGTTCCAGCAGGAACTGAGCACTTACCTGACCCGCTGGCAGACGGTCATGGGCCTGACCATGATTGCGGTTGTGCTGTTCAGCCCGGGCGGGCTGTGGGGCATAGTCCGGGCGGCCGGCCGGCGCCGGGACGCGCTCATCGCGCGGCTGGAGGCCCGGCCGGCCAGGCGGGACATGCCGTGACCGCCGGGCAGGACCGCGGCGTGGGATCAGGCCAGCCATCGCGGCCTGGGCCGTCACCGGAGCCGGGACAGCCCGCCGGGCGGGGGCGACCCGGAGAACCGGGGCCGCCCGCCGGGGCTCGCGGGCAGGCTCCCCCCGCGCTCGAGGCCAGTCATCTGTCGCGCAACTTCCGTGGCCTGACCGCGGTGGCGGACGTGTCGCTGTGGGTCGCCCCGGGCGCCCGCTTTGGCGTCATCGGCCCCAACGGCGCGGGCAAGACCACCCTGTTCAACCTGCTGTCGGGCGAGCTGCGACCGACCGCGGGCAGCGTGGCCCTGTTCGGACGGGATATCACCGGGCTGCGGCCTTACCGGCGGGTGGCGCTGGGCCTGGGACGCACCTTCCAGATCACGCGCATCTTCAGCGACCTGACCGTGCTCGAGAACCTGACCCTGGCCCTGCACGGGCTGAGCCGGAGCAAGCTCTCGCTGCTGCGGCCCTGGCGGAGCTACCGGGCCATGACCGCCGAGGCGGCCGAGCTCGCCGCCAGCTTCGGGTTGGCCGAACGGCTGGACGCGGCCGCCTCCGCCCTGTCCCACGGTGAGGTGCGGGAGCTGGAGGTGCTGCTCGCCCTGGCCCTCAAGCCCAAGGTGCTGCTGCTCGATGAGCCGGCGGCCGGGCTGTCGCCGGCCGAGCGGGTCGACATCCAGGCCCTGCTGACTTCGCTGCCCGCCGACCTGACCCTGATCATGATCGAGCACGACATCGACGTCCTGCGCGGGGTGGTGGATTCGGCCGCGGTACTCCATCTGGGCACGCTGGTCGTCCAGGGCTCGATGCGGGACATTCAGAACGATGAGCGCGTGCGCGAGCTCTACCTGGGCGGCGCCGGCTCCCGCGCGGCCGGGACCTCGCCCCCGCCGGGACCCGCATCGCCAGAGATGGGTGGCCGACCGTGATCGAGGTGCACGACCTCCACACCTACCGCGGGATCAACTACGTGCTGCAGGGCGTGAGCCTGCGGATCGGCGACGGGTCGTGCACCGTCCTGCTGGGGCGCAACGGCATGGGCAAGACGA
>Ga0335076_10007086_pt1 | contig 11307 bp, 6 predicted proteins | sample Lox_Sample_25_FD_206717 | JGI IMG/M metagenome (GOLD analysis project Ga0335076, IMG submission 206717) | Soil microbial communities from Loxahatchee National Wildlife Refuge, Florida, United States - Lox_Sample_2.5 | ecosystem: Environmental > Terrestrial > Soil > Wetlands | place: USA: Florida... | reverse complement strand
GGAAATAGGACCGCCAATCGATCTGCCCGCTGACCCAGGCAAGTCCTATGCCAGAACGTCTCTACCTAAACCCCCGAGTTTCCCGGCTCCCGCGCCGCCGGACTACGATCCTTCAAAGCCTGTCGCGACGCGCGAGGCCTACGGGTTTGCCCTCAAGCGACTGGGCGCGGTGAATCCGCACATCGTGGCTATTTCGGGCGACGTCAAGAATTCAACTTTCTCGGAAATATTCGAAGATGCCTTCCCGGATCATTTCTATCAGGGCTACATCGCCGAGCAGAATTTCGTGAGTGCGGGCGTAGGGCTCGCCGCGCGCGGCAAGGTGCCTTTCCTTGATACTTTTGCGTGCTTCCTGACCCGCGCCTATGACCAGGTGCGCATGGCGGACATCAGCCGGAGCAACATCAACCTATGCGGGTCGCATTGCGGCATTTCGATCGGCGAGGACGGCCCATCGCAGATGGCGTTGGAGGATATCGCGATGTTTCGCGCCGTCCATTCCTCCACCGTTCTTTACCCTAGCGATGCCATCTCCACAGAGCGGCTCACCGAAACCATGGCGGGGCGTGCAGGCATCAACTATCTGCGAACGACCCGGCCGAAATCTCCGATCCTCTACTCGAAAGACGAAAAGTTCCCGATCCCTGGATTCAAGGTGCTCCGACAAAGCCCTCGAGATAAAGTGACTGTGATCGGCGCGGGAGTTACCTTACACGAGGCGCTAAAGACCGCCGATCGTTTGAAGGCAGAAGGCACAGCCGTGCGGGTGATCGACCTTTATTGCGTCAAACCCATCGACGGAAAAGAACTCGCCAAGGAGATTGCCGCCACAGGCGGTCGGCTCATCACCGTGGAAGATCACTGGGCGGAAGGGGGAATAGGCGAGGCGGTCCTCTCCGCCCTCGCGCAGGTCGGCGCCGCCCCCGCCAAATCGCAACTCATCGCAGTGCGAGAGATGCCGCACTCCGGCCAGCCGGATGAACTCCTTGATGCCTTCGGCATTTCGGCAAGACATATTGCCGAGGCGGTTCGCAGAATTTCATAGCAGACCGAAAATCGAATATTCACGCCAGTAATCAGGCTGCGCCATGCGAGGCGGCGCGGGCTTACGGTGGCCTTGGAGGAACACGATATGGACGGATTGCGAAATGTTCTGACTCACCTGGAGACGGATGCCGCAGCTCTCGGCCACTTCAATGTCTCAGACCTGGTGATGCTGAAAGCGGTCGTTGCAGCCGCAGGTCAAATCGGGGTTCCAACACTGGTGGGTGCTTCCGAAGGAGAGCGGGATTTCTTCGGGGTGCGCCAGCTTGCGGCAGTCGTGAAAAGCCTTCGGGAAGAGTTCGACGTGCCCATCTTTCTCAATGCGGACCACACACATTCGCTTGCAAAAGCGGTAGAGGCAGCTAGGGCGGGCTTTGATGAGATCATCGTCGATTTTTCGGCATTGCCATTCGAACAGAACGTCTCGAACACAAAGCAGGCGCTCGAAGCAATCAAGGCAATCAACCCTGGCATCCTCGTGGAGGGGGAGATCGGCGATATAGGAACAGGCTCTGAGATACATGAAGAAGCTCGGAGCGAGTTCAAACTAACGACGGCCGAAGAGGCGAGACTGTTCGTCCAGTCGACTGGAATCGACATCCTCGCCCCTGCCGTTGGCAACGCGCACGGCATGGTAGAGAGTATGGTGGAGGGCAAAACGAAGAAGCACCTGGATATTGAGAGGATCGCTCAAATCAAGAAAGCCACTCGCGTTTTTTTGACTCTGCACGGCGGGTCGGGAACTAATGATGAGGACTTTCGAAAAGCCATAGCTGCGGGAATCAATATTATTCACGTCAGCACCGAACTGCGGGTCGCATGGAAAAAATCTCTACAGCGCAGCTTGGCGGCAGATCCCAAAGATGTGGTGCCCTACAAGATTTTGTGTCCTGTTGTGGATTCTGTGGCACAAGTCGTTGGCTCCCGCCTAAGATTGTTCAATGAAAAACAGACGATCAAAGGTGCTGCTTAGTGGCGAGGGCCTTCGCCAGACTGGACTTAATCCTTGGCCAACCATTCTTGTCGATGAATTTCGGGATTCATCTCTCGGACAAATCCTCATCTGCCATTTTCGATTCGGTAAATACTGTAGCGTGCAAATTCGCCTCCAACACGCCCAGTTCAGTCGCGACTCCTCGTTCCAGTGGTCTCTTCATCTAATGCTCTCAACGCTCAGGCGAACATCGGCGCTGGTCACAGAGTGGTCACAAAACTGCGGCCGCTTAACGAATTGTGTTGAACCGATAATAGGCCTCGGGCCCTACGAACCAGCACGAAACTACCGCTAGTGTGCAAACCTAGTTTGGCTCAGCAGAAGGGGCTCACTCCAACGAGGTGTGCCGCAGAATGTGCCGTACGCTCCGAGCCGATGCGCGCCAATACGAGCTTTTTCGCTACTTGGACAAAGTGCTTCCGTGCGGGGCTAAGTTGTGGGCAAGTGGTTGATTTCGTAGAGTGATAGTCGTTAGTTGACCTGCTGAGGTGCGACAACCCTTAATCAGTTGACATTCTTGTTTGCAGAATTGCAACAACTCCAGACTTGAGACAAGGCTTGTCGAAATCGAGGCAAATCTCGGCAGGCTCAGATTTTTACAGCTTGGCTCCATTTTGGCTCCAATAAAGAGGACAAAATCGCGCAGGGAAGTGATACTAAGCTTCGCAGAATCAACAGATAGCAGTGGGTGACTACAGCCCTGAAAAGGCTGGCGTCGGCGGTTCAACTCCGTCCCTGGCCACCATGTTTTCAAGACTTTAACCATCCCAGTCGCCCTTCATTAAATATGGGTTGCAACCCACGATAACCAGAGAATTGTTGGTTGCGAGTTACATCGTCCGCGAACTCGCGGGTCTGGCACGCAACAGTTCAGCTTTCGCATCTTCGGCCAGTAGTTGCTCCATCACCCATCCCTGAGCTTCAATCTTCGCCGGTGTTGTCGAACAAGGATAGGGAGTAAACGACGGGATGATCGGAAGCTTTGTCCGCTATCAGGACGGCCGCATCGTAACCTTCAATGCGCCAGGACAAGGGACTGGCCCCACCAGTGGAACCTGGGCCATGGGGTTGAACGACCAAGGTGACACGACTGGAGTGACTTTCCAGCAAATCTACGGCTTTTATCAAAACTCTATTCGCAAGGCCGACGGATCGTTCATTATCTTTCCGCAGCCAGGTCTGTGCGCAACGCAGGTCGACAATGGGTGTATGGGATGGGGCGCATCGCAGATCAACGACTTGGGCATGGTTGCTGGATCGTATCTGGACGACAACCGCGTGTACCAGTCCTTTATCCGCTACCCCGATGGCCGGATGGAAATATTTGCAGCCCCAGGAGCCACAAGCCTGTCCGGCAGCTACGGCGGCACAACGTTAGATATCGGAGTCGCCAGTGTATTGAATCAGCCTGGAGCTTCTAACCGGCACTTATTCGGACGACCATGGCGTCACTCATGGATTTGTACGTTGGCCAAGATGAGGTCGACATTTTACGAAAATGACAACGCTGCTCAGTGTGATTCTCGCGGGAGCATTCTTGACGGCGACGGCTACAGCGCAGTTAGAAGCCGCCGCCGGAGGCGGCTGGTGGAACGAAAAGCTAGCCCAAATGGCTGAATTAGAACAGCAAATTCGCGTGACATTTCACGCGGCAGTCAGCGTGCACGATCCAATAAATGGCGATTCACCAGAAGTGATAACACAGCGTCGTTCGGGATATCTTTTCCAGGTTGCGTCACGGATTTTCATGCGCGAGGCTCGGCGATCTCGCTGGCGTTCACCACACACAACTTGATCACTGCTTTCTCCACCTTGGCAATCGGGCGGCTGGCCGACCGCTTCGGCGCACGGACAGTAATTCTGACCGGATCGGCGACGACCGCGAGGGTCGGCCCGAAGCTCGATTGGCTTTCTGTGAGGCTCCGGCTCGCAGCGCCCCCAATCTCAAGCACTGCCTGAGGCTCCTTTTCGGCCGATTGAGCAAAGGATGGATCAGAGCAACAAGACAGAAACGATATGAGGAACACCAATCCGTATGTTCTCATTCCGCTCTCTTGGCTGCCATTTTCTCCGCGCGCCAAAAGCCATTCTTCGCGGAGTTCGATACTGATGGTTTCACAAGTCAGTTTGTCCCATGGTTACGTTTTCCTTCGTTATCAGCTGGTGTGAGCGGTCTTGCGCCAGTGTCAGACTTCACGGCAGGGTCTGATTTCCTGGCTCATGTGAATGATCACAATTTCCAAAGAGTCTAAAGCATGATATGTAAAAAAATGTTAACTATGGTTAATGTGTAATCGTGTATACTGGTTTCCTGTGGGGTCTTCTCTCTACTCGTAGGAAGCCAGATCATGAAATGGGTATGGCCGCGGTTGCGCTGGGGATTTCCTGTGTGGCTGTTGCTGGCCCCGACCATTCTCCTGAGTTCGTTGATGGGGCAAACCGCGAAGATCTGTGGAACCGTTCAGGATCAAAGCGGTGCCGTTATCGCCGGTGCGGTTGTGCAGTTGGGAGACGGCAAGAGCCAGCCAAATGTCAGAACGGACGACGCAGGCGGTTTTTGCATCGATCATCTGCAGCTCGGGTCACACGAGCTCACTATAGTCGCTCCCGGATTCAGTCCGCATCACAAAACCGTGATTGTGCACGCCAGAGAAGATTCGCGGATTACGATTTCACTTGGTGTTGAAGCCCCTTCTCAACAGGTGACCGTAGTAGAAGGAGTGGCCGATGTCAGCTCGCTGAATGTGGCTCAGACACAGATCGGGACTGGGCTGATTGCCAATCTGCCCAGCGAAAGCGTAAATGCCGCGCTGAGCTCGATTCTGACTCTGGCTACTCCAGGAGTTGCCGCCGACTCGAATGGCGTCTTCCATCCCCTTGGCGAGCATGCGGAGACGTCCTTCGATATTGATGGTCAGCCTATCTCTGATCAGCAGAGCCGAATCTTTTCCAACCAGATATCCGCAAACACGATTCAGGAGATGCGAACTCTCCAAGGAGCTCCTCCCGCGGAATTTGGGGATAAGACCAGCCTCATTGTCGAGGCAACGACACGGTCCGGCCTGAATACCGGCAAAGCGAATGGCTCGCTGTCATTGGGCTATGGATCGTTCGGAACCCCAACCGCTAGTGTGGCGCTCGCGACCGGGTCCGCCAGATGGGGAAACTTTCTTGCCCTCGATGGAGTTGATAGCCAGCGTTTTCTGGATGCACCGGAATTCCAGCCGCTCCATGCAGACGGCAACGCGGAGAATCTATTTGATCGTGTGGACTGGATGCCGAATGATGCGACAACTCTGCGTTTGAACCTGTCTACTGCTCGCTCATGGTTTCAGGTTCCTAATACATACGATCAGCAGGCAGCCGAACAGGACCAACGACAGCACATGACCAGCTTCAATGTGGACCTTGGGTTGTCACACATACTGAGCCCTAAGTTGTTGCTCACGGCCAATACCTGGGTACGTCAGGATCGCGTGAGTTATTATCCCTCGGCGAACTTGTTCTCCGACCAACCGGCGACACTTTCGCAATCTCGTAGGCTGACGAGCACCGGGTTCAGAACCGACATCACATATGCGCGCGGGCGGCACACGGCGAAAGCTGGTGTTCAGATACAGGTCACTCCGCTTGCCGAAGCATTCAGCACCGGCCTGACCGATGCCGGCTTCAACTCTCCCTGCGTCGATGCGAATGGAGTCCCAGTTCCAGACCCGTCGTTGACCTCCACCGGCCAGTGTGGGGCGTCTGGCTACAGTGTGAATCCTTCCTATCAGCCCGCGCTGCTGCCGTACGACTTCACGCGGGGAGGAAGTCTTTTTCATTTCCGCGGTGCAGCAACCATCTATGAAGGCAGCGCCTACGCCCAAGATAGCATCAAGCTCGGACAGTTCAATCTGAATCTTGGCCTTCGATATGACAACTACGCTGGTTTGAGCAGGGCCTTCGGCGTTCAGCCTCGTGGCGGTGTCACATATCAAATCCGTTCGACGGGCAGTGTTTTCCATGTTTCATACGCGCGAGTATTTCTGACTCCCTACAACGAGAATCTGGTTCTCTCCAGTTCGACCGGCCTTGGAGGTCTTGGGGCTGGCTCGAACACGGTTCAGCCACTTGTTCCCGCGCGACGTAATCAGTTCAACGTTGGGATTGAACAGCAGTTCGGTGCGAAGTTCGGTGTCCAAGGCGAATACTTCTGGAAATTTACGGATGGGGCCTACGATTTCAACACCATCCTGAATACGCCGCTGAATTTTCCGATCCAGTTCCGCAAATCGAAAATCGATGGCGCTTTGGTGCGCGCAACCCTTGCAAACGTTCACGGCTTTAGCGCTTTCACTGTCCTAGGCCACAGCCGATCGCGCCTGTTTAGTCCAGAAGTCGGCGGGATCAATTTCGGAACGGCGTACGCTCCTGTCGCCCGGCCGGATCACGATCAGGGTTTTCAGCAGACAACCAATCTTCAGTACCAATTCTCACAAAAGGATCTGCGGGGACTCTGGCTCGGCCTCACTTGGCGCTTTGACAGCGGATTAGTAGTGGTCAGTGTTCCGGACTATGCCACGGCGCTCACGCTGACCGGCGATGAGCAACACGCAATAGGACTCTATTGCGGTGGCGTCTTTGCCACGGTCGCGCAACCGCTCGAAACGTGTAACTCGCCCAATCGTGGCGCAACACTCATTCACATCGTTCCCGACGGTACCTATAATCCCGATACGAATCCTTCGCGCATTCGACCACGAAATCTCTTCGACATCGCTCTCGGCTCGGAGAAGATTTGGACGAAGGATCGCTACTCGTTGGGAGCGAAGGTGACGGTCGTTAATCTAACGGACAAAGTCGCCCTCTATAACTTTCTTTCCAGCTTTTCGGGCACACATTTCGTTACTCCAAGGACGCTGGAGGGCGAGATTACTTTACATTTCTGAGTTCCAAGCGAGCCACGCTATGCTTTCAGGCCGAATAACGGCCGACTAGTCGTCGATTGCCAGTCAGATGCTGTAGGATTTTCTTGTCAGCAAATTTGTGCGCGAGATGCGTGCAGTCTTGCAGCGTCAGCAGAACTGGAGCAGAAAATCTGTTTAGTCAATATCAAACAGCCGAGAACTGGTTCTGCACGCCATTCGAACACTAGCCGTCGCCCCAAGAAGTATTGCGACCTTTATGAATCTGCAATGCCAACCACGCAAGTGCGAGGTTCGTTCATTGATTCAGTAACAATTCGACATTCCTCAATTAACGGTGAAACTTTTGTGGTTGTTGCAGACCCGCCCTTCGTGGCGATCGCAATTTTCCCGCTTGTCGCTCCTGACGGAACAGTCGCGGTAATCGTTGGGAGGCGATAGACATGTCTTCTCCTGAGGGTGTCGTTATGTTTCTTGCTATCGTTTGGCCACGAGGGCCGCACTTGTAGTAGCACTGGACTTATAAAGTCAACGAACGTGATTTCCCGATGTAGCCGGCGTTGAGACGCTGGCGACGGGCAGGTTGTGCCGCACGGGGGACATCGGCTGCGGTGCGAGAGGGATCGGTATGGCTGGAGCATCCTTTTTTGCTTCTCGGGGTCGAACCGGATTGCGATCTGCGCCACGGCTGCCGTCGTGCCGCTGTTAAAGGCAGATGCAATGAAATCCGTTGGGCGTGAGTTCTTTCCCGCGGCTGCGGTGGCCGTCCCAGTTGCGGGCAAATTTAGTTTGCCTGCGACATTGATTGATGTCGTTCCCACTTGAGACAGAATCGAGCTCTGGATGTTGGTCGGAGTACTGAACGCGGCAATTGCGCCGACGTTGGCACCAGTCGTGGTTACATCCGATATCGTCGGAGCCAGTCCGCTATCTCCGGAAGTCGAGGTTGAAGGCTGAGCGGTTGGGCGGCTACAGCCCTGAAAAGGCTGGCGTCGGCGGTTCAACTCCATCCCTGGCCACCATGTTTGCAATAGCTTACTTCCGGCCCGAAACGCCAACCTCTTCCAACTTGTCCAAAAAAATCGAAGCTGGTCCTACTGGTTCGCCTGCTCAGTAGATGTTTGCTGGGAGGTGGCAACTCCAGCGCCGATTTCTGCCCACTCAGATGACAGCCTTTACGTTTCGAGGCACCGGGATTTTATGGAAGCGTTCTCTTGCTCCGCATCCAGGGATGAGTTTTTGGAAGATGGAGCTGTTCAATCCGGACGATTCCTGGGCACCTATCCTGGAAGAGTGAAACCAATTCTGGAGAATTGACAGACCATCGGAACAACTGGAAGGCATCAACTGGTGCCTTACGAATAGATCCCGGGCGCCTCATGTCCAAGCTTCTGCACATACTCAACATACGACCCGGGATACACAGTGGGATGGCGGTCCGTGCCGCTCTCACCGCCCAGTTCCAATACGCGTGAGCCTAGACCGCGAAGGAACATGCGATCATGTGATACGAAGATCATGGTGCCTTCGAAATCTTTCAGGGCGTCCACCAGCATTTCCTTAGTCGCGAGATCCAGGTGATTCGTTGGCTCGTCGAGCACCAGGAAGTTTGGAGGGTTATAGAGCATGCGCGCGATTGCCAGCCGCGACTTTTCTCCACCGGAGAGCGAGCGGATCTTTTTATCCACGTCATCGCCAGAAAATTGAAATGCGCCCGCCAGGTTCCGGAGCGCGCCGAGACTGTCGTGGGGAAAATCCTGTTGCAACTGTTCGATGACGGTGAGATCGGGATTGAGCACATCCAGCGATTGCTGGGCAAAGTATCCCATGTAGAGGCTGGCGCCGAGCTTTACGCTTCCGGCATCCGGAGCGGTCGCCCCGGCAATCATCTTTAGCAGCGTGGTCTTGCCTGCGCCATTCCTTCCCATGACGGCCCAGCGTTCTCCGCGGCGGATGGTGAGATCGAACCCTTCATAAATTACGCGCGGGCCGTAACTCTTGTGCAGATTCTCAAGGACGGCCACCTGTTCGCCGGAACGCGGAGGGACACGAAATTCAAACTTCACCACTTGGCGCTTCTTCGGCAGTTCGATTTTCTCGATTTTATCCAAGGCCTTGATCCGGCTCTGCACCTGGGCCGCTTTGGCGGCATGCGTCCTGAAGCGATCAATGAAGCGCTGTTCTTTAGCAAGCATCGACTGCTGCCGCGCAAATGCCGCCTGCTGGTTGGTCTCTCGGATTGCCCGCTCACGTTCGTAAAAGTCATAGTTGCCGGAGTAGGTGATAATCTCGCCGCCATCGATCTCTGCGATCTTTGATACCAAGCGGTTCATGAACTCGCGGTCATGTGAGGTCATTAGCAACGCGCCAGGAAAGGACTTGAGAAATTTTTCGAGCCAGATAATAGATTCGATGTCGAGGTGGTTCGTCGGTTCGTCCATCAGCAATACGTCCGGCATGCCAAGCAGGACGCGGGCCAGCGCAACCCGCATCTTCCATCCGCCGGAGAGAGCGCCCACGTCGCCGTCAATCTGATCATCTTTGAATCCGAGACCGTGGAGCACTTCCCGGGCTTGCGATTCAAGGGCGTAACCGCCTAGATGTTCGTACTCTTCCTGAACGTGACCGAAGCGCTCAAGAATGCTCTCCATGTCAACAGCTTTCGCTGGATCGGACATGTCGTGCTGCAAGGCTTCGAGCTCGTGATGCAGGTTGCCGACGCGTCCGCTGCCTGCGATCGCTTCATCCAGCACCGAACGGCCACGCATTTCCTCGACGTCCTGGCGAAAATAGCCGATCGTCAACTTTTTGGGCACAGAGACCGTTCCCTCGTCGGGAGTCTCCTCACCGACCACCATGCGGAAGAGTGTTGTCTTGCCAGCGCCATTGGGACCGACCAACCCGACTTTTTCGCCGGGATTCAACTGAAACGAAGCATCCACGAAGAGCAACTGCTTGCCATACTGCTTATTGATGTTTGAGAAAGAGATCATTTTGGAGGAGCAATTCGCGCCACGCTGCCTCTTCCAGTGTAGCCCGGCCGGAAAATTGCCGGCCAACGAAAGCATCCGGGACAGCGCCAGTCACAAAGCTACAAAGGCGCGGCCCACATCGTTAAGATGTGGGAGGCCAACTAATATTTTTTGCCTCAAGATGGCACGAAATACGGACTCGACGGCCTCTTCCGCTCGAGCTGAAGAGTTACCGGGATTTAAGTCCAGGTCACTCTACTGCCGCTGGTAGCAGCCGATGTCTATCTTCCCGGCGTTGGTTCGTGGTGAGCCGTCCAGATCAAGCTCTCCCGTCGAAATGTTTTCAGTTGTCCCCGCAGCGAGTGCGGGAGAACCGGCTTGCAGGTGGAAGTTGTCTTTAGCGGGATCGACGAAATGTGGATCCGCAAAATGGGAATGACGGTCATTCCCAGTCGTCCCAACATACTTATCGAATCCCGTTACGGTGCTGGAAGCTCCCGCCCATGTGCTCGCCTGCGCGCCGGAAGCGCAGTAGTAAAGGTTGTGATCGATGAGTGCGGGCGGATTGTTTTTGTCGAGTTGAGACTTATTCAGCATCATGAGGCAGCGCGGCCCCGCATAGACAATATTGTTTTCGAAAACATTGTTCGCCATGTTCCACTGCATCTGGAATTCGCCGGAGCCGGTTGCTGATGTGTCGTTTTCATAGAGGGTGTTGTTGACCACGATGCAGTGGTCTGTGTGTCCGCGGTCGGGCGCATAGCCTCCGATGGAAACACCGGCTGTATGACTGTGATAGATGAGGTTATTTCGAGCAATGATGTAGCTGGTGGCGCGGTCCTTGTGCTCGCTGGCCAATTCAATTCCGAAATCCACATCATGCATAACGTTCCGTTCGATCAGGATTCTGGTCCCACCGTCGACGTAGATGCCATCAGACGATTCATCTTCGCCATATGCAGGGTTGCCCTTGGACGTAATGTTGTAAACGAGATTGCCGCTTACCACTCCGTCGCGCGCTTGATCGACGGCGGGGTCGGGCGCCGTGCGCTCAAAGCCGATGACGTCAATTCCGATGTTGTTATTGTCGTGGACGACATTGCTCGTGATGCGGAAGTTCGTGACGTTCCCGTTCACAACCAGCGACTCGCTTGAACCTGTCTTGAGGTGATGCACCTCATTGCCATCGATCACGAGGTCAGTGATGGGAGCTCTAGCGTCAGTCCCGTATACGGCGATTCCAAATCCGTTGCCGCCGCTCCCAGGCTTATCCCGGCCCGGAAAGGTCTGCTGAATATGATGAACGTTGTTCTTGAGAAGCTCTATGTGGGAGCCTGCGCCCATTACGCTTATGCCCAAAGGCGCGAGCCGGTGCTCGGCCGTATGGAAA
>Ga0335076_10007085_pt1 | contig 11308 bp, 8 predicted proteins | sample Lox_Sample_25_FD_206717 | JGI IMG/M metagenome (GOLD analysis project Ga0335076, IMG submission 206717) | Soil microbial communities from Loxahatchee National Wildlife Refuge, Florida, United States - Lox_Sample_2.5 | ecosystem: Environmental > Terrestrial > Soil > Wetlands | place: USA: Florida... | reverse complement strand
CGCCGAGCCGTGTCCGCCTTTGCCATAGATAGTGATGCGGAGAGAATCGGCGTTGGTGTCGTAAATTCCGGGAGTGACTCCCACCTTGCCTGCCGGCAAGCCATTGCCGACGTGGAGGGCGATGGCGGCGTCAGGGCGGGGAAAGCGCGTCAACAAGCCGTCCTTGATCATGGCCTCGGCGCCGCTGATGGTTTCCTCGGCGGGCTGTCCGATCAGCATGAGGGTTCCGTGCCAGGTGTTCTTGGTCTTCGCCATGATCTCGCCGGTCGCGACCAGCGACGCCATGTGTATGTCGTGGCCGCAAGCGTGCATCACCGGCACGTCGTGTCCCTGGTCATCTTTCGCATGCACGGTGCTGGCGTAGCTGAGCCCGGTCCTTTCTTCAACGGGAAGAGCATCGAGCTCGGTGCGCAGCATGATGGTTGGTCCGGCGCCGTTCTTGAGGATGGCGACGATGCCGGTCCCGCCGACGTGCTCCGTGACTTCGTATCCAAAGCCGCGTAGCGCCGTGGCAAGCTTGGCCGCGGTTTGCGTCTCGTGCGACGAGAGCTCAGGGTGCTGGTGAAGATCCACGTAGAGCGTGTGGGCTGCGGGATAAACGCTCTTGGCTTCGTCGGAATTGTTGGATTGCGCAGCGACAAACAGCGAGACAGACAGCAGGAGTGCGAATGTTGCCCATCGCATAGAGCGGGGACCTCCGTGGAATGAAGGCTGCATTATAAGGAATCGATGGCCGTGGTTGCTGCTGGAAAGCAGGCTTTGAAGCAGAGGCGAACCTACTCGTGGCGCAGAGCGATCATCGGGTCGACCCGCATGGCTGCGCGCACGGGAACGTAGCCCGCAGCGATGGCTACCAGCGATAGTCCGAGGGCGGCTGCGGCGATGGTCAGCGGGTCGCTAGGCGAGACGCCGAAGAGCATCTTGGAGATCACGCGCGAGGCCGCCAGAGCGGCGGGAATCCCAACCAGCAAGCCGGTCACGGCGAGGCGCGCGGTCTCACCCAGTACCATCTGGCAAATAGAGGCGCGGGAAGCCCCCAGCGCGACGCGAATCCCGATTTCCTGAGTGCGACACGACACTGAGTAGGAGATCACTCCGAACACGCCGGTCGCCGCCAGGACGAGCGACAGCCCAGAGAACAGCGCGAGCAGCATGGTGCGGAAGCGAGGTTGCGCCACGGATGAGTCGAGGATTTCGGGCATGGTCGCAACCGCGCTTACCGGGATGTCCTGATCGATCTTGCCGACTTCCCGCTGAATCGCCGCGGTTACGCCGGCTGTGTCCAGAGTGGTTCGCGCAACCACTACCACACCCGGAAAGGGAGACTGGGCGAAGGGAACGTACAGCATCGGTCCGGGGTCTTGTCCCAGGGCTATGTTGCGGACGTCGCCTACGATGCCGACGATCTCGTGGGCGATCGGCGGGTTCGGCGGATAGGTGAAGGAAAGCTGTTTTCCGAGCGGATCCTGATTGGGGAAGTAAACACGAGCCAGGGCACGGTTGATGATGGTCACCGGCGACGATGAGACTTTGTCGTGCTGGGTGAAGATTCGCCCGGCCAGCAGCGGTATCTCCATCACGTGGAAATAGTCCGGGCTGATTGCGGCATAGCTGGCCATCTGCGACGAGGCCGCCGAGTTCTTGGGAACCCCGACGACATCAAAGCCCAGGGTCACCTGGCTGTAAGCCAGAGGCGGCGGAAGAGCCACCGCGGCATCCTGCAGTCCCGGCTCGGTGTGAATCGTCCGCATGATTTCATCGGAGAATGCCACCCACTGCTGCGGCGTCGAATACTGGAATCGCGGGAGCGAAACTTCAGCCTTCACCAGTTCCTGCGGATTGAAGCCCGCATTCACCGTCGTGAGTCTGGCAAAGCTGCGCAGCATCAGGCCGGCGCCCGCCAGCAGCACCATGGCAAGAGCGATCTCCGCCGCCGCCAAGATATTGCGCGCGCGACGATGGCCGCGGCTTTCGCTGCCACGGCTGCCGCCGTTTCGAAGGCCTGCCTGGAGGTCCGATCGCGCGACGAGCAGGGTGGGAGCCAGTCCGAAGATGAAGCTGGCGACTACCGAAACGGCCAAAGCGAACAGCAACACACGCGAGTCCACGCGAATGGCATTCGCTTGCGGCAGGGTCGGAGGAAGCAGCGTGTTCAGGGCGCGCACGCCCCATTCAGCGATCAGGATTCCCGCGGCTCCGCCCAGCAGTCCCAGCACCGCGGTTTCGCTCAGCAGTTGGCGGATCAGGCGCGCGTGCCCAGCCCCCAGGATGCTGCGGATCGCGATCTCCCGGGTGCGGGAAGTAGCTCTGGCCAGAAGCAGGTTAGCGATGTTGGTGCAGGCAATCAGAAGCACGACGCCGACGGCAGCGAGCAAGATCAATAACGGCAGGCGCTCTTCACCCACGAGCGTCTGGCGCAGGGGAGTCATAAGGAACTCCCAGCCCTTGTTTTCGGCAGGAAATTCCCTGGCCAGCCGGGCGCCGATGGTATCGAGTTCCGCCTGCGCCTGTTTTTGGGAGACGCCCGCTCTCAGGCGGGCGGTGATGAACATAAAGTGCTTGGTCCGCAAATCTGTCCACGGGCCAAAAAGCGGGTCCTGGAGCAGGGGGATCCAGATCTGCTGGCCTTGCTTGTTGAAGGGGAAATGGAAGCTCGCCGGCATGATCCCGACCACGGTGAAGGACTTCTTGTCGAAATCGATGGAGGTCCCCACGACGGCCGGATCGGCTCCAAAGCGGCTCTGCCAGAGACTCTGGCTGAGCACGACCGCGGGCGCGGCGCCGCGCGCGCCGTCGCTGGAAGAGAAAACGCGGCCGGCCAGCGGATTGACCCCAAACACCGAAAAGAATTCCGGCGTCACCACCGCGGTATCCACCAGCACCGGATTGCCTCGCCCGGTCATGGTGAGCTGGTGGCGCTGGCTGGAGGCCATCTCGTCGAAAACGTCGTTGTGCTCGCGCAGTTCGACAAAGTTCGGATATGTCAGGAAGGCGGTGTCGATCCGCTCCTGCGGATTCGACGCGAAGATGTTGAAGAGTTGCTCCGGCCGGGCGTAGGGCAGCGGCTTCAGCAGCACGGCATAGACCACACTGAAGATGGCGGTATTGGCGCCGATGCCGAGCGCCAGGGTCAGCAGCGCCACCGCGGTGAACGCCGGACACTTGCGAAGCATGCGCAGGGCATAGCGAGCATCCTGGAGCGCGGTTTCGAGCAGCGGCAAGCCGCGGAGTTCGCGGTTGGTCTCGCGAAGCTGGGTGATGCCGCCCAGGCGGACGCGCGCGGCGCGGCGGGCTGCGTCGGGCAACATGCCGCGCTCGATGTTCTCCTGCGTAAGCAGATCGAGATAACTGTCCAGCTCCTGGGCGAAGTCGTGGTCGACTTCACGGGTGGACAAAAAGCCGCGGATCCGGCTGGTGAGCGTTCTCAGGCTCTCGAACATGGCCTCACCCTCGCTCGGCCAGGCGAAGCACGCGGCCGATCACGGCGGAGATGCGGGCCCAATTCTTCACCTCCGCATTGAGCTGCCTGCATCCGGCGGCGGTGATGGAGTAGAACTTGGCCTTGCGGTTGTTGTCGGAGGTGCCCCAGGCGGCGGAGATCCAGCCCTTCTGGCTGAGGCGAACCAGCGAGGCATAAATCGTGCCCTGATTGATTTCCAAGGCTTCCCGGCTGACTTGCTCGATGCGGCGAGCGATTCCATAGCCGTGCAGCGGGCCCATGGCGTCGAGGGTCTTCAGCACCATCAGATCGAGGGTACCCTGGAGAATGTCGGAGCGCTGGCCGGCCACGCTCACCTCCTGTGGGACATCCACAGGAGTATGACGAACCACCTGTGGGATGTCAACAGGGGAGGGTTAGCGCAGCATTTCGTCGATGATGGCCTCGACGTGGATTTCGGTGGTATCGAGGAATTCCAAGCCGCCGGTGGGCGCGCCGCGCAACAGGAGCGGCAGTTCAGTGCCGGCCAGGATCAGCGCTTCGATCCCGTTGTCTGCCTTCATGCGCGCGGCGATCTGCAGCATGTGGTCGCGCGTTTCCGGCAGAAACCGGCCGGGTATCAGCTCGCCGAGATATTTCTCGTGAATGAAGGCCTGTTCCGAGTCGGAGGGGGTAAGCACCGCGATCCCGGCGTGGGCAAACTCCTCGGGGAAGAATTTGGCCTGCATGGTGAAGCGGGTGCCGAAAATTCCGACGCGCTTCAGCCCCATAGCGTGAGCGCGATCGCGCGCCGCGGTCACGATGCTGATCATGGGGATGGCGGCGCGGCGCTGAACCTGGTCGAAGACGATGTGGGGCGTGTTGGCGGAGAAGAAGGCGAAGGCGGCGCCGGCCTTGGTCAGCCGATCTACGCCATCGGCCAGGAAGTCGGCGAGTTCGTCGAACTGCCCGGCGGTGACCAGGCGCAGGCCGGTGGCAAAGTCCACACTGTTGATGATGAGCGAGGGATACTCCGCGTCCGGACGGCGCTTGCGATAGAGCGCGATGAGCAGCTTGTAGTAGTCCAGCGTGGATTCCGGTCCAAGCCCGCCGATCATGCCTGCGATCTTCATGTGTTTGACCTGTGTCGAGCATTGGAGTCGGAGAGGCGGCGGCAGGCGTGAATTATTTTTGCTTGGGTACTTGGGAAACAAAGGGGTTAGCCCAAGCATGCTTGAGATGCTTGGCGGGCCGGTCTTGTGCATTTGGTAACTAGGCTGAAAAACTTTTTCCCTGAGTACCTGCGAAATACAGGACTTAGCGCAGGTAACCTGGGAGCGGTGGCTGAATCGGTTGTGAAGGACCGGCAAACACGAGGGGCCGTGCCGTTTTGCGGCGCGGCCCCGGGGTCGGTGCCTTATGCACCCGTATCAGGTTAACGAATTGCGGGCGTGGTGGCGGTGATGGAGGTCACGGAGGAATGTGACAAGGCAGTGGTCATCGGGGTTGGTCGGAATCTTTCCGCCCCTTCTCAAAAGAGGCGAAGGACGGGGCACCCGGCGTCTGAATCACGAGAGACTTCTTGATTTTTTGGTGGCGGCGGCTGGACTCGAACCAGCGACCTACGGATTATGAGACCGTCGCTCTAACCACCTGAGCTACACCGCCAACGGTTTCGCGGGAGACAAGCCTGACAGGCAGGAACGCGCGAAGACATTTCGATTCTAAGAGGCCTCGCGCGCGAGTGTCAAACGAAGCGGTGATACTGCGGCTTTGACGCTAGCTGGGCGTTTCTCCATCACTAGCGTGAAGCGGGGACTGCCGGAGGGCTGCTTCTGCGGGAAGATATCGAGCACCCAGATCGCCAGGAACAGAAGAGCCAACGAAAATGATTAGGAACGCAAACTCATTTGTGAGAAAGCGGTTGAATTCTTGAATTCGCGCCCACGAGTAGAGGATGCTTTCATCGCTCGTCCAGTAAATGAACTCGAAGAATGCGACGATCAGCAGAGCGGTTCCGAGCCAGCGGTTGATCCTCCTGTAGATGGCCAACCCTAAGAGGAAAACAACAAACCCGACTGCCCAATAGAACCTGAGCTCACGCAACTTGTTGGAAACTGGTTTGCCACGCTGTAATCGCGCCATTGGCCACATTTTCGGCATCGTTGAGCTTCTGGTCTTCCTGCTTCGCTTTGCTCAACTCATCGACTTTCTCCCGCAACGGTTCGTAGATCGCGATTAGGTCATCCAGGTTCCTGGCAGATTCTATTTTGGTCCTGAGTTTCGGATCGATCGTGTCTTGCCTCAGCACTCGGCTAATTTCGTCTTGCCCACTAGGTCGAGGCTGAATCCAACGGGTGTAGGCGATGCGCGCAATCTGCGTCACCAGAAATAGCAAGGCTATAATCGCAAGCACTTTGTGCAAGGTGCGCATGGTCAGCGAGGGTTCCTTATTTAGTCCTGGGCAGGCCGGGATCTCAATTTTAGGGGGATCTAAGCGCTTCGTCCCGGAGCTCGAAACTTCCGTAATCTGCGCCGGATCTGGCGCCGAGGTAAATCCTTTGTTACCTTTGGAGTGCCACAACGTCAAATTTAAGAGCTGGGACGAAAAAAGGCAGCTCGGGAGCGCCCGGAGCGGCATCAAAACGACTGTATAATGGGAACACTTCCCGAAGGGTTCTCGTCCTCGGTCAGAGAGTATTCAAGTCAATGTCGAAGAGCGTTAAGTTTTTCCTCCTCACAGTTTCTTTAGCGTTAGTGCTGCTCACGGTTGCCGGCGGGCTGGGGGTTCACGCCTCCAATAACAATGACGGTGCGTACCGCCAACTGGGCGTGTACAGCGAGGTGTTGTCGCGCATCCGCACCGAGTACGTGGAAGAGCCGGACATTCCGCACGTCACCGATGGTGCGCTGCACGGATTGCTGGAATCGCTCGACGCCAATTCCAGCTACCTGAATCCGGAAGAGTACAAGGAGTACAAGACTCACACCGCGGCGGGCAAAGGCGACGTTGGCGCGGCGGTTTCGAAGCGCTTCGGATATGCGGCGGTGATCGCGGTGATTCCCGGTGGGCCGGCGGACAAGGCGGGGATTGAGTCGGGAGACATTCTCGAGGCCATCGAGAACAAGACCACACGGGAGATGTCGCTGGCGGAGATCGAATCGTTGCTGGCGGGCGAGCCCGGGTCGAACGTAAATGTGTCGGTGGTGCGGGCGCGCCGCGCCGAGCCGCAGAAGATCACGATTACCCGCGATGTGGTGAAAATTCCGGCGGTTTCCGCCAAGACGATGACCGACGGCATCGGCTACATCAAGGTGGACACGTTTACCAAGGGCAAGGCGCAGGAAATTGCCAACAAAGTGAAAGACCTGCAGAGCAGCGGTGCACAGAAGCTGGTGCTCGATCTGCGCGACTGCGCCATGGGTGACGAGCAGGAGGGCATCGCGACCGCGAACCTGTTCCTGAATCACGGCACGATTACGTATCTGCAGGGACAGAAGTATCCGCGCGAGACATTCAATGCCGACCAGACGAAGACCATCTCCAATCTGCCGCTGGTTGTCCTGGTAAATCGCGGGACGGCGGGAGCGGCCGAGATCGTGGCGGCCGCGATTCTGGAGAACGCCCGCGGCGACGTCCTCGGAGACAAGACATTCGGCATGGGATCGGTGCAGAAGCTGATCGAAATTCCCGATGGCTCGGCGCTGATGCTGTCCGTCGCCAAATACTATTCGCCCAGCGGTAAGGCGATCCAGGACACCGCGGTTACTCCCAACATCATGGTCGCTGACAAGGATGATGATGTGGCGCTGCCCGATGAGGACGAAAACGCCACCCAGGATGAGGAAACTGGCAAGAAAAAAGCGCCGCAGCAGGACGAGCAGCTCAAGCGGGCGATCGAGGTTCTGAAGAACCGCAAGGCGTAGGAGTTCGGAGCGTACAAGGCCGCGGGCTCAGGCTCGCGGCTTTTTTCTTTTGGTCGGTGGGCAGCCAGGCCACGCGATAACCACCCGGTTTCGCTGAAAGCCGACGGCTGATGGCTGGTTGCTTACGTGCTATTCTGCACCTGTCCCGTTTTCCGCAGGGAAGGTATGAAGTCTCTCTACGCCGAACTGCCTCCGGTGCGTGTGGCCGGGAGGACTCTGGTCGGCCGGGTGGTATTCGCGCTCATGGTGGTGGCGTCGGCAGTAATCGGCGCTTTCGCCGGGCTCCTGCTGGTGTACTCCACCGATCTCCCCGAAGTCAGCGACCTGGAGCGATATCGCCCCAGTTCCGTCACCGAACTCTACGACGACCAGGGCCGGGTGATCGGGTCGTTTGCGCTGCAGCGACGAATCATCGTGGGCTATGACGACCTGCCCAAGGTGCTGCGCGACGCGGTCATTTCCATCGAAGACAAGGATTTCGAGCGCCACTGGGGAATCAACTTCTGGCGCGTGATCGGCGCTGCGTATCGTGACGTGACTTCGGGCAGCCGCGCGCAGGGCGCTTCGACGCTGACCATGCAGTTGTCGCGCAATCTCTTTCTCTCGTCCGACAAGCATCTGAGCCGCAAGGTGCAGGAGATCATGCTGGCCATCCAGATCGAGCGGCGCTTCACCAAGCAGCAGATCTTCACCATGTACGCCAACCAGATCTTCCTTGGACATGGTGTCTATGGGTTCGAAGCGGGCGCGCGATTTTACTTCAACAAACGCGCGAAGGACTTGACGCTGGAGGAGGCGGCGGTGCTTGCGGGACTTCCCAAAGCGCCGAGCACCTACTCCCCGCTGAACAATCCTGAGCGGACACTGCGCCGGCGCAACCTGGTGATCAACAACATGCTGGAGGACGGGAAGATCACTGCCGCCGAGGCGGCCCGCGCCAAGAACACACCGCTGTTGCTGCACATCCAGACCGATCCCAACTCGCTGGCTCCGTACTTTGCCGAAGAGGTGCGCCGATATTTGGAGAGGAAATACGGCAGCGAAGAGGTTCACCAGGCGGGGCTGCGGGTTTATACGTCGTTGGACATGGATCTGCAGAAGACGGCGAACAAGGCGGTGCTCGACGGCCTGGCGGCTTACGAGCGGCGTCATGGGTGGAAGGGACATCTGCAGAACCTGGTGGCGGCGGGGATCGACCTGGATAAGTGGGAGCATCCCGACTGGGATGAGCCGATCGAGCCCGGAAGCTACGTGCACGCGCTGGTGACGAGCGCGGGGCCGGCGCTGGCGAAGGTGAAACTGGGGAACCGGAAGGCCGAGATCACGCCAGCGGACATGGCATGGACGCAGCGCAAGCGTCCGGACGAAGTTCTCTCGACCGGCGACATCGCTTACGTGAGGGTGGTGGCCCTCACGGGAGACGGTGGCGCGAAGATCGCGTTGGAGCAGGATTCGGGAACGCAGGGCGCGCTGATCGCGATCGACAACACGTCGGGCGACATTAAGGCGATGGTGGGCGGGCGCGACTTCGACGACTCGAAATTCAACCGGGCAACACAGGCACTGCGGCAGGTGGGCTCGTCGTTCAAACCTTATATCTACACTGCTGCGGTGGAAGATGGCGCGATGCCGGGCGACGTGATCCTCGATGCCCCGATCACGTTTGTGACCGCCTCGGGTCCGTACACACCGCACAACTACGACGGCAAGTTCGAGGGGAATATTACCTTGCGGCGGGCGTTCTCGCAGTCGCGGAACATTCCGGCGCTCAAGCTGGCGGAGCGGGTTTCGATCAAGAAGGTGATCGATTACGCCCACCGCTTTGGCATCACGTCGAATATTCCGGCGTATCTGCCGATTGCGCTGGGCGCGGCGGAGGTCACGCTGATCGAGCAGACGTCGGCGTTCAGCACGTTTCCGAACGATGGCGTGCGGGTGACGCCACGCTACATTCGCAAGGTGGTGGATGCGGACGGGCATTTGCTGGAAGAGAACTATCCCGATGTGAAGGATGTGATCAGCCCGCGGACGGCGCGCATCATGACCGGACTGCTGCAGGAGGTGGTGCGGCATGGCACCGCCTACACCGCCAGCAAGCTGAATCATCCGCTGGGAGGAAAGACCGGCACGACCAACGACTTCACCGATGCCTGGTTCGTCGGCTTCTCGCCTTCTATTACCTGCGGGGTGTGGATTGGATTCGATGAGAAGAAGACACTGGGTCCGAAAGAAACTGGCGCCCAAGCTGCTTTGCCAATCTGGATCGACTTCATGAAAGTGGCGATCGTCGGCCACGACAAGGAAGAATTCGTGCCGCCCGCCGACATGCCGAGAAATGCAATGGCCAAGAAAGTGGATACTCCCGACTTCCGGCCGGGAGACGCGGAAGCGCACTAACAAAACAATCGGCGTTACAATCGCGGTACCGAGCTGTGCTACCGCGTCCGCTTGGTCGTTCTCCGATGAAAGCTTTCTTCCGCATCTTCCTGTTGACGCTGATCCTGATCACGGTCGCCATGATGTCGGCGCTGACCGCCATGCGCATCGCGATTCACGGGCGCGAGGTGGTCATTCCGAAGATGACGGGACTCACGCCCAGCGACGCTGAGCGGGTGGCGATACAGAGCGGCGTGCTGGTGGAGGTGGAGAACCACTTCTATAGCGCGGAGGTTCCCAAGGGACACATTCTGTCGCAGCTTCCGCCGCCCGGGACCAAGGTGCGCCGCGGGTGGCGCGTGCGGCTGGCGGAGAGCCTCGGACCGCAGCAGGTGACGATCCCGCAATTGCTGGGCGAGAGCCCGCGAGCGGCAGAGATCAACATCCGGCGGCGAGGGTTGGAGTTGGGAAGCGTGGCCACGCTGCCTTTGCCGGACGAACCGCCTGACCAGGTGATTGCGCAATCGCCCCCGGCGGACGCGCAGGAGGTAGGGTCGCCACGAGTCAGCCTGTTGCTGGCGGCGCCGGCGGAGGAAGCGGAGTACGTGATGCCGAATCTTGTCGGGAAGAGCCTGGCTGTGGCATCGGGAATTATCGAACAAGGCGGATTGAAACTCTCGCGAGTAAGCGGTGGAGGTGCGCCGGCAGGGTCGCCGTCTGCGGGGACTGCTGCGGCGCCGCTGGGTACATCTTCGTCACCGGCGCCGGCGTCGAGCAGCGGTGCGGGAGTTTCAAGCAGCGCTCTGGCAGTGGTGATTCGGCAAATTCCTGCCGCCGGGCAAAAGGTTGCCGCAGGGACGACGGTGCAGGTCGAGGTGGCGGACCACTGAGTGTCTAGGCACGCTCAATCAGCGCGGCGAAGAAACCGTCGCAGGGATGAATCCCAGGCAAGGTACGCAGGTAGGGCCCGGCGAGCAGAGAGGCAGTGTTGGTGAAGGCGAGTTCGCCGGCTTCTTTGAGTCTTTGCAGCTCCTCCACACAGGGCAAAACCCGCCAGGCGGGCTTCTGACCGAGAGCCTCCGCGATCACATCCTCACATTCTTCGGGTTCCAGGGAGCAACTTGAATAGACTAGGCGTCCGTCGGGCGCAAGTTGATCGAGCGCGGCGGTCAGGATCGCAACCTGGCGGCGATGCAGGTCGGAGAGATCCTCCGGCCGAAGCCGCCACTTGATCTCCGGATGCCGCGCCAGCGTTCCGGTGCCTGAGCATGGCACGTCGACGAGAATGCGATCGAAGGCTGCGGACACTGGCAGATGAATGGCGTCGGCAGCAAGCACGTGGACGTTGCGTCCGGCGCGATGCAGCAGGTCGCGCATGAGGCGGGCGCGGTGCGAGTGCAGGTCCGCCGCGATGATCGACGACTCGGGATTGCGCTGCGCAAGGATCGCCGTCTTCCCGCCGGGAGCAGCGCAGCAATCGAGGATTCGAGCACCGTGGCCGACCAGAAGCGCGATCAACTGCGAGCCTTCATCCTGGATGGCGATGCGTCCTTCGCGAAAGGCCGCGGTATGAACGATGTCGCTGGC
>Ga0335076_10007084_pt1 | contig 11308 bp, 19 predicted proteins | sample Lox_Sample_25_FD_206717 | JGI IMG/M metagenome (GOLD analysis project Ga0335076, IMG submission 206717) | Soil microbial communities from Loxahatchee National Wildlife Refuge, Florida, United States - Lox_Sample_2.5 | ecosystem: Environmental > Terrestrial > Soil > Wetlands | place: USA... | reverse complement strand
GACGGCTATTGAGTCGCATTTGAAGTCCTCTATAAAGGGTTCGCTCCTACAGACAGGCATCAGGACGGTACTGCTGGGACCCCCGAATGCCGGAAAATCGTCGCTCATCAACATCTTGGCCCAGCGACCCGCTTCTATCGTGTCTCCCGAGCCTGGAACTACGAGGGATGTTGTGGAAGTCTTGTTGGACATTGGTGGATTCGCTTGTATCGTCGGTGACACTGCTGGTCTGCGGCAAGGGCCGTCAATCGGTGAAGTCGAACAAGAAGGTGTCGTCAGAGCCAAGGCGCGTGCCGAGACGAGTGACCTGAGGATTTTGGTTGTCGATGCAAGTCGAGGAATCTTGGAAGCTTTACGTGAGGTTTTGCCCTATTGCAGCTCACAGGACGAGTCGGTCTCCTCCGTCTTGGTTCTTAATAAGATCGACCTTGTTGAGTCCGATCCGGCGCATCTGCAACAGGAGTTTTCTCGGGTGACCGGAATACCTGAACAATTCATTTTCCCTACTTCGTGCCTCTCAAAGGATGGAATTGCACATCTCGCATCTGGAATTTCTGGGATCCTCTCCACCATGACAGGCGCGAGAGAGAATGTGTTGGCAACCAACGAACGACAGAGAACTTTACTCACCGAGAGTCGAACACATTTGCAATCATTCCTAGGTAAAATATTGCAAAGTATTCGAATGCTTATCCTGCAGAGGATTATTCAGAAGACATTGTTCTCGGAGCCGAAGAATTAAAATACGCAGCCGATGCGCTAGGCAAGATCAGCGGCCGGGTGGATCCCGAGGAAATTTTGGGTTCGCAAAACACTATTGATGCCATCTAACTTAGGTAAGGAGTGATATTCGCTGATTTCTGCATTGGAAAGTGATACCGAGAAAATATATACGCTCCAAAACTCCTGTCCTTATCGATCCAAAGGCAGAGCATAGATTCTAATGACCCCAAGCCGCTGTCGCTTCGTCTCCGTGCATTTGCCTTGGCTCCTGTTCCTCTTCGTCATCTTCACCATCGCTAACGTCAAAAAAATCGTCTTCATTTTCCGTCATTTTTATTTTCCTCGGATTCTCGGAAGCGTGAACCGGCGGAGGTATGTCATCGTCCTCATCACGGAAACGAGTGCCGTTGCTTGCGAGGCGGTCTGAATCTTCGTCAGAGTCGGCAAACGTTTCGCCGATTCGGATAGCTTCTTCGTCTGAAGTTGGCAACCGGATCATTCCGTCGGGATTTGCTCGAGAAAAAACCTTGAGAGGAATTCGCATGGTATCGGAAGGAATATATTTCACAGCGTATCGATAGAAAAGGACGAGGATGGCCTAAACATCAGGACGGGGACTCGCTTTACGGCAGTACAGCAGCGAGAATTGTTATTAAGATAGTCTAAACGAACGAATATTAGTATGCACGATATCTAGTGTTAAAATACGGATATAAATGAAAGGAAATAGCTGTCATCCTTCTTGGGCTGGTCCTCTCTTGGCATTATCGGAGTCGGATGCACTATACTATGACCACCAGAATTCAGCATTCGAGGGAGAGTTAGTCGCAACAGTGGAGAGATCACCTGACAGGACGAATGGAAGCATGGCAAAAACATGGCTGTGGCCCGGCAGAGGCGATCTTACCATCGTGGCAGACCGTCAGTCCCGTCCGGAGAAGTGTTTGATGGTCGACGGGGACACCACCGCAATTGGCGACACCGTGGCCTCTGGTCATAGCAATTCCGATCCCAACCAGGACTAAACTGGAACGCACAACCAGGGACGAGGCTCAGCACGGCTGCACGACGATGCGTCGTCATCTGCCTGCTCTCCCCCTATGCCGTGCATCAATTGGGCCTTGGCGCGCACCCCGTGTCCGAGGATTTGCCTCTTCTCCCCCGGCTAGACTTGGCCTTTCCACCCCTTTCGAGGTGACGTCGGATATTTTCCATGCGATCCACGATGTCACAGGACTCACCTACGGCATAGCCATCCCGCTTACCGCCGTCCTCCTCCGAACGGCTGTCACCCTCCCCGCAAGCATTCATGGCTATTTGATACTAAATAGGCGTCTTGAATTGCGTCCTCTCGTTCTCAAATGGGGGAGTGCAATTGGCCGGCTCACCGTTGTCAAGTTTAAACAGAAGAATCCGAACGTAGATCTGAAGACCAACGAGGAAGCGGTCAGAACTGTATCAAAAATGGTTCACAAGACGGTATATATCACCCAGAAACACGCATGTCCAACTTACAGTATTCCAGCTTAAGCGGAAAATGAACCAGATATACAAAGAGCACAAGTGTACACGATTACGGGCCTTTATCCCAGCCCTATTGCAAATACCGCTGTTTGTCACTGCCTCAGTGACCCTTCGGGCCATGAGTGGATGGGGTGATTGGTTTCATATTGCCGTAACAGTCCCTGTGGAACCATTGTTGCACAGTGAAGGATTTGCATCAATCGTCGACCTTACCCAACCCGATGCCTCCTTCATCTTGCCTGTCATGCTTGGACTGTTGAACGTAATGAATGTCGAGGTATCTCAAGCGATTTCATCGGAGCCAGTGTTCAATTGATAGATGACTGCAGCCAAGCGAGGCCCCACATTGCTGGCCGAGTCGCAATGGGCCCAAAGATTCCGAGTCGCCTTGCGGATCTCGTCTATCACTGTGTCATTGCTTTTCATTCCTCTGGCGATGCAAGTTCCTGCGGTTTGGCCCATTGCATCGCTGTGCTGAGTAACCTAGGCTTTGTCTCTCTACTGGGTTGCTTCGGCATCGTTTTCGTTAATTCAGAATTTCTTGATGCAAAAATACCTCCCAACACCTCCCATATTTATCGCCCGCTACGGCGTCCAGCGGATGGCAAGAGTGACCGCATTGCACTGATATCCAATTCATTGGGCACTGTCGAGGATTAGATATACATGGATTATGGAACAAAATTCATCACTACCTATTACATCGCTTGAAATTCGTTTTAAACAACTGATAATATCTCCATGTGCGTACATAGATGCCCCGATGACGTACCCAATGCTAACTGCCGCGCTGTTTCCCTGACACACCCAATCCACCCGGTCCTTTACATTGAAATTCGTTTCGCAACGGCCTCAAGTCCGGCGTCGCGTTCAATCGTTGCGCGCTCCACGGCATCAGTGAGAGCAGAAGCGTTCATCTCGTTGACCTGAGATCGCGTGGGAGGAAGTCGCTCGTTCTGAAGATCCGAGTTTCTGGCCTCTTCGAAACTCCCAATAGCTGCAATGGATGAGCCCGATCCGGAACAATTGATGGGGAAATACCTTGCTTGATACCTTCAGCCCCAAGCATCAAAGTTCCTACGGGCAGGCGCACATTTCCGCTTATTCTCCTTAGTTCGGAAACGCTCTCAGATTCTTGTCTCAAGACGGCGAAGACTCGTGAGAGCCTTCCTATTGCCAAGACCTTGTTTTTGATTATCTGACGACGAGCCTCTCGTTCTTCGGGACTGATAGGCGCGGGGGCAGCCTGTGCTTCCATGTTTATTTCTTCTTCAAGCTCCTCTCGAGAGCAGATATTCAGCATCGAAATGAGCATGTCGGTAACTAGATCAATTAGATATAATGCCAACCATAATGTATACTTTTCTCTCCCACAAAGGGCAAACTCCACGAAAATACTAAGCATTGTCAGAAAGAATCTCTGCCTTCGACCATACCGTCCATGAAATTTGGAAGCCAATATGGATGAGGTGTGCAGTTGAATTGTCGGATATTCATAACATTGTTTTCATATTTCAAGACGGCGGCTTTGTTGTTGTATACATCCAGATAATTCGGGGCTGAGAAGATTGTCATGACGGCAGGAAACTGCGTAGTTCGAGTCTTACGATACATCCGATATCTGGAAACAATAGTCAGATAAAAGAGCAGGGTTAAGATACCCAGCATCTTGAGCTTCATGGGCTCGGATGACAGACAGCAAGTTATTTCGCTCCAGGAATTGACAAGCAGCATGATAACTAGTCGTCATTAGTCACAGGTATGGAGAGCCAAACCTAAAGAAGAACGAGCATCCTCGTACGTGATTGTGGACAAATAGGTCATTATTCCTTTCGCTGCCAAACTCCTCTAAAGGATCGGACCAAAGAATATCGCACATTAATCCCGCAGTCGGAGGCTCTCGAAATCTATCAATCTGGATAAAAATAAGTATCGATCGACTGGAAGCATGCGTTTGTTGGAGTTCGGGGGTTAGGAGGACGATATACCGCTCTCAAATCATCCAGAGTATGCATTTCGGGGGACAATCCACCGTGGATACACAAAAATTGTTTATTCATGATGGCAGCAAGAGGCAGCGCACAGAACGACTCCATGCAAGCTTCGTACACTTCCTCCGAGTACTTGTGTTTGCCTAAAAGGGGAGGTGAGCCCGTAACAAAAATACGAGAGTACATTCGATCTTGAAAGTGAAATAATCGGTTAAATGGCGACATTCGTGGTTACCACGAAGGAGCCAGAAGGATTTCGGATACCAAATTTTCAAAGACCAAAGGAAGAGAACACACTGTGAATAAGGGTGCGAAGACAGGAAGAAATGTATACTTCAATGGAAAAGTAGCCACGGTCAACATAGTCGCCGAGGAAGAGATAAGTTGTGTCCGCAGGATTGCCGCCAACCTCAAATAACTTCATTAGATCGAAGTACTGGCCGTGAACGTCGCCACAAACTGCATGTTAGGGACGGCTTCTTCAGGATAGCAAGATCGACCTGTTATTGGGGCATCTACTTCAAGAACGTTGGGTTCGCGACGAAGCAGTTCGGTGCCAGCCCTGATGATGTACAGAGCCTGTTGCTCCGTGAGTCGGCCCTCTCGACAAAAGTGATTTTTAAGAAAGTTAACATTTGGCTTTGAGGGGTCCTCCGGATCGAAGAATTCCTTATCCGTGGGACAAAAGAAAGCAGGGGCCTGAACATCTACGATCCAAGATCAGTCACCGGGGTTCGTCTCTGATTGTTTAAGGAAGAAGACGAGAATTTTGCATTCATGCTTTGTGCTTGAACGGAACGCAACTCAAGAGCGAAAATTACCTTTGCATATGCGTTCCTGAGTCGAAACTTCGGAACCATCATCCATGACATGGATGGTAAAGTCAATGTCAAGCTTGGGGGCCTTGTTTTGAATGGCGTGGATGGCCTTGCGTGTCTGCTCATAGGAGCTATAGGATGCAGACGGGCTTCTCGCTGGCGAAGCGGGAGGAGACGACATGGCGGGCACACGAATAGGGGGAGGGAGACTACAACTTGCAGCAAAGCGAGGGGCGCAGGGAGAGGAGATGGCGAGAAGGATGGGGCGGTGGAGCAATGTGGGGGCAGAGAAGAAAGGAGGACAGGGGCGGTGAGAGGTAGAGGAGGAGGGGAAGAGAGGAAAGGGAGCGCAGGGTCCACGAAAAGGTGACGCTGAGCAATTTGAGGGAGACGCTGCGTGAAGGTAGTTTTAACGTAATAATGCGGGCGAATAAAAAGTAGCCACATTTACCAAATGCCCGTCGACCAGGCAACGGTGCTGAGTCAGCAGCGCACCTTGCATTTGTTTACACCGTGCAGATGCTTGTGAAGCTGGACGTGACACGCCGAAGAACACCGTAGAAGCGACTCAGCGGAACAGCGGAGAAAAGGCGGCACTCGGTCGTGCTGCAGAGGCGAACGGGTTTATGGCGGTGCCGCTGCCCGCGCAGTTTCCATGTCTCGTCAAAGCAGTCTACTCGTTCGCCGGAGAATCAAAGGGCGATCTTGGATTTGTGCAAGGAGACCTCATTGAATGCCTTAATGCCGGGGACGGCCAATGGTGGTTCGGACGACTGAAGCGCAACAAGACGATTGGCGTATTCCCAAGCAATTATGTCGAGCTAGTGTAAGCTTCCCCGCCGGTTGCTTGCCTCCCTCTGACCAGCGACAGCGATGAAAGGCCTTCCTCGAAAGCATCCTCATACAACAGTCGTCCTTCCTCAAGTCGCTCTGAATCTCGGTCAGGCTCACGACGGTCCCGGAAGTCTTTTCGCTCCTATGGCCCGGGCCCCAGCACTGAATATCGCCCATCTTCCTCCGCCGGCAGAAGGACTCCGTTGCAAGCAGCGAGGAGCCCGAGCTCCATGTCTCAATATAGAGACTCCGACCCTTACTCCCACCACCCCCCACCCGCCCCGCGGGCCCCTTTCTACCATGACGGGAACCATTATAACGAGTATCGAGCCCCCTTCGATGGCTGTGTGCAATATCCCGAGGACAACCTAACCGACTTCGATCCGAGCGAACTTCATGGCGGATATTTTGAATCCCGGCCTCGTAGTCCTGCAGGGCTGTCCTCAGCTATGCGTCAGACCCCGAGCCCCTTACGCTGGGCCATGCAAGATCTCATCGATTCGCTTGAGACCATGAGTCCATCAACTCAATTCCCACCGGCGCCTGGAGAGACATCCATGCGTCCTGGTGAATATGACCACCATGCGCTAGAAAGGAGGCATTCGTGGGCCCAACCTTCTTCGCCCTCTGTTTTCCCACCTGCGGACCTGGGTTCTGAGTATCCATATTCTGAAGAAATGCCACCGCCTCCGCTCCTCAATTACGCTGACCGGATGCACGCCAAGCTCGACCAGTTTCACAACCTCCAATACGCTCCTCATAGGGACAGCTACAATCCTACTCTCGACAACGACAGGCCTCAGTCGAGATTATCCAATTCATCCAACCCACGGCCACGATCCTCCCACTCTGCCAACCAGCCACTTCCCAATTTTCCCCAGCCTCCAATTCCTCCTCCACATATCCATCAGCGTCAAGAAACCTCGAGCACGACCGGTCAAAGTGCAAAGTACTCGATTTTCTCAGCCGGTGCTAGCGACTATTCCTCGGCAAGCTCAGCGTCGGCAGGGAGTGCTGGCTCGGCAGGTTCGTTTGCAAGGAAGAAGGCTCGTCAACAACGTCAGGCTGACGACGCAGTTAATCAACGCTCTGGTTCAACAGTTCTTCCCAAATCTCAATCCAATGTCTTTGCCTTCAAACGGAGAAAGTCGTACGGATCTTCGTTAAAGAAAACGATTGGGAAGCTTTTAAACACGTCGCCGACCAAGCCGCCGCCTGGAACCGTGACCGACCATGGCGACAAGATTATAGAATGGCAAAACGTTCGGCGGGATGTGAACCGTGCCAATACACCGTCAGCCCAGGAGCGTGAGGAACACTGCGAACGCCTTGAGCTAGCTGAGGGGCTAGAATTAATTCGGCCTATTGAGATATTGGAGCGGATCATAGAAGGCGACGAATCCGCTAATGGCTCCCCCATCCTTCCAGACGAAACCTTCGACATTTCCAGTACCAATCTTTCACAGGCCTTGTATTCTGATATTCTTAGAAGTAAATTTCTCATTGATTGACAGAGCCACACGGCTTGTCAATCAAATACCCCCGCAGTATCTTTCCAATCCAGCCGCTTTTGCCAAAGCTGTCCTATGCCGTCCGTATGCCAGTGAGATCCAGAGGCTCAGGGCCATTTTTGTATTTTTGGCAGAGAAGTTCACGTGGGAACCTCTTCAGAGCGGAGAACCTATCGATTCGAGACAAGAGGGTGTTTGTCTGCAAAAGTTTCTGGAAACAAGGAGAGGAACCGCCGAAGAAGTCGCCTGGTGCTTCTGGGAGATGTGCCAGGGATGTAATATTCACGCTCAAGTAATTTCTGGGCATCTCAAATGTGTGCCGCCTCCCCCTGTCAAGCTGACTGAGAGCTCCTTTCCACGACTCGGATATTAGCATTACTCCGCAGCAAAACCATTATTGGAACGCCGGTAATCCTCTAGACACTTCAGGTCCGGCTAAAGTCTAGTCATTGTCAACGGCGAGTGGAGGATGGTTGATGCCTCCTTGGCATCACCTACGCATCCGAGTCGGCCACCACCGGTCACTAAATCAATTGAACCGTTCTACTTCCTCACGCGACCAAGCGAATTTCTGTATACCCATGTCCCCTTGCTCAATCAACGACATCAGCACGTCGTCTCGCAGGAAATCATTTACCCGGCAATCCAGCTGGCCCTCCCATACGCGTGTGCAGCCTTCTTCCAAAATGACATTACTCTCGATAGTGACTTTACTATCGCCCAGACTCGACTTGACGACTTGCAAGTGGCATGTATTGACATCGAAGTCCCAGAGGATGTCGAATGTGTAGCGGAAGTGGAAAGCCAGGCGTACGCCAGAGACCTAGAGGGTGACTTATTCGAGAGCGGAGAGACCATTCGTAACCAAGCTCTGGCCCAGCCACTTTGGCTAGATGGTGGCCAGATAAGAGTTTATCGAGTGAAGGGATTCTTAAGTGGAGAAGGGGTACGAGGTGCATTAAAAATATACGCTGGGAAGAAGGGACTCATGGTATGACATCCTTCATGAAGGACTATTATTAACTCAGACCTCTGCCGCTGATAACCCCCATCGTTTAGCTTTGTCGATCCCCCTTTCTCAGTTCGGCAGCAACCCACCCTTTAGATTCGTCACCCGCCATCCAACACCACATGCTCAAAGACATGATCTCTATATACGTCAACCACAGTGCAGAGAACTACGAATGAATCAAACGTACATTTTTTCGGTTCTTCAGAACCCATCTAGCCGTTCTGCTGTCGAAACAGCCAAAGTGGCAAAGCTAGCAATTCAGTCACCTGGAGGCAAGATTATCAAACTGAGCGACAGAGTTGAGAACGAAGATGGAGGCTGGGAAGCTTTGATTAAATGTGGAGAGAGGGGAAGTTGGAAAGGTATTGTTTTGGGGGCGACGGCAAGATGGTGCGTCTTCGCCGAGTGGGAATGTATGTAATCGATCTCTGGAAACAATCTATGGCTATTAAAATAACAATGAAATTCTATTTCATCGATCAATCAACATACAATTTAGGGACTGTTTCCAAGATAGATACATGTAAATGCTAATTAGACTATAGTTCGGGATGGTGCTGGTTTTCTACGGCCGTTTCGGCCTGTTGATTTAAAAGTGCTGGAGTTATAACCTGATCTCCCCTCAGAACAACGTCGTTGGGCGGCTCCGTAAGACCATACCATATTATGGTTGCCATTCCCATGACCGCCGCTATGACACATCCAGCCATTGCACCATATCCCTTTGCGGTAAATCCGCTTGGAAGAGGAGGAGGAGCAGCTGGTTCGCCAACGAGATCTAGCCACCCTCCGTTGGAGTCGGAGTGATTGGCCGCGTTGCCGTTAACGGGTATATTCTGACGTTGACACTGCTGACTCATGATCTGTGGAAACTGAGTTCTTTCTCGCATTTGTTGTGGCGCTTCAACGAAAGTGGAGACCAGGCCTGCAATAACATGCCATTCTAATCGTTATATGAGTAATGAACAGTCAATACCGATGTGACAATGGAACTAATCTCATCAGCCTGAAAATGCAATATATGGGACCATACCAACCAGACTCCCGGATTGTCAGCGCGAAATCTCAAAATAAGAAAGCCGTTTGGTTTAACTTGCACGGTATCCCGCCGCATCGGATTTTCAGAAAAGGTTAATGCTACGGATTCGTTATAAGGTCCTGAGTTTTCGTCGCTGCGGTAAACAACTTGGAATGTGTGTCCGTGGAGGTGGACTAACCGTCAAGCTAGGTTTTGAACGGAACTATACAGGGATGATTGCCGGTGTCTCCATTATTTAGCACAATTTGTACCATGTTGTTATGTCCCAGCACGAAAGGATTTGTGTAGGTGCCGTAGATAGTAGGGTTCATGGAATAATTTGACGGAGCGGAGAGGACGGTCAGAAGAGTAGGTACAATCGGCGGCGTATAGCTGATTCCGTTGAACATTGCATAGTTTTTGCCATTTCCGCGAGTTCCAAAGAGGACATCCAATTGACATGATTCGTCGGGAGGAAGGACAGGTTCAGGCTCAAGCGGCACGAACAATGTATCGTCCCAATCGTAAAAAGCATCCAGTAGCTTTGGTGTCGGATTTGAATTATTGCTATCATAGACAACCCAACCGGTTACATCTACCTCATTAGCGGGCCAACTTAGCTGCTCTATACTTGGATTGAGATTAGGAGGGACAGAATCGAACATGGCTGTATCCATTGCACCGACCATCGCATAGTTTTGAGTCGTCGAGTTCTTGGCGGTTACGAGGACAGAGACACGCTGTGCGGTTGTCAAGACGACTCCTGTGACGGTGTATGGCTCCGTATAGACGCCGTCGACCTCGATCACCCGCATGTCATGATCCTCGATCCAAAAATGGAACATAGCAAAAGCAGCCATGTTCACCAGACGGAGGCGATATGTCTTGCCCGCCTCGAAATTGATGGTGCCATTCTGATGATCGTTCATCAATGCAGCATCAGGAATCGGTTCCCCTCCAGTAGGATTCGTTAGCGACATGAAACTCTGGGTGAGTTCGGGCATCTCCTTATGGTACCAATCGGAAAAGGTAACTACCATCTCATCGTCGTAAGTGTATGGCTCGTTTGGATTGTGGATGATGAACGCTGAGCGAAGTCCGTCGGGATATTGGCCCATAACATGTGAATGTATCCAATATGTCCCATTCTGCAGGACGGTGAAGTTATATGTCAAACTTTCAGAAGGAGGAATCCCACTTGAATGATCAGACTCAATACAGAAAGTATGGTACCATTGCACCACCCCAACGGGACCATCGTAGTAATTCGTGCCATTTTGGAACAGCCCGTGAGCATGAAGGCCGGTGACCGCGTCATCCAGCTGGTTGTTGACGGTAAGGACAAGTCTGTCGCCGAAGTCCAAGTCAATCGTCGGAGGAGGCCACTTGCCGTTGACCCCGATGACCCTTCTCTCGTGGGCGCCATCAGGATTGGCTGTCGTATACGTGACATTCCACTCTAGCGTCCGAACTGAGGCGAGAACGGAGCAAGAGAAAACGCAGAGAACGAGGGCAATCGCCTGTCGAAGTGACGGCATCACGATGACGGATGGATGATGATGATGGATGTATCGGACAAGTTGGGAGCAAAGGGAAGAGAACGGAGCGGGGCGGCCCAAATTTAACAGGAGGCCCCTCCCACGGCGGCGCGCTAAGAATGTCGAGGACGAGCGACGCAGAGGGACGAAGTAATCGTACCACCCGCTCTGCTCTGAATAACGCAATTTGTCACGCGAATGTGGACTGATCGTCGGCTTGCTTGGAATCGGAAAACTTTTTTATCAGATGCAGCCCCTGCTAGAACCCTCCCACATCAGACCACCGCGACACTCCGTTGATTGGCCGCTCGGTAATTTTCGCCATGCTGTCGACGAATC
>Ga0335076_10007083_pt1 | contig 11308 bp, 5 predicted proteins | sample Lox_Sample_25_FD_206717 | JGI IMG/M metagenome (GOLD analysis project Ga0335076, IMG submission 206717) | Soil microbial communities from Loxahatchee National Wildlife Refuge, Florida, United States - Lox_Sample_2.5 | ecosystem: Environmental > Terrestrial > Soil > Wetlands | place: USA: Florida... | reverse complement strand
TCGCCGGCCTGCCGCCGGTGCGGCGCTTCACCGGCATGGTGCTGCGCGATCTCGGCATTCCCGCCGAGGCGATGAAACTGATCAACTACCCGACGCGCTTCGATTCGCGCGAGACCGAGCGTGCACTCAAGGGCACGAAGATCCGCGTGCCGAACATCGACGACTACGCCTGGCGCCTGTGGGATTACTGGGAACGTCACCTCGATCCCGACCTGTTCGTCGACCGTTCGCTGTCCGGCAAGGTCCGCGGCAAGCGCGTGCTCATCACCGGTGGCTCCTCCGGCATCGGCCGCGCCGTGGCGGTCAAGGTGGCGGCTGCCGGAGCCAACGTGCTGATCTGCGCGCGCGGCGAGGCGGAGCTTGCCGCCGTGCGCAAGGAAATCACGGATGCCGGCGGCACGTGCCATGCGTACGTCGTGGACCTCTCCGAGCAGAAGGACTGCGATGCACTGATCGAGAAGGTGCTTGCCGAGCACAAGGGTGTCGACATCCTGATCAACAACGCCGGCCGTTCGATCCGGCGCGCGATTGCCGCGAGCTACGACCGCTTCCACGACTTCGAGCGCACGATGCAGCTCAATTACTTCGGCTCGTTGCGTCTGATCATGGGCTTCCTGCCCGGCATGGCCGACCGCCATCGCGGCCACATCATCAACATCTCCTCGATCGGCGTGCTCACGAACGCGCCGCGCTTTTCCGCCTACGTCGCCTCGAAGGCGGCCCTGGATGCGTTCTCGCGCTGTGCGCAGGCGGAGTTTTCCGACAACGGCATCCACTTCACCACGATCAACATGCCCCTGGTGAAGACGCCGATGATCGCGCCGACCAAGATGTACGACTCGGTGCCGACGTGGACGCCGGAGGAGGCGGCCGAATTCGTGGTGCAGGCGATCATCGAGAGGCCGGTGCGCCTGGCGACGCGGCTCGGCATGTTCGGCCAGATCTTCTATGCGCTCGCGCCGCGCGCCTACGAGATCCTCATGAACACCGCGTTCCGCCTGTTCCCGGATTCGCCTGCGGCCAAGGGCATGAAGGGCCGTGCCGAGAAGGAGCAGCCGCCGACCAGCGAACAGGTGGCCTTCGCCTCACTGATGCGCGGCGTGCACTGGTAGTCCACGCGTCAGTGTGCCGGCGCCTCGGTGGAGAGTGCCGGCTTGCCGGACGCCTGCAATTTGGCGTTGAGCGCGGCCAGGTCGCGTGACTTCAGGCTGTCCCATGCTTGCAGCGTCGCGTCCACCAGCGGTGCCGCTGCCTCGATACCCTGCCGCGCATCCGGCGACGGAGCGGCGTCGGCGCCATCGACTGCCTGCAGCAGCTTCTCGAGGGATTCGCTGAGGAAGCGCAGCGTGTGCGTGGCGTGCGGCGGATACGACCAGACGTTGTTCGGATTGGCCATGGGCCGAGTACCGGCGATCTCGTGGATGGCGGCGCCCAGACGCTCGATGTCTCGCGACAGATCCGGCTTGCCCTCGCCCTTCGCCTTGTTGAGCGCTTCGAGCAGGACCTCGGCTTCGTGGCTGGCGGCCGCGACACGGGCGTTCATTCGTTCGATGCGGCGGGCGAGCGCGAATTGTTGCGCGTAGACATCCTCGGCCAGGCTGACTCGCGGATCCGGCAATACTTGCAGGGGCTGCGTGAACTGCCGTCCTCCGGCCGACAGCACCAGCCTGTAGTTGCCGGGGGGCGCCCACACGCCGTCGGCATAAGGATCGGTCTGCCCGCTGGTTGCGGGCGCGGGGTAGTGCAGTGGCCACACGAAGCGGTGCACGCCGGCCGTCGCGACGAGTGCGCTCGCCACGTGAATCCATTCTGGCGCCGCGGAGTCCTTGGCCGGATCCGGCTGCTTCGGCGCATCGGCGCTCGAATACCGCCGGACGAGTGATCCATCCGGGGCGAAGACCTCCAGCGTGACGGGATCCGGGCTTCGCGCCTTCAGCCGGTAGTCGATATACGCGCCGTTCGGTGGATTCGCCGCGATCGGTTCCTCGTGCGGCAGCGGCGTGCCGGAGAACGACGGAATGCGCACGCGGTAGGCTGGCGACGGCGCGAAAAGCCAGGCCGGCGCGGATTCGACGTTTGCATCGAACTGGCGCAGCGAGGCGATGTCGTCGAGGACCCAGAAGCCACGGCCGTGCGTCGCGATGACGAGATCGGCGTCGTGGATCGCGATGTCGCGCACGGAGGTTACCGGTAGATTGCGCTGCAGCGGCTGCCAGTGATCGCCGTCGTCGAACGAAACGAAGATGCCGCGCTCGGTACCGGCGTAGAGCAGACCCTTGCGTGCGGGGTCGGCGCGCACGACGTTCACGGCCTGGTCGGGCAGGCCGGAGACGATGTTCTGCCAGGTCCTGCCGCCATCGCGCGTGCGCAGGACGTGCGGCTTCGGGTCGTCGAGGCGGTGACGGTCGATCGCCGCATAGGCGTCGTCCGCGTCGAACGGCGATGCGTCGATCACGCCGACCTTCGACCAGGCGCCGAGCGAATCCGGCGTGACGTTGTGCCAGTTCGCGCCGTCGTCGTCGCTGCGCCAGATCAGGCCGTCGTCGGTGCCGATCCAGATCAGGTCGTCCTTGAGCGGCGAAAGTGCAATCGCATAGATCACGCCACGCCGCGGACCCTGGCCGAGGTTGTCCGCCACGGCCGCAGCGTCGAGCGTCCGCGGAACCGCGGGATTCTCGCGTGTGAGGTCGGGGCTGATCGCCTCCCAGTGCTCGCCCTGGTCGCGCGTGCGGAACAGACGCTGGTTGGCGAAATAGAGCGCGTGCGGCTGACGCGGCGAAAACACCAGGGGCAGCGTCCACGTTCCGCGGTGCAGATCGGGCAGGGCGAGCGTCGGGTCGACATTGCGCGCCTGCTGCGTGCGCAGGTCGAGCTTGTCGACGCGGCCCCCGAACACGGTCTCCGGATCATCCGGGTCGGGCGCGATATTGTCGCTCTCGCCGCCCACCGTGACCTCGCGGAACTGCATCATGCTGACGCCGTTGCCGTCGCCGCTGCGGCTTGGCAGGGCTACCGCACCGGAATCCTGCTGCGCGCCGTAGACCCAGTAGGGAAAGCGGTTGTCGGTGCTGACGTGATAGATCTGCGCCGTCGGCTGGTTGTGCCACGAGCTCCACGTCCTGCCGCCGTTGAGCGTCACGATCGCGCCCTGGTCGACGCCGAGGATCTGCCGTTGCGGATCGCCGGGGTCGATCCACAAGGCGTGGAAATCATCCCCGGTGTGGTCGCCCTTGTCCGCGCGAAAGGTCTTGCCGCCGTCGTCGGAGCGCAGCACGATCGTGTTCATCGCCCAGACGCGGTCGGCGTTCTTCGGATCGGCGGTAATCTCGCCGAAATACCAGCCGCGCTGCCAGATGCGCGGATCAGCGCTCATCTGTTTCCAGTTCGCGCCGGCGTCGTCGGAGCGGTACAAGCCGCCCGTTTCGCCGTCGACCATCGCATAGACGCGCTGTGGAGCGGCTGCGGAAATGGCGATGCCGATGCGCCCGACGTGCGGCGGGAATCCGTGGCCGACGATCTGCGACCAGTGCTCGCCGCCGTCCGTGGACTTGTAGAGCCCGCTGCCCGGCCCGCTGGAGGGTGGGTAGACGTTCCACGGCGGCCGCCGCGTCTGCCAGAGCGCCGCGTACATCACGCGCGGAAACTCCGGCTGGAACGCCAGGTCGATGGCCCCCGTGTCGTCGTCCCTGCCGAGCACCTTCTGCCAGTGCGCGCCGCCGTCGCGCGAGCGGAACACGCCGCGTTCCGCGTTCGGGCCATACGGGTGGCCGAGCGCCGCGACGTAAACCAGGTTCGGGTCGCCGGGATGAACGAGGATGCGGCCGATCTGCTGCGAGTCGCGCAAGCCGGTGAAGGCCCACGTCTTGCCCGCATCCGTGGATTTGTATACGCCGCCGCCCTGCGCGATGTCGGAGCGCATGTCGGCTTCGCCGGTGCCGACGTAGATGATCCTGGGGCTTGAATCGGCGATGGCGATGGCGCCGATGGAAGCGACCGGCTGATCGTCGAAAATCGGCTGCCAGGTGCGTCCGGCGTCGCGCGTTTCCCAGACGCCGCCGTTCACGCTGCCGAAGTAGAAGTGGTTGGGTTCGTTCGGCACACCGGTGACGGCGAGAACCCGGCCGCCGCGGAACGGACCGAGCAGGCGCCAGGTCAGCTCGCGGAACTCGGACGGGTCGGCGGCCTGCGCGAAGGGGGCGACGGCGAACGCCAGCGCAAGGCAAGTCCGAAGCCTGATCATGCGGATTCCCGGATGCAGCGTCATGTGCTGCAATGTTCCGTTAGGCCGCACGTTTGCACAAGCGGGACGAAAGTAACGGCCCGGGCGCGCTGGGGGTTCTACCTGAAAGGCCTGCGAAAAGCGTCGCGAGCGAAAGGAGCAGGCAAGAGCGCGGAGGGCCCGCCAGCCAAATGCCTCGGGGGGAGGGATCCTTCGGCGTTTGTCTGGCTGGCGGGCGTTGAGCGGTCGGTTTCAGCGTGTCGCCGTCTTGATCGTCTTCTTGACCTTGGCGACGGTGCGCTTCATCTGCTGCTTGGCGGCGAGTTGGGCTTCTTCCAGTTCGCGCGCGAGATCACTCAGATCATCGCGGGCGCGCCGCACGGTGTTGCTCATCACCTGGCTCAGGCTGCTGCGCGCCGGCAGTCCAACGGCCTTTTTCACTTCACGGCTGAGCTCGTCCACGCGCTTGAGCAGGTCGTCCAGGTCCTTGCGCCCGGGCACGCCGAGCTTGGCCAGCGCACGCGAAACACGGCTTTCGAACACCTGTTCGAGACGGTCCCAGGTTTCCTGCGTGCGCTCGCGCACCTGGCTCACGCCGCTTTCGACGGCATCGCGCACGTCGCTGGCCGTGCCCGTGGCGATCTTGCGTGTCTTGTGTTCGAGGGTGGCGCCTTCCCGGAGCAGAGTCTGGAACAGCTTGCCGCCTTCGCCCTGCGCCTTGGCAAACGCGCCAAGGCCCGCGAGCCAGATGTGCTGCGCGGATTCCATGATGGACTTCGGTTCCACGGGCTTGGCCGCAGCCGGCTTCGCCGCGAGTTTCGGGGCGGGCCTGGGTGCGGACTTGGCGGCGTGCTTGAGCGCCGGTTTGGCCGCCTTGGCCGGTTTCGCGGCCGGTTTCTTCGCTGCCGGCCGGGCCTTCTGCGGCCGCGGCTTCGCTTTCGCCTTGCTCATGATTCCCTCCGCTGTTGTGGGGTCGGGGCGATGCTGCGGCCCTTTGTCCGGTGCTGCAATCTAAGGGGTGAAGCCTAGAATATTCACACTACCGACAAAGTTGCAATGTGGATTTTGCGCATGCCCGCTGCCCGCCTTGCCAGCTTCGGTGCGCCCGCGTAGGCTGCCGGGCATGTGGGACAGGGGCGTCCGCTCTGGGTTTGGGGCCGCGCTGATCGCTGCGGTCGCGCTGTGCGCCGGCGCGCATGCGAGCAGCGACATCCCCGGTGCAGAGGCCATTCTCTTCCGCAACTACGGCACCGAACAGGGGCTCTCGCAGGCGTCGGCGATGGTGATGACGCAGGACGCGACGGGCTTCGTCTGGATCGGCACGCAGGACGGCCTGGATCGCTTCGACGGGTACGAATTCAAGGTGTTCCGCCACAACCGGGCGGATCCCTGGTCCATCTCCGACAGTTCGATCACGGCGCTGGCGATCGGCCCGGACGGAACGCTATGGGTCGGCACCGAGGCGGGTGGTCTGAGTCACTACGACCCGCAGTTCGATCGTTTCGAGCAATTCCATCCGAACCCGAATCGCGAAGGGACGCTGGCGTCGAACGGCATCACGGCGCTGCTGTTCGACCATCGCGGCCGGCTGTGGATCGCCGGTACGTCGGCAAGGCTGCAGTGGTTCGACGCGGCTGCCCGCGCGTTCACCGACACCCCGATGGCGGTGGAGCCGCGACTTTCTGTGGTGCGCATGATGCTCGAGCAGGACGACGGCTCGATCGTGATCGGCGCGCACGAAGGGCTCTGGCGCTGCGACGGCGACGCGACGCACCTCGTGGAAGTTCGCGTCGACGGCAAGTCGCTCGACGTCCACGGACTCGTGCGTGACGCTCACGGCGGTGTCTGGGTATCGACGGCGGGGTCCGGGCTCTACCGCTTCGATGCGGGACTCAAGCCCCAGGCCCACTACTACCGCGGCGCGGACGCCCAGCACGACCTGCCCGACGACGAGCTGCGCGGGCTGCGATTCGACGGCGCCGGCCATCTGTGGATCGCCGCCAAGGCGGCTGGACTGCTCGAGCTGGATCCGGCTGGCGGGCGCGTGAGCCGCTACCAGCACGATCCGGCGCAACCATTGAGCATCGCTTCGAACCGTCAGCAGAGCGTGCTGGTCAGCCGCGACGGCCTGATCTGGGCGGGCTCGTGGAACAACGGCATCAGCGTTCACGATCCGCGTACGGAGGCCTTCGTCAACCTGGCGCCAGTGGCCGGCGATCCGCGCACGTTGCCGACGCGGCCGGTCATCGCCATCGCGGCCGACAGCGACGGCACGCTCTGGTTCGGCCTGGACGAGGGTGGAGGGCTCGTGCACTTCGATCCCGATCGCGGCGTCGTCGCGCGCTTCGTCCATGATCGGGCCAAGCCGGACAGCCTGCCCTCCGCGCTGATCGAGGACATGAAATTCACTCCCGACGGCAGCTTGTGGGTGGCGACGAGCGGCAACGGTCTGAGTTGCCTGGCACGCGGAGCGCTGTCATTCACGCACTACCGCCACGATGCCAACGACGCTGGCAGCCTTGTCAGCGACGACCTGCAGTCGCTGATGGTGGATCATGAGGGAACGCTGTGGATCGGCACTGGCGGCGCGGGCATCGACGAACTGTGTGCGGGCTGCCGGCGTTTCCGCCACCACACCCCGGATCCGGCCAATCCCGACGCCATCGGGCAGGGTGTGGTCGATGCCATGCTGGAAACGCGCGAGGGCGACTACTGGGTCGCGCTCGACCCCGGCGGGCTCGACCACTTCGACCGCCTGCATGACCGCTTCACGCACAACCGCGCCGGACCGAACGATCCGGAGTCCCTGAGCGCCGACAATGTCGACGCGCTGTTGCAGGATCAGCGTGGCGAACTGTGGATCGGCACGCAGGGTGGCGGTCTGAACCATCTGCGCGCCGGCACCCGGGACGCGCCGCGCTTCGAAGTCATCGGCAGCGCCGAGGGGCTGGCCGCCGACGCCGTGGGCAACATCGTCGAGGATCAGGCCGGGTCGCTCTGGCTCAGCACGACGCGAGGGATCAGCCGCATCGAGCGGGGTTCGCGCCACATCGTCAATTTCGGGCCACGCGATGGCGTCCAGGCGCAGGGATACATCTTCAACTCGGCGGCCGTGCTGCAGGACGGACGCATCGTATTCGGCGGATTCGGCGGCGTCACCCTCTTCGATCCGACGCAGGCGAAGCTTGCTGCGCCGCCGCAGCCGATCCTCCTCGACGTGTTGCTCAACAACCAGCCTGTCGCCCTGCGCTGGCGTGATCCCGGTTCGCCGCTGCGCGCGGCGCCGTGGCTGGCGCACGATGCGGCGGAGTTCAACTTCACCCAGAACAACATCAGCTTCAAGTTCGGGGCACTCGGGTTTGGCGACCCGGAATCGATCGAGTACGCGTATCTGCTGGAAGGCCACGACCGCGACTGGATCAGCAGCGGGCCGCTGCGTCTCGCGACCTACACGGATCTGCGCTCCGGCGACTACCGGCTGCGCGTGCGGGCGCGCCGCGACGGCGACACCTGGAGCCAACACGAGGCGGTGCTGGGCATTCATGTCTCGCCTGCGCCATGGTTCTCGCCGCTGGCGTTCGCCGCGTATGCGGCGGCTGCCTCGCTGCTGGCGCTGATCGTGTTCTGGCGCGCGCGTGAGAATCACCTGCGCCAGATGCGTGCGCAGGAAGCGATCCGGGTGAGCGAGGAACGGCTGAAGTATGCGCTGTGGGGCAGCGGCGGCGAATTGTGGGACTACGACATCGCCACCGGCAAGCTGGTGCGGGAAAATCGCCTGGAGCACCTGCGCGCGTCGCTGGAGATACGCGACCAGAACGTCGCGGAGTACCAGCCGTACGTGTATCCGGAGGACTGGCCGGCGTTCGAGCGCGAGATGCTCGCGCACATCAAGGGCGAGCGCGACCACTTCGAAGCGAGCTACCGCACGCGCGGCCTGGACGGGGACCTGCGCTGGCTGCTGACGCGCGGGCGCGTCGTTTCGCGCGATGCCGATGGTCGCGCCCTGCGCATGGTCGGCACGACCCAGGACATCACCGTGCTCAAGAGCGCCGAGGAACTGCTCAGGCGCCTGAACGAGGAACTGGAGTCGCGCGTCGAGGACCGCACCTTCGACCTGCGCAAGGCCAACACGGAACTGCGCCGCACGCTGGAGCAGCTGACCCAGGCGCAGCGCCAGCTGCTCGAGTCGGAGAAGATGGCTGCGCTCGGCGGACTCGTCGCCGGCGTGGCCCACGAAATCAACACGCCACTCGGCGTCGCGGTGACCGCGGCCTCGCATCTGCAGGAGGAAGCCCGCCGCCTGGGCGGACGGGCCGCGGAACGGCAGCTGGGTCAGGCGGAACTCGAACAGTTCCGCGAGCTGGCCGAGGAAAGTTCGCGGCTGATGCTGCGCAACCTGCAGCGCGCCGACCGGCTGATCAAGAGCTTCAAGCTCATCGCCGTGGACCAGAGCACGGAGGAGCGGCGCGTGATCGACCTCGGCGCCTACCTCAACGAGATCCTCGTGTCGCTCGGACCGGTGTTGAAGAAGACGCTGCACCGTGCGCGCGTCGAGTGCACGGAACAGATCACCCTCGAGACCTACCCCGGGGCGCTGTACCAGATCATCAGCAATCTCGTGATGAACTCCCTGACCCATGCCTTTTCGTCAGAACAGGCCGGAGACATCGTGATTCGCGCGCAGCGCGCGGGCGATCTGGTCGAGATCTCCTACCTCGACAACGGCCAGGGCATGGATGAATCCGTGCGTGCGCGAATTTTCGAGCCGTTCTTCACCACCCGCCGCGGCGAAGGCGGATCCGGTCTCGGCATGCACCTCGTCTACAACCTGGTCACGCAGGTGCTGCGCGGCAGCATCCGCGTCGAGAGTTATCCGGGGGCGGGCGCGCGCTTCGAGATTTTCTTCCCGCTGGAGGAGAGCGCGCTGACGCGTTAGCGGGCGCGGCCGCTAGTCCGGCAGTTCGGTGCGAACGGCCTGTATGCGATCCCAGTTCTCGAACAGCAATTCGACCAGGCGTGGCTCGAACTTCACGCCGTTCTGCTCGACGACATAGCCGCGGATGTCGTCGATCGTCCAGGGTTCCTTGTAGCAGCGGCGGCTGCCCAGCGCATCGAACACGTCGGCGAGCATGGTGATGCGCCCGGAAATCGGGATCGCTTCGCCGGACAGGCCGCGCGGGTAGCCGCTGCCATTCCAGTTCTCGTGGTGGGTGAGGGCGATTTCCGCGGCGAGCTGCAGCAACGGTCGCTTCGACACCGAGAGCAGGCGCGCGCCGAGTTCGGCGTGCGTGCGCATGAGCACGGCTTCCTGCTTGGTGTGGGCTCCCGGCTTGTTGAGGACCGCGTCGGGAATGCCGATCTTGCCGATGTCGTGCAACGGTGCGGCCAGGCGCAGCGCACGCGTGGTTTTCTCGTCCAGTCCGTACAGCTGGCCGAGCATCTCGGCGATCTTGCCGACACGGCGGACGTGGTTCGCGGTTTCGTAGGAGCGCGTCTCGGCGGCACCGGCGAGCACGTGCACCATGTCGAGTTGGCTCTCCAGCAGCTCGCGATTCAGGTACAGGTTCTCGTAGGCCACCGACACGTTTGTCGAGAACACCTCGAGCAGGCGATTGCTCAGGTCGCCCGGGTTCGTGTTCTCGCCGACGTAGAGCAGGCTTTCGGCAGCGTGACTGTCGCTCACGTACAGGACATAGTGGTCGTCGCCGAAATGGTGGTGGCGGTTCGCGTAGGCGCCGCGCAGCGAAGCGACCATGTGCGGCGGCAGCTTTTCATCGGCATTGCGACCGATCAGGCTGCGGTACTCGCAGGTGCCGGCGGCGACCGGGAAGTGCTGCGGCACCGCGACGCTCGGGTGGGGCACGCGACACACCAGTGCGCCACGTTCGCCGCCGACGAGGTCGGTGAGCTGTTCGAGCACGGCGATGGCGAAGCGCTGCGAATGCTCGTGCGAGAAGATGTAGGTCGACGCGTCGATGACGCGCTCGAGTCCGCGCCGGTGCGCCTCGATCGTGCGGATGTCGCGGTAGCTGCGCAGCGCGGCGAACATCGTCGTCGTGAGCTTCTGCGCGGTGAGCTCGGTCTTTTCCTTGTAGTCGTTGATGTCATAGTTGGCGATGACGTGCTGTTCCGGCGCCTGGCCCGGCTGGCCGGTGCGCAGCACGATGCGCACGAAGTGGTTGCGCAGACGCTCGCGCACGGTGCGCACGAGATCCAGCCCGGAGCGGTCGGTCTCCATGACCACGTCGAGCAGCATCACGGCGATGTCCTGGTGCTCGCGCAGCAGCGCTTCCGCCTGGGCGGCGTTTTGCGCATTGAGGAAGCGCAGGGGCTGGTCGGCGAAGCGGAAGTTGCCGAGGACGAGCTTGGTGACCGTGTGAACTTCCGGTTCGTCGTCGACGATCAGCACCTTCCACGGCGACACCCGCGATGCTTCCGCGGTGTATCGCACGTTGTGGCTGAGCGCATTCATCAATCCACCCCCTTTAGTGGATGATCCGAGTTTAACGCAGTTTGCCGGGGGTCGGGGAAGGGCGCGTATGGCTGTCGTCGGCCAAATCCGGCCGCCTGGGCTCTGCCCTCGCTTCCGGCCGCACCGCCTGGCGCTTCCCGTCGGGGCAGAAGTGGTCGTAGAACCAGGCGCAGGCACGCCCGATTTCGCCCTGAATTCTCACGGGAACGGGATGCACGGGTGGCGACTCGATGGCCGCCAGCTGCCGGTGCCGGTCCCTGTGGATGAGGATCGTGCGCCGGTGCTGCTCCTCGACCGAGGCGCAGACCTTGCCGGGTTCGCGCACGCACACGATCGCCCGGCGGGCAACTTCAGGGCAGGGTGGAGCCTGTGCGCGGCAGGCCGGCGACGTCGATGAAGCGCCGGTTCATGCGCGCCTCACCACTTGCCGTGGAAGAGTTCGCGGCCGATCAGCATACGGCGGATCTCGTTGGTGCCGGCGCCGATCTCGTAGAGTTTTGCGTCGCGCAGGATACGTCCGGTCGGATACTCGTTGATGTAGCCGTTGCCGCCGAGGCACTGGATCGCCTCGAGCGCCACGTGCACGGCGCTGGTCGACGCGTGCAGGAGGCACGAGG
>Ga0335076_10007082_pt1 | contig 11308 bp, 10 predicted proteins | sample Lox_Sample_25_FD_206717 | JGI IMG/M metagenome (GOLD analysis project Ga0335076, IMG submission 206717) | Soil microbial communities from Loxahatchee National Wildlife Refuge, Florida, United States - Lox_Sample_2.5 | ecosystem: Environmental > Terrestrial > Soil > Wetlands | place: USA... | reverse complement strand
GTGTCAACATTTTGACACGCCGCGTTAGGAACTTAACGCTGCTTTTCGGGCCGGGCTATGATGTATTGACTTATGCGAACAGCGCACACGAGAGCGTGCATTTCAATCGCCATCCTGCTGGCGTGTTCCGCTTGCGCATCAGCGTTAGACCCCTCGCTCGACATAAGCCAATATGCGCACTCTTCGTGGAAGGTTCGCGACGGATTTACCAAGGGAGTAATCACATCACTTGCGCAAACTCCGGATGGGTATGTGTGGTTGGGTACTGAGTCAGGCTTACTTCGTTTCGACGGTGTTCGCCCCGTGCAGTGGCAGCCTCCGACTGGTCAGCAGTTGCCGGGTAGCCTAATCACTTTCCTTCTTGCTGCGCATGACGGAACTCTTTGGATCGGCACGTTCAGCGGGCTGGCCAGTTGGAAAGACGGCAAGCTCAGAACAATTCCGGAGCTGGCTGGCCAGAGCGTGACGTCCATTCTTGAAACCCACGACGGCACAGTGTGGATTGGCATTTACGCAGAGTCTGGCGGCGGAGTTTGCTACGTTCGTAGCGGAGTCGCACGTTGTGAGCACGAGAGCGACAAGTTTGCAACTGGCGTGATGGCGCTCTACGAAGATAGCAAGGGAACGCTCTGGCTCGGTTTACGGAATGGTTTATTGCGATGGAAACCTGGCAGTCCACAATTCTTTTCAATTCCGGAGGACCCCTTCGGAGTCACAAGCTTCCTTGAGGATGCGCAAGGGCAGCTCTTGTTCAGCAGTTACGCTGGAATACGGCGACTCGTCGATGGTCGCGTTGAGCCATATCCGTCATCAGGTTCGGTGTATCACTGGCAGGTTACACGAATGTTGCGCGACCATGACGGCGGCATTTGGGTCGGCACGGCCGAGCATGGTCTAGTACACATTCGCGAGCAGGGGAAAATCGATGTTTTGTCCATTGCAGATGGCCTCTCCGGCGATTACGTCACACGCTTTCTAGAAGACCGAGAGGGCAGCATTTGGGTTGCAACCTTCGACGGTTTGGATCGCTTTCGCGCGTACGCCATTCCCACTATTTCTACGAAACAGGGCTTGTCGAGTGCTACTGCTTTGTCGGTTCTCGCGTCGAAGGACGGTAGCGTTTGGATTGGGACCCGCACCGCGTTGAACCAGTCGAAGAGCGGACAAATCTCCCTGTTCGGCAGTCGCGGAGCAACAAAGAAATCTGACGGGAAACTGAATGGAAGGCCACCGGAGACGCTGTTCCAGGAGAGCGGTGGACGGATTTGGGTAACCACCAGCTTGGAGAATGGTGGCGAGCTTGGATATTTACAAGACGACCGGTTCATTCCGATACGCGGGTTTCCGGGCGGGACTGTGCGCTCGATAGCGGAAGTCCCGTCTGGACACCTATGGTTGGCTAGTCAGCAGTCCGGGCTCATTCACGTGTACGAGGGACGCGTGCTGCAACAGATCCCCTGGGCTGGACTCGGACATAGAGACTTTGCCCAGGTCCTCGTTGCCGATCCTTCGCGGCGTGGGCTCTGGCTAGGCTTTCAAAAAGGTGGTGTGGGCTATTTCGCGGATGGCGCCATACGAGCGTCATACTCAGCCGAGAATGGGCTTGGGCAAGGGCGAGTCAGTGATCTTCGTTTCGGAACTCGGGGAGCGCTCTGGGCCGCTACTGCAACTGGACTGAGTCGCATTAAAGACGGCCACGTAACCACGATTACAAGCAAAAACGGATTGCCGTGCGACCAGGTGGTCGCTACGATCGAAGATAATGATCACTCCATGTGGCTCTACTTGGCGTGTGGCTTGGTGCGCATCACCCAAGCTGAATTGGATGCTTGGGTCACCGATCCGAGCAGACTCGTAAGCACCAAGTTCTTCGATTCGTACGATGGTGTGCGGGCCCACTCCGCGGCTGGCGGATTCTCGCCGCTCATGACAAAATCGGCGGATGGAAAAATCTGGTTCCTACCGTGGGACGGCGTCAGCGTCATCGATCCGCATCACATTCCCTTCAACAAACTTCCGCCTCCAGTACACATCGAGCAAATCGTCGCCGACCGGAAAACCTACGATGCGGCTTCCGATAGGAGTGGAAATCTGCGCCTCCCGCCGCTCATTCGCGATCTGGAAATTGACTACACAGCGTTGAGTCTTGTCGCGCCGGAGAAAAATCGTTTCCGCTATAAGCTCGAAGGTCTAGACAAGGATTGGCACGACGTGGGCAACCGTCGGGAGGCTTTCTACACCAATCTCCCTCCGCGGCACTACCGGTTTCGGGTCGCCGCTGCCAACAACAGCGGGGTCTGGAATGAAGAAGGCGCGTCCTTAGATTTCGTGATTCCGCCCGCCTTCTACCAGACAAACTGGTTCCGCGCGCTGTGTGTGGTCATTCTTGCATCGATCATCTGGGCCGCCCATCGCCTTCGCGTCCGCGCTTTAGAAAAGCGCCAGGCATTGTTGGAGCAGCACCAGACCGAGATTCGCGCACTGAACGAACAGATGATCAAAGCGCAGGAGGCGGAGCGGATGCGCATCTCCGGAGATTTGCACGACGGCGTTCTCCAGCAGATCACTTCTCTTACGCTGAGGTTAGGGAAGGTGAGACGCCAAGTACCGCCGGATTCGGAAGCGACAGCAACGGTCAATAGTCTGCAGCAGCAACTCATTCAGATCGGAACAGACATCCGTCATATATCGCATGAACTCCATCCTGCATTACTGCAAGAAGCGGGCCTGCCCGCGGCCCTGTCGTCGTACTGCGAAGAGTTCAGCAACGTTCGGGGCTTCCCTGTGTCGTGTGAAACGGACGAGAGTGTGCGTGAGTTGTCACCTGGGGCGGCGCTGTGTCTCTACCGCATCGCGCAGGAAGCACTCGGGAATGCCGCCAAGCATGCGGCGGCAAAGAAAATCGAGGTTCGGCTGACTCGGGCGGACGGGCGCGTTCGCCTTTCTGTGTCCGATGATGGTGTTGGTTGCGATCCCAACCAGACCTGGAAATCGGGAGGGCTGGGGGTGATCAACATGCGAGAACGCGTGCTTCAACTGCGCGGGACGTTCGAGTTCGATAGTGCCCCAGGACGCGGAACCACAGTGAGAGCGGAAGTTCCTTTTCGACCCGCGTCGTAAGTTTCCGTGCGCCGGCTGCTGCAACGTTGCAACTGAGGGCTAGTGAGATGAACAAATGTTTGACTTTGGTGCATCTCACAAGCACTTTCAGGATTTTGATCACACGTTCCTGGAGACTCTAAAGCAGGGGAATCTTTAGTCTCGTGCGCAATGGTCACTGCGCTGCTTGGCTGCTGGTAGCCGATTGATTCAGCTCCCGCTGCAACTGAAGCAACTGGCGCAACTGGTCAGCATTGGACGAGTTGGGCGTCGTGGTGTTCCGTGGGCTCGCTTGCGTCGAAGGTTGATTGGACTTGGGTGTTTGTTCAAGCACGACGTAGACGGGTGCCCCGGCTGAAACCGTCACTACGATCTGCTGGTTCACTGCCAATCGAGAAACCTCCTCATCCCCGGTTTCACCGATATTATTGCTGACGCGCTCTCGCATCAGATCGGACTCACTCAGCGGCTGGCTTAGACTGCCTTGTCCCACGAACATCGCGCTGGCTTGTCCGATTCCTGACAGCGATCTGGCCAGGACGTTCTTCCCCGTGTTCTTGCCCGAAACTTTCCCTTTCAGCGGCCGTAAGTCCAAGTCTGTCGCGGCAGCTTCGATCGGAACGGACGCGCCATCGGGCATCAGCAGAGAGTCAAATTGGAGGTCCACATACCCTGAACGGTTGGCATCTCTGATGTGGCCGACCGCTTTCGCTCCAGCGGGAATAATGATTTCTCCATCGCGCTCGTAGTTGTACTCGATCACCGCCAGAACTGGCGCACGTACGGCCGTGCTTGCGGCCGATTCCAACCGGGCCCGCAAGCGTGTACCCGTCGCCAACCCCAATCCCAGTTGGGGCGGTGCCTCATTGAGGTTCTGAAGACCTGCAGGGCTGGCCGAGGCCTTTCGCACATACATTAGCGAAGATTTCTCCATGGCTTCGCGCTCTGCCTTACCTAAGTCGGGAGTCTCAGCACTCGAGCCCGGCTGGTAGGGCGGTGCTTGCCATGCCTGGTCTCCAAAAGGGGGGATCGAACCCAGCGTTCCCGGTCCATTCGTCTGTCCTGTCTGCGAAGCATTCGATGCCGAGCGCACCACAGTTCGCTGGAGATCGCGTTCGTTCACAAAACCTTGGTGGACTTCTTTTGCGGCGGGGCGCCCGGAATCAGTGATCGGGAACAGACTCTTGTCGTTGCTTTCGTCGCTGGTTCCCACGATCGACTCGGCCTTCGAGGCCGCACTACGATTTTTCGCCTTCACTGGCCCGCCTCGATGTGGCATGGAGATAGCAACAAAGATCAGAAGCGCCGTCACGATCGCTCCCGCGCCGATGATTACGAATCGGTTCTGTTGGATCTGCTGCTTGGCTCTCTGCTTGGTTCTGGTCGCAAACTCCGGCAAGGCGGCAGGGGCGAGCGGAGGCACAGGCACGTTGTTGAGGATTTCATTTCCGTCTGGCTCCTGCATCAATCCGGCGTTGCCGTTGTCACTGTGTCCGTTAGGGCGAGTCATTTCGCACCTCCCGCTACCGGAGCCACAAACGCGATCGGCGCCAAGACTGGACGATCTACCTCCTCCGCTTGGGCAACTGCCAGCAACAACCTTTCGTTTGATTCTTTGAAACTTGGCCGTTCGAATACGACCACTCCATCGGCCCTGGCGCCAGGCGCAAGTCTGCGCGTGGTCATCCAGTAATCTTTGATCGCCACTGGCTCAGCCTTGATCGTTTTCCGATGCTTGTCTCTCGATGTCCCGGCAAGCTGTATCTGCGGGGGCAACACTTCGATGGTTCGTGCGGAAGCGTTAAGAACGGCGAAAGGTACGGCCATCTGCTGTTCCTTTTCCGTAGTTTGTCCCACCGCAACCCGCAACAGTTTGCCTTCCCAATGCGGGTTTTCAACGTGTCCCACTCTGAGCAGTTGCTGCTCTTGATTGACGGCGGGGTTGTCTGGCGGTTGGTTGGGTGTTCGGTCTTCAGGCGCAATATTCTTGGTGTCCCCGACCACAAAGCTCGAATGAGTGGAAGCGATCAGAAAACTATGCGGCCGCTCGCAGTTGAGGACATAATCGACCACTTCACTATGGTCTGATTTTCCTTGGCTCACGAGGCTTAGCGAGATCTCGTGGCCGCCTTTGGTCGTAATCAGAGCGTTGGTTTGGACGGGCTTGGCACTCGTTGCTTTGAAAAATACGAGTTGCGGCTCGGCTTCGGAGTGTTCGGCCTTAAAGGCACCCGGGTCACCCAAGACAACGGAACTAACTTCCTCCAGCACTCGCACCGAGCTGACATATCCCGGCCGCACGTGCAAGACCACGACCTGTTCCGGGTCAACCTCCAAGCTCACGATCCGCGCCTGCGGCAACTCGGTTTGCGCCGCGGCCATGTGGAAAGGCAGCAAATAAATCGTTATCACATGCACCAAACTCAAACATTTGTTCATCTCACATCTCTTTTCGCAGTGATATTTTTGCTTTCTGGTTCAACGCCGGCTTCTCGAAGGTAAGTTGTTCTAATTGCTGAGACGTACGCGACGACGTCGGGATTTCGGTAAGCAAGCCCCCGCCTGCCGATCTTGTCTTCGCCGGTGTAATAAGCAGCGACCACGAGCCTGAGGTCGTTATGAAACTGTCGCATCAACCAGGCGAGATAGCGCACGCCGCCCGAGACGTTTTGGTCGAGATTGCAGCGGTCGGCCACTCCCAGCCGCTTGGCAGTCGCAGGCATCAACTGCATTAGCCCCACGGCACCCTTGGGAGAAATCACGCAGGGCTGCCAATTCGATTCGCGCATGACAATAGCCCGCACCAGCGCAATGGGCACTCGATAGTGTTGCGCGTAGGAAGTGACGTAGTACTCAGCTTCAATCTGTGTCGGTGCCCTACTCGATTGTGCCCAACCGATCGAGGTCGCGCAAAGCAGCCCTGCGACGATGAACACCGATTTCATGCTGCACGCTCTCGGAGGGCCTCGGCGCTGTACTGCTGCGCGTCGTAAATCAAGCTGGCAAACCCGTCGCGCAGAAGCAGCTTGCGCCGGTCGGCCTCGGTCTTGGCCAGCAAGGGCAGTAGGGTGTCTCTCATTTCCGCTGTGATTTTTTCGGTGCCGAGAACTTTGAGCGCCTGCGCAAGATCGAGAATTTCGGAGACGGACGGTGGTTTTTCCATGCTCCAGCCGCGCAAGGCCTTCGCGAGTCCCGCCATGCCGGCGTGAAATTCGCGTGTGGAATCGGGCGTTCTCAGCGCCACAATCTCCGCCTCGCGTTCGGCGGTGGGGTGTTCAACCCGAAGATAAAAACTGCGCCGTCGCAAAGGATCGCCGATGCGCCGCTCCTCGTTGGATGTGAGTACAACGAACGGAATGCTCCTGGCTCGAATCGTTCCCAGTTTCGGAATGCTCAGCTGCCAAACACTCAGGAGTTCCAGCAACGTGGCCTCAAATGCGTGATCCACTTTATCCAGTTCGTCGATCAGCAAGACGCAAGGCTTTTCATACTGGAGAGCGCGCAACAGAGGCCCGGCGCTGAAAAAATGCTGGCCATGCAACTCAATCTGGAGGGATTCCCAATCAACGCTGCTGGACTTCGATTTCAACTCGACGCAGAGCCTCTGCAGCGACTCGTCAAATTTCCCAATGGCTTTCTCTTCATTGATGCCCTCGTAGCACTGCAAGCGTTCGACAACGGTTTCCGCGGCATCCGCGACAGCGTATGCCAACTGAGTCTTTCCGCTGCCGGCGGGGCCTTCGAGCAGCAATGGCTTCTGCAGTCTCGCCGCCAAATACACGGTTGTAGCGGCAATCGAATCGGCGATGTAGCCCGTGGCCCTAAGACGTTGACCAACTTCTTCAAGAGACGAAAACACGTTGGCTCCTTGCCCGAGGCGGATTGCTCGGTTGCGAGCGTCTGAAACGTAGACCGGAATGAGATTTCGGTCAAATCCCGAACGATTCGGGGTCGATTGACTGAATCAGGAACCTCTACTACAACGCCAATGACAGGGCCGCGGTTGGAAGCGACACCCTTGCTGGTGGCGGGTTCCTCCCAATCATGATTGCCCTAAGCAGAGAACACCATGAATACGCGATCGTCCTTAGCAGTCGAGCTTGAAAAAATGCCACATGCGTTGCGAGCGTCGGAACTGGCAAAGATCCTTTCGACGAGCAAGATGACTATTTATCGCCTCGTGGGACAAGGCGCGATTCCTTACTTCAGGGTGGGTGGTCTGATCCGTTTTGACCCGCAAGCAATTGCCGATTGGCTTCGTCGGAAGATGCCGCTGAACCAAACGGCCGCCTAGGCATGTGCTCCGTCCGACTCGGATGTTGTTTTCGGGAAAGGAAACGTAGCATTAACTTTCCGCAGTGCTTCCTTGTCCCGGGCGGGTTTGAGATAGCGCATCGTCGATTCCAAGTCTTTGTGTCCCATCCACGTTTGAACCGTTGTTAAATCCACTCCGGCCCGAAGATGCATGGTGGCGAACGTCGCCCGGAATTTATGCAGAAACCAGTTTTGGCAATGCGGTCCTTTGGCGCAATGCCCTTGCCCGGTATCGCACAGGCCGCAATTCAGCCCGGCGCGCCACGCCACACTTTTGCATTGCCGTAGGAAGTTGTGAACGAGTCCGCCGTGGCTGGTCGAGAAAACCAGCGCATGATTCGCGTTGGCTGAGGCTTTGTGATCGCGCAAGCTGTTCAATAGGCGATCGGGAATCGGAACCTCGCGTTCTTCCCAGTCCTTCGGGATGAATCCCAGTTTTGGCTTTGCCTTCACCCGAACCACATGATTCCCGAAGTCAATGTCAGGCCACGCTACATGCATGACCTCGCCTTCGCGAAAACCAGTCATCCAGAAGAATTCAAACAGTACCCGCTTCCAGGAATTGCATTGGGCAAGAAACGTTTCGATCTCCTCACTGGTGTAGACCTCGGGTTCGGTTTCGGTGTAGCGTGGCCAATCGCGCTTGCGGATTAGTTTCGTAACTCCGTTTGCCTTGAGCATGGAGACCACAACCTGCACCTTGGTCCAGATCGTGCGGCGGGCAAGGCCCTTGTCGGACAAAAAACCCATGAAACTCATCACGTCAGATCGTTCGACACTGCAGAGCGGTTTTTCACTACACGATTGGCGGAAATAGTCGAGAGCAGTCTTGTACTGGCTGTACGTCTTCGGCCTGTGGTGTTGGCGGGTTTCCTCGAGGAACTCGCGGCAAGCCTCCGACAGGGTTATTCCGATTCGTTTCTGTTCGCCGACGATCTCAATCCCGAGCGCCTGGTTCCTGAGAATTTGAGCTTTGCGCTCTGCCGCAGCAAACGCTTCGCTTGGACTCTTGCCCACCGATTCTCGATATCGTCTGCCGTCGCGATACCATTCGATGTAGTAAGCGCCTTCTTTGTGGTGTTCGGGCCGGCCATCGACCAAGACGTAGTCTGGCCGAATGCGACCGTTACTTGTGTGAACGACTGGACAGAAGCGCCATGTCTCCGGCGCAGCGCCGCGCACTTTTACGTACTTCGTGAGATTGACGCGCCCCGCATGGGACTTGCCGGTTCGCATCATAGGCCCTCCAAATGTGGTTTGGAGAAATTAGGCGCAAACGGAAATTCGGTCAAATTCTCCGGGCGCCGCATCGGCCGCGCGATCTCTTGAAAAAAAATAGCGCGCGAGAAGAAGACAATGAATTGTGGTTGGTCGGATTGGACGCCGGCTTTGGCTCCAATACGCTGGTGACGGGCGAGCGCATGCTCGCCGTCGCGAGAGTTCGCTGTCAGGGTAAAAGGATGACAAAATCGCATCGCATGCCGTCCTCGAAATGGGTTTTACGGTATGGATGACGGTATGGATGGCACTTAACTCATTGAAAACAAAGAACTGGCGGAGAGAGTGGGATTCGAACCCACGTTAGAGTTTCCCCTAAACACGCTTTCCAAGCGTGCGCCTTCAGCCACTCGGCCATCTCTCCGGCGCTGTGCTTAAACGTTACGGTCTTGATTTTATCAGCAGCCTGCCTCGGGAGACCTACCGCTGCTGGGGCCTTCAGCTGCCGCGGTCTTCAGCTGCGGGCCTTGAGTTGCCGGGGCCTTGAGTTGCCGGGGCCTTGAGTTGCTGGGGCCTTCAGCTGCCGCGGCCTTCAGTTGCGGGTTGCTGGGGCCTTCAGCTGCCGCGGCCTTCAGTTGCGGGGCCTTGAGTTGCCGGCGCCTTCAACTGCGGGGCCTTCAGCGGCTTCGCGCGCACGGGGCGCGGTGCTCCTTGACCCCTTCGGGTGGCACTCCGACACCGGCAAACATCGTCCGACGGCAAACATCGCCCGGCACCGGCAAACATCGTCCGGCAAACATTCCGAGCGTTCGCCTAGCTCTCCTCGCCTTCGCCAAGCTGCTGCGCCAGGTAGTTCTCGTATGTCATTTCTTTGATCGCGTGCAACTGGGCTTCCAGGTAGTCGATGTGGTGCTCCTCGTCGACCAGAATCTTTTCCAGCAGTTCGCGCGAACCATTGTCGCCCGCCGCAACCGAGGCTTTGATTCCTTCATTCAGACGTTTGACGGCCCCGTATTCGAGATCGAGATCGTTCTGGAGCTGCTGCTTCACCGTCTGGCCGATGTTGATCTTGAAATAATCGGTCATGTTGGGTGCGCCATCGAGCAGGAGAATGCGCTCCATTAGTTTTTCCGCATGTTGCATCTCTTCAATCGATTCCTTGCGCGTGTGCTTGGCCATTTTTTCGTAGCCCCAGTTCTCGCACATCTCGGCATGCAGAAAATACTGGTTAATGGCCGTGAGCTCGGCCTTCAGCACTTCGTTCAAAATGGCAATGATTTTTGCGTCGCCTTTCATGGCTTACTTTCGAACCTCCTTATTCAGATCGAAGCTCTTCTGAGAGTTAGTCACCCAGGGCGCGGAAATGCCGCGCACAAACGGTTCCGTTCCGATAACTGGTGGAATTTCGCTTTGCGATAGGAAATTGTACTAGAAGAAACGAATCAGGAGCGAGATCCCACTGAGGCAGCCGCGGCATTCGGCAGTGCCGGGGCCTGCGCCCCCCCGGATTCAGGTGACGCGGCGGCAGCCTTCGCGGAGGTATCGACGTTCTTGTCTTTCTCAACCACTCGATGATTCAGGCAATAGAGCGCCAGTTCCAGGCGGTCTGCAACGCCGAGTTTGTCATAGACCTTGCGCAGATAGTTCTTAACCACCTGCTCGGTGGTACCAACCCGGAGAGCGATTTCCTTGTTTTTCATTCCCTGCGTGACGCAGGAAACGATCAACGACTCTTTGGGAGTGAGCTGCACTTTCGGACGCGACCCGGAGGGACGAACGCCTTGCGTCCGGTAGGCATCGAGCACCCACGCCACCGCGCGCGGCTCAAGCCATGCCTCGCCCTGCGCAACCTTGCGCAGGCAATCGACCAGCATCTCGGGCTCAACTTCTTTGGAGACCACGGCATGAGCGCCCCGCCGGAACAGTTCGAGGGTCATTTCCTGGTCGGGGCCCTGCAGCACGACGACGAGCCGGCTATTCGCTTTTTGCCGCAATAGATCGGAAACCGTCTCTGGGGGATCGGACGTCAGCGCTGCTTCGAATACGACAATGTCTGCCGAAAACTTCTGAATGGCCGCCATGGTCTGGGGCAGATTCTCTGCCTGGCCAATCACCCGGATATCGTCTTCGAGCGCAAAAACCTTGCGCAGACCGGCTCGGAAAATGGCCTGCGTGTCGGCCACAATTACGCGGATTGTGGCTCTGCCGTCATCGGGCCGAAAGGCCTCGCCGGACTCAACGCTTACCGGAGTGCTCGACATCCGTCCTCTTTTGCGCCCCTACCTGCGCTCAAACCTATACTCGTCAATCACTACGCCTACACCGCGGCGGCCGCCATCTTCCTCGAAACTGCGCACCACTCGGCCGTGACAGTCCACCTGTACGTCCGCTTCGGCGCCCACCACATCGGCGGGAAGAGAAATCGTGAAATCCACCGGCGACCCGACCGGTACATCGGCATCCATCCGAAAAAGCACACCGTTGGCAGAGATGTTCTCAGTTTCAACCGTGTTGGCCGGAGCGCCAGATTTCATGGCAACCGGTAGCTTGATGGGAAAGCGCGGCGCACCTTGCACGTCAGCGTAACCTTTGCGGTTTTTGTCGACTTCGGCCACAGCGTCTTTACCAGCTTCTGACACAGATAACCTTTTTCCTGCGATTCTGAGCGCACTCAAAC
>Ga0335076_10007081_pt1 | contig 11309 bp, 15 predicted proteins | sample Lox_Sample_25_FD_206717 | JGI IMG/M metagenome (GOLD analysis project Ga0335076, IMG submission 206717) | Soil microbial communities from Loxahatchee National Wildlife Refuge, Florida, United States - Lox_Sample_2.5 | ecosystem: Environmental > Terrestrial > Soil > Wetlands | place: USA... | reverse complement strand
CTCGGCCGACTTCGGCTGCGGCGAGCAGCCCAGGTGCGTGCAGATGCCGACCAGCACCAGGAATTCGGGCTTGAGCGAGCGGTATTCGTTCTTGGCGTATTCCGGCTGCATCGTGACGTCGGATTTCGGATCGGTGACCTTGTCGTCCGCCTTGTTGATCGAATCCAGCATTTCCTTGGTGCGCCGCAGGATCCACACCGGCTTGCCGCGCCATTCGACGACCGACATTTCCCCGGGCGCGATGCCCGAAATGTCGGCCTCCACGGGCGCGCCGGCCGCCTTGGCGCGCTCCGAGGGCCACCAGCTCCAGGCAAACGGCACGGCGATGGCCGCGCCCGCCGCGCCGCCGACGGCGGCGGTGGCGGCGATCAGGTTGCGCCGCGTCTTGTCGATCTTTTTTTCGTTCATGTCGGAGGACTGGGGTGGTGGACTTTGAAAGGAAACGCGATTTTATCGGGATGCCTAGGGAAAGTCCACGTTTTCACGGCTAAGTGACTAAAACAAAAGGCGAAACATGATAAATTGGCAGGCTCGATGCGCCGCCTCTGGATCATCTTTTCGCAGACCGCCACCGTTTGCCTGGCCGTGCTGTTCGTGGTTTCGACGCTCAAGCCCGAGTGGTTGCCCCCGCGCGCGCCGGGCGCGGCGCAGGTGGCCGTGGTCCAGCAGGAAGCGCCGGCCGGCGGCGCCGCGCCGCGCACGGACTCGCACAACGCGGCGGTGAAAAAGGCGATGCCCTCGGTGGTGAACATCTCCACCTCGAAGGAAGTGCGCCTGCCGCGCAACTCCCCGCTCTACGAACTGCGCCGCTTCCTCGGCGATGACCCGCAGAAGGCCACCAGCCTGGGCTCCGGAGTGATCGTCAGCGCGAGCGGCTACGTGCTCACCAACAACCACGTCGTCGAGGCGGCCGACGAGATCGAAGTCTCGCTCTCGGACGGCAAGAAGCTGCTCGCCACCGTGGTGGGCAACGACCCCGAAACCGATCTCGCGGTGCTGCGCATCGAGGCCAAGGACCTGCCGGCGACCACCTTCGGCTCCTCCGACACGCTGCGCGTCGGCGACGTCGTGCTGGCGATCGGCAACCCGTTCGGCTTCGGCCAGACGGTGACGCACGGCATCGTATCCGCGCTCGGCCGCTCGGGCCTGGGTATCAACGTGTTCGAGAATTTCATCCAGACCGATGCCGCCATCAACCCGGGCAATTCGGGCGGCGCGCTGATCGACTCGAGCGGCAACCTGGTCGGCATCAACACCGCGATCTTCTCGCGCACCGGCGGTTCGGTGGGCATCGGCTTCGCGACGCCGGTGTCGACCGCCAGGATGGTGCTGGAGCAGATCGTCAAGAACGGTACCGTGACGCGCGGCTGGATCGGCGTCGAGCTCGCGCCGGTCACGCCGGCGCTGGCGGAATCCTTCAACCTCGGCACCACCGAAGGCGCCATCATCAACGGCGTACTGAGTGGCGGTCCCGCCGACAAGGCGGGCGTCAAGCCGGGCGACGTGCTGGTATCGATCGACGGCAAAGCGGTCGCGGATCCCCAGGGCGTGCTGAACGCCGTTACCGTCATCGCCCCCGGCAGTGCCGCTAAAATGAAGCTGAAGCGCAAGGGGCAGGACCTGGAACTGCCGGTCACCGTCGGCCGGCGCCCCAAGCAGCAGTCCCGACCCGAATGAAGTTTTCCAGAGGAGAACGCATGAAACGCACGATCACCCTGCTCGCCGCGGCAACGCTGGCGGGCGCCGCGGGCCTTGCGCTCGCGCAGTCCAAGGAGATCCGGATCGCCCACGTCTACGACAAGACCGGCGCGCTGGAAGCCTACGCCAAGCAGACGCAGACCGGCTTGATGATGGGCCTCGAATACGCCACCGGCGGCACCATGACCGTGCTCGGGCGCAAGATCGTCGTCATCGAAAAGGACAGCCAGCTGAAGCCCGACGTGGGCAAGGCGCAGCTGGCCGCCGCCTACGGCGACGACAAGGCGGACCTGGCGATCGGGCCGACCGGTTCGGGCGTGGCGCTCGCCATGCTGCCGGTGGCCGAGGAATACAAGAAGATCCTGCTGGTCGAGCCCGCGGTCGCGGACTCGATCACCGGCGACAAGTGGAACCGCTATATCTTCCGCACCGGGCGCTCCTCGTCGCAGGACGCGATCTCGAACGCGGTGGCGATCGGCAAGAAGGGCACCGTGATCGCGACGCTCGCGCAGGACTACGCGTTCGGCCGCGACGGCGTGAAGGCGTTCAAGGAAGCGCTCGCCGGCACCGGCGCCGAGATCGTGCACGAAGAGTACGCGCCGCAGACCACGACCGATTTCACCGCCTCGGCCGAGCGCCTGTTCAACGCGCTCAAGGACAAGAAAGGCCGCAAGGTCATCTTCATCATCTGGGCGGGCGGCAACCCGTTCCGCATCGCCGACCTCAAGCCCGAGCGCTACGGCATCGAGATCGCCAGCGGCGGCAACATCCTGCCCGCGCTCGCCGCCTACAAGGCGCTGCCCGGCATGGAAGGCGCGACCTACTACTATTACGAGATTCCACAGAACCCGGTGAACAAGTGGCTGGTCACCGAGCATTACAAGCGCTACAAGACCCCGCCGGATTTCTTCACCGCCGGCGGCATGTCGGCCGGCATCGCGGCGGTCGAGGCGCTGAAGAAGGCCGGCGGCACGGATACCGAGAAGCTGATCGCCGCGATGGAAGGGCTCTCGTTCGAAACGCCCAAGGGCAAGATGACCTTCCGCAAGGAAGACCACCAGGCCATGCAGTCGATGTACCACTTCAAGATCCGCGTCGACCCGGGCCTCGACTGGGCGGTGCCGGTGCTGGTGCATGAAATCAAGCCGGAAGAAATGAAGGTGCCGATCCGCAACAAGCGGTAGGCGGGAATGTTGTGGCGGCGGAACACCCGGCCCTCGAGACGCGTGAACTGACGATCCGTTTCGGCGGCCATGTCGCCGTCAACGCGGTGAGCTGCCGCTTCGAGCCGGGCACGCTCACGGCGATCGTCGGGCCCAACGGCGCCGGCAAGACCACCTACTTCAACCTGATTTCGGGCCAGCTGCCCGCGAGCGGCGGGCAGGTGCTGCTCTACGGCGAAGACGTCACGCGCGAGGCCGCGCCGGTGCGTACCCGCAAGGGCATGGGCCGCGCTTTCCAGCTGACCAACCTGTTCCCGAACCTGACGGTGCTGGAAAACGTGCGCCTCGCGGTGCAGGCGCGCGCCGGCCTGGGCCTGAACCTGGTGGAGCAGCCACGTCGAGCTGATCGAGAAGGCCGAGCATTACCTGCTGCGCACCGCGCTTGCCGAGCGGCGTGCGACGCTCGCCGCCGAACTATCGCACGGCGACCAGAGGAAACTCGAAGTCGCGATCCTGCTCGCGCTCGAGCCCGCCATCTTCATGTTCGACGAGCCGACCGCGGGCATGAGCGTGGACGAGGTGCCGGTGATCCTCGACCTGATCCACGAGATCAAGCAGCAGAGGGACAAAGCCATCCTGCTGGTCGAGCACAAGATGGACGTGGTGCGCTCCCTGGCCGACCGCATCATCGTGCTGCACCAGGGCGAACTGGTCGCCGACGGCGCGCCGGCGGAAGTGATCGCCTCGCCGATCGTCCAGGAAGCCTATCTCGGCGTGCCGGCCCATGGCTGAGAATCTCCTGGAACTGTCGGCGGTTCACACCCACATCGGGCACTACCACATCCTCCAGGGCGTCGACCTCGCCGTGCCGCGCGGAAAACTCACCATGCTGCTCGGGCGCAACGGCGCGGGCAAGACCACCACGCTGCGCACGATCCTAGGCCTGTGGCGCGCTTCCGCCGGGTCGATCCGCTTCGACGGCGAGGACATCTCCAGGGGTGAAACGCCCGCGATCGCGAACCTCGGCATCGCCTACGTGCCCGAGTCGATGGGTATCTTCGCCGGGCTCACGGTGCAGGAGAACCTGGTGCTGGCGGCGCGCCGCGGCGCGCCGGAGGAGCAGCGCCTGGACTGGATCTTCCGCTTTTTCCCGCCGATGAAGAAATTCTGGCAGTTGCCGGCGGGCCTGCTCTCGGGCGGCCAGAAGCAGATGCTGTCGATCTCGCGCGCCATCGTCGAGCCGAGGAAGCTGGTGCTGATCGACGAACCGACCAAGGGCCTCGCCCCCGCGATCATCAACAATCTGATCGAAGCCTTCGCCGAGCTGAAGAAGACCGGCACCACGATCCTGATGGTGGAGCAGAATTTCCACGCCGCGAAGTCGCTCGGCGATTCGGTGGCGGTGATGGACGCGGGCCGCATCGTGCACGCCGGCGGCATGGCCGCCCTCGCCGCGGACGGCGCGCTGCAGACGCGCCTGCTCGGGCTGTCGCTGGAGGCGCACCAGTGAACGGGAAGGCAGGCCCGCGGCTCGACTGGGTCCCGCTTGCGCTGACGGCGGCCGTCGCGGCGGGCGCGCTGCCGCTGGTGGGCAGCCCCTCGACGTGGCTTACGCTCACCATCGCCGGCCTCGCGATGGGCCTGCTGATCTTCATCATGTCCTCGGGACTGACGCTGGTCTTCGGCCTGATGGACGTGATGAATTTCGCGCACGGCCTGTTCATCGCGGTCGGCGCCTACGTCGCCGCCTCGACGGTCAGATTGTTCTCCGCCGCTTCGGGCGCGGACAGCTTCGTGGCCAACCTGGGGGCGATCCTGCCGGCGGTGCTCGCCGCGATGGCGGCAGCCGCCCTGCTCGGCCTGTTTTTCGAGCGCGTCATCGTGCGGCCGGTATACGGCGATCACCTGAAGCAGATACTGATCACCACCGGCGGCATGATCGTCGCCGAGCAGCTGATCCTCGTGCTGTGGGGCCCGGACCAGCTGATCGCCGAGCGCCCGGCGACGCTGCGCGGTTCCTTCCTGTTCGGCGACATGGCCGTCGAGAAGTACCGCCTGATCGCGGTGGCGGTCGGGCTGGCGGTGTTCGCCGCCATGCAGCTGGTATTGAACCGCACCAAGATCGGCCTGCTGATCCGCGCCGGCGTCGAGAACAAGGAAATGGTCGAAGCGATGGGCTACCGCGTCCGGCGCCTCTTCGTCGGCGTGTTCGCGGCCGGCTCGGCGCTGGCGGGCCTCGGCGGTGCGCTCTGGGGGATGTACCAGGAGAGCGTGACCGTGCACATCGGCGCCAACATGATGGTGCTGATCTTCATCGTCATCATCATCGGCGGCCTGGGTTCGATCGGCGGCTGCTTCACCGGCGCGGTGCTGGTCGGACTGGTGGCGAACTACGTGGGCTACCTGTCGCCGAAGGTCGCGCTCGGCTCCAACATCCTGCTGATGGTGCTGATCCTGCTGTGGCGCCCGCAGGGGCTCTACCCGGTGAGCAGGTCGTGAGAAACCCGGTCATGAAACTGCTTTCCGGCGACGGGCCGCGCAGCCGGGCGCTCGCCGCTCTGCTGGCGGCGATCCTGGCGGCGCTGGCGCTCGCGCCGTTCCTGTTTCCCGGCACGCGGCCGCTCGACGTCGCGGCCAAGGTCTGCGTGTTCGTACTGCTGGTGGCGAGCTACGACCTGCTGCTCGGCTACACCGGCATCGTGTCCTTCGCGCACACCATGTTCTTCGGCATCGGCGGCTACGGCGTCGCCATCGCCCTGTCGCGGCTCGACGTCGGCTGGAGCGCGATCGCCCTCGGCACTGCGGCGGCGGTCGTGCTGTCCCTGCTGCTTTCGTTCCTGGTCGGCCTGTTCTCGCTGCGCGTGAAGGCGATCTTTTTCGCCATGATCACGCTGGCGGTGGCGTCCTTCTTCGCCATCCTCGCGTCACAGCTGTCGGAGGTGACCGGCGGCGAGGACGGCATCACCTTCAGGGTCCCGGAACTGCTGCGCTCGCGGATTGCCACCTACTACCTCGTCTTCGGCGTCGCGCTCGCACTTTTCCTGGTGCTGCTGAGGATCGTGAATTCGCCGTTCGGGCGCGTGCTGCTGTCGATCCGCGAAAACGAGTTCCGCGCGGAGGCGCTCGGCTACCGCACCGTGATCTACCGCACGCTCGCCAATTGCCTGGGCGCCGTGGCGGCCACGTTTGCCGGCGCGCTCTATGCGCTCTGGCTGCGCTACACCGGGCCGAACACCACGCTCGATTTCGGCATCATGATCGACATCCTGCTGATGGTCGTGATCGGCGGCATGGGCACGATGTACGGCGCGGTCATCGGCGCCGCGATCTTCGTGGTGGCGCAGAACTACCTGCAGGAGGCGATGAAAACGCTCTCCGGCGCCATGCAGGGGATTCCGCTGCTGCCGGACCTGTTCCACCCTGACCGCTGGCTGCTCTGGCTGGGCGTGCTGTTCGTGCTGTCGGTCTATTACTTTCCGCGAGGCATCGTGGGCCAGCTTCGCAAATGACCTGCAGTTCGCACTACCTGGCCTGCGAAGGCAGGGAGATTCACTACACCCAGTGGGGCGCAGAACATCCATCCACGGTCATCGCCTGGCACGGCCTCGCGCGCACGGGCCGGGATATGGACGACATCGCGGCGCATTTGTCCGAAAAATACCGCGTGATCTGCCCCGACACCATTGGCCGCGGGCTGTCGCAGTGGAGCCCGGCGCCCGAAAAGGAGTATTGCCTCGCCTTCTACGGGCGGCTGGCGGCATCTCTCGTGGACCAGCTGGGCATCCGTGAGATTTCCTGGCTCGGCACCTCGATGGGCGGCGCCATCGGCATCCACCTGGCCGCCGGCGCGCTCAAGGGCCGCATCCGCCGCCTGGTCCTGAACGACATCGGCCCGCAGCTGGGCGAAGCCGCGGTGGCGCGCATCCGTGGCTACGCCGGCACGCCCCCGCAGTTCGATACGGTCGGCGAACTGGAAAACTATTTCCGCACGGTCTACAAGCCTTATGGGTGGCTGTCCGACGCGCAGTGGCGGCGGCTCACCGAGACTTCGGCGCGGCGCCTGCCCGACGGCAGGGTGACGCCGCACTACGACCCGAAAATGGTGATGCAATTCACGCACCATCCCCGCGACTACGACCAATGGAACGCCTGGGATGCGATTGCCGTGCCGACGCTCTGCCTGCGGGGCGAAACCTCGGACCTGCTCCTGCCGGAAGTGGCGGAGGAAATGCGTGCGCGGGGTCCGCGCGCGACGCTGATTACGATTGCAGGCTGCGGGCATGCGCCCGCCCTGAACGTGCCCGAACAGTTCGCGCTGGTCGGGCGTTTCCTCGACTAGCTCTTCTTGGTGTGGGCGGCCTGGTCGGCGCGGCCGCGGTGCTTGCCGCGGGCGATCGCGCCCTTGCGCAGCTCGGAGCCGAAGTTGAAGCTGTTGTCGCCGGCCGCCTTGGCGGCCTCGCGCATTTTCTGCTCGGCGATGGATTCGTTCTTCAGGGCGGAGCCGTATTTGCGTTTCATGGGGCTTTCTCGGTCTGGTCGATAGATGAGGGCGGCGATTCTACCTCTTTCTGCCGCGCCCCGACGAAGCGCGCGCAGAGCAGCCCCGCCTCGTAGAGCAGGCACATCGGCAGCGCCAGCATGAACTGCGACAGGACATCGGGCGGGGTCACCACCGCGGCGACCACGAAGGCGCCGACGATCACGTAGGGGCGCACTTCCGCCAGCTTTTCGACGCTGACCACGCCCGCGCGCACCAGGATGATGACGACGATCGGGATCTCGAAAGTCACGCCGAAGGCGAGGAACATCGTGATCACGAAGCTGAAATAGGCCTCGATGTCGGGCGCGGGCGTGATCGACTTCGGCGCGAAGCCGTGGATGAAGGTAAACACCTGCCCGAACACGAAGTAGTAGCAGAACGCCACGCCGAGCAGGAACAGCAGGGTGCTCGCGAAGATGATCGGCACGGCGAGCTTCTTCTCGTGCTCGTAGAGGCCGGGGGCCACGAACGCCCAGGCCTGGTACAGCACGTAGGGCAGCGCCACCATGAAGGCCACCAGCGCCGAGACTTTCACGGGCACCATGAACGGCGTGATCACGCCGGTCGCGATCATCTTGGAGCCTTCGGGCAGCGCATGCATCAGCGGCGCGGCGAGGAAATCATAGATCGCGCCCGCGCCGGGCCAGGCGAACGAGAAAATCGCAAACAGCACGAACACCACGGCGACCGCCCGAACCAGCCGCTCGCGCAGCTCGATCAGGTGCGAGATGAAGGTATCCTGCTGCACGCTCAGCCCGCTTTCTCCGGCAGCTTGGGCGTCTCCGCACCGGACGCGCCTGCAGCCGATCCCGCCGCCGCGTTCAGCTCGCTTTCCGCCTTGTTCAGCTCGCCCTGCACCGAGCTCTCGATGCCGCTCGCGGCTTCCTGCACGCTGTCTTTCACTTCCTGCATGCTGTCCTTCATCTTGCGCAACTCTTCCAGCTCGACTTCGCGGTTGATGTCGGCCTTGACGTCGGCGACGTAGCGCTGCAGCCGGCCCGCAAGTATGCCGAGCGTGCGCGCGACGCGCGGCAGGCGCTCCGGCCCGATCACGATCAGCGCGACCAGGCCGATGACCATCAGTTCCGAGAAGCCGATATCGAACATGGAGTCCTGGAAGGAGCGGAAGCTAAGACGCGTGGGGCCTAAGACGAAACGGGCGCCCCGCAGGCGCCCATTTGGAAATGACGCGAGGCCGGATCAGGCCTTGGTCTCGGTCTTTGCCTTGACCTCGCCTTCGACCATTTTGCCGCTGACGTGCGGCGTGCCCATCCCCGCGTCGGCCGCCTTGTCGCCGCCTTCGCGCATGCCGTCCTTGAAGCCGCGTACCGCGCCGCCGAGATCCGCGCCGATGTTGCGCAGCTTCTTGGTGCCGAATACCAGCATCACGATCACAAGGACGATCAGCCAGTGCCAGATGCTGAGCGAGCCCATAGCGTCTCCTTATTTCCTCTTTAGAATCATGGGGCCGACCGGGTCCGGGCCCCCTAGCACGTGCATGTGTACATGATACACCTCCTGATGGCCGACCCGGCCGGTGTTGACGATGCAGCGGAAGCCATCGGCGGCTCCCGCCTTGCGGGCGAGTTCGCCGGCCAAGGCGAGCATCTTGCCCAGGGCGCGGTGCTGCGCCATGCCCGCGTCGTAGAGCGTCGCCACGTGCTCCTTCGGGATGATCAGGAAATGCACCGGCGCCTGCGGACGCACGTCATGGAACGCGAGCACGTCCTCGTCTTCGTGCAGCTTCCTGGACGGAATTTCGCCGTTCACGATCTTGCAGAAAACGCAGTTTGGATCCCTGTTCATTTTTTCTTGCGCGCCGCCTTTTCGTCGAGGCCGGGGATGCCTTCGCGCCGGTGCAGTTCCGCAAGCACGTCGCCCGGGCCCAGGCCATGCCGCGCCAGCAGCAGCATGCAATGGAACCACAGGTCCGCGGTCTCGCGCACCAGGTGCAGGCGGTCGCCGCTCTTGGCCGCCAGCACCGTTTCGGTGGCTTCCTCGCCGATCTTCTTCAGTACCGCGTCCTCGTCCGCCGCGAGCAGCCCGGCGACATAGGATTTTGCCGGGTCACCGCCCTTGCGCGCTTCGATCACGGCGGCGATCCGTTCCAGCGTTTCGTACAGGCCCGGTTTCATCTTGTTTTGCCGTAGATGAGTTTCGGGTCCTTCAGGACCGGATCCGTGCTCACCCATCTCCCATTTTCAAGTTTGCGGTAAAAGCATCTTTCGCGGCCTGTGTGGCAGGCGATGCCGCCCGCCTGCTCCACCTGCAGCAGCACGGCGTCCGCATCGCAATCGAGGCGCAGTTCGCGCACTTTCTGCACGTGCCCGGATTCCTCGCCCTTGCGCCACATCTTCCCGCGCGAGCGCGACCAGTAAACCGCCTCGCCCGATTTCGCGGTTTCGGCCAATGCGTCGCGATTCATCCAGGCGAGCGTCAATACCTTGCCGCTCGCCGCATCCTGGGCGATCGCCGCCACCAGGCCATGCTCGTTCCAGGGAACTTCATCGAGCCACTCCGTCACAGGCGGACCTCTATTCCACGGGATTGCATGAACTGCTTGGATTCCCGCACCGTGAAGTCGCCAAAGTGGAACACGCTGGCCGCGAGCACGGCGTCGGCATGCCCCTCGAGGATGCCTTCGGCCAGGTGCTCGCGCGCGCCTACGCCCCCCGACGCGATCACCGGCACGCCCACCGCATCCGACACTGCGCGCGTGAGCGCCAGGTCGAAGCCATGGCGCGTGCCGTCCCGGTCCATGCTGGTGAGCAGGATCTCGCCCGCGCCGGCCTCGGTCATGCGCTTCGCCCAATCGATGACGTCGAGGCCGGTCGCATTGCGGCCGCCGTGGGTGTAGACCTCCCAGCCCTCGCCTTTTTCCTGCGGCTTCTTCTTGGCGTCGATGGCGACCACGATGCACTGGTTGCCGACGATGCCGGAGGCTTCGCGCACCAGGGCCGGGTTTTGCACCGCGGCGGTGTTGATCGATACCTTGTCGGCGCCCGCGTTCAGCAGCCGGCGCACGTCCTCGACCTTGCGCACGCCGCCCCCCACCGTAAGCGGGATGAAAACCTTGGCCGCCACCGCTTCGATCACATGCAGGATGATGTCGCGCTGGTCGGAGCTGGCGGTGATGTCGAGGAAGGTCAGCTCGTCTGCGCCTTCGCCGTCGTAGCGCGCGGCGATCTCAACCGGGTCGCCGGCATCGCGCAGGCTGACGAAATTCACGCCCTTGACGACCCGGCCCGCGGTCACGTCCAGGCAGGGGATCACGCGCTTCGCAAGGCCCATCTTCAGGCTTTGGGTTTCGGCGACGGCGCGGCCGCCGCAGGTTTCTCGGTCGCCTTGTCGGCAGCGGCCTGCGCCTTCTTGAATTCGATCGCGCCCTCGTAGAGCGCGCGGCCGGCGATCGCGCCGATCACGCCTTCCGGCACGAGCTTGGCGCAGATCGTCTGCACGTCCTTCAGGTTGTGCAGGCCGCCGCTGGCGATGATCGGCGTGCGGATCGCCTGCGCGAGCTTGAAGGTGGCTTCGACGTTGACGCCGGTCATCATGCCGTCGCGGCCGATGTCGGTGTAGACCAGGGCTTCCAGCCCGTAGTCCTCGAATTTCTTCGCCAGGTCCACGACGTCGTGGCCGGTCATCTTCGACCAGCCTTCGACGGCGACCTTGCCGTCCTTCGCGTCCAGGCCGGCGATGATGTGCCCCGGAAACGCATAGCAGGCGTCGGAGAGGAAGCCCGGGTTCTTCACGGCGGCGGTGCCGATGACCACGTAGCTCACGCCTGCGTCGATGTAGCTCTCGATGGTGTCCAGGTCGCGGATGCCGCCGCCGATCTGGATCGGCGTCTTCTCGCCGACCGCCTTGATCATTTCGCGGATCACCTTCTCGTTCTTCGGCCGCCCTGC
>Ga0335076_10007080_pt1 | contig 11310 bp, 11 predicted proteins | sample Lox_Sample_25_FD_206717 | JGI IMG/M metagenome (GOLD analysis project Ga0335076, IMG submission 206717) | Soil microbial communities from Loxahatchee National Wildlife Refuge, Florida, United States - Lox_Sample_2.5 | ecosystem: Environmental > Terrestrial > Soil > Wetlands | place: USA... | reverse complement strand
ACCGGGCTGCTCGGCACGTACGCCGGTCATCCGGGCCAGACCGCGGCCGCCGTCATCTACGGGATCACGTGGGCCGTAGGCGGCCTGTTCTTCAACAGGCCTGTGGTGGTATGCGCGCCGCGCAGACCTCGTCGACCCGGCGCTCACCCCCGCGGACCTGCGGAAGATCAGCGTCCGCTGGGGGAGCGGGCCGATCCTGTACACCGTCTGCACGTTGCTGGTGCTGGTGCAGTTCTGGGTCGGCGTGGCCGGCTTCGCGGCCCTGGTTGCGCTGTACCTCGTTCCGCCGCCCCCGGCGCCGTCATCCGGCGTCAGCAGCTGATCCGGGCCGGGCCGGCCGCGACCGACGCGGTCGGTGATCCTTCACCGCCGCGGTCGGTCGCCTCGATCAGCACGGTGCCGCCCGGGAACGTGAACGGGCCCTTGGTTACCCACTGGCCCTGATGGGTGGCCTGATCGATGCTGAAGTCGGCGATCCGGTGGTCCGGGTTGCTGTCGCCCGCGCTGAACCAGTAGTAGTCGGTCGAATTCGCCTGCGCCGCCGCCGGGATGTAGAGGCTGAACGAGCAGGACGGATTGTTCATCCCGGTGCGGAAGATCCACGTGTAGTGGTCATGCCACTCGCCCGGGTTGCCGGGGACCATGGCCAGGTAGCTGTAGGCCAACCCGCTGCCGCAGGGCCCGCTGCCTGAGGCGGTCCCGTCGTGCCAGCCGTCCCCGTTCGGCGCGTGGTACGGGATCGCGGCCGCGCTGGCCCCGGGCGGGCAGCCGGGGCCGGCCAGCGCGGTGAAGGTGCCCGCCCCGTTCTGCCCGGCAGCCGCGGCGTGGCTGGCGGAGAGCGGTGCCGTCTTCTCCGCCGCACCGCCGTGGTGCAGCGTCCGGATGCCCAGAATCCCGAGCGGGATCGCGCCCGCGATGGCCAGCGCTCCGGCGAGGGCCAGGAACGCGCCACTCATCCGAGGCCGCCCCGTGTTCCGCGCATGCGCGGCTCTGCGGCGCGGGCCCGGGTAGTGCGGCCCGTCGCCCCCGGCACCGCCCAGGCCCGGATCCCGCCAGAGTTCGTCTTCGTATTCGGCGTCCCGAACCAGTTCCGGGTACGGAGCCGTCCGGTTCGGGACCCGTTGCCGGGCCGCGCCCGCCTGGTTGTACGGCGGCTCCCACGACTCCCACAGCTCCTGGGATTCCATCGAGGGCGCCGGGTCGTCATCCGGGCCGGCCGGGCCGCCCTGGGCCGGAAGCAGGTGCGTCCCATCAGCCGGGGGAAGGTCGCCCTGGTCGCCCGGCCCCGGTGCGGGATGGCCGCCGCGGCCCCGCCAGCGCGACGATTTCGGTTTCGCCGTTCGCAGCCAGGGCTCGTCCAGATCGGGCGGCCCCGCGTTGCGGGCCGGTGGCGGGGGCTCCTGCCAGTCCGGTACATCGGCCGTTCCGGCCAAGCCGGCCAAGTCGGCCGAGCCGGCCAAGCCGGCCAAGCCGGGCGAGCCGGGCGAGCCGGGCGGGTCCGCCGGCGGGGCCTGGGCCTGCAGCCAGGGCTCCTGCGGGCCAGTCTCCGGTCGGCCGCCCTGCTGGGGTCCGCCCTGCTGGGGTCCGCCCTGCTGGGGTCCGGCCTCCTCCTGGCCGGACGGCCAGGGTTCCTGCAGCTCAGCGTCGTCCCAGTAATCCCGGGACCCGTCGTACGGCGGGGGAGGAGGCGACCAGGAATGCGGTGCCCCGGCCTGGGCCCATGGATCGCCCGGCCCGTCCTGCGCCCACGGCTCCGCCGGCTGGGCCTGAGCCGCTGGCTGGGCCGCGGCGAGCGGCTCCTGAAGGTTGGCTTCCGCCCACGGCCCGTCGGGCTCGCCGTGCATCCACGGTTCCCGGGGCTCGCCTTGGGTCCACGGCCCGTCGGGCTCGCCGTGCGTCCACGGTTCCCGGGGCTCGCCTTGGGTCCACGGCCCGTCGGGCTCGCCGTGCGTCCACGGTTCCCGGGGCTCGCCTTGGGTCCACGGCCCGTCGGGCTCGCCGTGCGTCCGCGGTTCCCGGGGCCCGTTCTGGCCCCACGGCTCTTGGTGCCCGGGCGGTGCCCAGGGCTCCTCAGGGCCGCCTTCGGCCCAGGCCTCCGGTGAAGCCGGAGCGGGCCGGGAGGCCTGGGACCCCGCCTGCGGTCGCGGGACCAGCGGCCACGCATCCTCTGGGGCGGTCAGCGGCCAGAAGTCCTGGCCAGCCGCCTGCGTCAGGTCCGGCCGGAAGCCCGAATCCCGGGTGCGCCGGGGCAGCGGCGCGGGACCGCCGGTGCGGCCGCCCGCCGGGCCCGGGTCGCCCGGCATCCCTTCGGCGGCGGCCTCCTGGCCATCACGACGCCAGTCATAGGCCGCCCCCTCCTCCGTCTCGGCGCCGTTGGCCGGCCGGTCAGGGGAGAAGGGATTTTTCGGGTGTCGCATCCGTATCCTTCCGCGCCTCATCGGGTATCCCCCTGCCCGTGACCACGAAAAGAATCGGTGGGCGGTTCATTCATTTCCCCGTGATCACGTATGGGCCTCCGTTATAATCCCGCGACCTTGCCGATACCTTGCCGATGTCTTGCTGGGCTCCGCTGGCCGACCGGCCGAATGCCGTTTCACTGGCCGGAATCAACGCTTTCCTGCGCTTTCCGCAGGCTATTCATTCAAGACGACGGGCGTCGTTCCGGGAAGGGCCGTGTGTGGAGCTGGGTAATGTCAGAGGGGCTGGTGCGAGCTGGGCTACGGACAGCGATGTCAAGAGTTACGGTGTGAGATTCCCTGGCGCTTCCGGGGCAGCCCGGGCGCCAGGCGGGGGCAGCCGGGGAAGGACCCGGCGGCCGGGCCCGGTGAAGCAGCACAGCGGAGGTATCGGCGGCCGGGAATCACCAACGGGCGCACGGTGTTACAGCGTCTGGCACACTAGAAGCCGCGACCACGCGGTACCGGTTCACGCCAGCACAGCCCAGCTCCGCACGGAGCCGGCTCCGGCGACCCGGCGACCGCCCGAGGCAGGAGTTAATTCACGTGAAGCCTGACATTCACCCCACGTACGTCCCCACCACGGTGAGCTGTACCTGCGGGAACACTTTCACCACGCACAGCACCGCCGCCAACGGCGTGATCCACACCGACGTCTGCTCGGCCTGCCACCCGTTCTACACGGGCAAGCAGAAGATCCTGGACACCGGTGGCCGCGTCGCGCGGTTCGAGCGGCGCTTCGGCAAGAAGGCCACGGGCAACAGCAAGTAGGCCCGCGCCTGAGCCCCGGGCGCGCCTCGGCGCGCCCGGCCCACGAGTTCATCATGATCGGGTTGGGTTCCCCAGCAAATGCCGCGAGGAACTCAGCCCGATGTCGCGTTTCCCGGGCGTTGACGCGTCCGGGCGCGGGACGCGGCCGTGACGGGCCGCCCCGCACTTTCACATGGAGGAATGACGGTGTTCGACCGGCTCGGTGAGCTGGCGTCCGAGCACGCCGGGCTGGAGCGTGCCCTGGCCGATCCAGGCCTGCACGCCGACCCCGACAAAGCCCGCGACTTCGGCCGGCGTTACGCCGAGCTGACCCCGATCGTGGACGCCTATCACGAATGGCAGCAGACCGAGGCCGACGAGGCGGCCGCGCGCGAGCTCGCGGCCGAGGATCCGTCCTTCGCCGTCGAGGCGGACCAGTTCAAGGCGCGCCGGGCACAGCTGGGTGAGCAGTTGCGGCGGATGCTCGTTCCCCGCGACCCCAACGACGGCCGGGACGTGATCCTGGAAATCAAGGCGGGCGAAGGCGGTGACGAGTCCGCGCTGTTCGCCGGGGACCTGCTGCGCATGTACCAGCGTTACGCCGAGCGCCACCACTGGGCCACCGAGGTCCTCGACTCCAACGTGACGGGCCTCGGCGGCGTCAAGGCCGCGACCCTCGCGGTGAAGGCCGGCAGGAAGGGCTCCTCAATATCCGGCCCCGGGCAGGGTGCCTGGGCGCGGCTGAAGTTTGAAGGCGGTGTGCACCGGGTCCAGCGGGTTCCGGTCACCGAGTCTCAGGGCCGCATCCACACCTCGGCCGCGGGTGTGCTGGTCATGCCGGAAGCCGAGCAGGTCGAGGTCGCCATCGACCCGAACGACGTCCGCGTCGACGTCTTCCGCTCCTCCGGGCCGGGCGGGCAGAGCGTGAACACCACCGACTCCGCCGTCCGCCTCACCCACGTCCCGACCGGGATCGTCGTCTCCTGCCAGAACGAGAAGAGCCAGCTGCAGAACAAGGAGCAGGCGATGCGGATCCTGCGCGCCCGCCTGCTGGCCCAGGCGCAGCACGAGGCCGACGAGAAGGCGGCGGCGGAGCGCCGCAGCCAAGTCCGGACCGTCGACCGGTCCGAGCGCGTCCGGACGTACAACTTCCCTGAGAACCGCATCTCCGATCACCGGGTCGGGTACAAGGCCTACAACCTGGACCAGGTCATCGACGGTGACCTGGACGCCGTGATCGACTCCCTGGCCGACGCCGAAATGGCCGAAAAGCTCGGCGACGACGGGGACTCCGGCGCGTGAGCAGCGGGAGCCGTGCGGGTGAGCCTGTTGCTGGATGAGATCGCGCTCGCCGCGGCCCGGCTCGCAGAGGCCGGGGTGGAATCGCCGCGGGCCGAAGCGGAGCTGATCGCGGCGCACGTGCACGGGGTGCGCAGGACCGAGCTGCACACGGTGCCCGACTCCGCGTTCGACGCGCGCTTCTGGGAGGGGGTCGGGCGGCGTGCCGCGCGCGAGCCCCTGCAGCACATCACCGGGCTGGCGTACTTCCGCTACCTGGAGCTGGAGGTGGGTCCCGGTGTGTTCGTGCCGCGGCCGGAAACCGAGGTGATGACCGGCTGGGCCATCGACCGGCTGCGCGAGATGGACGTAGCCGAGCCGCTCGTCGTGGACCTGGGCACCGGGTCAGGCGCGATCGCGCTGGCCATCGCCCAGGAAGTGCCGCGCGCCCGCGTGCACGCGGTAGAAGCCGACCCGATCGCGCGTACCTGGACGGAGCGCAATATCGGCCGCGTCGCCGCGGCCGCGCCGTACACCGAGGGCCGGGTGACACTGCACGCTACGGACTTCACCGGTACGGACTTCACCGGTACGGACTTCGCCGGGACGCCCCGGATGGCCGAGCCCGGTGCCGGGGACCTCGGTGAGCTGGACGGCAAGGCCGATCTGGTGATCAGCAATCCGCCCTACATCCCGGTGGGTGCGTCGGTGCCGCCGGAGGTGGGAGAATACGACCCGCCGGCCGCGTTGTGGAGCGGCGCGGACGGGCTGGACGCGATCCGCGGCGTCGAGCGCGTCGCGCGGCGGCTGCTGCGCCCGGGTGGCGTGGTCGCCGTCGAGCACGGTGCGCCCCAGGGAGCCGCTGTTTACTGGGTGTTCTGCGAGGAAGCCGGCTGGCGCGACACACGCAACCACAAGGACCTGGCCCGGCGGGACCGTTTCGTCACCGCCATGTGGCCGGGCGAGCGAGCCGAAGGATGACGGGATAAGCGGCCATGAGCGAACGTTATGACTGCTCCGACCCGCAGCAGCGGGAGGCCGGGATCGCCGCGGCCACCGCCGCGGTGAGTAGGGGCGAGCTGATCGTCTTGCCGACCGACACGGTCTACGGCATCGGCGCCGACGCCTTCACGCCGTGGGCGGTCAGCCGGCTTCTGGCCGCCAAGGGACGTGGCCGTGACATGCCGCCCCCGGTGCTCGTCGGCACGGTCCGCGCCGCGACCGCGCTGGTCGAGGACTGGGGTGCGTTCGGCCAGGACCTGGTCGACCAGTTCTGGCCGGGCGGGCTGACCCTGGTCTCCCGGGCCAGCTCGACGCTGGCCTGGGATCTGGGGGACACCCGCGGCACGGTGGCGGTGCGCATGCCGCTGCACGCGGTTGCGCTTGACCTGCTGAAGCGGACCGGTCCGATGGCGGTGAGCAGCGCGAACATCACCGGAAACCCGGCCGCCACCACGGCGGACGAGGCGATGGAGCAGCTGGGTGATTCGGTCGCGGTGTACCTGGACGGCGGCCCCTGCCCTGGCGGGGTGGCCTCGACCATCATCGACCTCACGGGTTCCGTGCCGCGGTTGCTGCGGGCCGGGGCCATCTCGATGGACCGGCTCCGCGAGGTGGCGGCGCTGGTGACCGGGGAGGACGCGCCCGTTTCCGGCTCGCTGAACGGTGCGGCGGACGGCTCCGCTGCACATGGGCCGGCGAACGGGACGACGCCGGCGCCTGCCAAGCCCGCCGCTCCGCACCCGCTGGAGGCGGCCGCCCCCACGGGCCCCGCCGTGCATCCGGTGGAGGCGGGCGCCCCCTCTGCCCCCTCCGCCTCTGCTCCGCACACCCCGGAACCGGCCGCCCCCGCGGGCCCGCGGGCCGCTACGGACGGCGCGGATCCCGCGGCCGCCGACGCCTCCGTGGACACCGAAACCCCCATGGACGCGAAGGGTCCAGCCGGCGAATAGCGGTCAGCAGTTTGCGAGCGCGAGCTAAAGTGGCTGTTGATGTCCGGCAACTGTGTCGCGACGGGCTGACCTGAGATGCGGGAGTACGTTCTCGCGCTGCTGATCGCTGCCGCGGCAACTTACCTGCTGACGCCGCTGGTCCGGCGCGGCGCCATCGCCACCCGCGCGATGCATGCTGCCCGGACCCGGGACGTGCACGTCGTGCCGACGCCCCTGCTCGGCGGCGTGGCCATGTACGGCGGCCTGGCCGCGGGCCTGCTCGTCGCTAACCAGCTCACCTACCTGCGTGAGGCGTTCCCGTCGCCGCGGACGGTTCCCGGCCTGCTGCTGGCCGGCGGCCTGCTGGTGATCACCGGGATCATCGACGACCGCTGGGGCATGGGCGCGATCAGCAAGCTCGCCGCGCAGGTGGCGGCGGGCGCCATCCTGGTCTGGAGCCAGGTGGTGCTCTCCTGGGTGCCCGAGCCGAGCGGCGGTGTGTTCATACTGCCGCCTCAGCTGGGCCTGACGCTGACCATCCTGCTCGTCGTGGTCACGATCAACGCGGTCAACTTCATTGACGGGCTCGACGGGCTCGCAGCCGGCATCGTCGCCATCGCGGCCTGCTCGTTCCTCGTCTACTCCTACACGCTCGCCCGCGTCGTCGGCATCCACTCGCAGTCGGTTCCGGCCCTGGTTGCCGCGCTGCTGGCCGGGATGTGCATCGGGTTCCTGCCGCACAACTTCTACCCGGCGACGATCTTCATGGGCGACACCGGCGCCATGCTCCTCGGGCTGCTGCTCGCGTACGTCCCGCTGTCCAGCACGGCGATGCTGGACCCCAGCGTGCTGATTCATTACAGCCACACCACGGTCAACCGGTATCCGACCATCCTGCCGCTGCTGCTGCCCGCCGCAATCCTGGTCATCCCCTACGCCGACCTGCTGATGGCGGTCGTGCGCCGGACCAGGGCCGGGATGTCACCGTTCACCGCGGACAAGAAGCACCTGCATCACCGGCTGCTCAGCGTGGGGCATTCACACCGGCAGAGCGTGCTGATCATGTACCTGTGGGCGGCCCTGTTCACCGCCGCGGTGGTAGCCCTGTCGCTCGTCCGCACGGATCTGATCGTGCTGGTCGCGCTGACCGTGCTGGCCGTGCTCGTGCTGCTCCTGGTCACCATGCCCCGGCTCCGCCCGGGCCGTCTCCGCACCGGGGGCCGCCGCACCCGCGGCACCAGCCGCGGTACGGTGCCCGCCGGGTCCGGTGCGCACGCCCGCGGCGTACCCGGGACCGGCCCACGGCCCGCCATGGCCGGCCCCGGCGCATCTGGCAACGGCGTACCCGGATCCGCGGCCCGGCCCAGTGGCCCAGTTGGCAGTGCCGTGCCTGGGACGGCCGCGACGCCCGCCGATGCCCCGGCCGGATCCGTTCCCTCGGGCACCCCCCGGCCCGGAGTGATCCCCGGAGGAGGCCCCGCGAGCCCGGGGTCCCCCTTCCCGCCCCGCAGGCGCACTCCCGCCGCGCCCCAGGGCTGACCTGGAGGAGGCCCCGCGAGCCCGGGTCCCCCTTCCCGCCCCGCAGGCGCACTCCCGCCGCGCCCCAGGGCTGACCTGCCCGCCGCGCTGAGGGCTGCGGCGGGCGGCGGGGCTGCGGCGAGGGCTGCGGGCGGGCGGAGGCGTTGCGGCGGGCGGGGTGTGGGACTGCGGCGGGTGGCGGCGCGGGCGGGGTGGGGGGGGTCTGCTTTGCTACCGATGGGTAGGGGGCGATCGCAAAGCGAAGGTTTGAAAAAGTCATGCTTTAGGTAAAGACAGGGCAAAGAACTTTGTGATAGCTTTCACGAGCGACCCCCTCAACGCTGATGGTAGGCCCGTGATACGTTTCCTTGACCAGTGGCGACCCTCGCGGCGCAGCTGCGTTGCGGGCCGACACCGGCGCCTGGCCCCCGGAGAGCTCCTCCATGGGCAGGTAAAGAACCCCCATACTCAGTTCCCCGGAGACCTCTAAGTGCTGGCAAACTACGCGCGGATCACGCGATGGTCAGCCGTGCTGACGGCCGTCGTCGCGGCGATCATGGTTGCGGTCAGCACGGCGATCGCCGGCTCACAGGGGCTGATCGGCGCCCTGCTCGGCGTCGCGCTGGTCTCGATCTTCTTCGGCATCGACATCGTGGTCATCGGCCGCGCGGCGCGGATCAGCCCGCAGGCGATCATGCTGGCGGGGATCGCCCTCTACGTGTTCAAGATCATCGTCCTTGCCATCGCGGTGAAGGAACTGCAGGGGGCGAGCTTCTTCAACGCCAAGCTCTTCGGCTTCACCGCGATCGTCTGCATTCTGGCCTGGTGTGCCAGCCAGGTCGTCACGTCGATTAAGTTCAAGGCGCTGTACGTCGAACCGGACGGGAAGCGGTGAGACGTGGCGCACCCACTGTCCCCTGAGCAGCGCGAGCACTCCCCCCAGCGCGAGCAGGCCGACCGGCGCGAGCACTCCCCCCAGCGCGAGCAGGCCGACCGGCGCGAGCAGGAGGCTCTCCTGGAGGAGCCGCCCGGGCGGCCGCTGCTCCAGGAGCCGCCTGAGCGGCCCGCCACCGGGGTGCTCCGGGCACCGGTGTTCCGTGGCCGCCGGGGCGCCGACGCGGACGGGCAGGCTTATCCGCTGCCGTCCCGTGGCGCGGGCTGGACCGTCCTCAGCTACCTGATCGCCGGCATGCTCGCCTACGGGGCCATTGGCTGGCTGGTCAGCCGGGCCGTGCACGAGGCCGTCATCTTCCCGGTGGGGATGCTGTTCGGCCTCGGGGTGTCCATCGGCCTCGTCATCTACCGGTACGGCAGGTCATCATCCACAAAGAACGAGCACGCCAAGAAGACGTTGCGAGAGGAGCCGGCCGGTGACCGGTGACATCCAGGCGATAGCCGCGGGCAGCGGCGGATGCCACATTTTCTCCGGTTGCGGCTATCCCGCGCCGAGCCTTGAGGACTTCGATTTCCGCCCGATCTTCAGCATCGGCGCGTTTCACTTCACCAAGCCGATTCTCATCGGGCTGGTCTGCGCGGCGGCAGTGATCGCCTTTTTCGGGTTCGCGTTCTGGAAGCCGAAGATCGTTCCGCGCGGCGTGCAGAACCTCGGCGAGGTGGCCCTGTTCGGCGTGCGCGACCAGATCCTCCGCCCGTCGCTGGGCAAGCGGGGGGACAACTTCCTGCCGTTCCTGATGTCACTGTTCTTCTTCATCTACTTCATGAACCTGATGGAGATCATCCCGGTCTTCCAGTTCCCGGCGACCTCGCGCATCGGTTTCCCCTGGTCCCTAGTCCTCATGGTCTACGCGACGTACCTCTACCTCGGCTTCAAGCACCAGGGCGTCGGCGGCTACTTCAAGAAGATGGTCCCCGGCGACGTGCCCAAGTGGGTGCTCGTGATCCTGGTGCCGATCGAGTTCGCCCGCTACTTCATCGTCCAGCCGTTCACCCTCGGCGTGCGGCTGTTCGCGAACATGTTCGCCGGTCATCTGCTGCTGCTGATCTTCACGCTGGCGGTCTGGTACCTGGCCAGCCTCAGCGTCGGGCTGGTGTTCGCCGCCACCTCGTTCGTGATGGTGCTCGCCGTGACCGCGCTCGAGGCACTGATCCAGCTGCTCCAGGCCTTCATCTTCACCACCCTGACCGCGGTCTACATCGCGGACTCGCTGGAGTCGGCCCACTGACGCCACACCCCTACCCGTCCGGCGAAAGCATTTCGCCGGTCCTGACACAAAGGAAACGGACAGATGCTTGACGTTGCTACTGCACACAACCTCGCCGCCAGCGGCACCGTTAGCGGCAGCCTGGGCGCGGTCGCGTATGGCCTCGCGGCCATCGGGCCGGGTGTCGGCATCGGGCTGATCTTCGGTCACGCCATCGAGGCCATGGCCCGCCAGCCGGAAGCGTCCGGCCGGATCACCCAGTACATGTGGATCGGCTTCTCCCTGACCGAGGCGCTCGCGCTCATCGGTCTTGTCGTGCCGTTTATCTTCGGCAAGTAGGTAGCTGTTGTGAGAGGCATCACAGGAAGGCCGGTCGCGCGATGATGCACCTGGTGGCGGCGAGCAGTTCGTCCAATCCGCTGATTCCCACGCTCGCCGAGCTCATCATTGGGACAATCTCGTTCCTCATCGTCTTCGGGTTTCTAGGCAAGGTGGCCCTGCCCCGTATCCAGAAGGCGCTCGCGGAGCGCACCGACCAGATCGAAGGCGGCCTGGAGCGCGCGGAAGAGGCCCAGGCGGAAGCGCAGCGGGCCCTTGAGCAGTACCGGCAGCAGCTCGCCGACGCCCGGCACGAGGCCGCGCGGCTGCGCGAGGAAGCCAGGGAGCAGGGCGCCCAGATCATCGCCGAGATGCGCACCGAGGCCCAGGCCGAGGCGCGGCGCCTGACCGACGCGGCCAACGCGCAGATCGAGGCCGAGCGTCAGCAGGCGCTGACCTCGCTGCGGGCAGAGGTGGGCGTGCTCGCCACCGACCTGGCCGGCCGCATCGTGGGCGAGTCGCTCCAGGATGAGGCCAGGCAGAGCCGCGTGGTCGACAGGTTCCTCGAGGACCTGGAGCGTGGCGGGATTGGGGCGAGGGCAGCCCGGTGAGAAACTCCCTGGCTGGGCGGTCCCGAGCGCAGGAGGAGCTGCTATGCGCGGCGTGAGCAGGGCGTCCTTCGCGTCGGTGCGCGACCGGCTTCCGGATGTGCTGGCCGAGTCCAGCCGTACCCGGCGTACCAGGTCCCGTCCGAAGGCCAGCGAAACCGCAACCGGTGGCCCCGCGACGGGTGGCCCCGCGACGGGTGGCCCCGCGACGGGTGGCCCCGCGACGGGTGGCCCCGCGACGGGTGGCCCCGCGACGGGTGGCCCCGCGACGGGTGGCCCCGCGACGGGT
>Ga0335076_10007079_pt1 | contig 11310 bp, 8 predicted proteins | sample Lox_Sample_25_FD_206717 | JGI IMG/M metagenome (GOLD analysis project Ga0335076, IMG submission 206717) | Soil microbial communities from Loxahatchee National Wildlife Refuge, Florida, United States - Lox_Sample_2.5 | ecosystem: Environmental > Terrestrial > Soil > Wetlands | place: USA: Florida... | reverse complement strand
CAGGGCGGTTGCTGTCATCGGCCGGGTCGAATACGAAGACGGGTTCCCGGCCGTAGAGCTGGGCTTGCGCCTTCTCGTCGAACAGGCGGATGCGGTACTCGCGGGCGCCCAGAAGCGGGTGGTGGTTCATCAGCATCATGAACAGCAGCACGGCCAGCGAATGCAGGTCCGTCTGGGTGCTGGGACTGGCGCCCGGATCGGCCCGGACCAGCTCGGGGGCCATGAAATCCATGGTGCCCTCGATGCCGGCCTGCCTCCCGTCGACGACTGCGTTGTCGTTGTCGCAGACCAGGACGTCCCCGGTGGCGGGGTCGAAGAAGACATTGCCCTGGGAGATGTCCCGGTAGGCGATCCCCTGGGAGTGCAGGGCGCGGTAGGCCTCGACCAGGTGGATGCAGGCCGTCACCAGCTCCCGGGGCTTGATCCGGACCTCTCGGCAGAACAGGGCTGGCAGTCCTTCGAAGTTCGGCGGGCGCAGCTTCATCAGGTAGCCGAAGCCGTCCCCGGTCACCAGGGCGAGCGGCCACAGGAACCTGTCGTCGCCGAACCTGCGGGCCACCAGGTCTTCCACGATGGCCTGCTGCGCGTCCGTGGCCGATGCCGGGTAGTACCACTTCAGCGCGCGGATGGCACCACGGTGCTGCACCTGGTAGACCTCACCCTGCCCGCCGGCGCCGATGAACGCGGCGACGGTGACCTCCTCCCCGGAACCGGTGGTCAGCTGCGTATCCCGGGCCAGCATTCCTGTCATGGCGGTGGTCCTTCCGGTCCGGCTCCCCGGCGGTCTTGCCAGGCGGCGACCAGCGTCGTGTCGTCTCCCGAGTAGGAGCTGGCCTGTTCCAGCCAGCCCTGCATGTCATCGCCGACCCGGACCTGGCCGTCGCGGACTATGCGCCGGTAGAAGCCGCTGACGAAATCGAGGTAGCCGTCGAAGGAGACGAAGCTCTTCGACAGCCCGTCGGTGGACAACGCGATCAGGGCGGGCGGCTCGAAGGCGGCCGCCGGCCCCCAGTATGTGTGGACAAGGCGCTGGGCGTCGTCGCTGCACAGCGAGTCGGTCTCGTCGCCCAGGGTTTCCAGGGGTCTGCGCAGCGGGGTGCTTGCCTGGCCCTCCGGCGCGACCAGGCACAGGTCGCCGTCGCCGATCTGCCAGCCGAGCACCAACTGGCCAGTGATCATGGCACCGACGAAGGTCGTCCCGTAGAGGACGGGGGTGGCGGCCAGGCCGTGTTCGGCCTCACCGACCGGGTTCTTCGCCAGATCGTCTTCGACCCGCTCCTGCCACTCTCGCACCAGGTTGCGGGGGAGGTACTCCTCGGCGCGTATCTTGGCCTGCTTCAGCGGCAGATCTGGCTTGAGCGACGCGCCGAGGTCGGCGGCGTTGCGGAGGAATGCCTCCACGGCCAGTTGCGCCCCGGTGTCGCTGCGCGGGTGGGCGGCGGAGCCGTGCCCGTCGGCGACGGCCAGGGCGATTCCGGTCCCGTCCGGGAAGACCTGCCAACCGTGATAGTCCTGGTTGACGCGCTTGCGGGCCGCCTTGGCGGTCTTGGCGAGGACCTGCCACGCTTGGGGATCCGCGCTCACCAGACGTCGTTGTCGGGGTCGTCGGCCGGGTCAGGGGGGGCTGAGGGCATGGCGGTGGGGCCGACGCCGCGCGGGGTCGAGGCGACCCGGACCGCGACAGTGGACGCCCAGCGGATCGCGCCCGCGAGCTGCGTGGGGTTGTGCGCCTGAAGTGGTTCCTGTTCGGGGTTGGCCAGGAATTCCTTGAGCATCGAGATGTCGGCGTCCTGGCCGATGGCGACGGCGACGCGGACGGCCCGCTTACCCCAGGGCGTGTGGTCGACCGCCTGCAGCCCGGCCCGCCAGTCATCCGTGGGCTGGCCATCGGAGACCAGGACGAGGACCGGTTTGAGGGCTCGCTCGGGCATCGGCGGAGTCTGCAACTCCTCGGCGACCAGCCGCAGCGCAGCACCGAGGTCGGTGATGCCAGCCGTGGTCACGTCGGACCACTGGAAGTCGTCAATCGGCGTAGGGGCGTGCACGTGCCACTGCGCCCCGTCCGAGAAGGTGATCACCCGGACCATGAGCTGTGCGGTGGCGTTTTCGTGCGCGACCCGCTGCATCTCCGGGATGGCCTCGCGGACGGCGAAGTTGAGCGACTTGATCTTCCCGTTGATGGACATCGAGCCGGAACAATCCAGGAGCCAGAAGAAATGGACCGGCCGGTGGGCCATTACGCCGCCTGGAATCTCGGACATGAGTACCTGCCTTTACCGGTGTGCCGTGGATCGGCGGGGCGGACGGGACGGGTTCAGGGCCATAGCCAGCTGATCGTCCAGGCCAGGACGGCCAGGACGGCGGCGGTGGCCAAGGCCAGGGCGGCGAGCGTTACGAGCCGCTGCCGCCGGATATGCTCGGGGACGGTTTGCATGGCTCTCTTCTCGGGTCGGGCGGATCATGTCTGGGCCAGCAGCCACAAGAGCGGGTCGGCGACGGAGTCCCTGTCCGACCCGGCAGTCCCGGGCTCGGCGCTGGCGTAGGCGCTCACGGCCCAGTACCGCACGGCGCCGAAGTCGTGGGTCAGGCTGGTGGTGAGGTTGCGCAGCCCGATGTCCTTGAGCCATGCTTCGACGCTAGCGCTGTCGCCGGCCTGCTCCAGGCTGGGCATGCCCTGCGTCTGCTGGACCGCGTCCATCTTGGTGGCGACAACGGCCACCGGGGTCCGACCCTGCCGCCGGCCGAGGCGCACCCCCAGTTCCCCTGCCGTCCGGTCATAGGTGGCCTGCGGGTTCTCGGCTGATGGACGGGCGTCACGGACGACCTGCTCGTCGGCGGCGGGCAGGTCATGGGCCACCGCCACGGAAAACGGGTCGATGACGAAAATGATCCCGCTGGCGCTCTCCAGGTAGTGCTGACGGCGGACCGAATCGGCCTCCCGGAACACCTCCCCGCGCGGATCGTACAGGTACACCAGCCGCCGCCTGCGGCCCTGCCCCGTCCAGAACATGAAGGCCTCCGGCACGTACACCGACGTCTTGGCGGGCCATTGGCCGGAGGTCAGCAGCTTCTTCGCCGATTCGTATTCCTGGCGCGAGGCCTCGGAGGCGAACTTCACCGTGGGCTTGTTGTCCTGCGAACGCGATTCCAGTCCGGCGACCATCGCTGTGAGAAGCGAGGATTTGCCCGCCGAGGTACCGCCGATCAGCGGGTAGTGCACCAGGCGAGCCGATCCGAGCCCGGGCGGGACGAGCCGCTTGCACCAGGGGCACGATGCCTCGAGCTGGTGCCGTTTCAGCATGAGCGCGGTCGGCAGCCTGATGTCACAGCGGCATACCCGCCAGAAAATCCCGTACACCCCGGGCCGCAGGTGGCGGTGTTCGTGGCCGTCGGGGCACTTGTAGAAGGGCAGTGCGATGTGCCGGTAGCAGTCGGGGTGCGGGCACTTCATCCGGAGGTTCCATACGGCAGGCCCAGCCACTTCGAGGCCGTAGAACACGATCCCGGTGACGATCAGCAGCCCGGCGATGAGCGCCAGCAAGGCCGCATGGACGATCTGGATGGCCGCGGCCGTAGCGATCGCGATCGCCACCCCCGCGGCGGCGGCCAGCGTGACGGCCACCCCGATCACAAACCCGGCGACAACCCGCCAGCCTCGAATGTCCCGGAACGGCAGCCCGGGTTGGCGCCTGGCGGTGAGCAGCCAGATGCACGTGCCCCGGACAGCGGGAGACTGGATGATCCGAACCGCGTCGGTCCACGATGACCTGACCGCCGACCGCATGTCGGTCAGGACCTGCCGGGCGTAGTACGAACGGTATGCGGGCTCGTCGTCGCCGGCCCCGGGGGCCCGGATCGGGGGGGCGCCGCCAGGTACGGGCCGGGACGCCAGGACCCGCGTGGCCGTCCGCAGATAGGTCCCTATCAGGACAAGAGACAGGAGAAAGCCGCCGGCCGCCGGGACGAAGACGAAGACGGTCAGCAACGAGTAGAGGATCACCGTGCCGATCACGGAGAGGATCACCGGCATCGCCCGGCCTCGCGCCCGGTCATCGCGCCCGGCTCACTGCGCCCGCCGGGACCGGAACCGCGACCAGGACAGCCGCGTCATCGGACCGCGAGGCTGGGTCAACTGCAGCCATTCGTTGCCCAGGCGGGGCTCATGTTTCTCGATGATACGGAGGGTCATCTGCCTCGTCCCGTCGTCCATCATGCGGGCGGCGGGGGCCAGCAGGTCGTTCATGAGGCTGCTCCGGGCAGCGGGCCATGCCTCGTCTCCTGGTCGTCCGTGCTCAAGCCGCCACATGATGAAGCAGCTGGCGTGCAGCTGGGGAGAGCCTGTGAGCTCCCCCGCCAGGGATTGCCTGGCGCGCTCGGCGAACGCGGCGATGAGGCGGCTGTCGCCGCGTACGGCCAGGTCATTCAGCTCGGCCCGCTGGGAGGCGTCTGCCTGGTCGATCCGGCTCGGTGCGACGAGCAGGGTCAGCAGGGCGTCCTCGGCCGCATCGCGGGGCGGCCCGGGGAACGGCCATTCGGCCAGCAAGGCCAGCATCTTGCGCGGGACTTCCCGCGCCAGCCCGGTATTCTCGGGCTGGCGCGCGGCCTGCCGCAGCAATCCGGTCGTGGTCACCAGCTCGAGCAGCGTGCGGTCGATCGGATCGGGCTGGTCGATCGGATCGGGCTGGTCGATCAGCGTCAGCAGGCGTTCGGCCAGTCCGATGAGCTCGGGGCTGATGACCTGGGCGTGGCGGATCAGGTCGATGAACGTTTCGACGGTACCCGGGATCTCGTATATCGGCGGCTCGAATTCCCCGGACAGGAGCTCACCGGCCTCGGCCGGGCTCGGCGGCTGGTCGGGCCAGACCAGACCGTAGGCATAACCCAGGTCGTCCGGACCCGAGGGGGCCAGCAGCGAGGCGGCACGACGAAAAGCGGTCACTCCGCTCGGGCCGTCTTCGATGGCCATGGTGGCGGCGGCGCCGAGCAGCGGGAAGGCGCTCAGCTCGGCGGTGAGGAGCCAGTCCCGGCCGGCTCCGCGCACCAGCCGGGCGGCGGCTCGGCCGCTGGTCCGGCGGGCCGCGTCTTCGAGGAAGCCGAGGACCTGGATCTGAAGGCCCCTGTCGGCCGTGGTGCGGAGGAAGCCCGCGACTTCGGCCGCGGAGCTGGCGTCGGCCAGGAGCGCCGGGCCGAGCACGATCTCGGCGGCCCGGCCGAGGTTGTCGATACCCGCGGCATCGGCGATTTCCAGGAGGAACAGCGCCCGGCTGACGGGCAGTGCCGGGGAGAATGCCGCCTGCAGGCGATCGTGGACGCCGGCGTCCTGGACGAGGTAGGGGTTGTGGCGCAGCCGCCCGGCGACCCACCGGATGGTGCTGAGGTCGAGCGCGGCGTCCAGGGCGATTTCGCCGGGCAGCCGGGAAAGATAGGCGGTCAGCAGGAGCGCGGTGACGTCGGCCGGCTGGAAGGCGTCGGCTTGCCGACATAGGCGTCCCAGGTCAGATGCCGGGATCTGGCCAGAAGACCGCGCTACCCCGGCGGCCAGATCCAGCCAGAACCGCCGGGTCCGCCGGGCTTCCGCATGGGCGGTAGCCCAGGTCACAGCGGCGATCGTGGCCGGTTGCGGCAGGTCGGTCCCCGCGGCCAGGGCCGTGGCAGCCAGCAGCCCGGCCAGCGTGTCCATCCAGGTCTCATCGGGCTCGCTGTCCGGGACGAATACGTCAGCGTAGGCCTCGTCGAACAGCTCCGGCCTGCCGTCCAGCCAGATCGCCGCCGCCGTGGCCGCCCAGGACGTCGACTCGGCTGCGGGGCTGGACCGCTCGGGCCCGGCATGCACTCGGTACTGAACGGTGAGCTCGGTGTGGGTGAACGAGAAGTCCGCGCCGGGCGTGATACCGATGACCTGCTGAGAGGACTGATGCGGCCGGCGCGTGTAGGTGGTGAAGGTCAGCCGCCGGGCCAGGGCGCGCGGCAGGGACCGGCACGCCACGGCGATCCACCGCGCGACCGCGCCGGCCTGGTCCTCGGCCACGACGACCTGCAGCCCGTGGCGGCCGAACGAGTTCATGATGTCGGTGAGGACGGCGGCGAGCTGGCTGCGGCGCTGGCTGGTGAAGGCCAGCAGGGTTTCGCGCGTGATCGCCCCGCCCGGTTCCATGTGCGGCGCGGCGGGAATCCCGGCGACGGGTGGCTGGGTACGCCACGACGCTGATTCCCAGGTATCGATGGGCAAGATGGCACCGAGATCTCCGGGGCCGCCCGGCAGGTACAAGGCGTGCGCGTAGAAGTTACCGAAACGGCCGGAATAGTCGGTTCCCGTATAGGCAGCGCGGCACAGCACGGCCGCCCCGCCGGTCAGCACGGTGTGGCTGAGCGCGACCGGAAAGTCCGCGATCTGGGCCTGCGTGGGCTGGGACGGCGCCGTGCGGGGCGGCTCGTAGGCCAGCAGTGACTCGACCTGCCGACATACGCCGGGATCCAGGTCGGCGGATAGCTGGACGAACTGGAAGCCGGGTGAACCGCCGAGGCCTTGCTCGGCGGAGGTGTAGTGCAGTTCCAGCAGCGTCATCGGCGTCCCCTCCGGACTCTGATCAGACCGAAGCGGCTCAGCAGCCACAACACGGGGTCCTCGGCCCGGAGCGGATGGATGCCCGCAGCCGGAGTCTCCGCCGGGCCGGCGGGTGCGCCGCCGAGGGCGGACATGCCGAAGAATTCGTGCCGGGCGAAATCGGCCTTCGCCTGGCGGCGCAGGGCGCCCTCATCCCAGTCCTGCAGCAGCGCACGTACCTCGTCGCCGGTTTCGGCCCGCTCTTGCTCGTCCAGGTAGCCGCGGTGAGCCGAGGGGGCCGTCAGCCGGGACCCAGGATCCAGCAGCGGCCTGAGCACGTCCGTTTTGCTCAGCGTGATGGCGAGCGGGGTGGAGATGGGCTGGTTTCCCGGCCGCCCGTGGCGGTCGCGGATGAGCTGGCCGATGATCGCGACGATCCGGTCGGGCGGGGTTCCTGGCCTGGGCATGTTGTCCACGGAGCCGCTCAGGGCATCGTGTACGGTCGCGAACTGGAGCGGGTCGACCATCAGGATGATCCCATCCGCCCGCGCCAGGTAGGACACGTTCCGCGCGGTACTCGCGGCGTCTTCCAGGTCTTCCCCGGCGGTATCGAAGAAGACCAGCGCGCTGGACAGTGACCGCGAGCCGAGCACGCCACGGCGGGGGATGGTGACCTTGTACAGCTGGGGATAGGTCAGGTCGAGCGATGAAGGCGGGGTCATCGGGGGCAGGTGCCCCTCCTTGAACAGCTCGGCGTGCGCGTTTTCGTATCTGGCTGCCGTCCGGTCATCCATGGCGTTCACCGCGGCGCCGAAGTACTCGCCGACGCGTTCGCGCAGCTCCCTGATCAGCACGGTGACGTACGTGCTCTTCCCGGAGGTCTTCGGACCGACCAGGGCGATGATCCGCCCGCCGATGCTGTCGTAGCCGCCAGGCAGGTCGTTATGGCAATCCGGGCACACCCGCTTGGTCGTCACTACGTCGCAGACCGGACAGGCAGCCTGGCTGCGCGATCCGTCGGCGGAGAACACCGGGCCCATAAGCACCGGTGTCGCCCGCCCCAGGAAGGCGCCAAGCTTCTCGTCGGGCTCGGCCCGGCACGCCTGGCCCGACCGGGTACCGCTGGGTGACTGCAGGCAACGGAACTGCAGCGTACGGGACCGCATCCGGGCGAAGCAGTACGGGCAGACGATGGTCACCATGTCAGCGCTCCACCAGGAGCTGGGTACGGGCAGGGTGGACGAGGCGGAACTGCGGTGCGGCCGGGCCAGTGAGGAAGCCGAGCAGGTAGTACGGCGGGCGCACCGCGCTCAGATCGATTCGGTGTTCGGCTGGGGATCCCGTATCGACGGCCGTCACGCTGACCCGCAGGACCACGGCACCTTGGCCCATCCCCGTCGGCCGGAGCGTCCCCGGCCGTGCCACCAGGAGAAACTCCAGCGGCGAGCTGGGCTGCTCGGCGAGCTGAAGCCGAGCGACCCGCCCGGCACGCAGCCAGCGGCGGGTTTTGCGTATCACGTAGGGCAGGTCATGCCGGGGGTCGAGCTCGTCGGTAGCCGGAGGCCCCACCGACACGCTTCCGGTGATGGTGCTCAGCGGCGTGATGGTGAACCGGTAGCCGCAGCTACGCGCGGGAATGAGAAAGCCACGGCTGTGGTAGCTGTTACGCGTTACCGGCTTGGGGGTTCCGGTTCCCTGCTCCTCGCCATCACAGTCCCAGCGGACGGCGGCCCGGGTGACCGGCGATGACTGGGGCCAGGGCCAGGTCAGCTCGATGCTGTCCCCGGTGCGTCGGGCCTGCAATTCCTGGAACCCTTCGAGCGAATCAACGACGCGGGCCGACCCGATCACGGCCCGGCGGCCCAGCACCGTGACCGCGGCGAGATGGTAAACGCCGCGGCCAGGCAGGGGGATCTCGCAGCTCATCGGCAACCCGGCCGGGCCCGCCGCGCCGCTCCACGCCACGGTACCCAGCGACCTTGCTTCGGCCGCCGCGAGCTCGCTTCCCACGGCCGGCATGGGTGATGAGCCGAGAATTGCCAGGATCTCGCCCGCGGCCGGCGACATCCACCGCAATCGGATAGTGTCCCCAGCCGGGCCCGCCGTCACCTCTAGTCCGGTTACCGGGTCGGGCCACTGGCTGACGGGAACCGTCGAGGCCGAGCCGGCCGACCAGGCCATGCCGCCGTCGTCATCGCGGTAGCCGCAGGTAACCCGGTACAGGTATCGCGTTCCGGCCATTACTCCGCTGTCCCGGAAACTCGTGCGCTCACACCGGATCTCGGTCTGCTCGCCGTCGGCCTCAGGTCGGTCAGGACGCCGGGTCACCCGCACCTCTGCCGCCTGAGGCGGCACCCGCCACCGGCCCACCACGCATCCGCGCTGCTCGGTGAGCAGGAGATCCTCGGCATCGGGCAGGACCTGGAACGGGTCCGTGACCGCGGGCGCCGATTCCACGCTGCCCTCGCGTACGGTGACCACCTGGTAGGCGATCATCGGGCCGGCGGGCGGATCGCAGTCAGTGGCGCAGGTATCCGGGCCGTCGGCAACCAGCGACGGGACTTCAGCCTCGCGCCGGACCCGGTACGTGATAGCGCCGGCCGACGCCTCAGCCGGCGGCCAGCTGAGGCGCACGCACCGGCCCGTCACCTTGACCCCGAGCTCACCTGGTCGAGGCGGGGCGCATCGCCGCAGGGCTTGACCGATCTGTGGATCGTCCGCCGTGACCGCCGCGGCACGCAGGTAGCAGGCCGCTGCCTTCTCCACGTCACCGGCATCCTCCAGGCGTGCGCCGGCCGAGATCAGCTTGTCCACCCGACGGTTGTCCGCCAGAACTTCGTCCAGGCAGGCGACCAGGATGTGATCGCGGGCGGCTGGTGCGAGGGCCTCGGCGAGCCGCGCCGCGCCGCGCAAGCGGTTCGACCGCCGGGCCGCGATGAGCATTTCCACTGCCGCCGGATCCGGCCCTCCCCGTGCGGCTGTCACGGCCGCCGTCAGCAGGTCCACCTCGTCTTCGGCGATCCCGAGAGCTAGGGCCGCAGCGCGAAGCCGGCCCGGAGGAACATCGGGTGCGTCCGCGGCGCGCAGCAGCTTCCCCACCTGAAACAGGGCAAGTCGCCACAATGTCGAAGATTCTGCCGCTAGCGCCTGCTGGACAAGGTCAATTACATGATCTGCGGCGGCCCGGCGCCGCGGATCAGAATCCTTACGCCACCTGAGCCGCACTTGTTCCAGATGTGACGAATCGACGTGGTGCCAGGAATAGCTTCCGGCTTTTACCCAGACGCCATCGAGGACCCGGAACGGGACCGGCTCCCCGGCCAGAATGAATGCCGCCATATGCGGACAGCCGAGCAGTTGCAATGATCCCGCCAGGTCGCCGTAGGCAGCAAGTCCGGGATGTTCGGGCAGCCGCGGGACGCTCCTCATCGATCGGCACCCCAGTTAGACGAGGACTTCACCGGCCCACTGCCGGCAGTTCTCGACAACTTGCGCGAGGGTGACACATTTCCGTGACTGGCGCACCGGCCTACTGACGGGAAACGTGCCAGGCCGGAGGACTGGAAACTACAACGGAACACCGTCCCCCCTTCGCTCTGCCTGCTGCGGCGCCAACTGGACAGGGCATGCATCGCGAGCGCAGCTAGCGTCGCGACAGTCTCCAGATACCCCTTTCGCGGACAGATCACCCTTACTAGACAGGATTACACGCGATGAGTCGTAAGACGATAGTCGGGACCTCGGGGACGGGAAGGCTAACTCCTCGGACAGATCTCGCGTGACGACTTCAAGAACGGGCTTCGGACGGCGTGTCCGGGCTCCTAGTGGTAATGGCGAGAAGCCGACCGGGGAAGATCAGTTCATGATGCTCTTGTCAGAGGCCGAACGGGACCGGCTGCTCGTCTTCGCGACCGCCGAACTCGCCCGGGCGAGGCGGCGCCGGGGCCTGCGGCTGAACGTGGTGGAGGCGACGGCGCTGGTGGCGGACGCGGTGTGCGAGGCGGCCCGGGACGGCGGGCGGCTGGCGGACGCGATCGAGGCGGGCCGTTCGGTGCTGGCCGAGCGGGATGTCCTGCCCGGCGTAGTCCGCGCGGTCCCCGATGTGCGGGTGGAGGCGGTCTTCGACGACGGCACCCGGCTGGCCGTGGTGCGCGACCCGTTCCGGGCCGGCCCGGCCGCGGCCCCCGAGGCCGGCGAGCCGCCCGTGACGGCCGGGTCCGTGGTGCTCGAGGTGACCAATACGGCCGCGGTCCCGATCTCGGTGACCAGCCACTTCCACTTCTTCGAGGTCAATCCCCGGCTGCGCTTCGACCGGTCGGCGGCGTACGGCATGCACCTGGCCGTCGCGGCCGGGTCGGCCGTGCGGTTCGAGCCCGGCGCCACCCGGCCGGTCACGCTGGTCCCGATCGGCGGGCGGCGGGTGGTGATCGGGTTCGCCGGCCTGGTGGACGGGCCGCTGGATGCGCCCGGGGCCAGGGAGCGGGCGCTGGAGAAGGCGCGGGCCTGCGGGTACGCCGACTCGGCGGCCGACTCGTGATCGAGCTGGCCGACACCGGGCTGGTGATCCGGGTCGAGGCAGACGCCCAGCGGCCGGGCGACGAGTTCCGCACCGGGTTCGGCAAGACGGCGCGAGACGGCATCCACCTGCGCGCCGCCACCGCGTCGCAGACCTGCGACATCGTCGTGAGCAACGTGACGCTGCTGGATCCGGTGCTCGGCGTGCGCAACGTCTCGATCGGCGTGCGGGCCGGGCGGATCAGCGCGAT
>Ga0335076_10007078_pt1 | contig 11310 bp, 8 predicted proteins | sample Lox_Sample_25_FD_206717 | JGI IMG/M metagenome (GOLD analysis project Ga0335076, IMG submission 206717) | Soil microbial communities from Loxahatchee National Wildlife Refuge, Florida, United States - Lox_Sample_2.5 | ecosystem: Environmental > Terrestrial > Soil > Wetlands | place: USA: Florida... | reverse complement strand
GTTCCGCAGACCGTTCCGTTTGCCAGCGGCGTCCCGGTATCCGTGCAAACGGAGATGCCGCTGCCGCAGCTCGTGACGCCGGCGTCGCAAGGGTTGGGGGGCGTGCAGGCAAGCCCTGCCGTGCAAGCCATGCACACCCCGGCACTGCAAACCAGGTTCGTCCCGCAACTCGTCCCGTCGGGGAGGGCGGTGCCCGTGTCTGTGCACACCGAGGTGCCGGTGCTGCAACTCGTCGTCCCGACGTCGCAGGGGTTCGTCGGCGTGCAGGCGACCCCCGCCGTGCAGCTCACGCAAGCCCCCGCGCTGCAGACCATGTTGGTGCCGCAGCTCGTGCCATTCGCAACGGCCGTGCCCGTGTCCGTGCACACCGAGGTGCCAGTGCTGCAACTCGTCGCTCCCACGTCGCAGGGGTTCGCGGGCGTACAGGCGACTCCGGCGGTACAGGCGACGCAGGCCCCGTTGTCGCAGACCATGTTGGTGCCGCAGGTCGTGCCGTTTGCGGCCGGGTTCGGTGTCCCCGTGTCGGCGCACGTCGCGGTACCGCTCGTGCACTCGATGGCCCACGAGTCGCAGATGTTGCCGGTGGGGGACGGCGTACAGGACTGTCCGCAGCTGGCGGACTGGAACTGCCACGTGGCCGTCGACTGCCCGGCGGTGCCGCAGTCGATGGTGTAGGTGCCCTGGCAGTAGTCGGGGCCGGCGACCGGCGTGCCGACGTAGTACCGATTGCACCCGATGAGGTTGATGCCGTAGGTGTCGAACTGCGTCGACATGAGGAGCGTCGACGGGTTGCCGCTCGGGTCGGCACAGCTCAGGCTCCACTGAGCGTTGATCCCGAAGTTGAGGACCGTCCCGGACGGAGCGCCCACGACAAGTTCCACCAGCGACTGGGGGAGGAGCGTGAAGGTGGGGCCGCCGTCCGGCGCGTTGCCGCCGACCGCATTGGGAGTGCAGCTCAGGGCGCCGTAGGTGATGGGCGACGGAACCGTCACGGTGCCGGGGAAGAGGTAGAAGTTCTCGTAGGAATTGGACCCGGCGAAGTTGAACGTCCCGACGCCGGTGGCGGTGAAGGGGATGTCGACCGTTTGCGTCAGAGTGAAGGTCCCGTTCAGGTCTTCGGCGGTCGGCTGCGTGACGATGCTCCAGTCGCTGAAGTGGGAGGTCGCCACGGTCAGGGTGTGGGCCTTCGGATCCCGGACGATGTTTGCTGCGTGCAGCCAGAATCCGCTCTTCGCGTCCTGGTAGGAGACGGTGACCGCGTCCACGTTCGTCGCCAGGCCGACCTGGAAGACGATCTCGACAGGCTTCGAGAACTTCGAGCCCTCCGGGCTAAGACGATAGGCGCTGCCGACGGCTCCGGGAGCGAAGTTCGTGATCTCCTGGATGGAGAAGTCGACCGGGATCGGCACGGCTCCGCTCGGCGCTACGACGGAGATCTGCCCGTCCGGCGAGGCGAGCAGCCCGCCCGCAGGCCCGATGGTCTTGCTCGATGGGGCTCCGATCGGCACACCCGTCGGGGTCGGCTTCGGCGCCCCAGAGGTGGTGCCGCCCGCTCCCGGACTCGAGGTCTGGGTGCAAGCGACGACGAACATCGCAGCGGCCGCCACGATGGCCAACCCCGCGAAACGCAACCGTCCAAGCATAAGCACCGAGGACCCTAGCATGCCCGACAGTGACTGAGAACGGCCGCCCAGGCGACAACGCGCATAATTTTCGGGCTCTGCAAGGCGCGCTGACGCAGGCGCTTCACTTGTTCCGTTGACCTGGGAACGGTCTCGCCCAGCCGCGCGGAGGCGCCGCTTGCTGCCGCCAGCGTGTTCCTGCGATGGCCGCCGCGCTGGATCGTGGCGTACTGGTCTTGGCGGTCACATGAATGGGGCAGATCAACCGTGCTCTTCGCCAGGCGCACGTGGTGTAGCGCCCGGGTAGTGGCTAAGGCAGGGCCTTGGTCAAGTCGTAGAGGCGGAAGCCCGGCGCCTCGCACAGGATGCCCATCGCGCGAGGCTCGGCCCCGCTGGTCGCGAGATATCGGAAGCCGTACTGGTCGCGAAGGCCCTGAAGGTCCTTCCGCTCGATTTGGGCAACGAGCCTTTCGTCCGCCTCGACAACGCTCCGCGGAAGTCGGGAGACGTAGCCGAACGCCATCGGCTTCTCGTGAATCGTCTGGTGATAGAGCGCGAGTGGTGGGTCGATGCCGGAGAGGTCGAGCAACGCAGAAGTGCCCGGCAGGTCTCGCAACGTCAGCACGCAGGGCGGTACGTCGGGCCGCACGGTCGTGAGGGAGCGGGGCCAGAGATCGGCTGCCACCGCAAGGGAGAGAAGCGCTGCAAGCCCGACCCGCTTCGCTGTGGGAGGCCGGAGGACGGCCATCAGGCCGCCTCCCGCCAGCACCGAAAGGGCGAGAGAGACAACGACCATCATGCGGGCGGGGCATCCGGACAACCGCAGCGGCGGGAGAAGCTGTTCGAGCCACGCATAGGGCATGACCGATTTCGTCAGGGAAGTGCCAGCGCAGGTCAGCTCCGGTCCCAGGGAGAGCCCGTAGAACACAAGCGCGATCGCAAGCCACATCCACGCATCCTTGAACTCGACCGCTCTGCGCCGAGCGAATCCCCAGACAGCGAGCCCAAGGACCGTGATCCCAACATACACGCTGCTCTCGTGGACATTGCCTCGAAGCGCGCTCCAGTACCTCTCGGTGAGAGCTTGGTATGCAGAGTGCGCACCGGGGATGAAGGGCGCCAGCAGATCCGCGGAGAACCACTCTGGTGGATGCGAGCCGCTGAAAGGGTCGGCGGCTGAACGAAGGAGGAGGGCGATGGCGAGCCACCCGCTGCTTGCGAGCGAGGCGAAGCAAAAGGCCGCGAGCGGCCGCCGGTAGGGCTGCCGAAAGAGGAGCAGGGCGTCCCGGTACTCGGACGTGCGCCAGCCGGCGACCATGACGCCAATGACGACGCAGTACGCGAAGTAGTAGTAGTCGCACAGGATCACGAGCCCCAACGCCCCAGCCGCCGCGATCCCTCGAGCAACGGTGGGCGCACGCAGCAGCCGGATCCAGCACAGTACAAAGAGCGGAACCCACTCGAGCGAGACGAGCTGCAGGTGCCCCTCGGCATGGGCGAAGTGATACCCACTGAACGTGAATGCAAAGCCGGACAGGAGGCTCGGCCAGTAGGCGCGGGTCGCATCGTAGGCGAGGAGGAACGCCGTCCAGCCTCCGCCGACGAAGGCGAGGAGCACGAGGGCATTGTGCACCTGCACGGGCGAGAGCGCTGCGGACAGCGGGATGGCGAGGAGCCCGTTGAAGGGGTTCAACGTGTGGCCGAGCAGCGTCGTCCCGGTCGGATAGTGCAGCCACCCGGTCCACCAGGGTGACTGGTGGAGGTCGACGATCGCCTTCCGGACCCACCAGATGTTCCAGACGTTCTGCAGACCGTCGCTGTCGTCGCAGAAGAAGCGGCTGCCGAAGCTGAGAATTGCGGGAAACGTCAGCACGGAGAAGCCGACGAAGTAGACCGCCGCCGGGATCCCCAAGAAGCGTGCCAAGCGGCGGAGGCGTCTGGCGGGGGTGGGCTCCTGCGTGGCTACGTCTGCAGGTCCGTCCGTCGAGTGTGACTGGAAAGGCATCGCGACGCGGTCATCTAGGTTCTGGCTGGTCAATGTCTGCGAGCAGCCGGGACGTCGGCAAGAAGCCTATTGGAGAACTGGCGAGCGCGCGGCCGGCGTTGGCGGAGAAACGCGATGCCCTTGCCAGGGTCGAGGGTCGGCCGTCCGTCGACGCGATCGAGAACCGATCAGCGTCCATACCTCGCCTCGAAATGGGACCTCAGGCGGCGGTTTTCCCGCAGCAGGTCGAGGGCTAGGTCCGCGTGACCTGGAACGTACCCGTTCCCGATGAGAAGGGTGGCGTCCTTTCCGATCCCCTCCGCGCCGAGCGCCGCCCCAGTGAAACTCGTGGCCATGGAAAAGAAGATGACCGTTCCCCCGTCCCGCACCGCCAGGATCGACGCCATCTCCGTCCCGGGCACGTTCGCGCAGTTGACGACGAGGTCGAAGAACCCGCCGGTCTCCTCGACCTTCTGAAGAGTCTCGGTTCCTCTCGTGGCGTCAAGGAGAAGCGTTCTATCCACGATCCCGATCTCGGCGAGCTGGCCGAGCGCCGCCTCGGACCGGTCGGCGGCGACCACCTCGCCGGAGCCGCCCAGGCTCTTGGCCGCCTGAGCGCAGACGAGGGCCCCCGACTTTCCCGCGCCGATGACGAGAATTCGGTCTCCGGGCCTGGCGTGACGCGCGACGAGCGCCGGAGCCCCGCACACGTCCAGCGCCGCGAGCGCCACCCGCTCCGGCATGTCCACCGGCAACCTCGCCCAGAGTCCGGTCGCGAAGACGATCGCTCGCCCCCGAACGTCGACCCTCTCGACCTCGGGATGGACCGCGATGACCTCGTCGATGGAAAGCGGCGTCAGAGTCAAGGAAACGAGGGTCGAGATGCGCTCCCCCGCTTGCAGGTCCTCGAAAGCGGGATGGCGCGGCCCGACCTCCTTGACGCGCCCGATGAGCATCCCCCCGGACCCCGTCACCGGGTTGTGCATCTTGCCGCGCTCTCGCACGATTCGGGCGACCTCAGCGCCGATGGCCCCGGGTTCGGACCCGATGGACGATACGAGCTGGCGGAAGCTTGCCGAGTCGATGTTGAGGGCCTCTGCCTCGACCGACAGCTCGTCCTCCCCGAGAGGCAGGGAGGGATCGAGCACGTCTGCCCGCTGGGGAAGAGCGCCCTTCGGCGAGACCACGCGGCGTAGTCCGTAGGGGTCCATATCGTCCTCGGGGGAGGCGGCTTCCTTACCACATGTCGGGGGTCGGGCGCGCCGATGCGGGAGAGCCTGAATGCCTCGCCGACGTACCACGACCTTCCAGATGGGAGGGTGCACGGGGGGAACTGGCGAAGACGGGCGCTCTCCGGGGAGGCGCCGGGCTGCTGAGCGACACTCCGGATGCTAGCATCGACCCCGTCATGCGCTATCGCGTCTCCATGCCAGCCCCGAACACGCACCTCTTCGAGGTCGAGGCCGAGCTCGAAAACCCCGGCGCCGACGCAACGTTCGCCATGCCCGTGTGGACGCCTGGGAGCTACCTCGTCCGCGAGTTCGCCCGGCACGTGGAGAGTCTCGAGGTGGAGGATGGCCGCGGAAAGCGGCTCGGCCTGTTCCGCCTCGACAAGCATCGCTTTCAAGTCGACTCGGCAGGCTCGGACCGGGTGCGACTGCGCTACAGGGTCTACGCGAACGAGCTCACGGTGCGGACGGCGCACCTGGACGCGAATCACGGCTACTTCAACGGGGCGAGCCTCTTCTTCTACGTCGAAGGACGGCTGTCGGAGCCGGTTGAGCTGGAGGTAGTTCCCCCCGAGGGCTGGCGGACGACAACCGCACTCGATGGCGGCCCGACCCGCTTTCGCGCTCGCGACTACGACGAGCTCGCCGACTCCCCAGTGGAGATAGGCACCCATGGCCTTGAGAACTTCGCCGCCATGGGCAAGCGTCACGAGGTGGCCCTGGTGGGGCGGGGGTTCATCGACGTGGCACGCTTCACCGAAGACCTGCGACGCGTCGTGGAGCACTTCGGTGGGCTCATGGGCGGGCTCCCCTACGATCGCTACCTGTTCATCGTCCACCTTTCCAACAAGCGCCGCGGGGGGTTGGAGCACGAGCGGAGCACGACCCTCCAAGTGGCCCGGACCGGGTTCTTCCCGCGTTCGACTTACGAGGAGACGCTGGCGCTTGCGGCCCACGAGTTCTTCCATGCGTGGAATGTCAAGCGGTTGAAGCCCCTCGCTCTCATCCCCTGTGACTATTCGCGCGAGCAGTACACCCGGCTCTTGTGGTGGTTCGAAGGAGTGACGAGCTACTACGACCGGCTTGCCCTGGTGAGGTCGGGCACCGGTGACGTGCGCCGTTACCTCCGGCATCTCGGGGAGGAGTGGACGGGACTCCTGCGCCAACCCGGTGCCCGGAAGATGAGCCTGGAGGACGCGAGCTTCACCGCCTGGGTGAAGTACTACCGGCCCGACGAGAACACGGCCAACAGCGCAGTGTCCTACTATCAGAAGGGCGAACTCGTCGCCTTCGCGCTCGACCTGGCGTTGCGGCGTGCGGGCTCGTCTCTCGACGACCTATTGCGGCTTCTCTACAGGGAGTACGAGGAAGGTGGCGTGCCCGAGGACGGGGTGGAGCGGGCCGCGGCGAAACTCCTGGGGGCCGAGGCGGCGCGCGACTTCTTCGACCGATTCGTCCGGGGCGTCGTGCCGCTACAGGTCGACCTCGACGTTGTAGGGCTCCGGATGGGCGTGCGTCGGCCCGAGTCCCTTGACGACAAGGGAGGGACTCGCCCTCGGGCAGCCAGCGACGAAGGTCTCCCCGGCTGGATCGGCGTGGAGTTCGCCCTGGGCTCTAAGCTGATAGTGAGATCCGTGCGCGAGGATGGGCCGGCGTGTGCGGCGGGGCTCTGTGCCGACGATGAAGTCGTAGCGGAGTCAGGGTTCCGCGTCGACCGGACAGCGCTCTGGGACCGGATGCGCGCACTAGGTCCAGGCGGAAAACTGCGACTCGCGGTATTTCGACGCGACGAACTGGTCGACCTCCAGGTCGGGCTGGTCGAGTCACCGCTAGATACCGTGTGGCTGGACGCGGTCGCCGACCCTTCGCAGCAGCAGCGAGAGGCCTTTCGCGCGTGGACGCGGGTCGAACTACCGAACCCAGAGCCGACACCGCGCCCGTAGCCCTCCGAGGTTGTCCCCGGGGGGCGGGGTTCAACCCGAGCCGGCCAGTCACACGCGGATCCGCGATCAACCGCTCGCTGGCGCCACGAAGGCCGGTTATACAGTTTGCTCATGCCGCCCACCTTCGAAGCCAACTCCTATGCAATCCGGCGAGGCGAGGTCGGTGCCGCCATGCGGAAGCACGGCGGCGGGGCGATGCTGCTCCCCGCAGCGGACGAGAAGGCCCGGAACGCCGACTCGGAGTACATCTTCCGACAGGACTCGGATTTCGCATGGATCACCGGGTTCGACGAGCCCGACGGTGCCGCGCTGCTCTTCGCCGACCCGGAGGCAGGAAGGCCGACGTTTGTGATGTTTGTGAGACCGAAGGACCGGGAGCGTGAGATCTGGACCGGATACCGCGCGGGAACTGAAGGGGCGGTTTCGGTCTACCACGCCGACGCAGCGCATCCCGTTGGGGAGTTGGAATCGAAACTCACCGAGTACCTCGCCCGCGGCGGCCCGCTTTGGTATCGGCTCGGGTTCTCGCAAGCCTGGGACGAGCGCGTCGTCCGAGTCCTTAGCCAACTCCGCGCCAAGGCCCGCTCGGGCGTCAGGGCCCCCGATCCGGTCCGAGACCCTGGCACCGTGCTCCACGAGTTGCGCCTCGTGAAGACGGCAGAGGAGATTGGAAAGCTGCGGCGCGCCGCCGAGATCACCGCTGAGGCTCACATGGCTGCCATGCGTGACGGGCGGCCAGGCGCCCGCGAGTATCAGGTGCAGTCGGAGATCGAGTACGCGTTTCGACGCCGGGGAGGGAGCGGGCCTGGCTACGGGACGATCGTCGCCGGTGGCGCTAATGCGGTTGTACTACACTACCGAGCCGGGAACGCGGAACTGAAGGACGGCGAGCTTTGCCTGGTGGACGCTGGATGCGAGTACGAGCTCTACACCGCCGATGTGACACGGACCTTTCCGGTCTCGGGGGAGTTTAGCAATGCGCAGAGGAAGGTCTACGACTTGGTGCTGGAGGCCGAGCTCGCGGGTATTGGCGCCGTGAAACCAGGAGCCACGATCGACGGCATACACGACATAGTAGTGCGCCGGCTCACGCAGGGGATGATCGATCTCGGTCTTCTCTCCGGCGCCGTGGAGGAGCGCATCGCCGACGCCTCTTACAAGAAGTACTACATGCACCGGACAAGTCACTGGCTCGGCATGGACGTTCACGATGTCGGTACCTATTACGAAGATGGGAAATCGCGAGCGCTCGTGCCGGGGATGGTGCTGACCGTCGAGCCAGGCCTCTACGTCGCGCCTGACGATGACCAGGCACCCGTCGAGCTTCGAGGCATGGGTGTTCGCATCGAGGACGATGTGCTCGTGACGGAAAGCGGGAGCGATGTTCTAACGGCCTCGGTGCCCAAATCCCCTCAGGAGGTCGAGGTCTGCTGCGTCCGATAGGGGATGGTCGAAGGGCTCTGCACCTCGACGTTGGTTCTTGACACCCCTGAGGGTCTCCAGTAGATCCGGCCGGTTGTATCGGCGCTCTGCCCGAGTTCGCCGGTGACAGGTTCCTGTCGGGGAGTGGCTCAGCCTGGTAGAGCACTTGGTTCGGGACCAAGGGGTCGCAGGTTCGAATCCTGTCTCCCCGACCATCTTAGGGCCCCGGAGTTACTGGCGAAAGCCTTGGCTCCGGGGCCTTTGTTTTCGTGCAGAGTCGACTTGGTCCCCACCGGTTCCCCACGGAAACGGGGCTCGATGGACAGAGCTAGGTCAGGCGCGTTGAAGGTGAGTGCGCGTTCGAGTGCCTGGCGGTAGTCCGCGAGCTCGCTGTGATCATAGACCGCAGCAGTTATCTCCGGGCTCGAGTGGCCAAGGGCCTTCTGTACGGTTCCAAGATCGACACCAGCCTTGCGCAGGAGTGTCGCATTCGAGTGGCGCAGATCGTAGAACCTCACCGGCCGAGGGATGGGCGTCGCCCAGAGCTTCATTTGGCAGTGCGGGCACTCGCGCTGCGTGGCATCCGGATGGCGCCAGGTGAAATGTTTCGGTGCGCCTTCTACCCCGCGCGTACACCTGGCCTTGCAGCGGCGGCAGGTGTGATCGTACCCCTCGACCACGCCGGCCTTGGCGCAGGCGCGCCGTAAGTGATCCACGAGCTGCCGGCGCGTGTCGGGGTCGAAGACTTCACCGTTCGAGCGCGGAAAGACGAGATGGTTCGGCGAGACGCGCATGGCGGCGCGAAGCACCGAGCGCAGCTCGGTCGGGATAATCACGGTGCGCGCCTCGTAGTCCTTCGGCCAAGGCTTTCCCCAGGACCGGCGAATCGTGAGGACCCATTCCTCAGTGTCGACGTCATCCTTCCACAGGCCCATGGCCTCGCCAGGCCGCGCGCCGACATAGAGGCAGACCGCTGCAGCCCACCGCCACGGTGACCCGAGCTTCGGTTCGGGGAAGCTCGCTAGAACCGGTGAAACCTCCTCCCGCTTGAGGACATCATAGTGCCGCTTGGGAACTCGCCTGCGCTTCACCCAGCGCACAGGGTTCTCCGAGGTCCACTGATGGCACTTGGGGTCGCGGGCGTGCTCGAAGACGCGGAACGCTGCTCCACGCAGGTGGTTGAGACTCCTGGGCGCGAGCTCGTGCGCGTCCTCTTTCTCGGACAGAAGTCTGTCGAGTTGATCCGCGAAGGCACCCGCCGTGGCCGGCATGAGTACAAATGGGCGAAGCTCCGCCAGGTGCCTTTCGAAGAAAACCCGGAAATCGTTCGTCGACGACCCACGTAGGCGCCGGCCCTCCCGGTCCCACCATCGGTCCCAAAGGTCTCCAAACGTGACGCGGCCCTGGCTCGGAAGCGCCTCGAGGCCGTTTCGCTGTCGCTCGGCCTGGCGTTCCATATCCTCGGCCCAGCGCCTCGCCTGCTCGAGCGTCCGGCAGCCCTTCGCGGACCGGGGCCCGACCCAATGACCTGTCGCGTCGCGCCATTTCGCGACGAGGTGCCTACTGCCATTCTTCCTCAACTTCCAGCGAGCACTCGCCATGTCCTACTCCTACTCTCGGCCAGGGCTTGTCTGCGCGTCCAGTAAGGGTTCGGGGCGCCGACCTCTTGATGGCCGCCAGCCTTCCCGGAAGGCGCGCACGACCTGCGGATCAAAATTCACGCGCCTGCCAATTCGGGGGAGGGCGGGGAGCGCCCCATCCCTCTCGAGGTTTCGCACAGTAGATTCGCTCACGTTCAAGAAATACGCGACCTCTGCAAACGACCAACTCCGGTCGTCGGTCAACGGTGATCTAGGCCGAGGGCCGCGTGTCCGCCCGCTCGCTCCAGTTTCGCTCATCCGATCCTCCCAGCTGCAATGAAGGCAAGACCTTCGGGAGCGGTCCGTTGTGCAGGGAGCTTCCGGCGTCGTGTCCGGCAGGGCGCGCGGCGGCTGTTGCAGCGAGGCTGGAAACCGACGGCCTTAAACATTGGTCACACCCTAACGCCCTGCGATTCATATGACTACCATATGGCATACGATGACTCAACGCTGGCAGACGTGCTGCCCAAGAGGGTGTCCCGGGAATGAAGAAGCCTCTCGAAATCCTTGCGTTTCGACATGGCACGAGAGAGCCCATTGGGACGCGCGCGAGTCGTCGTGCCATTACCCGCGCAGTGCCCACCACCAGGCGAGGGCGATCGGCGCGAGAGACGTAAGTGCCACGGCCGGCTGCAGGAACGAGCGGCGTGGCGACGTCGCCGTGCGGAGCGCCAGACCCTCCACTACGCCGAAGGTGAATCCAGACAGGTGCGCGAACAGATCGGCGCGCTCCCCCGTGCCGAGTAGGCCGAGCAGCGCGACGCCCGCGCCTAGCGTAAGCCAGGCGCGGCGCTCCGGCACCTGTAACGCGCTCAGCGTACCCAGCGCGCCGAACACCGCGGTCGAGGCTCCCACCGAGATGTGCCCGCTGCGCGTGAGGAGGGCTGTCACAACATTCCCCGCGATGCCGGCGCCGAGAGCAAGCCAGGCCGCGAGCGCTGGGCCGAGGCGCCGGGCCAGCACCGCGAGCAACACGCTCAAGGCGACCGCGTTGCCGATTGCGTGCGTCGCATCGGCGTGCAAGGTGAGCGCGGTCGCAGCCCGCCACCACTCGCCGCTGATAATGCGCGCGGCGTCCGCCCTCCCTCGCTCGACCCAGGCTGAGCCCGGGCCGAAGGTGAAGGTCGTGAAGGCGACAATGATTAACGCAGCGGCGACGCCCAGGCGCGATCTGCCGTAGTCTTGCTTCGGCGTCAGTTCGACGCGTAGCGCGTTCTCCGCCTCCCAGGCGACGATCGCCGACTCCGCCGCCGGCGCTTCCGCCTCGTTGACGACAATCGCCCAGCGCCCCTCCGAGGTGGTCTTGAGCTCGTGAGCGATGCCCATCGAGTCGAGGACCAGGCTCTTTGCGAGTGAGCTTGCCCCGATTCGAAGGACACCAAGGTTAAGCCGCCAGCGCCCTCAGGCGCCAGTCGGACTCGGTTTCGTTCGGGCTCCTGTAGCCGTTACGTGAATGCAACCTCCTTGCGT
>Ga0335076_10007077_pt1 | contig 11311 bp, 10 predicted proteins | sample Lox_Sample_25_FD_206717 | JGI IMG/M metagenome (GOLD analysis project Ga0335076, IMG submission 206717) | Soil microbial communities from Loxahatchee National Wildlife Refuge, Florida, United States - Lox_Sample_2.5 | ecosystem: Environmental > Terrestrial > Soil > Wetlands | place: USA... | reverse complement strand
TGACTCGCAACAACGAAGTACCTGTCTCTTTCGATCTCGCTCCTGACCCTCGCGTTCTCGCTCTGACCATCGCCGTCGCCGTGCTTACAGGCATTCTCTTCGCTCTCGCTCCTGCCTGGCGCGCCTCTCGTCAGGATCCCGCCGCAGTGCTCCAACAAGGTGCACGCGGCTTGAGCGGCAACCTCGGCAAGCTCAGCCAGGCACTCATCGTCACTCAGGTGGCTCTCTCGATGGTTCTTCTGCTCGGCGCAGGGCTTCTCGTCGGCAGCTTTGAAAAACTACGCACTCTCGACCTCGGTTTTCAAAAGGAAAGCGTCCTCCAAATCGCTCTCTATCCCCGCCCTGGCGGCTATCAAAATCTCGATTTGAAAACGTACCACCAACAGCTCCTCGAACGCGTCGCCGCGGTCCCCGGAGTCCGTTCCGCCGGCCTCTCGGACCTCTCCATCCCCAGTCCCGAGGCGTGGCACGACGTCGTTTCCCAAGCGACCGCGGATCCTTCCACCGCCGTCCACATATTCTCCAACGCCGTCGAGGTTTCTCCCGGCTTCTTTCCAACCCTCGCTATCCCCCTGGTTCGCGGCCGCTGCTTCAATGACCTGGATGACGAACGCCATCCGCATGTCGCCATTCTCAGCGCCAGCCTCGCCAACCGGTTGTTTCCAGATCGCGACGCGATCGGAAAATCCGTCCACTTCGGCGTCATGCCCGACTACCAGCACCTCCAAATCGTCGGCATTGTCGCGGACGCCCGCGTCATCAATCTTCGCGACGCATCACCGCCTATTCTTTATCTTTCTAGTCTCCAATACCCGCACCAATGGGGGTATCTCCTCGTCCGCACCACGGAACCTCCCGATGCCGTCGCCAAACCCATCGCCCGGCAGATCGATTCCCTCGGCCACGAATACGCCCTCACCACACAAACCGTCGCCGAGGTCGTCAGCAACCAGCTCTCCGAAGAGCGCGTCACTGCTCTGCTCTCCGCTTTCTTCGCGGCTCTCGCTCTTCTGCTCGCTTCGATTGGCCTATACGGATTGATGTCCTACGCAGTTACGCGCCGCACCCGCGAAATGGGTATTCGCGCCGCCCTCGGTGCTCAGCGCAAGAATGTTCTGTGGATTGTTCTGCGGGAAACCCTTCTTCTCACCGTTCTCGGTCTAGCCATCGGCATCCCGGCCGCCCTCGCTGCCTGCCGTTTCCTTACCAGCCTGCTCTTCGGCTTGACCTCCAGCGACGTTCCCACCATCGTCGCCGTCTCCCTGCTGCTCCTCGCCGTCGCGGCCTTCGCGGGCTATCTCCCTGCCCGCCGCGCCTCCTCCATCGACCCCCTCATCGCGCTCCGCTCGGAGTAAGCCACGAGCCTGTGCCTGCGCGCGCTTCTACTTCGCCGCCGTCACCGCCGCTTCCGACACCACAAGATATTCGTACTTTTTCCCATTCGCCTTGAACTTCATCTTGTCCTTGTCCAGCGTGAACTCCACTTCCGCGTTCACCGGAATCAGCGCCTGCGCTCCGGGCTTTTCCTGCCTGACGTGATACTCGGTCGCCGCGGTGCGCACGACGTATTGCTGGCACAACACATCCGTCGTTCCTTTCTTGTTCTTCGTCTCCTGCGACCCGCACGGCACCGAACTCTCCGAGACAATCGTGCCCGTCTGCGGCTCGTTGGCCGCCAAGGCCACACCGCCGAAAAACGCCATCCCTGCCAGCAAAATCAATGCTTTCCGCATCATGCCCTCCCGCGCCCCTGCGCGAATTTCTCTTCTCCACGCGCGCCATCGCCGCCGGCGCTCTTCTGTCCGTTTTAGCCAATTCGCCGCCGTCCGGCCAGCCTGTTCTCTCGCTGTGTTTCCCAAAAGTAGCCCCGTTCCCGGCGCTTCTTGCCAGCGTACTTCCCACCGCTTAGACTCCTTCGGCAACGCGCCATCCGGGGGCTATGACGGACGTCAACTAATGAGCAACATTCCCTCCATCAGCGGCGGTGACCGCTTCCCGGTTACGCGCTGGTCCGTCCTCGAAGCCGCGCGCAGCACCGATCAGACCGAACGCGCCCGCGCCATGAATACCCTCTGCGCCGCGTACTGGAAGCCCGTCTACAAGTACGTCCGCTTGCGCTGGAATCGCCCCGCCGAAGACGCCCAAGATCTCACGCAGGGCTTCTTTGTCCAGCTTCTCGAGCGTGCCCAGCTCGAGAAATATGACCCCGCCAAAAGCCGCTTGCGCACGTTCTTGCGCCTGTGCGTCGACAACTTTGTGATCAACGAAGACAAAGCCTCCCGGCGTCAGAAACGCGGCGGCGACGTCGCGCATGTCGCGCTGGACTTCACCGCTGCCGAACAGGAACTCAGCGCCACGGCCATCGATCCCGCCGACATTCCATCGCCGGATTCGCTCGAAGCCTTCTTCGAGAAGGAATGGATTCGCGGCCTCTTCGAACTGGCCGTCGACGACCTCCGCAAATACTGCGCCTCCAACGACCGCGAGCGCACCTTTGTCCTCTTCGAGAAATACGATCTCTCTGGCGACGATACCGTCTCCTACGATCGTCTCGCCGACGAGCACGACATGCCCGTCAGCCACGTCACTAACTGTCTCGCCTGGGCCCGTCGCGAATTCCGCCGCATCGCGCTCGAGCGCCTGCGCGAAATCTGCGGCAGCGACGAGGAATTTCATCGCGAGGCGCGCGCCCTCTTTGGCCGCGAACCGTAACCGATGGCGAAACCACTTTCCGATAAAGCGCTCGACCGCCTGCGCCACGGCCCGCAGGAGCCGGACCTCTCCGGCACACGCTACCGCCTTCTCGAACATGTCGCTCGCGGCGGGATGGGCGTCGTTTACGCCGCGCAGGACGAAAAACTGGACCGCCGCGTGGCGCTGAAAGTCCTCGACCTTCCGGAAGCGGGTGGCGAATTGGCCACTCGCCTGGTACGCGAAGCCCGCGTCCTCGCCCAACTCGAGCACCCCGGCATCGTTCCCGTCCACGACGTCGGCACCCTCGCCGACGGCCGCGTCTTTTACACCATGAAATTCGTCGAGGGCCAGCGCCTCGACCGGTTCCTCGAAACCGTCTCTTCGACGCAGGATCGTCTTCGCCTATTTCTCCGCATCTGCGACGCGGTCGCTTTCGCGCACGCCCGCGGCGTTCTCCATCGCGACCTGAAGCCTGCAAATATTATGGTGGGCCCTTTCGGCGAGGTCCTGGTGATGGACTGGGGGCTGGCCAAAATCCTGCGCGAACCGACTCCACCATCCCCGGCCGCCCCAGACCCCGATGCCACTATCCTGGCCACGCCGGATTCCTCGCCAAATGGAAACGATTCGACCAAAAGCTCCGTCATTACCGGACACGGCACGGTGATGGGCACGCCCGGCTACATGTCTACCGAGCAAGCGCGCGGCGAAATCGCTTCCCTCGACGCTCGCAGCGACATCTTCTCGCTCGGCGCTCTCCTCCGTTTCGTCCTGACTCAGCCGGCTGGCGGCCTAGCTCCGCGCCGCGACCGCGCGCTCACCGCTATCTGCGCCAAGGCCGCTGCCGAAAATCGCGACGCGCGCTACTCCACTGTCCAGGAACTCAGTCTCGACGTCTCACGCTACCTCGACGGCCTGCCTATCAGCGCCCGCCGCGAGAACATTTTCGAGAAAACCTTCCGTTTCTACCGCCGCTACCGCTTCTTTATCTTGTTGATGCTGGCGTACTTAGCGATGCGCATCCTTTTGTTGCTGATTTTGAAGCGCTAGCCGTAAAGGATTTTTTGGTTTCGTTGTAATAGACAGTAGGAGCACAGGAGGCCGCCAGATGAAGAAGATTCTGATCGGGTTGCTGCTCGGAACTCTGCTCGGCGCCATTGACGGAGGAACCGCGTGGTTCACTCCGGCGGTGCGCTACATGCTGGCGGGCATCATCATCGGCTCCAGCGTCAAAGGTTTGATTGCTGGAATCGCCGCGGGCATCTTCGCGCGCAAGGTCAATTCCGTCCCGCTCGGCATTCTCTTCGGCCTTGTCGTTGGCTTCATCCTGGCCTTCATCGTCGCTTACCTGCAGCACGGCTACTACTTCGAGATCATCCTGCCCGGCAGTATCGTTGGCATGATCGTGGGCTATGCCACGCAGAAAGTGGGCGAACCCGCGCCGGCGCCCGCGCGCTGATTTGGAGAGCGCCAATCCGGACGCGCCAGGTCCGGCCTAAAAATAGAAAAAGCTTTTGAAGCAGGAGCACGACCATAAAATCATGGAGGAGAACTATGTCCAGAGTCATTCATTTTGAAATACCGGCGGCTGACCCTGAAAAGCTGTCGGCGTTCTACCAGAAAGCGTTCGGCTGGAAATTCGATAAGTGGGCCGGCCCCATGGAGTACTGGATGATCGTAACCGGCAAAGACAGTCAGCCCGGCATCAACGGCAGCATGATGCGCAAACCCGGCGGCATCGCATCGACCACCAACACCGTCGGCGTGGACTCGGTGGATGGCGCCATCGCGGCCGTCACCAAAGCCGGCGGAAAACTGGTCATGCCCAAAACGCCCATTCCCGGCGTCGGCTATTTCGCGTATTGCGAAGACACCGAAGGCAACATGTTCGGCGTCATGCAGGCCGACTCCAGCGCAAAGTGAAGATGGGAGCACAACATGGCGCGATGGAAGACCGCGTCGCGCCAGGAGAGAACCTGATGAGCTTAACCAAGCCAGTTCTGGGTCTCGCCATCGGTGGCACATTGGGCTTGCTCGATGGACTTAGCGGCTTTTTCGAGCCCTCCCTGGCTCCGCTCATGACCAGCGTCATGACGTTTTCTCTCCTCAAGGGCCTCGTCTCCGGGATCACCATCGGCTATGTTTCACAGAAAGTGCATTCGCTGCCGCTCGGTCTGCTTGCAGGACTCGCGATCGGCGCCTTGCTCAGCCTGCTGGTGATCTGGCACGCCGGCACGACCTTGTTCTGGGACATCATGCTGCCGGGCATGCTCCTCGGCGTCATCGTCGGCTTCTGCACACAAACAGTTCGGCAGACCGCAGCCGGCTGCGGCTTCACCGAAATAGTCAGGACGCGCGGAAAAGCTCCGTAGCACAACAAATCGAGAACGAAATCACGAGAAAAGCTTAGGAGGAGAGAATCATGAAAAACGCAGCAAGAACTTTTGCCATTGGGTTAGCCGTAGCGTGTCTTATAGCGGGAGCCGGCCGCGGCGCGAGTAACGGTGCAGCGGCGTTCGAGCAGTTGAAAGCGTTGACCGGCCACTGGGAAGCGGAAAGGACCAATGACGCAGCGAGCAAGGAGAAGGTCACGGTGGATCTCGAGCTCACCAGCGGCGGCTCGGCGATTCTCGAGAAGTTTCACACGGAAGAGGACGGCAAGTCCGTTGAAATGATCACGCTTTACTATCTCGACGGCGATCAGCTCAAGCTCACGCACTACTGCATGGCCGGTAACCAGCCCACCATGATCGGCACCTACACCCCCGAAACCAAAACTGTGAAGTTCGATTTCGCCAGCATCACCAACCTGAAAAGCCCCGATGCCGGTCACATGCACCATGCCGTCTACACGTTCATCGACAATGACCACTTCAAGACGCGCTGGACCTTCCGCAAAAATCAGCAGGACGCCTTCACCGAGGAAGTCACCTACGTGCGGACGAAGTAGGAGCCGCCCGGGAGCGCAAGCACAGGTAAGCATCGGGAAGGGCGAAGGCAGGTTCAAGGGGAGCCTGCCTTTTGCGTTGTGCCCCTTGTAGAATGGCGCGCATCCAAAAAGCAGGAGCGTGCGATGGGGTTCGCGGCATTTCGTGACCAAAAATATCTGAGTATCCAGACCTTCAAGAAGAGCGGCCAGGGCGTGAAAACGCCGGTGTGGTTTGCCGCGGATCCCAACGCGGACCTCGCGGGAGAAAATGCGCGCCTCTTTTTCTACACCATCGGCGTCAGCGGCAAAGTAAAACGCATTCGCAACAACCCCCGTGTCAAAATCGCGCCCTGCACCATCCGCGGTGCCGCCACCGGCGAGTGGCAGGACGCCCATGCGCAAATCATCACCGGTGAGGAAGCCAAACGCGCCGCCAACCTGGTCCGCCGCAGATATTTTCCCCTGGCGTACATTCTGGCGTTCTTTGCCCTGTTCAGCCGCCGCGAACGCATCGTGATGGTGCTCACGCCAACCTGAAGTTCGCATGCGATATCGTTTTGTCGCCCGTGTAGGCCGCAACGCAATGCTTCGTGCCCCGCCGCCATTCAGTAAGGCTTCGTGCGAGCCGCTCGCCCGCGGCTCACTCAAACGGGATGCCGGTGGACCTGGAGATCGCGCGCAAGTCTTCCACTACCGGCATGAGCAAGGGTATTCCGGTTTTGCGCCGCTCGCGCTCGGCTTCCCGCTCCGGATCACCCGGAATCAGCGGCCCATTGGTTCCCGGCGCTGGCTTCGTTGCGCGGAATACGCGGATGTACTCGTCCACCTGACGCTTAAACTCGTCCGGCTCGATGAAGCCGTCAATGCGCATCGCTCCAAAGAAGTGCCCGATTCCTTTCCCCACGCTGCGGGTGGGAATTTCTTGGCGCAGCGCAAACGGTGGCGCAAACGGTCCCCAATTGGCGCCGCTCAGTACGCCGCACAACACATCCACCAACACGCCCAGGCAGTAGCCTTTGTGGCCCCCGTGTTCGCGGTCGGATCCCAGCGGCAGCATGCAGCCGCCATTGATGGTGTTGTCCGGATTCGTCGTGTCGCGGCCTTGACTGTCAATACCCCAGCCGGTCGGGATCGCGGTACCTTTTCGGCGCGCAATTTCAAATTTCCCGTACGCCACCGCGGAGGTGGCGAAATCAATCACGATCGGCGGCTCCTCTTTACCTGGAAAAGCAATCGCAATCGGATTGGTGCCGAGCATCCGCTCCATGCCCCATAGCGGCGCGACGAGGCTGGTCGAGTTGGTCATGGCCCAGCCAATCAACCCGCGCTCGAGCGCCCGCAGCACGTAATAGCCGGCGATCCCAAAATGGTTCGTGTTGCAAATACTGACCCAGCCGGAGCCGGCCTTTTCCGCCATATCCATCGCGATGCGATTCGCCTGCGGCCCGACCACCAGACCCAGCCCGTTGTCGCCGTCCACTGTCGCCGTGCTCATCGTCGACCGGACCAGCGAAACTTTCGGCCGCGGATTGATGTGCCCCTCCGCGAGCATCCCGTGATAGCTCCAGAGCCGCGCTACACCGTGCGAATCGATCCCGCGCAAGTCCGCCGTCGCCAGCACGTCCGCGGCTTCCGTTGCGTCCGCCTCAGGCACACCAAAGTGCCGAAAGACCCGTGTAGTGAATTCGCGAAGAACTTCAATGGGGAAAACCTTGGCCTCGACGCCGGCCATCGCACAACCTTTCTTGCGCAACTGCGGCGCGCATGCGGAGACTCGGAGTACCTTCTACTGCGCGCAAAACCATAGGCCACCCGCGCCCGGTGGTCAAGCCGCGCGCGCCCGGTGGTTGCCGCCAAACATCTGCTGGCGTACGATGCGTGAGCCATAAATTCGCAAGCCAGACTCTTCTCGGAGCGCCCGCGGATGAACCTCGCACCTCGTCCTCGCATTCACATCTCTTTCACTCGAAGCGGCTATCCTGAGCGGATGAAACTCCTCTTTTCACGGCACTGGCTCATTTTGCTTCTTATTTTGTTTGCCGCCGCCCCCGCCCTCAACGGGCAAGACGCGCAAGGTCCGATTCAACTTCCCAACGGCAAACTGCTGCCCGAGGTCCCCGGCCAACCTCGCCTCACGAATAATCTTCCCACCGCCATCGCGTTTTCTCCGGACGGACGCTTCGCTGTCCTGCTACATAGCGGCTTCGGCGCTTACACTTCCGACCAGAAGCAGTCCCTCTCGGTGTTGAATCTCGCAACCAACGACCTCGCCGACTTCCCCGATGACCGCCTCGGCAGTCGCGCACGTCAAACCTATTTCCTGGGTCTCGCGTTCAGTCTCGATGGCAAGCATCTTTTTGCCAGCTTCGCTTCCCTCACCGATCCATTTGGCAAGAAAAAAGGCAGCACCGGCAACGGCATCGCCGTCTACGCCTTCGAAAACGGCCGTGTCACGCCGGAGCGCTTCTTACCTCTCGCTCCCCGCACCAGCATCCCCGCGGGCAAACAACGCCGCGCCGACTTCAAAGATGTGACGTACCCGGCCGGCCTGAGCGTCGCGAACAGCGGCGGCCAGGAGCGTTTGCTGGTTGCCTGCAACAACTCTGACGAAGCCATTCTTCTCAATACCAGCGACGGCAGAATCATTCACCGCTTCGATGTCTCCACCATGCAGCGCATCCCCGCCTCCTTGCCCTACACGACCGTGATGACCAGCGATGGCCGGTACGGCTTCGTTTCGCTGTGGAACGCTTCGTCCGTCGCCGAACTCGATCTCACGAACGGCAAAGTCTCGCGCATCATTCCTCTGCGCAAACCTGACTCGCCCGTCGCGGGCGGCTCCCATCCCACGGCCCTGCTGCTCAACAAAGACAATTCGCGTCTCTACGTCGCGCTCACCAATCGTGATGAAGTCGCCGTTCTGGACACATCATCCGGCCATGTCCTCTCGTACTTCTCCACGAAACTTCCGGGCCAGCAGTACGGCGGCAGCGATCCGGAGTCGCTCGCGCTCTCTCCGGACGAAAAAACACTCTTCTCCGCGAACGCCATCTCCGATTCCGTCGCGGTCTTCGACCTCAGCAAACCGAATGCCCCCCAAGACGTTCCCGCCGCCGGCTTCCTCGCCACGGAGTGGTACCCCACCGTCGTTGGTGCCTCGGGCCAGGACCTTTTCATCGCCAGCGCCAAGGGCAAAGGCTCCGGCCCCAATCCCACTGAAATCAGCAGAACGAGAGATGGCCGCCCGCGCTATCCCTACACGCCGGCGCGCGTTCACGGCTCCCTGGCCCGCCTTACGCTTGCCGAAGCGCTCGCCAATCTCCAGACCGAGACCCAACAAGTCTTGGACATGAACGCGCTCCGCGGCAACGGCGACCACGTGCCCTTCGCCGACGGCCAAAACAAAATTCATCATGTGATTTACATTCTCAAGGAAAATCGCACCTACGATCAGGTCTTCGGCGATCTGCCCGGCGGCAACGGCGACGCCTCGCTCGCCATGTACGGCGCCGATATCACCCCGAATCAGCACCGGCTCGCGCGGCAGTTCGGCATCCTCGACAATTTCTACGACAGCGGCGACGTTTCCGGCGACGGCCACATCTGGTCCGACTCCGCCTCCATCTCCGACTATATCGCCAAAACCTGGCCGATCGGCTACCGCAGCAGCGAACACACCTACGACTCCGAAGGCACCTTGCTCAGCGGCATTTCCGTCGAAGATCAAGTCCCCGATCCCGGCGAACCCACCGGCGGCTATCTCTGGAAAGATTTCGCCACGCACGGCATTTCCTACCGCCATTACGGCGAGTTCATCGTCAGCCGCTGGTGCACGGAGAAAAAGACCGACGACGCGCCGGTCTCCGGACCGCCGAAGATCGCCGGCGAAACGTGCGCGCACACCGTCATCAATAAAGGCGAGCCCTTGCCCAACAACGTCGGCGACCCCAAAGGCGGTCCTAGCCCCTATCCCTGGGCTATTCCGATTCTTGCGAAAAATACCGCCAGTGAACTCGAATTACGCGAGCACTTCGATCCGCTCTATCCGGACTTCGAAGTGGCCTACCCGGATCAACTACGCGCCGACGAATTTCTCAACGAATTCAGCGCTTTCGTCGCCTCCCGCCATTCCCGCAAGGACACCATGCCGCAATTTATCCTGCTGCGCTTGCCCAACGACCACACTGCCGGCGGCACGAAAAACAAGCCGCGGCCCGCCGCTTCCGTCGCTGACAACGACTTGGCCATTGGCCGCGTCGTCGATGCCGTGTCCCACAGCCCCTATTGGGACGACACGGCGTTTTTCATTCTCGAAGACGATGCCCAGGACGGCCCCGACCATGTGGATTCGCACCGCAGTTTGTGCCTCGTCATCAGCAAGTATTCGCCGCTTGCCGCGGGCCAGGGTGATTCCGCCAAATCCTTCGCCGACCATTCCTTCTACACCACCATCAACGTCGTGCGCACCATGGAGGCGCTCCTCGGCGCGCCGCCCATGAACGCCAACGATTCCCGCGCCGTGGTCATGGCGCCGCTCTTCAGCGGTCCCGGCCAGCAGCCGCCCTTCACCGCCGATTTCCGCAACCGCGACAACGGACTCATCTACGAAATGAACACCAAGGAATGGAAGGAAGGTAAGAACCTCGACTTCAGCCGCGCCGACGCCGTGGACACCGCGCTGCTCAACAAATTCCTCTGGCAGGACCGCATGGGCAAACTGCCCATGCCCGCGCCCCAACACAACGTGTTCCCCGCCACCCGCGAGGAGCGGTTAGACAAGGACGACAAGAACGCCAGGAGCGACCGCGATTAGCGTCGCGCCGCGTTTGCTACCCTCGCAAGGGAAAATCTTTCAGCGTGCTGCGCGTATCGCCACATCCTGCGCCAGCGCCCGCAGCGACTCCGTGTACGGCGCTCGCGCCACGCCGCGCTCGGTAAAAATCGCCGCGATGTACCGCGCTGGCGTGACGTCAAACGCCGGATGCGCCGCGGGCACGTCCGGCGCGATGCGCACGCCTTGCAGGTGCGTGACCTCCGCGGCCGGCCGCTCTTCAATGGGAATGTGTTCGCCGCTCGGAATGGAAAGGTCGAACGTTGAAACCGGCGCCGCGATATAGAACGGCACATGGTTTTCCTTCGCCAGCACCGCTATCTGGTACGTCCCAATCTTGTTCGCCGTGTCGCCGTTCCCCGCCACGCGATCCGCGCCGGTCACGATCGCGCCGACTTTTCCAGTCTTCAGAAAGTGGCCCACCATGTTGTCGGTGATGAGCGTCAGCGGGATGCCGCCCTTGTGCAGCTCCCAGGCCGTCAGCCGCGCGCCCTGCAGATAGGGCCGCGTCTCGGGCACCAGCACGTGCAAATGCTTGCCCTGCTCCACCGCCACGCGAATCACCCCCAGCGCCGTCCCGATCCCCGCCGTCGCCAGCGCGCCCGCGTTGCATTGCGTCATCACTTGCCCTTCGCTGGGCATGAACTCCGCGCCGAAAGCCCCAATCGCCTCGTCGGTCGCTTTCTTCTCTGCGTGAACCTGGCGCGCCTCTTCCACCAGACCGGCGCGCATTCCCGCCAGGTCCGGCGTCTGCGCCGCAAGTTCCGCAAAGCGCCGCTTCATCCGCTCCAGCGCCCAGAAGAGGTCAACCGCCGTCGGCCGCGTCTTCGCCAGCGTGTCGCAAATCTCCGCAAATT
>Ga0335076_10007076_pt1 | contig 11311 bp, 9 predicted proteins | sample Lox_Sample_25_FD_206717 | JGI IMG/M metagenome (GOLD analysis project Ga0335076, IMG submission 206717) | Soil microbial communities from Loxahatchee National Wildlife Refuge, Florida, United States - Lox_Sample_2.5 | ecosystem: Environmental > Terrestrial > Soil > Wetlands | place: USA: Florida... | reverse complement strand
GGCCCGGTCGTTCGGCGAGCCCGTGATCGCGATCTTGAACTTGCGCGGCAGATAGCAGAACTCGGGATGCAGGAACGAATACTGGCGCAATAGCTCGCAATACACGCGCGGATCGGCGAGCTCGTCCTTCGCGCAGCCCGCGTATTGATCCGACGTGATGTTGCGCACGCAGTTGCCCGAGGACTGGATCGAGGTAATCGCGACCTCGCCGAGATCCGCGATGGCGTCGGGCGCGTCCGCGAGCTTGATCCAGTGATATTGGATGTTCTGGCGCGTCGTGAAATGGCCGAAGCCGCGGTCGTATTTGCGCGCCACGTGCGCGAGCTGGCGCATTTGCCGCGACGACATCGTGCCGTACGGCGTGTTCACGCGCAGCATGTACGCATGCAGCTGCAGATACAGACCGTTCATTAGCCTCAAGGGCCGGAACTGGTCCTCGTTGAGCTCGCCCGCGAGCCGCCGGTTCACCTGGCGGCGAAACTGCGCCGCGCGCTGCGCGACGAACTGCTGGTCGAACTCGTCGTATCGGTACATGCCTCTATTCCTTGGAGTTCTTGTTGACCCGCGCCGTGCCGGGCGCGCGCCGGTCGTTCTCGGCCGGCGCGATGCCCGACGTTGCCACCCAATCGGTGTCGCCGGGATCGGTGCGCACGGTCGGCCCGAACGCGCGAATCAGCTCGCGGATCTCGGTCGGACGCAAGGCGCCATCCTGCACCTTCACCTGAATCAGCTGCGGGTCGATGACCGGCGAGCGGGCCTCGAGCTGCTTGGCGGCCCCGAGCAGGCGCTGCGCCTCGGCCTCGTCCTCGATCAGAACGCCGTCTGCAATCAATGGAGTCCAGCCCTCGCCCGGCGCCAAGAAGACGACGGCACCGTCCACCAGGCGGTTCGCGATGATCATCTGCGGCATCGGTAGCTTTTGGACCGGGTCTGAAAGCGGCCATTCTACACGGCCGGTCCGCGCTCAAGACGCCTAGGGTTATAAGAAACGCGACGTTGGATATTCCGCGCGCGTTGCGAGAGCCCCGCGCCGACTAGCGCATCAGACCGGAACGGCGATGCCGCGGCCGGTGAACGGCACGACGGCATGCGGCTTGGCGCGCCACTGCGCCGACCACGCGGGCAGCTCGTGCGGCGGCAGCGGCTTGCCGATGAAGTAGCCCTGCGCGTACTCGCAGCCGAGCGACGCGAGTCGGCTGAGCGTCTCGGCCGTCTCGACGCCTTCCGCGACGACGCTCAAGCCGAGCTCGTGCGCGAGGCCGATCGTCGCGCGCACGATCGCCTCCTCCTTGCGATCGTTGATCGCGCTCACGAACGAGCGGTCGATCTTGAGCTCGTCGACCGGCAGGCGCTTGAGCTGAGTCAGCGCGGACTGACCGGTGCCGAAGTCGTCGATCGAGATCCGGAAGCCGAGCTCATGGATGCACGACACGACCGAGAGCGACTTGTAGACGTTGTGCATCATCGCGCTCTCGGTGACCTCGAGCGTGACCTGATTCGGCGGCACCCCGTGCCGCTTCACGAGGTCGAGCAGGTAGTAAGGCAGATACTCGTCGACGAGGTCGTCGACGGAGATGTTGACCGCGACTGTCAGGTGGATTCCCTGCGCGCGCCACATCGAGAGCTGCGCGACGGACTCGCGGAGAACCCAGCGCGTGAGATGCGCAATCGCGCCGGCTTGCTCGACCGCGCCGACGAACGAATCGGGCATCAGGAAGCCGAGCTCGGGATGCTGCCAGCGCACGAGCGCCTCGACCCCGTACACCTCGCGCGTCCGGCAGTCGACCTTCGGCTGGAACGCGAGCCGCAGCTCGTTGCGCTCCACCGCTTGCGGAAAGTCGCCGAGGATTCGCATCTGGCGCCGCAGCCTGTCCTCTTGCCCCAAGCGATAGATCGCGTTCTTTTCGTGGCGCGCGAGCGCGTCCGCGCGAGCGCTCGACGCGCGCCAGCAAAGCTCGGCCGGATCCCGGCTGTGCTCCGGGTAGCACGCGATGCCCGCGGTTGCAGCGAGCGAGATGTTCGCGCCGTCCACCATCACGCCGGCGCGCAGGCGGTCGGCCTGGTAGTCGATCCATTGGCTCGCCTGCTGCGCGTCGAAGCCCGGCAAGCCGATGATGAACTCCTGGCCGCTCAGGTGACCGAGGATCTGCCCGTCCGACACGCGCTCGCGCAGCAGCGCCGCGGCGAGCTTCACGGTCTGCTCGCCCGCGTGATGGCCGAGCGACGACACGATGCCGTCGAAACGCTCGAGCGCGAGGCTCACGACGCTCATGCACCGCTCGCGCTCGATCGCGCCGCGCAACTGGCTCATCAGCAGCTCGCGGTTCGGGAGCCCCGAGAGGCCGTCGTGATGCGCCTGATGGTAGATGTGCCGCTCGCGATCCGCGATCGCGTGCTGCATCGCGTTGAAGCTGCCGGCGAGCTCGCCGAGCTCGTCCGACGTGCGGACCTCGATCTCTTCCGTGTAGACACCCTCGCGCATGCGGCGCGCCGCGGCGACGAGGAACTGCACGGGCCGCGTGACGGTGTTCGCGAGCCAGAACGAGCCGCCGATCGCGAGAGCGAGCGACAGTCCCGTGATGAGCAGCAGGATGTTGCGGATCGCGCGGTACGACTCCGTCGCTTCGCCCATCGGGCGCTGCAGCGCGACGTGCACGTCGCTCGCGTCGTTGAGGAACGGCCGCAGCAGGGAAAGGTACGCGGCCCGGTCGTTGCCGGTCTGCTGCGCGTCGTGACGCGTGGGGTCGAGGCCCGATAGCGCGGCACCCACCGCGTCGCGCGGCAGCGTCGACGCGAGCACGTGCGGCGTCGAGCCCGTGAAGTGAACGAACGACACGGTGAGCCCGGTGAGGCTCTGAAGATGGGCCGCGAGCGCCTCGTCGATCGGGAAGCCGAGCATCACCCACGCGATCGTCACCGGCGCGCGCAGCGGCACGGTGACGGTCTGATACGGCACTCCGCCGAGATAGACGACGCGGTGGCTCACGCTCTCGAGCGCGGCACCCTCGGGCAGCGGCGTGAAGCCGGCGCCGATCGCCGACGAGGCGTCGTCCGTCGAGCTCACCACGACGCGGCCGTCGAGGTCGAGCAGCACGGCCACCGTCGCGCCGACTCGGCCCGCTTGATTCAGCAGGGCCGACCGAATCGTCGCGTGATCCTCGCCGGTCGCGACGACCTGCTTGAAGCCGAAGTCCGACACGAGCGCGTTCACGCTCGTGAGCAGCTGCTCGTTACGGTTGTGGATGTACTCGTCGAACAGGACGCCGGCGAGGCCGACGGTCTGCTGCGTGCGCTCGTCGACGTCGGCGCGAATTGCGTTGAGAACCGGGAATAGCGTCACGAGCTGCATCGCCATCACGAGCGCGACGGCGAGCAAAAGGACCTTGCGACGGAAGCTGAACTGCCTCATCGGACCCCGCGCCCGCGCCCATTGCCGCGCGGCCGATCGGCTGAAACTGCAACGCAGTTATCGATGCTACCGGCCTCGTGCCACGCGGAGTGTGCCCCCGTTCACGGATAAGGCAGTCCGCGGCCTTCTAACATATTTCCGAAGCTAACTATCGCGAGCTGAACATGACGACCGGCGTATCACGGTCGAGCAAGTCGCGCGGCGCCGTATGGATACTGGCGCTCAGTCTCGGCGCGCCGGCATACGCCGGATCGCTGCGCGTTTCCGTCGTCGACGACCACGGCCAACCCGTGGAGCGCGTCGCGGTCTACGCATTGCCGAGCAAGCCGCTCGCGACCGCCACGAGCGCGCCCGACGCCATCATGGACCAGGCGCACAACGCGTTCGTGCCGCACATCCTCATCGTGCAGACGGGCACGTCGGTGCTGTTCCCGAACAACGACGTCGTGAGCCACCACGTCTATTCGTTCTCCGAGCCGAAGACGTTCGAGCTGCCGCTATACAAGGGCAACGCACATCCGCCGATCCTCTTCGACAGGCCCGGCGTCGTCGTGCTCGGCTGCAATATTCACGACAGCATGCTCGGCTACATCCTCGTGGTCGACACGCCGCACTTCGCCTCGACCGATGCACAGGGCTCGATTTCGCTCGACGGCCTCGCGGTGGACGACTATTCGATTCACGTCTGGACTGAGCGCCTCAAGCCGGGCGACTTGCCGGCCGCGCAGACGATCAGGGTCGCGGCCGATGGAACGCAGACCGTCTCGTTCAAGCTCGAAGGACGGATGGCGCCCGACTTTCACGACCGCGAGCGCGTGAGCTCGCTGCCATGGGAACGGTACTGAGAGGCGCCGCCGCGATTGCCGCAGCCGCCGCGTACGCCGGCGCTGCGCTCGCGGACGACACGGGCGGCGACCGGAACCGCTTCCAATTCGAGATCGACGCGAGCTACGTGCACGCCGACAGTCCCTTCGCGTCGTCCTGGACCGAGGGGGGCTTGAGCAAGCTGCGGTACTCGGAGTCGAACGACGGCCTCGAATCGACGCGCGTGTTCGCGCAGTACCGAGGCCGCATCGCGGACACGCTATCCGCCACCGTGATCGCGGACTACCAGTCCGACGCATCCAAGGGCCTCGACGTCACCGAGGCCTACATGGACTGGCGCCCGATCCCGAAGTCGGGCAACCAGCAGCAGATTCGCGTCGGCGCGTTCTACCCGCCCCTGTCGCGCGAGAACGCCGATCTCGGCTGGCAAAGCCCGTTCACGTATTCGTATTCGGCGATCAACACGTGGCTCGGCGAAGAAGTGCGGCCGATCGGCGTCGAGTGGTCGCTGCACCGGCACCTCGGCTTCGCGGGCTCGCCGCATGAGCTGCGCGCGTTCGCATCGGCCTTCTACGGTAACGATCCCTCCGGCACTCTGCTCTTTTGGCGCGGCTGGTCGCTGAACGATCGGCAGACGCGGCTCGGCGACACGCTGCCGCTGCCGCCGCGTCCTGTCTTCGATTTCACCGGCTCGGTGGTCGGCCACGCGACCCAGTCCGTCGAGCCGTTCGACGAGATCGATCACCGGCCCGGCGCCTACGCGGGCCTCGAGTGGAGCTATGCGCACCGCGTGCTCGTGCAGCTCGCGCGCTACGACAACCGCGCGGATCCTTATGCGTACTCCGGCGGCCAATGGGCCTGGGGCACGTCGTTCAATCACCTCGGTCTACAGGCCGGGTTGCCGTGGGAGATCGGGCTCGTCGCCCAGTGGCTGCAAGGCGAGACGTACTGGATTCAAGGCGCGCGCGCCGACGGCACGCTGTCTCCGTTCGCCGGGCTCGTGTGCGACGACTTCGACGCCAAGTTTCTGATGCTCACGCGCCTGGTGCGCGGCGCCCACCGTGTGTCCCTGCGATACGACGCGTTCGACATGCACCGCGCCGAGGGCACGCCCACCGGGCTGCAGTCGGACGACGGCCACGCCTGGACGCTCGCGTACCGCTACGAGCACTCCGCCCGCTGGAGCGCCGGCGTCGAATGGCTACGGATCGACTCCGCGCGCGACAACTGGACCCTCTTCTACGCCTCGTACGATGCCCCGCCCAGCGCGACCGAAACCGAGATCCGCCTCGGGATGACGTTCCGCGTCGGCGCAACGCCGCATTGACCCCGCCGACCACGCCCTGGCATCCAAATGCAACCAATCCACAGAATCTGTGGATAACGTTGTGGAAAAGGCCTTGAAAGCGGTCGCCCGCCGAGAACCGCTCTCGTGCCGGGTTGAGTTGGTCAAAAAAGCGTCAAAATCGCCGGAGCTCACGGCCCGCAAGGCTCCGCCCGCATTTAGGCGCGGCGCGCAGCGAGCATTGCGATTTAACCTTACGCCGCGCTTGGGTGGCCGCGGGTTCGCACTTGCGACTGTGGACAGGATTCGGGACGGTTAGCGGACGCCGAGCGACGCCGCTATAGTTCGCCCGCCGGTCCGGGGGGAATTTGGCGGTCATGACAGCTCGTTCGACGGTCCTGAGCGCGGCCGCGGCGTTGGCCGCGTGCGCCGCATGGAGCACTGGGGTGGCGGGACAAGGCGTGCACAAGCTCGCCGACCTCGAGTACGCGGAGGTTGGCGGGCAGGCTCTCAAGCTCGATCTCTACCTGCCGTCCGAGCCCCATGCGCCCCTGCTCGTGTGGCTGCACGGCGGCCGTTGGGAAGTCGGCTCGAAGGAGCGGATGCCGCTCGGCGGGCTCGTCGAGCACGGCTACGCGATCGCGAGCCTCGATTTTCGGCCGGCCTCGCGCGCGCGTTTTCCGGGACAGGTGCACGACATCAAAGCGGCGCTGCGGTACCTGCGCGCGCGAGCGCCGGACTATGGCTACGACGCGACGAGGATCGGCATCCTCGGCGAGTCCTCGGGCGGCCATCTCGCCGCGCTCGTCGGCACGACGAACGGCCAAGCGGAGCTCGAGGGTAGCTTGGGCGATCATCTCGGCGTTTCGTCCGAAGTTCACGCGATCGTGTCGTACTTCGGCGCGTCCGATCTGCTCACGATCCTCGCGCAGTCGACGCCTTATGGCCTCGGCGTCCGCGAGCCCGCGCTGAAGACGCTGCTCGGGGCGCTGCCGAGCGACGACGAAGCGCTCGCCCGTCTCGCGAGCCCGGTGTTTCAGGTCGACGCGCACGATCCGCCGCTGCTGCTGCTGCATGGCGACCAGGACCCGCAGATGCCGATCAACCAGTCCCACGAGCTCGAAGGCGCGTACGAGCGCGCCGGGCTGGAGGCAAAGCTGATCGTGGTGCACGGTGCCGGGCATGGCGGCGGAGCGTTCTTCGACGCCGAGCATACGAATCTCGTCGCGGCGTTCCTCGACGAGCACTTGCGCCGGAATCTCGCGAGCAACGCTAGCGCAGCGGGATCTCGTCCGTAAGCCAGCTCGGGCTCGCGAACCGGCGCTCGTCTGCGCGGATCTCCACGTCGTTGATGCTCGCCTCGCGCCGGCGCATCAGACCGTTGTCTGCGAACTCCCACAGCTCGTTGCCGTACGACCTGAACCAGCGCCCCGCTCGATCGTGCCACTCGTACTGGAAGCGGACGGCGATCCGGCGGTCCGTGAACGCCCAGAGCGCCTTGCGCAGCCGATAGTCCAGCTCTCGTTCCCACTTGCGCTCGAGGAAGCGTTGGATCTCGACGCGGCCGCGGACGAACTCGTCGCGGTTGCGCCACTGCGAGTCCTCGGTGTAGGCGGCTGCGACGCGCGCGGGGTCGCGCGTGTTCCACGCGTCCTCGGCGGCCTTGACCTTGATCTGCGCGGTCTCGGCGGTGAACGGCGGGAACGGCGGCCGACCCGGCGTCGCGCTCATTCCTCGCGCGCCTCTTCCGGCCCGACGCCCCACTTCTCGCGGTGGGCTTCTTCGGCCGCGCGCTGCACGTCGGCGTGACGCCGACTCAAGAGCAGGCTACCCGGCGGGCATACGCGCGCCCGAATCAGGCCCAGATCGGCGGCCGCGTCGAACAAGCTCGGATACCACTGCATCCAGCTCGGCAGGAGCTGCTCGACTTGCTCGCGCAGGCTCGTCGCTTCGATCTTTCGGGCGCCCCGCATAAGGGCCCGAATCTATACGACGCCGCACGCACCCGCAACGAAACAGTCCTAACCTGGAGAAAGCTGGTAGCTCTCGACCTGCGAGCCGCGACGCTGCTAGCGTAGCGGGCCAAATTCCGGCGTCCGGTGCCCCTCGATGCTGTTCGGCGAGATCGTCATCGTCGCTCTTCAGTCCATACGCGCGAACCTATTTCGCGCGACGCTCACGATGCTCGGCATCATCATCGGCGTCGGCGCGGTCATTACGATGCTCGCCGCCGGCGCGGGCGCACAGAAACGCATCGACGAGCAGATCGCCTCGCTCGGCGCCAACATCCTCACCGTCAACACTTCGAACTTCTTCGCCGGCGGCGTTTCGCGCGACAGCCAGAGCCTCGTGATCGACGACGCCAACGCGCTGCGAAGCGACAGCACGTATCTCGACGCCGTCGTGCCGGAGATGCAGAGCCGCGGCCAATTCAAGCTCGACAACGTGAACACCATCGCGAGGCTCTCCGGAACCACGCACGAGTACCCGGGCATCTTCAACTACAAGCTCGCCATGGGGCGCTTCTTCAATGCCGAGGACGACGACGCACGCAAGCGCGTGGTCGTGCTCGGCTCCGACCTTCCGCAGCGGCTCGACAAGAAGCCGCAAGACTTGGTCGGCAAAACGATTGCGGTCAACGGTCAACCGTTCGAGGTCATCGGTATCTTCGAGAGCATCGGCGGCGGCTTCGGGAACAACAATCCGGACTCGTCGGGATTCATTCCCTTGCGCACCGCCGAGCAACGCGTGCTCGGCAAGAAGAACGTGGACAACATCAGCGTGCGCGTGAAGGCGGACGCCTCGCTCGAGCGCGCAATGGTCGACATCGAGCGCGTGCTCAGGCGCGACCACAAGATCATGCCCGGCCGCGCGAACGACTTCGCGATCGTCGACCGCCGCGAGTTTCTTACGACGCAACAGCAGGCCCAGCAAACGTTCACGATCCTGCTCGCGAGCATCGCCGGCGTGAGCCTGCTCGTTGGCGGCATCGGCATCATGAACATCATGCTCGTGAGCGTGACCGAGCGGACGCGTGAGATCGGCATCCGTATGGCGCTCGGGGCGACGCGGTTCAGCATCCTGCTCCAGTTCCTCGTCGAGTCGGTGACGTTGTGCCTGTTCGGCGGCCTGCTCGGCATCGGCCTCGGGTCCGGCGCGGCGACGACGCTGTCGCGTTTCGCGGGCTGGCAGGTCTTCGTCTCGCCGCTCTCGGTAGGGCTCGCGTTCGCATTCAGCGTCGGCGTGGGGCTCTTCTTCGGCATCATGCCGGCGAGACGCGCGGCGCGTCTCGACCCGATCGAGGCCTTGCGCTACGAATAACGGCTCACCCTGCGTGCCCGAATCGTCGGCACAGCGTCACAATGCGCTCGGGTAGAATGCGCGGCCAAACCGGTGCGTGCCGATAGTAGATCCTCGGAAACGAACGTTGCCTTCGATTCGCTTGCTCCGCATCCTGACTCTATCCGTCGTCGTCGCGAGCTGTGGCTGCGTGCTCCACGTGAACCGGGAGCTTTCGCCGCCGGTCGGATTCACGTACACGCCGAACGAGCACGGCCATCCCGAATTCTCCGACCCTGCGCCCGGCAATCCTCCCGAGGTTCGTCTCACGCCGATGGACCAGACGCACGCGCACGACATCCTGCGTTTCGAATACGCCTCGAGTGGGCACAACGGCAATCCTCGGAACGTCGTCGAGGGGCTGTACCTGCGCAGCCGCGATCCGGGCCCGAAGAAGCTCGTGGTCGTGATGCCGATCTGGGGCACGAGCACTTACCCGCCCGACAAGATCTCGCACGGCTACGCGCGCCACGCCGGCAAGGACGCCAACGTGATCTGGATCTACGACGCGGCCCCGCTGTTCCCGTGGCCCACGCTGCGCGGCGCGAAGACCGAGGCCGAGTTCATGGCGATGGCGCGCGACAGCGCCGAGCGTTATCGGTCGGCGGTCGTCGACATGCGACGGTTGATCGACTGGGCCGCAACGCGGCCGGAAATCGACGCCACGCGGATCGCGTTCGTCGGCTTCAGCATGAGCGCACTCGTGACCGAGACGCTGGTCGGCAACGACTCGCGCATCGACGCCGCGGTGTTCATGATGGGCGCCGCGCACTACGCGGACGTGTTCGCGAGCTGCGGCGACAGGGTCGCCGAGGTCCGCGACCACACGATGAAGAGCTTCGGCTGGACGCTCGATCAGTACCGCAATTTCTTCGCCGGCCTATTCGATACGGCCGATCCCACGATGTACGCGGGCCACTACGACCCAGACAAGATCCTGATGATCGATTCGTATTTCGACGACTGCATGCCGGAGTCGGCGCGCGCGGCGCTGTGGGAGGTCACCGGCCATCCCCAGCGCATCACGCTGCTCTACCACCATCGCACGGCGTTCTACTCGCTCACGCCGCTCGGCCTGAATTTCACGCGCCGCAAGATCTATCACTTTCTCGACAAAGCGCTCGAGACCGGCACCGATTTCAAGCCGCCGCGTTGACATAACGTGTGGTGCGTCACACTCGGTGTATCCAGTAGCGCACGTCGCTTGCCGGCGACGCGCTTCTGAGAGATAGTCCCGCTGCTGATTCACGGTAAACCCGGCGAAAGCCGGGGACACAAAGCTTCCGGTCTAACGGATTCGTCCTATGACAGCGGGGTTGCCGGCACGCAGCGCGGGGCGCTGCGTCCTTCTTCCCGTCGTCGACCTCGAACCGGGCCGGCTGCACAAGAATGAACTGGGAGAGGGAGCGCCCATGAATACCGCCGTCGCACGCAAGCGCAGCGCAGCAACGCCGGCCGCAGTTTCGAGCGGCCCGGCCGTCACGATCCAGGCGACCACGCCGACCGAGATCCTCCAGGTCTTGAGTGACTGGAAGCGCTGTCCATCGCCCGTCCGGCCGATCGGCTCGGGCAGCTCGATGACGCGCTGCATCACCGCGAACGGCGGCACGCAGCTCGATCTGTCGTCGATGAACCGCGTGCTCAAGATCGAGCGCGATACGGTGACCGTTCAACCCGGAATCTCGCTGCCCGACCTCGCAGACGTGCTCTCCGACGAAGGGCTCGAGCTCGTCGGCGGTTTCGATCTCGCGAGCCGTACGGTCGGCGGCGCGGTGTGCGCCGCCGGGCTCGAGGCGTCGATGGCCGGCGATGTGGGCCAGTTCGCCGCGCACGCGGTTCAGCTCAAGGTATTGAGCCCGAGCGGCAAGCGGTTCGTCGTCAGCGACAAGACGAAAAGCCTTCTCGCGCTCATGAGGCTCAGCTACGGGCTGCTCGGCGTGGTCTACGAGATCACGCTGCGCGTTCGACCGATCCAGGGGTTCGCAGTACAAACGGCGAAGACGTCGTTCAGGGACTTCGGCAAGCTCGGATCGAAGCTGCTATCGGCGTCGGCCGGCGTGAAGCTGTATCTGCTCCCGTTCCGCGACCGGATCTACCTCGAGCTGCGCCGGCCCGCGGCCGAGGCAGACCCGGGCAAGCGCTTTGCGTGGCGCGTTAAGGACTGGGCGGTCAACTCCGCAATCCCCGAAGCCGCGCGCTCGCTCGGCCTCGCGATGCCGATCCGCCAGCTGCGCTATCCGCTGATCGACAGTCTGAGCGAGTTCGCCCAAACCTTGATCAGCGGCGCGCTCGTCAAGACCGGCAGCAACTCCGTCGAGCAGAGCGGACGCTGGCGCATGGGTGCGAAGCCCCGCTTCTCGTATAGCACCTGGGCGTTCCCCGCGGCCGATTTCGCGACCACCGTGCTCGCGTACAAGTTGTTCTGCAAAGAGCATTACGCGGCCACGAGCTTC
>Ga0335076_10007075_pt1 | contig 11312 bp, 9 predicted proteins | sample Lox_Sample_25_FD_206717 | JGI IMG/M metagenome (GOLD analysis project Ga0335076, IMG submission 206717) | Soil microbial communities from Loxahatchee National Wildlife Refuge, Florida, United States - Lox_Sample_2.5 | ecosystem: Environmental > Terrestrial > Soil > Wetlands | place: USA: Florida... | reverse complement strand
AGCGGCTTTGCGTTCGGAGTCGGTCATAAGTAATTCACAGTTTACAGTTATCGGTGCGTGGTGCAAAGAGGCTTAGAGCCAGCACAACCACTCGTGGTCTTTCTTCTGGCTTTTGCTGCACTGCGCTTCTTGCTGTCTTTCTGGGGTCGATAATCTCGGGACGGATAGCAAAGTGAACCGTGAGAAAAAACTCACCACTTGCTTGTCTTTGCTTAAAACTGGAAACCGACAACTGAAGACTCTACTGGTATTCCGCGTCAATGCGCAGCGCGCCGTTGTCGTCGAACGCGATGTCAAAGGCCTTTGCTTTCTTGATCACGATTTCGCCGAATTGCTTTTCCTGTGTCAGCGCGATGGCCTGCAGTTTCACCATTTCCAGCACCGCCAGGAACGCCACAATCATGGCGTGACGGCTGGGGCACGCTTCGAAGAACTGGATCAGGCTTACGGAACTCGTGTCGCTCGCCAGAATCTGGCCCCGCAACTGCGCAATCATCTGCGCCACGGTAAACGTCTCGTGCTGCAGCTCGATGCGCGTCACTTCTTTCTTGCGTTCCAGGACTTGCTGGAACACGCGCACCAGGTCTACCAGCGACACCACCAGTTCGCCTTCCGTCCCTTCGTCGTTGTACAGCGTTTTGTCCGGCTTGGACCAGACATTTTCTTCAATCTGCTGCCGCTGGTACAGAAGCTGCGCGGCGTTCTTGAATTTTTCGTGCTCCAGAAGCCGCTGTACCAGCTCTTCCCGCGGGTCGCCGGCCTGCTCTTCTGCGCTCGCCAGAGGATCAGGGGGCAGCAGCATTTTGGACTTGATGTAGATCAGCGTGGCTGCCATGTAAATGAATTCCGCGGAAACGTCGACGTTCAGCGTCTCGAGTTGGTGCAAGTATTCGAGGTATTGCGACGTAATCTTCGAGATTTGAATGTCGTGAATGTTCATTTCCTGCTTTTTGATCAAATCCAGCAGGAGGTCCAGGGGACCTTCGAAGATTGGAATTTGGATACGATAAGGAGAGGCCATGGATGGACAATAGTTTACAGGCGAGCGTGTCGAGTGAATAGCCGAAAAACCGCATCCTTGTATTGGCGAATCTTCAAACCCGGTTTCGCCTCTTGTCGTGGCGGGTCTTTAGACCCGTCAATTCGAGCTTGGCGGCACCGACACTCTGCCATGCTCGCCGCCTGCGAGCGCCACAACGTTTGGTCGGCGCGCCGACCAAACTCTGTAGCGGTGGTTTGCTCACCGCGAAGTGACAATTTCCGTGCGCTTCGCGGGCCAATGAAAAATGACGTCCCGCACACGTTCCATCGTCGTCTGTGCGCATTGGCGGGCGTTTGCGGAACCTTGCTCGAGTATCTCCAGCACACCTTTGGGATTGCCTTCATACGCCAGCCGGCGTTCGCGCACCGGCGTGATCCAGTTGATCAAATTGTCCGCCATGGCCGCTTTGCATTCGATACAGCCAATCCCCGCCGTCGTGCAACCTTCGCGCACCCATTCGAGCCGGCCTGGATCGCGTTCGGGCGTGGAGAAAAGTTTGTGCCAATCATAAACAGGGCAAACGTCAGGATTCCCTGGGTCGCTGCGCCGTTTCCGCGCCGGGTCCGTAACCATAACTTTCGTCTTGGCACGAATGTCCGCATCGGATTCCGATAGCATGATCGCATTCCCGTACGACTTGGACATTTTGCGCCCATCCAGCCCCGGTATCCGCGGCGTCTTCGTCAACAGCACATCTGGCTCTTCCAGCACACTGGTGAACGTAAAAAATGGTTTGAGCGCCGCAGGCAGCTTCTCGAAAAAATTCGGAAGACCCATTTCCAGCACACGTTGGCGGATGTAGGCGGTCGCAACGGTTTTCTGCTCCGTGTTCAGCTCCACTCCCTCCGGGATGATTGGTTCGTTCGCGGGAACATCGAGCACCTGCAATAGAGCTTTGCGACCCAGCTTGCGATTTTGCGGCGTGAAAATTTCGGAACTCACATTGAACCCGTAGTACAGGTTGAATCGGCGTACCAGCTCACGCGAAAACTCGACGTGGGAAACCTGATCCTCGCCCACGGGAACGAACAGGCCTTGGCCCGGATCGGAGTACATCACGATGTCGGCGGTTTGCAGCGTGGGATAGCCGAGAAATCCATAGGTGTGCAGATCCTTGTTTTTAATGTTATCGAGCTGTTCTTTGTACGTAGGGATGCGTTCCAGCCAACCCAGCGGCGTGACCATCGAGAGCAGCAAATGCAGCTCGGCGTGTTCGTGGACCAGCGACTGCAGAAAGATCGTGGATTTTTGCGGGTCCAGCCCGGAGGCCAGAAAGTCGGTTGCAATTTGCAAGCTATTTTCCGCGATTCCGGAGGTATCTGCATAATCGGAGGTCAGCGCGTGCCAGTCGGCAACGAAATAGAAACAATCGTAATCGGAATCGGCCTGCAACTTCACCCAGTTCTGCAACGCTCCGAAATAATGGCCAATGTGAAGACGGCCAGTAGGGCGCATGCCGGACAACACTCGTTTCGTCGCGGTGGTCAAGTCGTTAGGGCCTCGCTGCGTGGGATGGCTGATGCTGAACTAGAAAGGATAGCAGATATCGGGAATTGGAGACCGGCGGCGAGCGGTCACGCTTTCGATCTGGATTTTGTCCGGACGCGGGCGTACTTCAACTCGATAAGCCCTCGCGAATACGTTTTATTTTGAACCAGCGCGAATTTGCGTTCAGGAAAGCCGCCGGGAAAAAGTGGAATGCCTTCGCCGATCAGGACCGGAATGATGCCGAGATGAATCTCATCGATCAGGTCGTCTTTTAGGAAATCGCGCGCCAGTTCTCCACCGCCCATGTGCCAGATATGTTTTCCTTTGCGCTTGCGAAGTGTTGCCACAAACGATTTCGGGGAATCGTGCACGACCATCGCGCCATTCCGTTCGCCCGCAGGCAGCGAGCCAGAGAATACGTAGCTGGTAATCCCGGGTGTGGCTATGGTGTCCGTTTTTCCCAAACGCAGACCGGCTTCCAGGGTCTTGCGTCCCATGATGGCGGTGTCGATGGTTTTGAAGAACGGACCCATCGAGAAGTCCTTGGACATAAACAGAAAATCCACGGAGCCGTCAGGACGAGCGATGTAGCCGTCCAGCGAAAGGCCGGCGGCAAGAATGATTTTGCGCATGTACGGGATTGTACGCCGATTGAACCAAAAACATGAGGAGCAAGCCGTCGTTACAGCCGCGCTACTTCAGCAGGTCGCGGGCGATGATGGTGCGCTGAATTTCACTGGTGCCTTCGTAAATGGAGAGGACGCGCGCATCGCGGTACATGCGTTCCACCTCCGATTCGCGCGAGTAGCCCAGCGAGCCGTGAATCTGCACGGCTTGGTAGACCACGCGGTTAACCATTTCGCTGGCGTACAGTTTCGCGCGTGATGCCGCGGAGCCCATCCTTGCTTCAGCGTCTTTCAGGAATGCCGCCTGGTACACGAGGCCGCGGGCCGCTTCGATTTCCGTGTGCATGTCCGCCAGCATCCACTGAATGGCCTGGAATTCGGCGATGGATTTTTGGAACGCCTTGCGGGCTTTGGCGTATTTCACAGATTCGTCGAGCGCGCCTTGCGCCAGCCCCACCGATTGCGCGGCGATGCCAATGCGGCCTCCATCCAGAGCGGAAAGCGCAATTTTCAGGCCCGCGCCTTCGTCACCGAGGCGGCCTTCCGCTGGCACCATATAATCATTCAGGAGTAGTTCCACGGAAGGCGAACTGCGCTGGCCCATTTTGTCCTCGTGCCGTCCGATTTTCAGATCAGGATTGTTGGGCTCGACGAGAAACGCGGTAATTCCCTTCCCGGCTGCCGCGGGATCGGTCTTCGCGAAAATGAGGTACACACCGGCGGCCGACCCATTTGTGACCCACGTCTTGGTGCCGTTCAGCTTGTAGCAGTTGCCCATGCGCGTTGCGGTGGACTGGATACCGGCGGCGTCGGAACCTGCGGCAGGTTCAGTTAGGCAAAAGGCCCCGAGAATTTCGCCGGATGCCAGACGACGCAAGTAGCGTTCTTTTTGCTGTTGTGTGCCATGAGCCAAAAGCGGAAGTTGCACCGCGGAATTAGTGACGGCGATGGCGGTGCACATGGCGGTATGCACCTTGGCTACTTCTTCCAACATGAGCACGTAGGAAATCGTGTCGAGCCCCGGGCCGCCCCATTCTTCGGGCATGAGCATGCCACAGCAGCCGAGCGCGCCCAGTTTACGAATCGCCTCGAGAGGAAAATAGTCCGTGCGTTCCCACTCTTTGACGTGCGGGCGCACTTCGGTCCGCATGAATTCGCGCACGGTATCGCGAATCAGCAGCTGATGATCGGAAAGAGAAAAATCCATGGCTGAACGCAGAATGCTAACACAGGTGAATGGCCCGAGCGGTTAGTTACAGGTTGAAAAGTTCGCGGAGGCGTTTGGTTTGCTGGCGGCTTACGGGGATTTCGGACTGCTTTTTATCATTCATTTTTAGCATGAAGCTGGATTTGAACCAGGGCACGACTTCCTTGATGTGATGAATGTTGACGAGGTAGGAGCGATGGGGGCGCCAGAACGATTCGGAATCTAGCGCATCGAGGAGTTCCTCGAGGGTGCGATAGTTGGAGGTGCCTTCGGCATCTTTGGCGAAAATGGAAATGAGCCCGCCTTCGATGGATGCGTAGATCAGATCGCTGGAATCCACCAGCAGCATGCGTTGCTGCGAACGGATCAGCACCTTGGCTGGTTGGGAAGAAGGCTGCTTGGGCGCCGCCAGTTGATTCACAAGCTGCTCCAGGCGCTCCGCCGGACTGGTGGCCGACTCGATTTCCCGTTTCACTTTTTGAATGGCTTTTGAGAGGCGCGCTTTATCGAACGGTTTTAGGACATAATCAACCGCGTTCACATCGAAGGCCTGTACGGCATAGTGATCGAACGCAGTGGCAAAGACGACGTGAGGAACCTTGAGTTTGCGTTCGACCAGCTTTTGCAAAACGCCGAAACCGTCCAGGCCGGGCATCTGCACGTCCAGAAACACCAGGTCGGGGTTGTGATCCTTAATGAGGTTGACGGCCTCCAGACCATTTTTGCCGGTGGCCAGCACGTTGATTTCAGGGAAGGCCTTCAGTAGGAATGCCAATTCTTCGCGGGCAGGCTTCTCATCGTCGACGATGATGGCATTAATGGACATGGTTCGAGGATGTTCTTGAGTATATCGTACAAAGAAACAGCGGATATGCGATATCACTGGTTAGATATTTCCGGGCGCTGAACGGTCGAGGTCCGTCATTGGTCGGAAACGCCACGGGTTTAGAGACTCGCTACTAACGTTGGGGGACAGGATGAAACGGATGGGCAAAGCCAAGGTTCTGAAGAGCACGATGGTGTTCCGGGGGAAGGTCTTTGGAGTCAGGCGCGATGAAGTGCAAGAGCCGCAGGGAGTCCGAGCCACCCGTGAAGTGATCACACACTCGGGTTCGGTGGTGGTACTGCCGGTGTTCGACGATGGGCGCATTCTGATGATCCGGCAATATCGCCATGCCGCGCGGCAGTTCCTATGGGAATTAGTGGCCGGACGAATCGATCAAGGCGAATCCGTAAAGGAAGCTGCGGCTCGCGAACTGAAGGAGGAGACCGGGTACCGGGCTAATCGATTTTCGGAATTTCTCGATGTATTTCCGAGTCCGGGATTCCTGGAAGAGCGGATGCACATCCTGCTGGCCGAGGGTTTGACCGCAGGGGAAGCAGAGCCGGAGGCCGATGAGAAAATATTTTCCCATTCGTATACTGTCGGCGAATTGCAAGGAATGATGAAAACTGGAAAGTTACGCGACGCAAAGTCGATTGCCGGTATTTTGTACTACCTTACTTTCCTACAGTAGGGTTCCCGGCGCCTCACTTAGTACGACGTATCGTTAAAACGGTTTTTTTGTGCATAAAAATGCACAAAGGCTGATTTTTTTGGTACAGGTGTATTGAAACTGGGAAAACCATTTTGATACACTCGCCCGCAATTCGTGCTCATGGCGGCGATTGGTTTCTGAACCGCCCCAAGAGTAAGAGATAGTCACCTGCCAAAGGAGACACGAAGTGCAAGGTACTGTGAAATGGTTCAATAATTCGAAAGGGTACGGATTCATAGGGAGGGAAGACGGGCCCGATGTATTCGTACATTACTCAGCGATCGTCGGAGATGGCTACCGGACATTGCAGGAAGGAGATCCGGTAGAGTTTGAGATTGTGCAAGGCCCGAAAGGGCCCCAAGCGGCAAACGTATCGAAACCGGGATCCTAAAATTTGGAAAGTTTGGAGTGAAAGGCCCGGCGGAGGCGAAAGCTTCCGCCGGTTTTTGTTTGGGGGCGATATTCAGATAGCAGCGATCACAGATTGCAAATCTGGGGACCCGATCTGGAAGCGGGCGGTGTCGCAAAACACCTCCTGTTATCAGCCTGACGCCATCCAGGCGCGATATAATCGCGGAATTATGGACAACAAACAGATTGCACGGATTTTGCGGGAAACGGCGCAACTGCTGGAGATTGACGGGGCCATCATCGGGCGCTATCGCACGTATGAGAAGGCGGCGGAATTGGTTGAGTCGCTGCCACAGCCAGTGGAGCAGATGGTGACTACTCCAGAGAAACTGCTGGAATTGCCGGGCATCGGTCAAGGCATGGTGGACCACCTGACGGAAATCGTGAAGACCGGCGATTACTCGCTGCGCCAGAAGATGCTGAAGAAATTTCCGCCGACGCTGCTGGAGGTGCTCACGCTGCAATCGTTGGGTCCGAAGAAAGTGCTGTTTCTGTGGAAGCAGTTCAAATGCGCGACCGTAGCGGATGTTGAAAAATTGGCTCGAGAAGGAAAACTGCGCGACCTGGCGGGCTTTGGCGAGAAGAGCGAGCAGAACATCTTGAAAGCTGTGGAAACGTTCAAGAAAGGCTCCGGGCGGTTCATGGTTCCTGCGGTGGAAACCGCAGCCGCAGAAATTGCCGAGCACATCAAGAAAGCCGGAAAGATGGTGGAAAGTGTAACTCCCGCAGGGTCGCTGCGGCGCGGGCGAGAAACGGTGGGAGACCTGGATTTGCTGGTGACTATGGCGGAAGACAAGAAAGGCAAAGGCGGGAACCGCCAGGAGGTGATTGATGAGGTAGCCAAGCATACGCTGAAGTACCCGCGAATCGATCAGGTACTGGCGCACGGCGAAAACAAAGTGAGCTTCACGTTGTCGAACGGGCTGCAGGTGGATGTGCGGCTGCTGGAAAAAGAAAATTTCGGCGCGGCGCTCATGTACTTCACGGGGTCCAAAGAACACAACGTGCGCTTGCGTGGCCGCGCGAACGATATGGGCTGGACGTTGAACGAATACGAGATGGCGACTTTAGGGGAGGAAGAAAAGCAACGGATCGAATCGGATGCGGAGGATGAAAAACGAAAAAGTGCCGGAGCGAAGGTAAGTGTTTCCCTGGGAACGCCGGTCAAAGCGGCCGCGAAGAAGGGAAAGAAAAACAATGGGGCTGCGGCAGGTAAGAACCGAGTGGAGGCTGACACTGCGAAGAACGGAGGTGGCGTGCGCGTCGCGAGCCGAACTGAGGAGGAAATTTACGACAAGCTGAAGCTGCAATACGTGCCACCGGAGTTGCGTGAGAATTCCGGGGAAATCGAAGCGGCGGAAAAGTTCGCGTTGCCAAAGCTGGTGGAATTGCGGGACATCAAAGGCGATTTGCAGATGCACACAACGGCGAGCGATGGAAAGAACTCCATCGAGGAAATGGCCGCCGCGGCCAAGGCGTTGGGACACGAGTACATCGCGATTACGGATCATTCGAAGGCGGTGACTGTCGCGAATGGTCTGGACGAAAAACGCGTGCTGGTACATATAAAGAATCTGAAGGCCGCTGATGCGAAGGGTCTAGGAATTCGCGTGCTGGTGGGCTCGGAAGTCGACATTCTGAAAGACGGGAAGCTGGATTATTCGGATGAGATCCTGGCGCAGTTGCAGGTGGTGGTCTGCTCGATCCACTCATATTTTAATCTGGAACGAGCGGAGATGACCGAGCGCATGCTGGCGGCTATCGAAAATCCTTACACGCAAATCATCGGGCACCCCACCGGGCGAATCCTGCTGCGGCGGGAGGAACTGCCTTACGACATGGAAAAGATTCTGGACGCGTGCGCGAAGCATGGTGTCGCTATGGAATGCAATTCCTATCCGGACCGCCTGGACCTGAAGGATGTGTATCTGCGGATGTGCAAAGAGCGCGGGGTCAAAGTGGTGATTTCGACGGACGCGCATAGCACCAAGCATTTGGAGTTTATTCGCCACGGCGTGACCATGGCGCGGCGTGGTTGGCTGGAAAAGAAAGACGTAATCAATACACTTCCGGTGGACCAGTTTCTGAGCAGCCTGCGACAGAAGGGCGGCAACATTGCAAGAGTGGCGGGATAAGTGTCCAAGCGGGCCTGCTTGACGGCGAGGGGAACATTTTCGGGCGTACGTGCGTTTCTGGTTATAGGACTTGACGGAGGTCCTGGAGAGATGCTTATGAGGATTGCTGGAGTGGGCAGTTGCCTGCCGCTAAGTTGGAAGATTGCCGGAAGCGCGTTGATAACCGGAGTGTTAGCGCTGACCGCGGCCACAGGGGTGCGGGCCGATGAGGTCGATAAGACCTTTCCGGTCACGGGGCGTGCGCGGGTGTCGGTGCAGACCGATGATGGCGGGGTGCGCGTAACTACGGGTGACATTAAACAGGTTGAGGTTCGGGTGGTGTTCACGGGTTATAAGTTGGACAGAGACCTGCGCGTGATCACCGAGCAGAATGGCGACGCTGTGAATATTGTGGCGAAGTCTATCAGCGGCGGCTTCTGGAACTGGGGAGCGCGCCACACCAGTTTGCGGGTGGAAGTGCACATGCCCAAAGACGCGGACCTGACCGTTCGCAGCGGGGACGGCTCTGTGGAAGCCGATTCGATCAATGGCGGGATCGATATCACAACGGGTGATGGCAGCATTACCGTGCAGGGAGCGAAGGGCAACATCCACTTTCACAGTGGCGACGGGCACATCGAGGCACGCGGGTTGGACGGCAGCGTGGACGCGTCAAGCGGCGATGGCCACATCAATTTGGAAGGCCGTTTTGACGCGTTGAGCATTAAAACCGGAGATGGCAGCGTCACCGCACGAGCCATGGCGGGATCGAAAGTGGCCTCGAACTGGAACATCCGCACCGGAGACGGCAGCGTAGATCTGGAAGTGCCGGGCGACTTACAAGCCAATGTGGACGCGAGCACGCACGACGGGCACATCAGCATGGGCCTGCCAGTGATGGTTGAGGGGACCTTCAGTTCCTCCAGCATTCGCGGGAAAATGAACGGCGGGGGCCAGACACTTTCGATCCACACGGGGGATGGCTCAATTCACCTGAGCAAGACGTAGCGGGAGCCAAAAACAGACTGCCTGCTGGGATCGAAACCTGGGCTAGTTGCAAGGTTGTGACGACAGAGTGATTCCCTTTTCGTACAGATTCACGCAGCCTCACTCTTACAAATGATTGAAACTTAGGGGATTAGAGTTGGACCTTGCCTTGCTTCATCATAAGGGAGCAAGGGGAGGACCGTGATCGTAATTATCCTAGGAGTAGCAGTACTTACCCTGTTTGTAGTTTCGATCACGAGTTCGTTCCTGGAGAACCGGCGTTCCCGCACGTAGCAGTCCTGGAAGTTCACTCCTAAGGTAAACCCGGAAAGAGCCGAGCCGGCTACAGATCAAAGAGCGATTCCTCGCAAACGGCGCGATGCAAAACCGTCCCTCGTTGCGCAGACTTCGCTCGGAATGACGTTGGTAGTGGAATCATTGGGCGGCGGCGCTAGCTCACGTTTTGACTATGTGAGAATGCTCGTCCACAGAGTCCAAGGCGCGAAGCGAATAGATAAGCGCGGCACCCGCGTTCATGGCCATGGCGACACCGAGGGCTTCGGCGATTTCCTGCTTGGTGGCGCCTGCCTTGAGAGCCGCATCGGTGTGAAACGTAATGCAACCGTCGCAGCGGGTGGTAACGGCAACCGCGATGGAGATGAGTTGGCGAACTTTCTCTCCAAGGACAGAGTTTTTGGAGTTGGCGGCGGAAAGGGTCTGATAACCCTTGAGCGAATCGGGAGCGAGTTTCGCAAATTCAGGAATGGATTTGGTCAATTCCGCCTGGTAAGCATTCCAATCAAAAAGCACGTGTTTTCTCCTGAACTGAAGATAGGCGCCGCAGTATATAACACTCGGGCGGCAACGAAAGTCTGAAAGTTGTCACAAGTTGGTCAAAGCAGCGCTTAGGAGGTCACCAATTTGGCCAGGGTCCGAACGACTTGAGGTACGGAAACGGACTCCACGTCCTGGTGATAAGCGCCAGTAAACAGATGGACGATGAGTTCGCGGCGCATGACGGGATTCGGGTGGAATTTCAGCGCGAGCTTGTGCTCCTCGCGCCGAACCACGTCAAAAGATATTCTGATATTGCCATGAGCGAGGAGGAGTGAAGCGGGACCGACAAGATGGCGCCAGCCTTCTTCGCGAGCGAGACAGGCACCGCCCAGAGAAAGATCACGCAGTCTGCGTGGCAGAGGTGTGCCGTCCTCGAGTCGAACGAGAGCGGGTTCAGTGGTGGAGAAGCGCTCGTCCAGCCGCCGCTTTGGCGGTTCGATGCAGACGATGGAAGCGAAGAAGAGCAGCAGAGCGTTCAGCAGACTCCAGAAGACTGTGAGCGAATAGCCGGGAAGTCCGTGTTAGGGGCTGAAACTGAACACGTGAAGGAGCATCCCGGAGATGGTGAGAAAGGCAATCGCGGCGAAACGGGAAAGCAGGGACCATTGCACGGTGACGCGCGAGGTGGAGAGCCCCTTCTGCGTGATCTTGAAGGCATGCCCGAAGGGACGGACCATGCTGGTCAGGACGGTACCAGAGACCGAGAAGATGGTCAGGAATTGCGTCACATCAGCGATCACCGGCAGCACCAACTTCTGAGAAAGAGCCAAACTAAAGAGGAAGCTAGCGGCAACCGCGGGAGCCATCCGGTAGAGAAGATCGGAAAAGCTGCCGCGAATCACGGCGGAGTGGGTGAACCAATAGAGGATGGGAGCAAGCAGGACCATAAGTTTGAAGATTGCGCCGGAGAACCAGTAGAGCACCGAATCGAAAAGCCCAAGACGTAGGATGAACGGAAGACGCGCGGGGCCCAAGAAAGACCAGCGGGTGAACACCTGTTGGATCGTGCCGAGACACCAGCGGGAACGCTGGTTGATGAACTCCGAGGGGCTCTCTGGCACC
>Ga0335076_10007074_pt1 | contig 11312 bp, 8 predicted proteins | sample Lox_Sample_25_FD_206717 | JGI IMG/M metagenome (GOLD analysis project Ga0335076, IMG submission 206717) | Soil microbial communities from Loxahatchee National Wildlife Refuge, Florida, United States - Lox_Sample_2.5 | ecosystem: Environmental > Terrestrial > Soil > Wetlands | place: USA: Florida... | reverse complement strand
AGCCCGATCAGCATCGCAGGACCGCCGAGCACGACGAGCTTCGCGCCGGGTCCGGGCACGGCCTTCTCGACGTTCGACGGCCGCACGTTGCCAAGGCCGCCGGCGATCATGATCGGCTTGTGATAGCCGCGCCAGATGCCGCCCGCCGACAAGAGCGAGGTGCGGAAATAGCCCGCGAGATTCGGGCGTCCGAACTCGTTGTTGAAGCTGGCGGCGCCGATCGGGCCGTCGAGCATGATCGAGAGCGCCGACGCGATCCGATCGGGCTTACCCGGCAGCGCACGCTCCCACGGCTGGCGCCAGCCGGGGACCTCGAGGTGCGACACGGTGAAGCCCGTGAGCCCCGCCTTCGGCTTCGCGCCGCGGCCCGTGGCGCCCTCGTCGCGAATCTCGCCGCCGGAGCCCGTCGCGGCGCCGGGATACGGCGAGATCGCGGTCGGGTGGTTGTGGGTCTCGACCTTCATCACGAGGTGCGCGGGCTCGTCGGCATAGCCGTAGACGCCGGACTTCGGATCCGGGCCGAACCAGCGGCTCGCCTGAGCGGCGACGACGGCCGCGTTGTCCTTGTAGGCCGACAGCACGCCCTCGGGCGCGTGCGCGTACGTGTTGCGGATCATCGCGAACAGGCTCTTCGGCGCGCGCGCGCCGTCGATCACCCAATCCGCGTTGAAGACCTTGTGCCGGCAGTGCTCGGAGTTCGCCTGCGCGAACATCATGAGCTCGACGTCGCTCGGATTGCGCGTCATGGCGGTGAACTGCACGGCGAGGTATTCGATCTCGTCTGGCGACAGCGCGAGACCGAGCTCGGTGTTCGCGCGCTCGAGCGCCGCGCGGCCGCCGCGCAGCACGTCGACCACACGCTTCGGCTTTGGCTCGTGGGCGGCGAAGAGCTGCTCCTCGCGCGGCGCGTCCGCGAGCAGCGTCTCGGTCATCCGGTCGTGCAGCAGCGGCGCGATCTTCGCGAGCTGCGCGGCGCTCAACGAGCGGCCGATCGCCAGCTCGATGAGGCGACCGCGCTCGACGCGGTGCACCGGCAGCTCGCAGAGTCGCGCGATATCCGTCGCCTTCGAGGCCCACGGCGAAATCGTGCCGAGCCGCGGCACGACGTACAGGCGCTGTCGCGCGCCTGCGAGATCGAGCGCTCCACCGCCGTAGTCGAGCAACGCCTCGAGCACGCGTCGCTCGGCGTCGTCGAGCGCCCGTTCGAGGTGCACGAAGTGCTCGAAGCGAACCGCGGCGTCGGCGATCGCCGGTTCGAGCGCGTGCAACTCGGTCCGTAGCTTTGTGAGGCGGAACGCAGTCGCTGCCGCGGGGCCGGCCAACTGCAGCATCGTCATGGGTTCGATCTGGGACTCAAGTTCCCGTGAGGCAGTGCATCATACCGAATCGACCGGCGCGCTGGCAGTCTCAGGCGACGTCGAGCCACGCGGTCGGCGCGTCCTGCGTCGCGAGGTGCAGCGGGCGCCGCTCGTCCGCGAGCGCGGGGCCGAGCGCCGCGCGCACGCGCTCGGGCGAGTTGTTCCGCTCGCTCAAGTGCAGCGCGGCGACCCACTGGAGCCGCGAGCGATCGAGCCGGCCGAGCAGCTCCGTCGTCTGCGAGTTGTTGAGATGGCCGTAGCGAGACGCGATCCGGGCTTTGAGCGACTCGGGATAGGGCCCGCTCAGCAGCGCGTCGAGGTCGTGGTTGCACTCGACCGCGATCGCGTCGCACGGCGCGAGACGCTCGCACATGTGCGCAGTGACGTGGCCCGCGTCGGTCAGGATGCCGAGCCGCTTGCCGCCCGCGCCGAGCACGAACTGGCATGGCTCGCGCGCGTCGTGCGGGACCGGATACGGCTGCACCTCGACGTCGCCGATCCTGAAATCGCGGTGCGGGCTCATCAGGCTCACGCTCGCGAGCCCCGCGATGGCGCTCGCGGTGCCGGCCGTCATCCAGAGCGGCGTGTTGTAGCGGCGCGCGAAGCTCGCGACGCCGTGCGCGTGATCGTTGTGCTCGTGCGTGACCAACAGCGCGGTCACGTCGCGCGGCTCGCGGCCGACTTCGCGTAGGCGTGCCTCGACGACCTTGAGCGGCAGGCCGCAGTCGATCATCAGCAGGGTCGAGCCGAACTCGACGAGCGACGCGTTACCGCGGCTGCCGCTGCTCAAGGAAGCGAATCTCAGCGTCAAGCGGAAGCGCTCTCGCGGCCGGGCCGCTCAGTGGTCCTTCGGGCCACCCTTGCTGCCTTGCGGTGAGTACATCGGCATCGGGAACTGGGCGACGTTGCTGCCCTCGACGTTCGTGATCTTGCCGATGCCCTGCTTGTCGACCTCGTCGATCCGCAGCACGTAGTGCATCGGCAAGTAGGTCTTCTTCACGCCGGCGAACTCGAGCTGTAGGCGCTCCTCGCCGGGATCGACCACGACGCCCTTGCGAGCGCCGAACACGAGCTCCTCGATCTCGACGAATCCGAACAGAGTCCCCGTCTGGCTCACGCGCCGCGCGTAGATTTCGTAGACCTTGCCTTGGTTGAGAAAGATGATTTTGTAAATCGGCTTCGAAGCCATTGTGCGGTCCGCGTCACGAGGCAGCCGGAGCTTAGCACAACGCTTCTGAGAGGTTGGTCACAATAAACGGGCGCGCAAGTTAGCTCGGCGAGGGTGTCGAGCTAGACTCGCGAGAGGAACGCCGCGCTCTCGCCCGCCGGGTTAAGGACCGATCATGCCTCTGCGCCTGCAAATCATCAGCCGCCACCGCCAAGGGCTCGGCGAGCGCAGCGTGAAGGAATTCGGCCGCGATGGCGGCACGATCGGGCGCTCGCTCGAGAGCGACTGGGTGTTGCCCGACGGGCAGCGCTACGTGTCGAGCCGGCACGCGAGCATCGATTTCCGCTCGGGCAGCTACTACATCGTCGACACGTCGACCAACGGCGTGTACGTGAACGACTCCGAGCAGCCCGTCGGCCGCGGCAATCCGCAGCGGCTGTTCACGGGCGACAGGATTCGGCTCGGCGAGTACGAGATCAACGTCGAGGTCGACGAGGACGAAGCGGCGCATCCCACCGGCAAGCACGTCGACCCGGTCTCGCGGGCGCAGCGCGTGCCGCCGCCCGATCCGACCCGCGCCGACCTCGTCCAGCCGCACGAGATCACCGCCGTCGGGATCGAGATGCTGCTCAAAGAGGAAGCGCTCACGGCCGAGGTTCAGCAAGCCGCGCAGATCGCGGCCGCGAGCCTGCGGCTGGAGGATGATCCCACCGGCAAGAAGCGCACGCCCCCCGCTCGCGCCGCCGCGCCGCACCGTCCGGCTCCGCAAGGGTCGGCACGCGTCGAGCCGCCGCCCGTGAGCGCGGCGGCCCGGCTCGCCGCAACTCTCACCGCGAAGGAGCCCCCTGCTCCGACTTCCCCGAAGAGCGCGCCGAAGACGGCGTCGGCATCCGCTCCTCGCGCGCCCGCGTCCTCGGCGGCGCCGAGCGCGGCGCTCGACGCGTTCTTCCGCGGCGCCGGGCTGCCCGCGCAGCCCCTCGACGACAAGCAGGTCGAGCAGACGCTGCAGCGCCTCGGCCAGATCATGCGCGAGCTGATCTTGGGTCTGAACGAGAATCTGCACTTGCGGACCGAGCAGAGAAACGTGTTGCGCGTCCCGACGGCACCGAGTCAGCCGCAGGGCAACAACCCGCTGAGCGTTTCCGCGAGCGTCGACGAAGCGATGGCCAGCTTGCTGTTCCGGCAGACGTCGGAGTTCTTGCAGGCGGTCGAATCGGTCCGCGAGGCGTTCATCGACATCAAGCAGCACCAGCAGAGTCTGTTGAGCGCGCTGCGCACCGCCACCGTCGACTACATCGCGCGGCTCGATCCCGAGGAGCTCGAGAACAAAGTCTCCAACGGCAAGCGCGGCGCGTTGATCAACGCGGCCAACAAGCTCAAGTACTGGGATCTCTACAAGGACCTGTATCAGGTCGTCACGCAGGCGCAGCCGGGCCAGCTCCCGCAACAGTTCCTCGAGGAGCTCTCGCGCGCCTACGAAACCGAAGGCGCGCGCGCGGGCACCACCTCCCGCAAATCCCAAACCAAGCTAGGCTAGCGGCCGGCTCTCGGCCGCCGCTCTGCATCCCGCGCCGGCTGTCTCGCCGCGCGGCCCGCTTCGCTCGACGCCGCCTTATTGCCGATGCCGCCGGTACAAAACGACGGTGAGATCGTCCGGCTTGCAAGGCTGATCGGTCGCACCGTCCCCCGCCATGCGCACGCGGACGCGCTCGACGAGGCGGTCCGCCGCCAACGTGAGCGGCCCGACGCGAATGCTGTCGACGATCTCGTCGATGAACAGGTTGTCGAACAACCCGTCGCTCGCGAGCAGCACCGTGTCGCGCGCCGCGAGCTCGAGGGCGGGACCTACCTCGACGCGCATGTCGGGAGAGCCGATCACGTTGAAGAGCACGTGGCGCTGGTCGTGGCGCACGGCCTCGTCCTCGTCGAGCAAACCCGCCTCGACCGCGAAGCCGGTCGGCGAGTGCGGCACCACGCGCTGCTTGATGCGGCCGCGCTGGCCGACGGCGAGCAGCTCCGAGTCGCCGACGTGGTAGCAGCGCAGCTGCGCCGCGGTGAGCTGCGCAACGACCAGCGTCGTCGCGGCGCCGCGCGGCGCGAGCCCAAGCACCGTCTTGTTCGCCTGCTCGACGGCGTCGAGGATCGCCGGCCGCAGCTGCGGCTCGTCGCGCGGCACGTCTTCCAGGATTCGCGACAGCGTCTGCACGGCCGCGTTCGACGCCTCGCGCGCGGCGGCGGTGCTGCCGACGCCGTCGGCGACCGCGAGCACCAGCGAGTCGGTGCCGACCTGAATCACGGCCGCCGCGTCCTCGTTGGGCGTGGTCTTGTCGGGCGAGCGCACGCTGCGTACGCAGACTTCGCCCAGCGGCAGGGTCGCGTCGGCCTGCTCGCTCTCGTGCTCGCCGAGGAAGAGTCTGACGTGCTTGCCTGCGGATCGCATTGCAGCTAATCCGCCCGCATGCTCAGGCGTCGAGCGCCTTGGTGCACCACGGGCAGAAGTGCCAGAAGTGCGTGTCGACGCCCCACCGGCAATGCGGGCAACGCGTGTCGCTGCCCGCGAGCTTCCATGGACGGCGGGTCTTCGCACGGCACCACGGACAGTAGCGCATGAATGCCATCAGCGGTCCGCGGCACTTCTCGTTTCGGCACTTCGCGATGTAGCGCTTGTCGGGAAAGCTGCGCGTCGTCTCCGGCTCGAATCCGGGCCCGTAGCACGAGGCGCAGTAGTGCCAGTCGAGCTTCACGCCGCGGCGGCAACGCGGACACTCCGACGCATGGCGGCTCGCGTGCCGCGCGACGCGTCGTTCGGTCCCGCACCAGGGGCAAGATTGCATCATCTCCGATACCGGTCCCGTGCAATGCCGGCACTCGTAGCGCGTGTCGAGGTGCTTGCGATATTTGCGCTGGAACTGGCGGAACAGCACCTTTTGCCAGAGCTCGGGATCGTCGGCCGGCGACACGCCGCCGTTCGCCGTGCGCTTCTTCTTGCCGCCGCCGTTGCGCAGCCGCTTGAACTCGCGGTACATCGTGACCGCGCTCTTGAACCGGCCCTCCGGCCGAACCTGGATCGCGCGATGCAGCCAGTCGACGAGCTTCGGGTTGAGCTTCTCGCGCACCCGCCTGATCTCGGGCGGCGGCCAGTCGTACGGCCACTCCGGCAGATACCCCGACAGGAGCTCGTAGATCACGAGGCCGAGCGAGAACACGTCCGATTGAAACTTCGGCCGGCCGAGCGCTTGCTCCGGAGCGATGTAGCCGACCGTGCCCGAGCCCGACGCTTTCAGCGTGTGCTGCGCGATCTTCGAGAAACCGAAGTCGGTGAGCTTGAGTTGGTTGCCGGGAAACACGATGAAGTTGTCGGGCTTGATGTCGCAATGAATCACGCGCGCCGCATGTGCGTGCGCGACGCCCGCGAGCGCCTGCTCGATGAGCCGCATGGACGAGTCGAGCGAGCGCCGCCGCTTGAGCCGGCTGCTGAGCGAGCTCTCGCCGAGCGGCATCGCGATCACGAAACGCCCGTCGATGAACGACGCGTCGCGGATCGGCAGGATGTTCGGGTGCTCGAGACGGTGCGCGAGCCGTGCCTCGCGTTTGAAGTCGGCGAGGAAGAAATCCGTCATCGCGCTTTCGTGCGGGACCTTGAGCGCGACCTTCGTGCCGTGGATTGTGTCGACGGCGGCATAAACGGCCGCCATCGGTCCATCCGCAATTCGCCGCTCGATGCGGTACTTGCCGAGTTTTTGTCGCGCTTTGAGCAAAGACGAACCGCCGGAGAATGTCGCCGCCGGCACCGGTGTGATCCGGTGCTTCTCTCCCCCGCGCCATGATCCGACGGCGCAACGCGACGGTCAAATCGCAGGACGGGGTCGACGAACCGCGCGTGCTAGAATTTCGCGCGCTTCGGGTGAGCCATGCATCCACACTCGCACGCCCACGAGACCGATCACGATCACGAGCACGCGCACTCTCATGCGCACGGGCACGGGCACGCGCACGTCGCGAACGAGCGCAGCGTCGCGCTGGCGGCCGCGCTGACGGGCGTTTTCATGATCGCGGAGGTCGTCGGCGGCCTGATGTCGGGCTCCCTCGCGCTGCTCGCCGACGCGGGCCACATGCTGACCGACTTCGCCGCGCTTTCCCTCGCCTGGCTAGGGTTCAGGCTCACCCGCCGGCCGGCCGACTGGCGACGCACCTACGGGTTCGATCGGTTCTCCGTGCTGGTCGCGTTCGTGAACGGGATCGCGCTGTTCGCGATCGCGGCCTGGATCGTGGCCGAGGCCGTGCAGCGGATCCGTGCGCCGGTGCAAGTGACGGGCGGGCTCATGCTGGTGGTCGCGGCCGCGGGACTCATAGTCAATATCGTCTCGTTCTTGATCCTACGGACCGGCAACGCGGACAACCTCAATATTCGCGCAGCCGTGCTGCACGTGATCGGCGACCTGCTCGGATCCGTGGCGGCCGTGGTCGCGGCGCTCGTGATCCTCTCGACCGGCTGGATGCCGATCGATCCGCTGCTCTCGATCCTCGTCGCCCTGATCATCCTGCGCTCCGCCTGGCGCGTCGTGGCGGACAGCGGGCATATCCTGCTCGAGGGCTCGCCGCCGGGCTTCGACGCGCGAGCGGTGAAGGACGACATTCGCGCCGCCCTGCCGTACGTGCTCGACGTGCATCACGTGCACGCGTGGTCGATCAGCGAGGAGCGGCCGATGGTCACGCTGCACGCGAACGTCTCCGAGAACACGAAGGCGACCGACGCCGTACGCGATATCAAACGGATGCTCGCGGAGAACTTCAGGATCACGCACGCGACCGTAGAGATCGAATACGGCGCCTGCGGCGACGACCCGCACGCCCCAACGGCCTGCTAACGACCCGGCTCCGAGCGCCGGCCTGCGCGCCGACGTACGCGTCCGCCGCGTTGAAGCGCTCGCCGAGGGTCCACGGCCCGGGCGCGAGCGCCATTTCGAGCGCGCCGACTCTCGTAGTTTCGGCCACGCGACGTCGGGTTGTGATAGAAAACGAGCCTGTCCGCCGTCGCCTGTCTCCTTGCGCGTCGCGGGGACGGACTCTAGCGAGACGTCGCGCCGAGGTGCAAACGTGCCCACGAAATTGGATGAGCGGCCGCGCGCCGCGCTGAGCGCGATCCCGCGCGGCGTCTGGGCGCTCGGCTTCGTGAGCCTGCTGATGGACGTCTCCTCCGAGATGATCCACGCGCTCTTACCGGTGTTCCTCGTGAGCGTGCTCGGGGCGAGCGTGTCCGCCGTCGGCCTGCTCGAGGGGCTCGCCGAAGCGACCGCGTCGATCACCAAAGTGTTTTCGGGCGTGCTCAGCGACTGGCTCGGCAAGCGCAAGCAGCTCGTCGTGCTCGGTTACGGGCTCGCGGCGCTCACGAAGCCGCTGTTCGCGCTCGCGCCGAGCCTGGGCTGGGTCGTCGGGGCACGGCTCGCGGACCGGGTCGGCAAGGGCATACGCGGCGCGCCACGCGATGCGCTGCTCGCCGACCTCACGCCGCCGAAGTCGCGCGGTGCGAGCTTCGGCTTGAGGCAGATGCTCGACACCGTGGGCGCGTTCGCGGGCCCGTTGCTCGCGATCGTGACGATGAGCCTCACGGGCGGCTCGTTCCGCACGGTGTTCTGGCTCGCCGTGATTCCGGCGGTGGCGTGCGTCGCCGTGCTCGTGCTGTTCGTCGCGGAGCCGCCGAGCGCGCGTCCCGCGAGCCCGCGCTCGCCGCTGCGCGCAACGGCCACGCTCGGCGGCGCGTACTGGGCGCTGGTCGCCGTCGCGGCGCTGTTCACGCTCGCTCGCTTCAGCGAGGCGTTCTTGATCCTCAAGATCGCGGCCGTCGGCCTGTCGGCGTCGTACGTGCCGCTCGTGCTCGTGCTGATGAACGTCGCCTACGCGGGCTGCGCCTACCCGGCCGGCTGGCTGTCGGACCGCGCGAACCGCTGGTCGGTGGTCGGCGTCGGCGCGGCGCTGCTGATCGGCGCCGATCTCGTGCTCGCGGCGAGCACCACGGTTCAGTCCGCGCTCGTCGGCATCGTGCTCTGGGGCCTGCACATGGGATTCACGCAGGGGCTCTTCGCCGCGCTGGTCGCCGACGCCGCCCGTCCCGAGCAGCGCGGCACCGCGTTCGGCGTGTTCAACCTGGTCTCGGGCCTGGCGCTGCTCGCGGCGAGCGCGCTGGCGGGCGTCGTCTGGGATCGAGCCGGCGCCGCCGTCACGTTCTTCACGGGCGCCGGCCTCACGGCGTTCGCGATGCTGGTCGCGATCGTGCTCGGCGCGCTGGGCTTGCTGCGCAGAAGTGCCGGAGCCTAGCGCGGCCGCTGGGACACATGCTCTTACCGGTGGAAGGAAGATTGCCTAAACTGCGCCAGAGTCCAACCAAACCATGCCGAACAGCGAGCCAAACGCGACCACGGCCTCGCCCCCTAACGCGGAAGAGGTTAAGGCCGAGCTTGCGCGCGTGCTCGGCAGCGCGGTGTTCGCGCAGGCGGGCCGGTCGACCGAGTTCCTGAGGTTCGTCGTCGAGGAAACGCTCGCGGGCCGCGGCGACCGGCTCAAGGGCTACACGATCGCGATCGAGGTCTTCGGCAAGCCGCCCGAGTTCGACGCGCAAAGCGATCCGCTCGTGCGTGTCGAGGCGGGTCGACTGCGTCGCCGTTTGATCGAGTACTACCACGGCGAAGGCAGCCACGATCCCGTCCGCATCGCGCTGCCCAAGAACGGCTACGCGCCGACCTTCGCATCGACCGTCGCGGCAGCCCCCACGGCCGCGGCGCCGAGCGCGTCGAAGGTGCGGCGCACGAAGCGGATGTGGCTGCTGCGCGGCGCGGTGATCGGCAGCATCGTCGCAACCGCCGCTGCGTTGCTCGCGTGGGTCGCGTGGTATCGCGGCGCACCACCGGCACCGGCGCTCAACGGCGAGGCCGCGGCGGCGCGCACGCATTCGGGGCCCGTGTCTGCGCTCGGTCCGAGGCTGCTCGTGCTCCCACTCGAGGACTTGAGCGGCGACGCGTCGCTCGATGCGGTCGCGGCCGGGACCACCGAGGAGATCATCCGCGCGCTCGTCGCCTTCAACATCTTCGCAACGGCGAGCACCACGGGCCATACGCTCGAGCTGGCCGATCTCGCCACTTTGCGCAAGGAGTTCGACGCCGGCTACGTGCTCACGGGCAGCGTGCGCGCGGCGAACGCCGATCTGCGCATCACGCTGCGGCTCGTCGACACCGAGGTCGGCACGCAGCTCTGGAGCCGCGCGTTCGACGAGCACCTCGACCGCCGCGACGCGATCGCGGTCGAGGACAAGATCGGCACGACGGCGGCGGAGATCCTGTCGTCGCCCTTCGGACCCGTCTACGAGCACGAGATCGTGCGCACGGCCGACCGACCCGGGCGCGACCTCGACCCGTACGAGTGCCTGCTGCGCTTCTACGAGTACACGCGGTTCTTCGATCCGACCGGCCATGCGGACAGCCTGCAGTGCATGCAGCGCGCCGTGAAAGGCGAGCCGCGCTTCGCGCCGGCCTGGTCGGCGCTCGGCGTGCTCTATCTGCACGAGCACCTTTACGGCTATTCGCGGCAACCGGACCGCTCGCCGCCCCTCGATCGCGCACTCGAGGCGGTGCGGACGTCGCTCGACATCGACGGCTCGGGCCGCGTCGCGGCCGTCACGCTCGCGGGCACCCGCCTCGCGCGCGGCGACCGGCAGGCGTTCGACACCGCCATCGAGCGCTGCCTCGCGATGAAGCCGCTGCACCCCGCCGTGGCCTTGCTCTTGGGCTACCTGCTGATCGAGTCCGGCGACTGGCAGCGCGGCGCGCCGCTGCTCGACGAGGCGTTGCCGCTCACGACGAACGTGCCGGGCTGGGCGTACGTGGCGTACGCCTTCCGCTACTTGGAGACGCACGACTACGAGCAGGCCCTCGCCTCGGCGCTGCGCAGCGACGCGCCAAACTGGTTCGTCACGTCGATGACGGTCACCGCGTCGGCCGCGCTCGCGGGCCGCATGGACATCGCGCAGCGCGAGAAGGCTCGCCTCCTCGAGATCTACCCCGACTTCGAGAGCTCGGGCCGCGCACAAATCGCGAAGTGGAACCTCGACCCGATGCTGCTCGCGGCATTGCTCGACGGACTCAAGCTCGCGGGCCTGAACCTCGCTTAGCCGCGCACCGGCGCGTTCGCCTCGCGCGCGATCGCACCCGCGGGCGGCACGACTCGCTTAAGCCGGATCGCGCGTCGATTTGCAAGTCGTGACACGCGGCGCGGGAATTCGGATACTGCGCTTCCCTTCCCCGGACCGACTCATGCTGCGAAGCGTACGTTTCTATTCGCTCGGCACCGACTGGCCGTCGTCCGAGCAAGAGCTCTCGGACAAGCTCGCGAAGGCGGCGTTCAAGCCGTGCGGCCCCTATGTCGAACGCAGCTCCGGCTTCGAGCCGCCCGTCGCCGCGCAGCCGGAGCTCTTCGCCCGCCGCGTCGCGGGCACGGACCTCGTGCGCCTGCGGAGCCAGGTTCGCGTGCTGCCCGCGGGCGCGCTGAACGAAGCGCTGGAAGCGCGGCTCGACGAGTACCGCGCGCGAATGCAGGAAGAGCCCGGCCGGCGCACGAAACGACAGCTCAAGGAGCAGATGCGCGACGAGCTACTGCCGAAGACGCTCGTGCGCTCGGAGCGCACGACGGCGCTGTTCATCCTGTCGGAGCACGTGCTCGCGGTCGGCACGGGCTCCGAGTCGCGCGCGGATCGTGTCGTCGAGCACCTGCGCGCCGCGCTCGGCAACCTCGACGCA
>Ga0335076_10007073_pt1 | contig 11312 bp, 8 predicted proteins | sample Lox_Sample_25_FD_206717 | JGI IMG/M metagenome (GOLD analysis project Ga0335076, IMG submission 206717) | Soil microbial communities from Loxahatchee National Wildlife Refuge, Florida, United States - Lox_Sample_2.5 | ecosystem: Environmental > Terrestrial > Soil > Wetlands | place: USA: Florida... | reverse complement strand
CCCGGCGCGGCGATCTCGGCGATGATCTCGTCAGCCAGCTTCTTGTCGCCGAAAGCGACGGCGGACGGTTAAGCGAGGACGAGCTTGTCGCAACCGTGATCCTGCTGCTCAATGCGGGTCACGAGGCGACGGTCCAGGCCATCGGCAACGGGGTGAAGGCGCTGCTCGAGGAGCGCGTTGATCCGCGACTCGCCTTCGCCAGCGAAAGCGCGACCGCCGCGACAATCGAGGAACTGCTCAGGCTCGACCCGCCGCTTCACCTGTTCACGCGCTACGCGCTGGAGGATGCGGACTTCGCCGGCCTGCGGCTCAAGAAGGGCGACAGGATCGGCCTTCTGCTCGGCGCCGCCAACCGCGATCCCGAGCGCTTTCCAAACCCGGGCGTCTTCGACTGCGGGCGCTCGCCCAATCTGCATGTGAGTTTCGGCGCCGGTATTCATTTCTGCGTCGGCGCGCCGCTCGCGCGGCTCGAACTCGCGGTCGCGCTGCCGATCCTGTTCGCCCGACTTAAAGGTTTGCGCCTCGCCGAGCCGCCGCGCACTCGCGATACGTTCCATTTTCATGGACCCGAGGCGCTGAGGGTCGAGTGGGGGTAGAGGCGTCGCCTAGGACTTCTGGCCGATGAAAACGCTGAGCGCGGCGAGCACGCCCTTCGGATCGAGTTGGCCCTGATAGACGGGCGGGGGCGGCGGCCCGCGCTTCAAGAGCTGATGGATCGCCTCCCATGCGCTGCGGGCGGAATATTCCATCGTAAACGCGATGTCCTGGGGCATTTCGACATATTGGCCAATCAGCCCGAGATTGGTCGAGCCCTCGGGAACCGGCAGCGGCCGATCGCCACGCCGGCGCGGCAGCCAGATATTGTTGACATAGGGCAGGTTGCACGGAATGCAGATCGACGAGGCCATGATTGTGTCGAAGTGGTCGAACTTAAGCCACCGCAGCGTCTCCTCGAGGATCTCCTTGCCGGTGCATTGATCCATTCGCTTTTGCACATATTTGCCTTCGCGCTCGGGATGGAGCCCATAGCCCCACCAGACCGACGTTCCCTTCGGCTGGTCGAGGATTTCCGGCTGGTGGAAGATCGACAGAGAAAGCACCCAGTTCGAATCCCTCAGAGTGAGCAGCCCACCGATGCCGGGAGTGCTTTGCGTAAGCGCGTTCATCTGCTCGACGAATTCCACGCCGGTCGTGGTGACGGTCAGGGTCGTCCAGAGCGAGTCGGGAATGCGCGGGGCGCCGAAGAATACGTCCGGATTGCCGAAATCCCGGCGTCCTTCGGCGAGACGCCGCCACAAGGCCCAGGACCGGCCGGTGTCCTTCGGCTTCGGCGCCTCGGTCATCGTTCCGACCGAGTAGTCGGCTGCCTGGGACCCGGTCGTGACCAGGACGATGTCGTCCGGCGCAATCGCGACCGCAGTCGTCGCGCCGTCGCGCTCGTAGTCGAGACGGTTGACCGTGATCTGGCGCGGCAAGGCTGCGAAGGCGAGATCCTTGACGAACGCGCCGGTGACGAAGTTCACCCCGCGCGGCCTGAGCCAGGCCACGAGTGGCTTGATGAACGCTTCGTTCTGATTGAACGGCGTGCGCATCACTCCGACCATCGTCGAAAGGTTCGGGAACAGATAGATGAAGCGGTTCATGTAGCGCCGGAACTCGATGGCGCTGTGCTGCGGCAGCGAGCCCATGATCGTTGACCACAAGAGCCAGAACTCGGTCTCGAAGAATCGCGGCGAGAAAAATTCCTCGATCCGCCGCCCGTCGAGCGCCGACTCGGGGCTGAGCGAGACTTTGGCGAGTTCGAGGCCATCGCGAAGGCTCAGGCCGAAATGCGGTCCATGCACGACATTGAGGTCGCGATCGACGATGTGAACGCGATCGTCATAAGGGTCGTCGTCATTGAAGGTGAAGAATTGCCTCCTCACGGAGATTTCGGGATCGGCCGCGGTGGGAATCGTATCGAGGATGTCGAACGCGCAGCGGAACTCCTTGTCGAAGACGGAGCCAGGCAGGTTGTAGCCGCTCTGCGGACTTCCCTGCAGGAAGTACCCGCCGCCCAATTCGGCGTCCGCCTCGTAGACAGTGATGTCCTCGCCGAGCGCGCCGGTATTGCGGATGAGCAGCGCCGCCGCGAACAGTCCGCCTATTCCGCCGCCGACGATATGGGCTTTCATTTGGCTCCCTCCCTCACGCTTGCGAGCGCCTCCGTGGCCATGCCGAACCACGGTCGTTGGAGCACTATAGCCGCAATCGCAGTGACCAAGGTCACAATCCGGCGCTTTCGCGCCGCCCGCCTAGCGGATAGAAGGCCGCGCCGTGACGTCTTCATCGCGCCAATCGGGAAGTCTCCAGGTCTTCTCAGTCCGTTTCTCCTCAGACCGTGAATCCGGCCTGCTGAAAAGCCATCGCCGCTATTTCGCGATTCTCGCCTTTTTGCTGCTTGCGACGCCGCTCGCGGTCGGGCTCGTCAGGCCCGACCCGCCGGCCGCAATCCTCAAGGAGGGACGATATCTCGCGCCCGCGCCGACCATTCCCGCCGCGCGCGCCGACTGGCTCACGCTTTCGAGGCGCATCGACGCCTTCCTCGGCGATCATTTCGGTTTGCGTCAGGTTCTGATCCGCGCCCACAAGGACCTGACCAAGCCGCTTCTGGGCCTCGGCAATGATTCGGTGCTGGTCGGCCGCGACGGCCGACTCTTCTACCTCGGCCAGGAGGCGGTTCAGCAAAGCGCCGGGCTCATCGTGCGCGACGAGCGAGTGTCCGACACCGTCGACCTCATCGCGCGCATGAACGCGGCGCTCAGGGCGCGCGGGATCGCTTTTCTCGTCGCCGTTCCGCCCAACGCCGCGACGATCTATTCCGACGATTTGCCCAACTGGGCGCAAAACCGGGGCCGGCGAACCGAATACGACCTCTTGCTCGATGGGCTCGCGGACCACGGTGTCCGGGCGGTCGACCTTCGGCCAGCTCTTGAGGCGGCGCGCTCCGGAGGGCCGGTCTTTTACCTTCACGATTCGCATTGGACGCCGCGTGGGGCGCTCTCCGCGTTCAACGCGGTCGTTGGGGCGGATGGGCGGCCAGACTGGCGGATCGACCCGGAAACCGCGCTCGGTCCGCCGGAGGCGCGCGAAGGCGGAGACCTCGCCCGGATGCTCGGCGAAGATTTGACGGAGACCGCAGTGGACCTGACCCTGCCCGCCGCGCGGACGGAATTGCTGACGACTGACCCTGTCGGCGACTTCGTTGGCACATTGGACAGACCGGGCCCGACCATCATGATTTTTGGCGATTCATTCACCCAGGACTATTTCCCGCGGATGGCGCTCCAGCACGCTGGGCGTGTCGTCTGGCTCCAGCACTACAAATGCAGCTTCGACTGGAAGGCGATCGACCGGTTTCGTCCCGACGAGGTCTGGTGGATGCCGAACGAGCGCTTCCTCATCTGCGATCCCGGCGCAAAGCCGGCCGACTTCTCCGGCTGAGCATGCCAGCCGACGATCAAACCTTCCCCCGCGTCCGCAGCCTTCTCGTCCTCGGCGGCGCGCGGTCGGGAAAAAGCGCTTACGCCCAGCGCCTCGCCGAGATGTTCGGGGCTGACCGGCTCTATCTGGCGACCGCCGAAGCCGGGGATGAAGAGATGGCGGCGCGGATCGCCCGCCACCGGGCCGATCGGGGGCAGGGCTGGGCCACCCGGGAGGAACCGCTCGAGGTCGCCCCCGCGCTTTGTGCCGAGGCGCGTCCCGGCCGAGTAGTAGTCGTCGACTGCCTGACCCTTTGGCTCAGCAACGTGATGCTGGCCGGGCGCGATCCCGGCCAGGCCGTCGCCGGGCTCGTCTGGGCGATCGGCGCGCTTGCGGGCCCGGCGATCCTCGTTTCAAACGAAGTCGGCCTGGGGATTGTGCCGGAGCACAGGCTAGGCCGCGAGTTTCGCGACTGGCAGGGAAGGGCGAATCGGGAGATCGCTGCGGCCTGCGACGCGGCGGTGTTCATCGCCGCCGGCCTCCCGCTCCAGTTGAAGCCCGCCGCCGCTCCGGGCCTGCGACTAAGCTGAACCGCGCAATTCTCTGCGAAAACCTCTGGCGACTCGGGGCGGGCCTGGACTAGGATTCGCCCGCTGAAAGGGGCCTGCCGGCCGCGCGGGGCTGCCGGCGCCTATCCAGACATGGGTCGCTAGGATCGGGCGGGATGCTGCGTCTTTTCCAACGCCAGGGGCCGGAGCAGGCGGCGCATTTCGAGATCGCCCATGACGGTGAGATTTATCGCATTGCGTTGAAGCGCGTCGCCACCTCGCGGCGCTTCACGCTCAGGGTTCGAACCGCGACTCGCGATGCGCTGCTGACGATGCCGTCGCGCTCGTCGCTCAAGGCGGCGCGCGAATTCGCCGAGCGTCATGCCGCATGGATCGGAACACGACTCGCGCGGTTGCCCGAACCGGTCGCCTTTGCGCCGCGCGCGGTGACGCCCTTGCGCGGCGTCGATCATCGCATCGTACATCGGCCGGGCGAGCGTGGCGGGGTGTGGCTCGAGGGCAGCGAACGCGGGCCGCTCATCTGCGTTTCCGGCGAGCGCCCGCACCTCGCGCGACGCGTCACCGACTTCTTGAAGCGTGAGGCGCGCAAGGACCTCGAGGCGGCGGTCGCGCGCCACTCGCGGCAGCTTGGCGTCAAGCCGCGCCGCATCGTGCTGCGCGACACGGTCAGCCGCTGGGGCTCGTGCTCATCGACCGGCGGCTTGAATTTCTCCTGGCGCCTGATTCTCGCGCCGCCTTACGTGCTCGACTATCTCGCCGCCCACGAGGTCGCGCATATCGTGCACATGAATCACTCGACCCAATTCTGGAAGCTGGCTCGCCGTCTGCATCCCGGAACCGACCGCGCCGAGGTCTGGCTCAAGGTCCACGGCGCGAACCTGCATCGCTACGGCGCGACCTGGGAATAGCGCGGCTCTCTTCAAACACCGCCAGTCATTTGCCGGTGTAGGCGATCTTGATCAGCCTCGGCGTCTCAACGGTTGTCGTGGCCACTGTTACGCCGTTCACCACCATATTGATCGCGGTGTCCGAGCCGCCATCCGCGAGAAAGTCCAGCCGTGGCCGCCGATCGCCGAGTCGAAATAGATTTCGCCGATGGCGGGCATCGGCGGATTGACCCGCCCACTTCCGGCCGTTCGAGAATCCATTCCGCCTGGTTTTCCAGCGAGGTCGTTCCGTCCGGAGCGTCGAAGATGAGTCCTGAGCCCGCCGACTTTCGCAGGTTTGCGCTGGCCATAGACGCGTCCTCTGTTTCGCACCCGCCAAATTATCGATTGGCTTAACGCCGACTGCATCCTGATCAGGCGAGCGAAAAAAGCTGTGACGCGCCTGACAAACCGGCTCGGACTTCAACCAATTCCTGGGGCGAGAGGCTAGGCTCGAATCAACCGGTCGAGCGCGTCGAACATCAATTGCAGGTCCTGCGGGCGCGACAGGCGATGATCGCCGTCGCTGATCAGAGTGAGCGTCGCCGGATCGCTTAGCCGCTGCAACAGCGCGAGCGCGTGCGTGTAAGGCACGTCCTCGTCGCGCATGCCCTGCAGCACGATCATCGGCGCGCCGGTGCGGATCGGGCCGCCGCCGAAAAGAAGATGCTTGCGCCCATCCTCGATCAAGGCGCGAGTGAAGTAGTCCGGCTCGCCCGAATAGGCGGACGGCCTTCGCCATGCGCCTGTCTCCATGATCGCGCGCCTGGCCTCGTCCGGCGCCTTGGCCCAGATCAGCGCCTCGGTGAAGTCGACCGCGGGCGCGATCAGGATGAGGCCCTTGATGCGCTCCGACTCCCCGGCCTCATTGAGCGCGCGGACGGCGAGGAGCGCGAGATAGCCACCCATCGACGAGCCGACGACTATCTGCGGGCCCTCGGTTTCGGCGCGCACAAGCGCCAGCGCCTCGCCGAGCCAGCGGGAGATTGTCCCGTCTTCAAGCCGCCCCTCGGAACTCCCGTGGCCTGAATAGTCGAACCGCAACAGGCCGAGGCCGCGCCGCCCGGCCTCGGCGTCGAGCGCAGTCGCCTTTGTCGATCCCATGTCGGAGCGCCAGCCGCTGAGCCAGACGACGCTAGGGACGCCGGTGCGTACTGGCGCGCGGCGGCGAAAGGCGATACGCCGTTGATTGGGCGATTCTCCCACGCTGAAGAATTGCGGCTGTCCGTCCGACACGATTGAGCTCGCTTCCGATGATGCGACCCGCGGACCGCTCCTTGAACACCGCCGGCCACGGCGCCCGCGGCGATGCGGGCTTGGCCGAGCAGGCGCCGCGAGTCAATTGCTCTCTGTCGTCGGGCCGGGAGGGCTCATGAGCGTCGACGCGCTCGTTCCTTTCGGTCGCGGAGCCAGCACGCCGCTCGCCGGCCGGACGATCCTCCAGATCGTCCCTCCCATCGACGCGGGCGGCGACGAACGGGCGGCGCTCGGCGTGACGGCGGCGCTGGCGGAGACAGGCGCGCGGCCGCTGGTGGCAAGCGATTCCAGCGAGATGGCGGGCGAGCTGCAGGCGATCGGCGGCCTCTTTGTCAGCTTTCCTGCGGCGACCAAGAACCCGCTCGCCATGACCCTCAACGCGCGCCGCCTTCAGCGCATCATCGTCTCCGAGCGGGTCGACCTTGTGCATGTGCGGTCGCGCTGGGCGGCGTGGGCTGCCGTCAAGGCCTGCCGCAAGGCCAAGCGTCCGCTGGTCACTTCGCTCCACGGCGACGGCGGGCGCTCGCCGCCGCGCACCAGCTTCGAGGCCGCGGTCGCCGAGGGCGATTTCGTCATCGCCGCATCGGAATTCGCCGCCCGGCGCGCGGCGGGGCTCTTTCCCGCCGTGCGGCTCAGGCTCAGGGTCGTCCGGCCGGGATTGGATCTCACCAAGCTTCAGCCCGAACGGGTGACCGGGGGCCGCGTCGCCGACATTCGCCAGGGCTGGGGAGTCGCAGCGCACGAGCGAGTCGTGCTGACGCCGGCGCGGCTCGCGCCCGGCCGCGGCCAGGCGACGCTCATCGAAGCGGCGGCCCTGATCAAGTCGCGCGGCCTCGACGATGTTCGCTTCGTGCTCGCCGGCGACGCGGCGAGACCTGCATTCGCGCGAGAGCTCGATGCGCTTGCCGGCAAGCGCGGCGTCAAATCGTTGTTCGTGCTGGTCGGCCCCGCGACTGATCTGCCGGCGGCGTTCGTCGCGGCCGCGGTCGTCGTCTTTCCCGCAGCCGGCGCTGAGGCCGTGACGCGCACGTCGGTCGAGGCCGCCGCGATGGGCGCCCTCACCGTCATCTCCGACGTCGGACCAGCCCGCGAAATCGTCGCCGCGCCGCCCTACGGGGACGCCGAGGCGCGCACCGGTTGGCTGGCCGAGCCGCGCAACCCCGCGGCGCTCGCCGACGCGATCGAGGCCGCGCTCGGTCTCGGCGCTTCCGCGCGCGAGGCCGTCCGGCGCCGATCGCGGGCCAAAATAGCGCAAGCCTTCTCGCTCGATCGCATGACGCGCGATACGCTCGGCGTCTACGCCGAGGCGCTTGAGCTCCGGTGATCCGGCGCCGCTCTTCCGCGAGAACCTGGTTGATCCGGCCCGACTTCCGGCGTGCGCACGTGCTCGGGACGAATCCCGATTCCCACTAGCCGCGCCGGAATGCGGCGCAGAACGGGAAAGAGGTCAAAGAGCTTGAAGAATAGCGGCGGTTTCGGTCGGTCGTGGCTTTGCAGCACCGGACTGATGATCCTTTGCTGGATAGTGAGTTGCATCCGTTGGGTGAACCGCGCCGGCGGAAGGCGGCGCTCCTGTATCGCCTGCAGATCCTCGTCGGTCGCCCGGCCATCACGCAGCGGGCCGGCGAGACGGTTGGCCGCGGCGACGGCGTCCTGGATCGCCATATTGATGCCGACGCCGCCGATGGGCGACATGGCGTGCGCGGCGTCGCCGATGCAAATGAGCCCCGGCCGCCACCATTTCTTGAGCCGGTCAACCGTGACGCTGAGCAGCTTGACGTCGTCCCAGCTTTTCAATTCGCCGACACGGTCAGACAGAAACGGGGACATCTCGACAACCCGCCCGCGGAACGCGTCCAGGCCCTCCGCCTTCACCCGCTCAATTCCGCCCTTGGGAATGACATAGGCGCATTGCCAGTAGTCGCCACGATCGAACATCACCATCAGCTTGCCGGCTTCGATGTGACCGAAAACGTCCGCCCTGTCGCGGTCCTTGCGAGACAGGCGAAACCACAGCACGTCCATGGGCGCGCCGTAGTCGTCGCTCTTGAGGCCAGCTTTCTCGCGCACGGTCGAATGGCGCCCGTCGCAACCAACCACCAAGTCAGCATGGATCGTGAGCGCGCCGTCCGGCGTTTTCGCGATCAAACCGGCGATGCGCCCGCTCTCCTCGATCAGGTCGGTCGCCTCGGCCTGCATGCGCAGGTCGAAAGCTTCGTAGCGCTTACCGTGCTCGGCGAGGAAGTTGAGGAAGTCCCATTGCGGCATCATCGCGATGAACTTGCAGCGGGTCGGCAGATGGCGGAAATCCACCATCCGAAGGTGCTCGGCGCCGACCTGGCCGGTCAGCGTTTCGATTTTTTGATGCGGCAGCGCAAGGAATTGGTCGATGAGGCCTAGCTCGACCATCAGCTCGAGCGTCGAAGGATGGACCGTGTCGCCGCGGAAATCGCGGAAGAAGTCGGCGTGCTTCTCCAGCACGACGACGCGAACGCCGGCGCGCGCGAGCAGGAATCCAAGCATCATTCCCGCGGGTCCGCCGCCGGCGATGCAGCACTGCGTCGCGATCGTCGCGTTGGGCATCCAGGCCTCGCTCGCGCCAGCATATCACGCCGGCCGTCATCATCGCATAACGCGAAAGCGAGGAGGGGCGTTCCCCGTGGCGCAGCGTGGTCGCGTCATCGCCCGGAGCCGCTCCCCCGGGCTTGGCCCCCGGGGAGCGATTACGATTTCCAGCCCTTGCCTCAGTTCTTGATGAAGTCGCCGCTGCGCAGGTCGCTCAGCGCCTGCCGGATCTCCGATTGCGTGTTCATGACGATCGGCCCGTGCCAGGCGATCGGCTCGCGTAAGGGTCGGCCGGAGACCAGAAGGAAGCGCACGCCTTCCTCGCCCGCCTGGACGCTGATCTCGTCGCCGGCGCCGAACACGACCAGCGAGCGGTTGCCGACCTTGTCGCGCACCAGCACCTCCTCGCCGTCGACCTGAGCCTCGCGCAGCACGCCGAAGGGTTCGGACGAGTCGGCGAATGTCGCCGAGCCATCGAAGATGTAGGCGAAGGCCTGGCGGAAATCCTCGACCTTGAGGCGCTTCCGTCTGCCCGCCGGCACGGTCACGTCGAGATAGCGCGGCTCGGCGGCGACGCCGTCGACCGGACCCGTTTTGCCCCAGAAGTCGCCGCAGATCACCCGCACGCGCGTCCCGTCGTCGTCGATCACCTCGGGGATCGCGCTCGCCGGCACGTCCTGGTAGCGCGGCCGCGTCATCTTGAGATCCGCGGGCAGGTTGGCCCAGAGCTGGAAGCCGTGCATCCGGCCCTTGGTGTCGCCGGTCGGCATTTCCTGGTGGAGGATGCCGCTGCCGGCGGTCATCCACTGAACGTCGCCGGAGCCGAGCGTGCCCCGGTTGCCGAGGCTGTCGCCGTGGTCGACGCTTCCCGCGAGCACATAGGTGATCGTCTCGATGCCGCGATGGGGATGCCAGGGAAAGCCTGCCCGATAGTCCTCGGGACGATCGCCGCGGAAGTCATCCATCATCAGGAACGGGTCAAAATCCGACGTGTCGCCGAAGCCGAAGGCGCGGCGAAGGCGGACGCCCGCGCCCTCCATGGTCGGAACCGACTGGCTGACGCGTTTGACGGGACGAATGGACATGAGGACCTCCGGGTCGAACAGATATCAGTTTGGCTTCCGAAATACTGTGGCTGTTTGAGAGTTGAGTCTGATAAAACTAGCCAGCAGGGTTTCGGAAACGCTTGCTGGCGGCGAAGATAGGTATAGGGAAGGATCGGCGCAAGTCTATCAACAGAAGCGATCGTTTCCATCAGTCGCGGCGAAGGTCCGCCTCCGAGCCGTTTCGTCCAGCCGCCGTTGCTCGCGCCTGTCCAGCAGGCCGAGGTCGACATGGCGGAGCCGTAGATTGGCCGCGCCGACCCTGACACCGTTGTCACCGCTGAGCTCATTTGATTGGGTTACGCAATCGGCGGCGGGCGAGAACAAAGCGAGAGGTTGCGTGGCCAGGATCATCGCCTGCGTCGCCGTCATGGCCGCGAGCCTGGGCGCCATCGGCGTCTTGTTCGCGCAAACCGGCTCCAGCCCGGCTATCGTCAACCCTGACGAACAGAGCTGGAAGCTGTTCATGACGGTCAGCGCCAGCGCCGCCAGCCCCGGCGACAACAATGCGCTGTTCGAAACCTGGGCGAGCGATGGCGACACTTTCCGGCCGAAGCCGGTCTGGCCCAAGCGCCCGGAGATACAAGTCGGAGCCCGGGCGCTCAGCCTCGCGCTCGAGCGGCTTCACTCTGATTTTAGCCCCGAGGTGCTGCCCACGGGCGAGCGTCTGGTCGGAGAGGAAACGCGCCGCAACAGGCCTGCCTTCGACTTCATCGTGCAGCACAACCTGTTCAAGGTGTCCGGGCTGAAGGCGGCCTTCAAGGCGCGCAAGCCGATTGCCTTTCCGGTCGATTCAATCGAGGTCAAGGCAAATTGGGTCGAGGTTGGCCGGCTCAAGGAATTCAACGGCTTTGCCGGGACCCCGGCCCAAGCCGCGGCCGCCTATCACGTGAATGAGGCCGGCGGGAAAGCTTACGCTCTCGTCTCCTTTCACGTCATCTCCAAACTCACTCCCGAGTGGACCTGGGCGACCTTCGAGCACAAGGACAATCCTGGGCGATGCGACGTTTTAGGCTGCAAGGACGGCTTCGGCGCGGTCGACGCCTACGTGGCCCCGCGCTCTGCGGCCGAGTCCCGGACCGGCTATCCCGATTGCACAAAATCGCCCGCGCTTCTGGCGCTGTTCGCCGAGGCCCGCCTCGACCCGGCGTTCGCCAATTACTGTCTGAAAGGCTCTCAGACCAGCTTCACCGATCCATCCGGTCTTGCGGTCCGGCTCGGCAACTCGGTGACCGAGCAGTCTTTCGTCGCGCAGTCTTCCTGTATGACCTGCCACGGCCGCGCTGGCTTTGACGCGAACGGCCACGCAACCACCTTCGCGGGCTTCGATCCGATCTCAACCGGCGAGCCGCTCACAATCGGCAAAGCGCCGATCGGAGCGATCAATTCCGACCGGCTGTCGGGCGGGCCGCCTTCGATTCCGCCCCTCG
>Ga0335076_10007072_pt1 | contig 11313 bp, 6 predicted proteins | sample Lox_Sample_25_FD_206717 | JGI IMG/M metagenome (GOLD analysis project Ga0335076, IMG submission 206717) | Soil microbial communities from Loxahatchee National Wildlife Refuge, Florida, United States - Lox_Sample_2.5 | ecosystem: Environmental > Terrestrial > Soil > Wetlands | place: USA: Florida... | reverse complement strand
TCTACTCGGCGGCCAAAGAGACCTGCGACACCGGCCTGCCCATGATGCGCGCGGTCTGGCTGCATTATGCCGATGACATCAAGACGCGCGGTCTGGGCGACGAGTACCTGTTCGGCCGCGACATCCTGGTGGCGCCGATCGTCGAAAAAGGCGCGACCACGCGCAAGCTCTACCTGCCCGGCGTCCCCGATTGGTACGACTTCTGGACGCACGAGAAGTGGGACTCGGCCGGCGAAGTAGTTTATAAGGATGTCAAGCTCGACACCATCCCGTTGTTCGTGCGCGCCGGCGCCATTCTGCCGCTCGGGCCGGTGAAGCAATATACGGCTGAGAACGTGGATGCCCCGCTCGAGTTGTGGGTACATCCCGGCGCGGACGGAACGTTTTCACTATACGAAGACGACGGCCATACCTTCGACTTCCGCAAGGGCGAATTCATGCGCGTGAACCTCGCCTGGAACGACCGGCAGCGCCGGCTGACCATGCGCCTCGCGCCCGGATCGAAAATGCGGCCGCCGGCGAAGCGCAACATCGTGGTCCGCGAGGCCGGCGCCAAAACCGAGCGCCAGGTGGTGTTCGACGGCCGGCCACTGGATGTGAGACTCTAGTCCTCGATGCAGCTCTCGGGCAAGGTGGCGATCGTGACCGGCTCGGGCGGCGGTGGCGCCGGACGGGCCACGGCGCGGCGATTCGCGCGCGAAGGTGCGTCGGTCGTCGTCAGCGACATCAACTACGCGGGCGGACAGGAGACCGTTAACTTGATCCGCTCCGAAGGCGGCGCCGCGGTTTTCTGTCTCGCCGATGTGCGGAGCGAAGAGAATGCTCAATCGCTGGTGAGCTTCGCGGAGTCGGGCTACGGCGGGCTGGATATTCTGGTCAACAACGCGTCCAACCCCGACGGGATGGGGACGCTGACCGGTTGGGCCGAAGCCGTGTCGATCGAAATCCTCGCGCCGATGTACACCACGCTGGCCGCGATCGAAGCCATGCGCCGGCGCGGCGGCGGCGCCATCGTCAACATCGGATCGACCTCCGCGCTGGGCCACGGCAAGAAGCATTCGGCATGGCCCGCTTACGACACCGGCAAAATGGCGCAGATGCGTCTGACGACGGCGCTCGGGCGGTTGAAGGCAAGCGACAACATCCGGGTGAATTGTCTGGTGCCGGCCTGGATCGCTTCGCCCGCGCCCAAGGCATATTGGGAGAGCCTCACTCCCGAGCAGCGGAAAGAACGCGGCGTGCCCGAAACACTGCTCTCGCTCGAAGAAGTGGCCGGCGCGATTTTGCGTCTCGCCACCGATGAAACGCTCTTCGGGCGGTTGATGGTCTGGTGGAATGGCGAGCCCCCGCGCCTGATCGCCGAAAGCGACCCCGGCTTCGGCTCGCTGGTGTAGACGTCGGGCAGCCTGGCAGCCCGCGGCCGATTGTCAATCGGCCTTTTGACCTGCATGCGAATCCTGGATGCGTCAGCCGCGCCTTTGCCGGGCGCGCTGGTAGCCAGGCCAGAGAACTGCGCGGAGTCCGGCCAGGCCGGCTGCCAGCCTGCCCTACGTAGCCGCGCGGTTTCGCGACCCTGCGGCGGCGCCAACCTGCACCACAATATTCCGTTTACAATGCCTGTACTGTATATGCCGACCAATGGGCCATACCTGATCCTCATCACCGTGGCGTCGATCACCCTGCTTCTCGCGCTCATCATGGTGGTGAAGCTGCACGCCTTTCTGGCGCTTCTGATTTCCAGCATGACGCTCGGACTGGCCGCCGGGATGGCGCCCGACAAGCTCCTGAAGTCCATTCAAAGCGGCTTCGGCGATGCCCTTGGGTTCATCGTCGTCGTCGTCGGGCTCGGCGCGATGATCGGACGCTTCCTCGAACATTCCGGGGGCGCCCGCAAACTCGCCGATTGGATGCTCGAAAAATTCGGCCAGGACCGCGCCGTCTGGGCAATTCTGGTCTCTTCGTTTCTGGTCGGCATCCCGCTGTTCTTCGAAGTCGGATTTGTCATCATGGCCCCGCTCGTCTGGAACCTCGCGCGCGAGACCAGGCGATCGCTCCTGCTCTACGGTCTTCCCATGGCGGCCGCGCTCACCGTGGTGCACTCCATGGTTGTGCCGCACCCCGCGCCGGCCGCCGCCGCGCAGCTTTTCGGCGCCGATCTCGGTCTCGCGATCCTGTACGGGATCGCCGTCTCGATTCCCATGGCGTTGATCGCCGGCATCGTCTACGGCCGTTGGATCGCGCGCCGCATGAACATTCCCGTTCCCGATATCTCCGAAGCCGCTCCGCGCGCCGAACAATCCGGAAGGGCGCCGTCGGTGCCCATGATCGTGCTGCTGCTTCTTCTCCCCGTGCTGCTGATCTTCGGCGCGACTCTGGCCAAGCTCCGGAAACTGCCGCTCGCCGGAGTGGCCACATTCCTCGGCCATCCGTTCACCGCGCTCACCATCACCGCGCTGGTGGCGCTCTACTTTTTCGGAATCCGCCGCGGCGTATCCGCCGCCGAGGCCTCCAAACTTGCCGGCCAATCGCTGGCCCCCATGGGCGCGCTGCTCTGCATCATGGGCGGCGGCGGCGCGTTCAAGCAGGTGATCGTGGACTCGGGCGTCGGCCAGTACGCCGGCCATCTGTTGATCACGTCGTCGATTTCCCCGCTGATTGTGGCGTGGGTGATCGCGGCGGCCATGCGCATCGCGCAAGGCTCCGCGACGGTTGCGATCATCACCGCGGCCGGAATCGTCGCCCCTATCGTCAAGGGAATTCCGGGCTACAGCCCGAACATGCTCATGCTGGCCTTGTGCTGCGGCGGATCGGGCTTTTCGCAAGTCAGCGATTCCGGTTTCTGGCTGGTGAATCAATATTTCGGAATGACAGTGGCGCAGACCTTCAAGAGCTGGACCGCGATGAAAGTCGCCGCGTCGATCTTAGGACTCGCAATCGTGCTGGCAGTCCACGCGATTGCGAAGTGAACCGATGCCCGCCAAAAAGATTGATTTCAATTGCGCGCGCAAACTCGCCCTCGATCTTCCAGGCGTCGAAGAGTCCACGGCTTATGGAGCGCCGGCTTTGAAAATCCGCGGATCTCTTTTGGCCTGCATCCCGACGCACAAATCGGCCGAGCCGGATTCGCTGGCGGTGAGGGTGGATTTCGACCGGCGTGCCGAAATGGTTGCCGCCGCGCCGGAAATCTACTACTTCACCGATCACTACAAGGATTATCCGGTGGTGCTGGTGCGGCTGCCGCGGATCGGACAAGACGCGCTGAAGGATTTGCTGGGGATGTCCTGGCGGTTCGTGAGTTCGAAGGCGGCATCCGGCCGGAAACGCGGTCGCGGCTCCGGATCCCGTTAAATTCCCGCCGTCGCCTGGGCCGGAGCCAGATCCCTCAGTCTTGCCCTCGTCACGTCGAAGATCGTCACCAGCCCGGTCGCGTCTACTGACGCCAGCCCCAGCCGGTAGAACAGAATCTTGAATCGCGCCGACCACATTCCGGCCGCGAACCGAAATTGCGAACGAAACAGCGCGCGCGCCAGATCGGGGCGATCCTGGTGCGATTGCACAATCAGCGTCTTGATCGCCGCGCATAGCAATTTGAAATCGCTATCGAGCGAGCGCAAATACGTTCTGAAGATCTGACACCGCTGCGCACGCAACTTGGCCGCCATCGACGGCCGGTACCCGGGTTGTGCACGCAGAAACGCGAGATCGTCCTCATTCAAAAGCCGAAGCATCGGACGGTAACGTTCCGAAGAGAGTTGAAGCGCCCGTTCCGTATCCACCGGCGGGTGCGCGTCATGAGTCAGGACCCGCCCCACCCAGATCGCCAGGCATAGGCCGAAAACCAGGCTGAGACCGATCGCCAAGAAGAACGGGATGTCGACGGGTGGCACGTTCATCAAATCGCCCCCACCCTCGAGAACCAGGCTGGTCTCCCCGTTGCGTAGTTGCAGTACTTCGCCGTTCGGGCATCCAGCCCAACGCGACGGTGGTTCCTGCATCGCTTCATGTTGAGTTGAGTATGAAATATTTGGCCTACCAATTGAAGTCCTGCTGGTACCGGGGCAGTTCTGTTGCCTGGTACTAACCTATAGTACTATCCTCCGGTAGGGCCCGAGCGCCTACCGGTTAACGGATGCTAACTATTGTGTTTTCTTTCGGATTTACCTTCGTGCCGGAGCTTGCTTGGTTGCGTCACCAGGCGCCGTGGTGCCTTGCCCAGCCATGCTGTGCGCAGCGCCGATTCGAGGACATCCGGCGTTACTTTCGCCAATAGAATGCGCGTAGATCCTTTTCGTCCCCACCCCCCGGGGACAGGCGAAAAGATTTCCGGAGCATCCGCGACCATGCCCGCCTGCTGTTCCGGCGTCAGCAACAGAACCCCGAACCCCTCCCGTTGCAACCCAAGGGTGGCGAAGATCTTACCCGCGACGCGGAAATCCGGGACATCGAAATGCTGCCCTTCGCTGCTCTCGGGAAAGCTCAGCGCCATCTTTCGAAATGCCGATGCCGTCACGACCGCCACTCCTCCAGGAAAACAATCAGTTGAATTGCAGTGCCGCCAGGGCTTCTCTGGCTTCGGTAGCCGACCGGAACCGGGCATCCCGGTCGGGATGGATGCATCGTTCGATAAACGGGCCGATCGGACCCGGTAGCGGTGAGCGTTCCCGGCCCGGCATCGGCAGCGTCCCCGTCATCGCCTCGTACATCACCACACCGAAGGAGAAAATGTCGGCCCTGCCGTCCAGCAGTTCCCCGCGCATCTGTTCCGGCGCGATATAGCCCAGCGTGCCCAGCATGGTTCCAGGCATGGTGACGAACGTCACCGCGGTCGCGTCCGTCATCTGCGCCGCGGGAAACGGCGTCCGCACTTTGGCCAGCCCGAAATCCAGCACTTTCACCTGCCCGGTTTTGGTAAGGAAAAGATTGCCGGGTTTGATATCGCGATGCACAATGCCCAGCGCATGCGCCGTCTCCAACGCGCTCAATATCGGCACACCGATCACCGCCACGCCCTGCGGACGGATCTGGCCGCTCTTCATGCGCTGAGCCAGCGTGGTGCCTTCCAGGAGTTCCATCACCAGGAATGGCCGGCCGCGCCACCTTTCCAACGAATAGACGGCGCAGATGTTGGGGTGATGCAGCGACATGCAGGCGCGGCCTTCACGCTCGAAGCGGGCCAGCGCTTCCCGGTCGTTGGCGTACTTCTCCGCCAATACTTTGAGCGCGACAATCCGGTTGGAAGTCGTATCTTCCGCCCGGTAGACCGTGCTCATCGCACCCGAGCCGATGGACTCCAGGACGCGATATTGACTGACCAGTAATTCCGCCACTGCTCTCACAGCCATGATTGTATAGTCCGCGCCGGATTTCAACGTCCGGAATTCGACGGGTCGATAAGTCGATGAGTGGAGGATTCGCCGTGGATGAATCCGACCACTTGCTTAACCCGCGATTCTTGTAGGACAGGCTGGCAGCCTGCGGCCGACTGGCAGTCGGCTTGGCCGGCATCCCGCGCTCGGCCGCCCCGTCAACGGCCTCGGCATATACTCCGGCCCTCCCCGGCCACATATTTACTGCCTTCCCACGCTACAATTGACACGCAATGTCTCTCCCAGCGGGACACCGCTGCGCGATTTCCGCCGCTGTGCTGATTTCCGCCGCCCTCCTGGTGCGCGCCCAATTGCCGGACGAACTCGAGGCCAACTTCCGCGAGCCGCCGGCGTCGGTCCGGCCGCAGACCTACTGGTTGTGGATGAACGGGAACGTCACGCGCCAGGGTATCACGCTCGATCTCGAAGCCATGAAAGCCGCCGGCATCGGCGGCGTGATGATCTTCGATGGCGGCATGTCGCTCCCCCGGGGCCCGGTCGGCTACATGAATCCGGAGTGGCACGCGCTGATGAAGCACGCCATCGAGGAAGGCCAGCGGCTCGGCATCGATATCGGCATGCACAACGGTCCCGGCTGGTCGTCGTCGGGTGGGCCGTGGATCACGCCCGATCGCTCGATGCAGCAGCTTGTCTGGACCGAGACCACAGTAGCGGATCCAGGCGAGCGCGAAATTACCCTGACACGGCCGCGCGCGAATCTGGGCTATTACTCCGACGCGATGGTGCTCGCCTTCCCCGCCGCGCCAGGAGAAGAGACGCCCTACCTGGAAGAGATCCGCAATGTCACCAAATCGCCGAATGCGATCGTCTACGAATTCGCCGAACCGTTCGAAGCACGATCCATTACGGTACAGGCGGCTTTCGGCGGCCGATTTCCGAACGTGACGCTCGAAGCTTCCGACGATGGCGTGCAATACCGGCGGGTCGCGAACATCTCCAATCCTGGACGCCATGGCATTCAGCCGCCGGGTGTACGCAATTTCGCGCCGGTTCGTGCGCGATTCTTCCGCGTCAGTGGCAATGGCGCGGGCGATCTGGCCGAAGTGACGCTGCACAACACCGCGCGCATCGACGATTGGAATTTCAAAGCCAACTTCGCCTATCGCGTCGGGCGGCAGTTGGAGTTGCCGGGGCCCGATGCCGGAGATATCGCCATTGACCCGAAGAGCGTGCAGGACGTGACAGCGCGGATGGACGCGTCGGGCCGCCTGAAGTGGAATGGGCCGGCCGGATCGTGGACGATTCTGCGCATCGGCCACACTACAACAGGCCAAGAGAATGTTTCGGCATCGGATGCTGGGCGAGGCCTCGAATCTGACAAGTTGAGCCGTGCCGCCACCGACTTCCATTTTGAAAACACAGTCGCCAAAGTGCTGGCCGATGCCGGGCCGCGGAAGAGCTTCGGCACTGTGGACATCGACAGCTATGAGGCGGGCCTGCAGAATTGGACCGCCGATTTTCCCGCGGAGTTCCAACGCCGAATGGGTTACGACCTTCGACCTTACATGCCCGCCATGTTTGGCCGTATCGTCGGCGATCGGGCAATCTCCGAGCGGTTCCTCTTCGACGTGCGGCGCGCCCAGGCCGACATGATGGCCGAGTATTATTACGGCCGCATGGCGGAGCTCTGCCGTCAGCGCGGGCTCAAGTTCTTCGTCGAGGGATACGGGCAGGGCGTATTCGATGAAATGCAGGTGAGCGGAATTCCTGCGTATCCGATGACGGAGTTCTGGGAGCGGACGCCGTGGACGCCGAACCGGGTGGTGAAAATGGTCTCGTCCGCGGCGCACGTCTACGGCAAGGCGGTAGTGGCCGCGGAATCGTTCACTGGCGAAGAGGAGACGGCGCGCTGGCTGGAATATCCATACTCGCTCAAGATTCTCGGCGACGAGATGTTCGCGCTCGGCATGAACCAGATTGTCTTCCACCGCTTCGCGCATCAACCGCATCCCACGGCCGTTCCCGGCATGACCATGGGTCCGTGGGGTATGTTCATGGATCGCACCAATACCTGGTTCGGGGAAAGCGCAGGCTGGCTCCAATATTTGGCGCGCTGCCAGTATCTGCTGCGACAGGGAACCTATGTCGCCGACGTCCTCTACTTCACCGGCGAGCGTCCGCCGGGAGCCGACAATTTCGAAATCCCGGTCGCACCGGAGGGCTTCTCCTACGATTTGATTAATGCTGATGCGCTGCTTCATCGAGCCACGGTGCGCGACGGCCGCATCGTGCTGCGCGATGGCGGCAGTTATCAGGCGCTGGTGCTGCCGCCCGATCTCCAGGGTGTCACGCCGGAGTTGATGCGGAAGTTGCGGGATCTGGTGGATGCCGGCGCGAACATCGTCGGGTCGAAACCCAGATTCTCGCCTACTCTACGCGGGTACCCGGCGTCCGATGCAGAGGTCAGGCGGATCGCAGATGAGGTGTGGGGCTCGGGACGCGTAGCCGTCGAATTGGAATTGCGCGGAGAACCTGATTTCGAATACACCAGCCGCAAATCTGATGGCGCGCTTTCCTGGCTGCACCGCAAGCTGCCGAACGCGGACATCTATTTCCTGGCCAACCGGCAGCGCCGGCAGGAGGACGTCGAGTGCACCTTCCGCATATCCGGTATGGCCCCCGAATTTTGGAACGCCGAAACCGGCGAGATCCGCAAAGCGGCCGTCTATGCATTGGCGGGCGATCGTGCACGTGTGCCGATTCACCTCGGACCGGCGGAATCGGTCTTCGTCGTGTTTCGCGAACGCGCTTCCGGGATGCCGGCGCAGTGGCTAAACCGCGATGGCGTCGCGGAGTTGGACGCGCGTCCCGCTCAAACGCCGGTGCTTTCCAAAGTGCAGGGCACATTTTCGATTTCCGTCTGGGCCAAGCCCGACACCGACCTGCGATTGATGCCGAAGGAATCGTCCACAGGCCACATCGACGAAACCGGCAAGTTCTATCTGTTCCCAGCGGGCGAGGGTGACAGGCTTTTCGGCAAAGGTCACGCGGCCGCGGGGCTCGCCGTCGGCCGCAACGGCGTCTATGTTGTCGAGCGATCAAATGACAAGTCGCCGGCCGTACTCGTCGCAAATATGCCGATTGCCGGCTGGACACATTTCGCGCTCGTCTATCGCGATGGCAAGCCGCGGCTGTACGTCGACGGCAAATTCGTGCGCCAAGGATTGGCGACTGGCAGTATCGTCCATCCCGGCGTCGGCAATCCGCCACCGTCGCCGGATACGGTCTATCATTTCGATTCTTTGGATGCGCTTATGCGGTCGAGTGGCCGTCCGCCTGAACCATCGAATGGGATGGCTTACTATTTCGAGGGCAACATGACCGAGCCGGAAGTCTTCGACCACGCATTGTCCGACGGCGAAATCCAGCAGATGGCTTCGCGCGGAATTCCGCGGCCCGAGGATCCCGCCGCCATCCAACCGTGGCGCTCCGGAAATCGCGTGGAAGCGCTCGTCTGGAAGAGCGGCTCGTATCAAGTCTCCGGTGGGGCCCCGGCGATCGTCGCGATCGCGCAGCCGCTGGTTCTCCCGGGTCCCTGGACCGTCCAGTTCGAGACGGGCCGCGGCGCGCCGCCATCCATCACCTTGCCGGAACTGACTTCGCTCGACAAACACCCCGACCCCCGCGTGAAATACTTTTCCGGAACCGCAACCTATTCGCGCGTACTCACCGTGCCGGCCGATTTCCTCGATCCGGACCGGCGGGTCGTGCTCGATCTCGGCCGCGTCGAAGTGCTCGCCCGCGTCCACATCAACGGCCGCGATCTCGGCGTCGTCTGGAAGGAACCCTATCGCCTCGACGTCACCGATGCCGTACGCGCCGGATCCAACGATCTCGAAATCGCCGTCACCAACCTCTGGACCAATCGCCTGATCGGCGATGAACAACTGCCGCCCGAAAATCAGTACGCCACCGGCGCCGAGCACGGAATCCTGCGGCTTCCCGACTGGTATCGCAACGGACAACCCAAGCCCGCCGGCGGACGCGTCACCTTCGCCACCTGGCAGTTCTACCGCAAGGACGATCCCCTGGTCTCGAGCGGCCTCCTGGGCCCGGTGCGCCTGCTGAATCCGCATCGCATCACCCTCAATCCGTAAATTCCGCTTTGTGGAATGTCTTTGTGGGGCAGGTTGTCAACCTGCGGCGGGCGCATAGCCCGCCTGCCCCTTCGCAGTGCAAGACCCGCCCCGTCCGAAATTCCACCCCGCGGAATCCTTCCCCGCTCACGTTTTCCCCGCCATCCATCCACACCTCGGCGACATAATAGAAAAATGCTCTCCCGGAGGGCCTTTCTCGGCGCCACAGCCGCGCTCGCTGTCTCCACCAAAGCCGCTCCGCCCTCCGGCCGCCGCAAACTGCGCGAGTTCTCCTATTCGCAGGTCAAACTCACCGAGGGCCCCATCGCCGCCATGTATCGCCGCCTGCAGGCGCATGCTCTCTCGCTCGACGAGGACCGCCTGCTCAAGGTCTACCGGCAGCGCGCCGGCATGCCCGCGCCCGGCCGCGACATGGGCGGCTGGTACGACGCCGATGGCTTCGTGCCCGGCCATCTCATCGGCCAGTTCATTTCGGCTCTCTCGCGTGTGTACGCCAATACCGGCGCCGCCGCGGCCGCCGCCAAGGCCCGCCGCCTGGTGCGCGGCTACGCAGCCACTTTCGATCGCGACGGCAACCCGTACGCCAGCCGGAAAGCGATCGACACCTGGGCTTGCTACGTCCTCGACAAATACGAAATCGGATTGCTCGACGCCGCCAACCTCGCCGGCATCGACGAAGCTCGCGCACTGCTGCCGCGCGTCATCGAAGCCGCCGCTGCCCGGCATTACATCCCCGACCACACCTTCGACCGCATCGGCGTCCGCGAACCGCCCTACGACGAGCCCTTCATCCTCCCGGAAAACCTCTTCCAGACGTACGCGCTCACCGGCGATCCGCGCCATCTCGAAATGGCCAGGCGCTATCTCCTCGACAAGCCTTTCTTCGATCCGCTGGCCGGCGGCCGCAATGTGTTCCCCGGACAGCACGGCTACAGCCATGTCATCGCGCTCAGCAGCGGCGCCAAAGCCTATGAAGTGCTCGGCGACGAGAAGTATCTGCGCGCCATCCGCAACGCCTGGGACATGATCGCGCAGACCCAACTCTACGCCTCCGGAGCCTGGGCCGCCAACGAGACGTTCGTCAAGCCGGACTCCGGCGAACTCGCCGCCACGCTCACCAACACCCGCAACCATTTCGAGACGCCGTGCTGCTTCTACGCCGAAGCCAAACTGGCGCGCTATCTCCTCTCCTTCACCGGCGACGCCAAATACGGCGACGGCCTGGAGCGCGTGCTGCTCAACACCATCCTTGGCGCGCTCGATCCGGACGACGACGGCGGCTACTTCTACTACTCCGATTACCAGGCGCACGCGCGCAAGGGCTACTACAAGATGAAATGGCCGTGCTGCGCCGGAACCCTGCTGCAATCCGCGGCCGATTTTCCGCTCAATCTTTACTTCCAGGACGATCGCGGCGTGTACCTGAACGTCTATGCCGGAAGCGAGCTGCGCTGGAAGGTAAAAGGCGTTCCGGTGGCGCTTTCGCAGCAGACCGCCTACCCCGAATCGGAGACGATCCGCATTCGCGTCGAGCCCGAATCGCCGGTGGCATTCTCCGTGCGATTGCGCATTCCCGCCTGGCTCGATAAGCCCGCCCAGCTGACGGTGAACGGCAAGTCCGCCCAAACCGATGCCCGGCCCGGCAGCTTCGCGACGCTCGACCGCACCTGGCGAAAGGCCGACACCATCGAGTTGCGCCTTCCATTCCCGTTCCGCGCCGTCCCCATCGAGGACCGCGCCCCGAACACCGTGGCCGCGCTGTACGGGCCCGTCATGCTCACGGCCGTGGACCCTCCAGCCGAGCTCTCCGCCGCATCGGAGGCGCTGCC
>Ga0335076_10007070_pt1 | contig 11314 bp, 8 predicted proteins | sample Lox_Sample_25_FD_206717 | JGI IMG/M metagenome (GOLD analysis project Ga0335076, IMG submission 206717) | Soil microbial communities from Loxahatchee National Wildlife Refuge, Florida, United States - Lox_Sample_2.5 | ecosystem: Environmental > Terrestrial > Soil > Wetlands | place: USA: Florida... | reverse complement strand
GCTCGCTTCGCTCGTGGCCTCCGGCCAGGACGTTGCGGTGCTCGACCAGCAGACCGGCGAGGACCTGACGAACCTGACGCTCGCCCAGGTGCTGCTCGAGGGCATCCGGCAGGGGGCGAGCCGCCTGCCGCGCCAGGTCTTGACGCGCCTCATCCGCATCGCGGCCTCGCCGAAGGCCGGCTGGGGCGAGTGGCCGGGGCCCGAGGAGGCGGCCGTTCGGGCCCGCAGCGAGGCCGAACGGCTGGTGGCCGGCCTCCTGGGCCGGGGCCGGCTGAGCCTCGACGAGGCCGTGGCCCTGCGCAGGGACCTCGGCCAGCTCGTCCACAAGCTGGTGAGCGACGCCCAGGCCGGCGTCGAATCGCGCCTGCGCGGCCTACTGGCGCGCGGCGAAGAGGCCGCCTCTCGCTCGATCGGAACGCTGCGCGGCCGGATCGAGGCGTACATGGAGCCAAAGCCCCCGCGGCGCCCGGCCGTGCGTCGCCAGGCAAGCGGCTCTCGAAGCCGACACAAGCAAAGGCACAAGTGAGGAGAAAGACGATGGCACGCAAGAAGTCAGCCAAGACGGCGCGCGCGAGCGCGGCCCGCCGCATCGGGAACCTCTGGCAGGACGCGCGAGGCGCATTCCGCAGCGCCGAAAACCAGGCGCGCAAGCGCGTGACCGCGTTCGCCCGCCGCAACGGCGTCGACACGAAGGAGCTCGTCGAGCGCGCCCGGCAGATGCGGGGCCGCATCGAACGCGACGGCCGCAAGGCCAGGAAGGCCGCGCTCGCCCGGCTCGTCCAGCTCCAGCAGCGCGCGCGCGACGAGCGCCGCAACCTGACGCGCATGGCCGACCACGCTGTCGCTCGCGCCCTCGCCGCCCTCGACATTCCCACGCGCCGCGAGGTACACGAGCTCTCCCGCCGCGTGGAGCTCCTGTCCACGCGCGTGGGCGCCCTCCGCCGCTAGCCGCGCAGCGCGCGAGCGAGGCGGCGGTGGCCAGCAGCCGGCGGGCGAAGCGGCCGGGCGGGCGAGGCACGGCGGCCCCGCGCCGCACGAAGGTGGCGCTCGTGTGCGCCGGAGGCGGCGTGACCGGAGCGGTCTACGAGATCGGCTGCCTGCGCGCGCTCGACGAGCTCCTCGACCGCGAGCTCGTCGACCTCGACCTGTACGTGGGCATCTCGGGCGGCGCCTTCGTGGCCTCGCTGCTGGCGGCGGGCGTCACGCCGCGCGAGATGTACGAGGAGGCGGTGCTGCCGAGCCGCGGCTCGCTGGGCGCCGCGACGGACGCGCTGTTCCGCTGGAACGGCGGCGAGCTCGTACAGCGGCTCGGCCGCGCGCCGCGCGTGCTGGCGGGCGCGTTGCGCACGAGCCTCGCCGGCGAGGGCCGCGGCTGGAGCGATCTCGCGTGGTCGATGCTCGAGCTGCTGCCGGCGGGCCTCCTCACCACCTCGGGGCTCCAGGAGTACCTCGAGCGCGTGTTCCGCGCCCGCCTCGGCGCCGATCGCTTCACCCGGCTGCGCCGCGAGCTCAACGTCGTGGCCGTCGACCTCGACAGCGGCGACGCGGTGGCCTTCGGCCGCAGGCGCCATCGCGAGGTGCCGATCTCGAAGGCGGTGGCCGCCTCGACGGCGCTGCCCGGGCTCTACCGTCCGGTGCGGATCGGGGGACGCGACTACGTGGACGGCGGCGTGCGCAAGACCGCGCACATCAACCTCGCGATCCAGTCGGGCGCGCGGCTCGTGATCTGCATCAACCCGATCGTCCCCTACCTGAACGACACGGCGAAGGGCGCGCTCGACGGCCATCTCAGCAACCGCGGCGTCAACTGGGTGCTCGACCAGGTGATGCGGATCATGCTCCACGGACGCATGGCGTACGGGATGGAGCGCTACCGGCGCGAGCACCCCGAGGTCGACATCCTGCTGCTGCAGCCGACGCGCGACGACATGCGCATGTTCGCCTACAACATCATGCGCACGAGCGCGCGCCGCCAGATCGCGGAGCACGGCTACCGGACGACGCTCGCGCTCTTCCGAGCGCAGGCGTCGCGACACCGGCGGCTGCTCGCGAAGCACGGGATCGGGCTCCGAGACCCGCGCCGGGCCGCCGAGCATCCCTCACCGCGGGCCCGCGGCTCGCACCTCTCTCGCGTGCTCCAGTCCTCGCTCGACCAGCTCGAGTCGAAGCTCGCGCGCTGACAGCTCCTAGCCGAACCAGATCGAGCGCCGCCGCGCGAGGCGACCGTCCACCATCCGCTGCAGCGTCGCCCGCACCTCCTCGGCGATGCGGTTCACCAGGATCGGGTCCTCGGCGCCGGCCGGGCCGTGCTCGCTGAGATCGATCGGCTCGCCGAAGTCGATCGACCACTTCGTCGGAAGCGGCACGAGCCCGAGCGGGCCGAGCCACGGGAAGGTCGGCGTCAGCGGAAAGTACGGCAGCCCGAACGGCCGGCCGAGCCAGTCGGCCCTCGCCACCACCGGGTGGATCTCCTCGGCCCCGACCACCGCGCAGGGGATGAGCGGGGTTCCCGTGCGCAGCGCGACGCGCACGAAGCCGCCGCGGCCGAAGCGCGCGAGCTGGTAGCGTTCGCGGAACATCTTGCCGACGCCCTTCACGCCCTCGGGGAACACGCCCAAGAGCTCGCCCGCCCGCAGCAGCCGCTCGGCGTTCTCCGGGCTCGCACGCACCGAGCCGGACTTGGCCAGGATCGGGGCCAGCCCCGGCAGCAGCGCGAACATGTCGAGCGCCAGCATGCGGCAGAGCCGCCGCGCCGGGTGCTCGTGCCGGATCGCGAGCTGCACCATCATCCCGTCGTAGGGCAGAACGCCCGAATGGTTCGCGACCACGAGCCCGGGCCCGCGCGACGGCAGGTTCTCCACGCCCGTCGTCTCCACGCGCCACCACACTGCGTACAGGAACTCGACGAGCGGCTCGAGCGCCTCGGCGAAACGCGGGTCGGCGCCGTACTCGTCCGTCTGCTCCGAGTGCCACGCGAAGTAGAGCGCGCGCTGCAGCCGCCCGAGGCTCGCCCAATCGAGCCCGCGCGCTCCCGAGCTCAGGGCGCGGGCCAGCGCCACGAGCAGGCTCTCGCTGCCCTGCGACGAGCGCTCGGCCTCGAGCTCGCGCTCCAGCTCGCGCACGCGCCGTTCGAGGGCGCCCGGCCCCGGCATTGCCCGCGGCCGCTTCGCGCCTCGCCGGCCCCGCGCGATCGGAACCACCTTGGCGGCGTCGCTCATGCGCCCGCCTCCCCCGCCTCGACCGCCTCGGCCAGCGCCGGCTCGCCCACCGCCCGCTCCGCCCCCGGCCGCCGCGAGGCCGGGTAACGAAACGCCAGGAACGACTCGAGCGCCTCGCGGCTCGTGTAGCGCGCCTCGAAGGCGTAGGCGCGCCGAGCCTTCTCGCCGTCAGCCACGAATGGGAACCGGGCGAAGTCGACGAAGCCCGAGGGCGCCTCGCCGACTCCGGAGGCCCACCACAGCTCGGCGAGCGGATACGCGACCGGGTGCAGTACGGGCACGGTCACCTTCTCCGAGAGGTGCAGGGCCGTCAACAGCGTGATCGAGGCGCGCGGCACCACGTTCACCACCTGCGCGGGGTCGTGCTCGAGCGCCAGGACCGCTGCATCGAGCGCGTCGTCCGGGTGCAGGAGCTGGAGCAGCGGGTCGTAGCCGAACAGGACCGGCAGCACGCGCCGGCTGAAGAGCCGCGTATAGAAGGTGTGGACGCCCGGCCCCAGGAGCGGCGCGAATCGCAGCACCGTCACCCCCAGCCCGGGGTAGCGCCGGGAGAACGAGAACGCGTGCTCCTCCGCCTCCGCCTTGTCGCGCAGCCAGGGGAGCCGCGCGCCGGCCTCGGGCTTCCGCTCCTCGGTCAGGAAGCTCGGGTTCTGGCCGCGCGCTCCGTAGACGGCGGTGAACGAGCGCAGCACCAGGTGGCGCACTCCCGCCGCGGCCGCGGCCGCCGCGAGGTGCAGCGTGCCGATCGACTCGAGCTCGTGCGCGTAGCTCGTGTCGCGCCGCGGCGTCGTGAAGAAGGCGGCGTGGAATACGGTGTCCACCTGCTCTTCGCGGAAGACTTCGACGAGGCGCCGGTCGGCGCCCGGCAGCGTCAGGTCCACCATCCGGTGGCGCACGCCGTGGAGCGTCGTCGGGGGCGGCGCGACGTCGATCGCGACCACCGCGCTCGCTCCCCGCGCCGCCACCACGCGTCGCAGCAAGCGTCCGCCCAGGAAGGACGCCGTCCCGGTGATCGCGACGCGCTGCAAGAGCCTATCCAGCCGCCTTGCGCGGCGCACGGCGGCGGACGCCGCCGGCCGAGGCCTTTCGGCCGGCGCGCTTGAGCGCCGCGACTTCCTTCTCGAGCGCCTCGATCCGAGCCAGCGCCCGCTTCAGCTCGCTGCGGCTCGGCACGTTCATCTGCCGCAGCGCGCGCGAGACGGCCTGCTCGAGCTTCTCCTTGCCGCGTATCGCCCCGGCGACCGCCTGCATGAAGCGCGGGTTCTGGCTGAGCTCCGCCGAGACCTGCGTCAGGACCTCCTGGCCGCGCGAGCGCAGGCGATTCAGAAAGCCGGTGTCTCCCATGCGGGCTCCTTCGGCCGCCGCGGAAGCGGGGCGGCCTGCGAATCCGAGGATACGCCCGCGAGCCCTTCCGGCGCCAGCCTCGAGCTCAGCGCGGGCGGAAGGACGCGAGCTCGACCCGTTCCGCGAGCAGCTGGCGGAACTCCCGAGCTGGAATCCCGGCCACCTGGCGGCCCGTCTCGTACTCGATCGCGTCGATCGCCTGCTCCCAGACGCGCTCGCGCCGCGCGATCTCGTCCGCGTCGCGCACCTTCCCGAACTCCTGGACGTACTTGTTGTGCCGGCACAGCATGCGGAAGCCCGCGGCGGTCTCCGGCCGCCGGATCGGCAGACCCAGCAGTCTCACGTCGTTGCCGACGTCGTGGATCGGCTGGCCCCACTCGCCGTAGACGCCGAAGATGGTCGAGAGCTTCTCGACCACGCTCGCGAGCTTCTGGTCCCCAGCCGCCAGCAGCACTGCCTTGTAGAGCGGCAGCGTGACGTTGCGGGAGAGCGTGGGGTCGGCGAGCCGGACCCGCACTCCGAGCTCGGCCTCGGCGATCGCGCAGATCTCCTCCGAGCGGATGCGGTTGTCGGTCGCGAGGTGGATGCGCGCGCCGATCGCCTCGGGCGCCGTGAGCGCCGCCAGGATCCCGGCCGCCACGCGGTCGACCGGGACCAGGTTGAGCTCCGCCGAGCGGTCGGCGGGAAAGCTCGTGGCGATCCGCGTCGCCACCAGGGTGCGCACGCGTGCGGCGAGTTCACCGCCGAGCTCGGAGAGCGCCTCCTGCGCGCGGCCGAAGGCGTTCACCGGCGCGTTCAGCACCTTGGTGTCGCCGCGGTTGTTGCCGGTCCGCGAGTGGCCGATCACGATCGAAGGCAGCAGCTGCGTGACGCGCAGCCCGTCCTCCACGAGCGCGCGGTCCGTCTCGATCGACGCCATCGCCTTCGTGAGCTCGTAGTAGTTGTTGTAGAAGTGGCGCGGGAACACGAGCGCGTGCTCCTGCGCGATCGTGCGCTTGCGGCGGCCGTGGATGTAGGAGGTCTCGATCGCCACGTGGGCGACGAAGCGCGAGCCGGGGGCCGACTGCAGCTGCTTCGAGAACGCGAGCGCGTTCTTGCAGCCCAGCACGTTGGCGCGGAACGAGCTCTCGTAGGGGTCGTCGAAGGACACGCTCGCGGCGCAGTGCACGACGTGCGTGAGCTCGCGCCTCAGGCGCTCGAGCTCGGCGGTCGCGAGCCCGAAGTCGCGCTGTTCGACGTCACCCTCGACGAAGCGGAAGCGGGCGGCGGCCTTTCCGGTCACGTGCAGGCGCTCGAGCAGGAGCTTTCCGCGCTCACGCGCTTGCAGCACCTTCAGCACCTGCTTGGTCTTGCGGTCGCGGATCGTCTCGGGCCGGACCACGCACACGATCTCGTCGATGCGCGGGTGCGCGGCGGCCTGCGCCAGGAACTCCTTGCCCAGGAAGCCGGTGGCGCCCGTCAGTAGCACACGCAGGCGCGGGCGCTTGCCGAGGGCGGCGAGCTGGGCCCGCGTCTGCTTCTGCAGCTCCCCGACCCTCGCCTTGACCTCGCGCTCCGAGAGGCGCGTCGGCTCGCGGAACTGGAAGGCGTAGTCGCGCCGCGTCACGCCGAGCAGCCGTTCGACGCGCCCGGCATCGGCCGGATTCCCGGTGAACTCCGCGACGCCGCGGCCGACGCGCGAGCCGAGCGCCTCGAGGCCCCTGAGTCCCATCTTCACGAGGCCCTCGTTGCCGGTCACGTGGATCAGGCGGCTCGCCACGAACTGCGCGGCGATCTCGACCGGGTGCCGGTCGCGGTGCGCGTGGACGAGGAGCTCGGCGGGCTCGATCGGGTCGGAGAGCGGCTCGCCCGTGGTGCGGTCGACCTTGACGATGTACTGGCCCGGCGACATGTCGACGGCGGGCGCCGCCGCGCTCGGCCGCCGTTTCGACGTCTTGCCGCGCATCGCTCGCCCTGCGCCTACTGCGGCGAGCCGTCGCGAGGCGTGTAGCGGATCTCCGCCACCGCGATCGTCCCGGAACGGACGTCGAGGAAGGGCTTGCCGTTCGCGACGCCGACGGTGCCGTAGCCGCTCGCGGTCGCGAGGAACGAGCGGAAGTCGCCCGCCACCCGGGGCTCCAGGTGGAGGACCTTGTCGACGGCGTCGTAGCGCGCGCCGCTCAGCGCGCCGAGGAGGGCGTAGGATGCCATGGCCCGCGCGTACCAGTGGCCCCACTCGTACTCGTCGAACGGATTGCGGACGCGCCCGTCGTACCGGGCCCGGCACGCCCGCACGACCTCGAGCCCCTCGGCCACCAGGCCCATCTGGATCATGTGCGCGGCGGCCTGGTACTCGATGCCCGTCCAGACTTCGTCGGAGTAGACGAAAGGCAGCGCAGGCTTCTCGCCCCGCGGCCACGAGCACAGCAGAAGCCCGCCTTCGTGGCCGTTGGCGTAGGTCGGCCGCTGCGGGTTGACGTGCGTGAACAGGTCCTTCTTCAGGTTGTGGCGGTGGACGGCCCGCAGGTGGCTCCGAACACGGTCCGCGTCGAGCACCTGCCCGACGCCAGCGGCGAGCGCGAGCCACGAGCCGAGCACGCCGTCGGAGAGGCAGCCCGCCCCGTACTGGTACTTCGGGCCCTCCTGCTCGAGGAGCGCCCGCGCCTCCGGCGAGTAGGCGCCGCCGTAACTCTGGGCCTCGGCGGGGCTCTTCGCGCGGAGCCCCTTCCACACCACCTTCTGGACGTAGTACTCGCCGTTGAAGAGCTCCGCATCGGCCCGCTTCGTTCCGCGAGACAGGAGCTCGTCGTAGGGCGTGACGTCCTCGCCGAGCGCCCGGCCCATGGCCACGGCGGCCGCGAGCGCCCCGAGGTAGAAGCTCGTGCACATCCCGTCCGGGCCCCAGAACTCGATGTCGTAGGTGTTGTGGTGCGGCTCCTCGAGCCAGCCGCTCCGGTTCGGGTCCCAGGTCTCGATGCAGTAGTCGAGGCTCGCCTTGACCTTCGGCCACCAACGGCGCAGCCACTCCGTGTCTCCCGAGATGCGCCACTCCCGATGCGTCTTCAAGATGCCGCCGAGCTGTCCGTCCGCCGCGGCGTGGAAGTCGTGCGTGGTCGCCTGGATCGGCAGCGGCACGCGGAAGTTCTGGTGTCCGCGCGCGTCCTGCCCGAAACTGAACTCGGTCTCGCGCAGGCCGCGCTCGAGCGCGGGGAAGAGGTGCGCGACCGCTTGCGCGTAGTTCCAGACGTGCGTGCAGGTGCCGTGGCCGAGCGCCTGTTCTTCGTCGCAGCCCTCCCAGCCCCAGAGCCGCCCATCGGCCTGCCGCATCACGGTGGGCGACTTCAGGATCGAGAGATTCGCCGCGACGGCCTCGACTGCCTCTGGCGGCAGCGTGGAATCGAAGAAGCAGCGGCTGAAGCGCTCGGTGCGCGTGCGCAGCTCGTCGTAGTGCTCGCGCCAGTAGGCGACGAGCTCCTCGACGGCGGCGAAGCGCGCCGCGTACCAGGGCCTGTAGAAGGGAGACACGACGCCCTCGGGCACCGGACCCGCGTGAAGCGACGTCGCGGGACAGAACCACGCGAAGCGCAGCCGCACCGTCTTGCTCGCGCCGGGTGCGACCGAGAAGGGCACGAACAGCGTCGCGCCCGGAGGCGCCTCGCCCTCGGCCGGGACGGGCCGGTCGTACGCCGCACCGGCCTCGACGTCGCGCCAGGCCATCGTCTGCGGGTCGAACCACCCGCCGCGGAACCAGGCGTGATTGACCTTCACGGCAGGATCGTCGGTCGCGACCGCGAACCAGGCCTCGGGCTGCTTCGGCTCGCCGTGAGGCCCGCCGTAGAGCACGACGCCGCCCACGGTGCCCGAGATCTGGCGCGGCGCTTCCCGGGGAGCCAGGAAGTTCTGCAAGTGGTAGGAGAAGACGGCCTCGACCGGCGTCGTCGAGCGGCTGGCGAATGTGTACTCCACGCCGGCAACCGGCAGGCTGGCGTCGTCCGCGTCGCCGGGCTCGAACGGGCTCCAGCCGGTGATCGTCACAGCCAGCGGCACGCTCGGGTCCTGAAGCTCCACGTGGCCGAACGGAAAGCGGGCGCGAAATGACGCGGTCTCGAACCGCGGCAACCCCAGCCCGATGCGCGCGTCGCCCTTCGCGGCGTGCGGCCGCCGATAGAGCTTCCACTTCGCCGCCGGCCCCTCGAGCACGCGGGCGATCTTCTCCGGCGAGCGAATCGCGATCGCGGCAAACAGCCCCGGCTGGTGATCGAGCTCTGGACGGTGCCGAATCGAGACGTGGGTGAGCCCGCCCGCGCCCTCCAGGCAGATCATGCCCGCGCCCATGCCGCCGAGCGGCAGCGCGAGCGAGTCGAGCCGCGACTCGTCGTAGGGCTGGCCGGCGGCTCGCAGCGGCGGCGCGTCCGCTCCGACAGCCGCCTCGGCGCTGGCCCCTCGCGCCTCGGCGGGAACGGCGCCCGCCAGGGCGCCCGCGGCCAGGGATGACTTCAGGAAGGCGCGGCGGCGGAGCGCACGGCGTGTGGAGCGCATGACGGCGGGACACTACCGCGCCCGGCCGCAGGCGGCAAATGCTTCGCAGGCCGGACGAGAGCGGCCGCGGCGACCCGTGAGAACTGACAGCCTTCGCGCCCGAGCGGACTGCTAGACTGTCGCCGAGGATTCGTCCTGCCGGACGCATCGTCCGTGCACGGGCAGAGGAGGAATCGGAGATGAAAACGCTCACGAAGGCCGGCCTGCTGGTGCTCGCCGCCACGATCGCCGGACCGCCCGCGTTCGCGCAGAACCTGAACAAGGAGCGGGGCAACATACTCGCGGTCGACTGGAACGCGATGCAGGTGCGGCTCAAGGACCCGCAGGGGCGTGAGCGGACCTGGCCGGTCTCGCGCAGCGCCGTCGTGGAGTTCAACGACAAGCGCGAGCAGTTCCCGAACCCGAAGCTCAAGGACCTGGTGCCGCCGATGTACGTGCACTTCACGTTCAACGCCGACACCAAGGAGATCGTGAAGTTCGAGGTGGCGGAGGTGGGCTTCGAGCCGGGCGCGCAGACCAAGCCCGCCGCGGCGGCCGCCGGCAGCCAGACCGCGGTGATCACGGCGATCGACATGAACGTCGGGCAGGTCGAGGTTCAGCTGCCGACCGGCAAGCACACCTACTGGGTCGACCCGAAGAGCCAGCTTCGGGCCTACAAGGCCGGCGACCGCGTGACGATCCAGGTGGTGCAGCAGGGTGACAAGGAAGTGGTCACCCGCATGAGCCGGTCTCGGTAGCCCAACAACGGGCGGTGGCACTGCTGCAAGGCCGAGGTCGAGGCCTTCCGGCAATCGCGAGGCCGAGGTCGAAGCCTTCCGCGGCGACCTCGGCTTTGCTTGGCCCTTGCCGCAGGGGGCTGTCAGTGGAACTCCCTCGCCGGGGTGGCAGGCGCCCCGGCGAGGGCCGGCCGCACCGCCACGGCCCGCACCGAGAGGCCGTCGGTCGCCTGCAGCACGCCGTCGATCTCCATGAACGCGGCGCTCACCAGCGTCTGGTGCTCGCGGTCGAAGAGATCCGGCCGCACGATCGCGTTGACGAGGCCGGTCTCGTCCTCGAGCGTCAGGAACATGAAACCCTTGGCCGTGCCCGGCCGCTGCCGGCAGATCACGGCGCCGGCGACGCGCACGAAGTCGCCGTCCGCGAGCCGCGGCAGCTCGACGGCGCGCCGTACGCCCCGCTCGAACAGTTCCTGCCGGTAGAACGACACCGGATGCCGTCCGACGCTGAGGCCCGTCCCGCCGAGATCGCTCGTGAGCCGCTCCGCTGCGTCCATCTCGGGCACCGGCGACGGGTCGAATGGCTCCGCGTCGCCGAACAGCGGACCGCGCGGACGCCCCGCCTTCTCCACCTGCCAGAGCGCGCTCCGGCGCGTGAGGCCGAAGGCGTTGAGCGCGCCCACCTCGGCGAGACGCCGCTGCTCGTCCCGCCGCAGCTCGGTCCGGTCCACGAAGTCCTGTAGCGACGCGAAGCCGGCGCACGCGCGCGCCTCCTCGATGCGCGCGGCCGCCGCCTCGCGCAGCCCGCGCACGTAGCCGAGGCCGAGCCGCACCTCGCCTTCCTCGAGCCCGCAGAGCCTGCCGCTCCGCGTCACGTCCACCGGCCGGAACCGCACGCCGTGGCGCTGCGCGTCCTTCACGAGCGTGAACGGGTGGTAGAAGCCCATCGGCTGGTTGTTGAGCAGCGCGCACACGAAGGCCGCCGGATAGTGCGTCTTCAGGTAGGCGCTCGCGTAGGCGATGAGCGCGAAGCTCGCCGCGTGCGACTCTGGAAAGCCGTAGAGCGCGAACGAGGAGATCGAGCGCACGACCGTCTCGGCGGCCTCGCCCGCGATCCCCCGCTCCGCCATCCCCGAGCGCAGCCGCGTCTCGATCGCCTTCATGCGCTTCTCGGAGCGCTTGAAGCCCATCGCGCGGCGCAGCTCCTCGGCTTCGCCGCCCGTGAAGCCGGCCGCCACCATCGCGATCCGCAAGAGCTGCTCCTGGAAGAGCGGCACGCCGAGGGTGCGCTTCAGGATCGGCTCGAGCGCGGGATGCAGGTACGACACCGGCTCGCGCCCGTTCCGGCGGTCGAGGTAGGGGTGGACCATCTTCCCCACGATCGGCCCCGGGCGGATGATCGCCACCTCCACCACCAGGTCGTAGAAGCGCTCGGGCTTCATGCGCGGGAGCGTCGCCATCTGCGCGCGGCTCTCGACCTGGAACAGGCCCACCGTATCGGCGGCGCGCAGCATGGCG
>Ga0335076_10007068_pt1 | contig 11315 bp, 12 predicted proteins | sample Lox_Sample_25_FD_206717 | JGI IMG/M metagenome (GOLD analysis project Ga0335076, IMG submission 206717) | Soil microbial communities from Loxahatchee National Wildlife Refuge, Florida, United States - Lox_Sample_2.5 | ecosystem: Environmental > Terrestrial > Soil > Wetlands | place: USA... | reverse complement strand
CGAGATGACAACCAGATCGTATTGTCCCTGCACCCAGAGCACTTCCTTGACGTTCATTCCCTGGGCCGCTGCAGCCTTCTTCGCGGCTTCCGTTCGCTTGACCGTATCCTTGATGGTCTTGAGACCTTGTTCGGTAAAATTGTACAGCGTGACAAAGGTGGCCATGGGTTTTCCTTTCCAAAATGGAGGGCAATTGCCGAAAAAAGCCGCCCTGCCCTCACGCAGGGCATGTCGAAGGAAACCACGCGCAACCGACCGGCATTTGACAGGGATCAACGCGACGATGGCCCGAGGGACCATGCGGCCGCCGTCGAGGATGGAACAAGACGCCCGCAGTCATGACTCAAGCGCTTTCGTGCGCTAGCGGTCGCGCTTCTCCTCAATTGCGAGCGCTTCCAGGAACCTTGTCAGCGCGACCTTGCCGGCGTACTCCGCCGCCGCCTCGGACTGATAGCCGCCATCGGTCATCCTCACGCCCAGTGGCTTGCTGCGTCGCCTGATTTCCCAGCGCCACGGATACGGGCGCTTATCCGTCTCATAGATGACGACGTAGTAGTCCGGCTCCGTTGCCATTCGGGCAGTTTCGTTCGCTCGGGCCCGCGCAACAAAGCCATTTGGATTACCGCTTCCATCTGGCCATGAACCTGCTTGCCAGGGCGACAGCCCGGCGCCAACAGCATCCGACCTTGAAGCGGAACGCCAAAAAGCGTGAAGTGCTTTACGAGCCAGTCCCCATCAACGCTCGTCCCCAAAGCTTATGAAAAGGCTATCTCGGTCGGCCGAAAAGACAACCCTGCTGCCTCACTTTTTTTCCCGGCACGTTAATTGGCACCGCGATGTGGTTGTACAAACGCGGCGCAACGCAACTGTCGTCATGACGCGGTAAAGAAGCGGCTGAGGTCACGCCGATTTCTCGTCTTGCCAGGTCTTGCTCAGTGCGCGCTCGCCTGCTTCGACCAGTCGTCCCAAACCGGTCTTACCGCCCCTTGCGCAAAGTATGATGCTTTCGGCGACGCGCTTGCGAACATCGTGCCTGTCGCCGCCGGGCCTGCCGCGACAGACCTTTTCAAGCGCCGCGTCCATACGAGCGAGAGTGCTAAAGTCGAAGCCGTCTACGATCATGTTTGCCGCCCCCTTGAGGGGCCCTCCCGATGACTTTGCCGACCACCACAATCGCGAAAGGAGCATGAAGGTTCCATCGCAATGCGAGGGCCCGATATGTTCCAGTCGTGCTTCGTGTTCCAATGGCAACTCATTCGTCCGATTTGCGAATTTCCCGGTCTCCCGATTCCGAATTCGCTTCGGCGGTCCCATCAAATACGATCACCCGGGTCGAAGGCAGGTAATGATCCATCCCGCGTTCGACCATCGAGAAAGGTGCCGGTCATGATCGAAGCAATCAGTGCGGTCACACTCGCCACCCACGACATGCGGCGCGCCGTGCGTTTCTATTCGTCGCTCGGCTTTCACATGCTCTATGGCGGCGAAACCTCCGCGTTCACCAGCTTTCGCGCAGGGGCTGGCTATCTCAACCTGATCGCACAGGGCGACGACAAGCGCTGGTCGTGGTGGGGCCGCATCATCTTCTATGTCGACGACGTCGATGCGCTCTACAATTCCGCCCTCAAGGCCGGCCACCGGCCCTCGACCACCCCGCGCGATGCCGAGTGGGGCGAGCGCTATTTTCACCTGACCGATCCCGATGGCCACGAGCTCAGCTTTGCCAAGCCGCTGCAGCCGGCCGCGTAGGATGGGTCGAGCGACAGCGATAGCCATCTTCGGAGGCGGAGGGGCATGATGGGTTTCACTTCGTTCAACTCGTGCTACATACTACTGGTTGTCCAAGCCGAAGGCGCGAGTCACGCAGCTCGTCGCGCCCTGATCCGCTTTGCATCGGCGGGCTTCATGTTCCGCCGAGCCATTTTCAGATCGTGGTGGGTCTGAAGGTTCATCCAGAATTCTGCGCTGTTGCCGAAGTAGAGGCTCAATCGCAGTGCGGTGTCAGCCGTAATGCGCCGCCGGTTGTTGACGATCTCCGCGATCCGGTTCGGCGAAACCCCAATCGCGTCCGCAAGCTGATTTTGCGACAGACCGTACCCGGCCAGAAACTCCTCCTTGAGCATCTCCCCGGGAGTTACCGGCGCAAACTCCTTGTCGGCCATCATCATCTCCTCTTAGTGATAGTCTACGATTCGAACATCGTGAGGTTCGCCATCGATCCACCTGAAGATCACCCGCCATCGATCATTGATGCGGATCGAGTAGAACTCCTTGAGATCACCCCTCAGTTTCTCCAACCGGTTCGCCGGCGGCACCATCAAGTCCTCGAGGCGGCCTGCTGCGTTTACAGCCTCAAGCTTGCGTTTGGCAGACCGGGCAATGCCTCGGAACTGGCGCACGACTTCATCCTGGAACAGCGCCTGTGTCGCCTTGTCGCCGAAAGATCGGATCATCGGTATCCGATTATACCGAATCCCGGTATGCGGGCAACCCTTTGCCAACGCACTGATTTGCCCGACAAGCCAAGCGAAAACCGCGCATGTCGGTTATGCAAAAATTGCCCGTCGTGCCAATCTGTCGCAGGTATTCTGAATTGCAGAAACTAGCAAATCACCGCCATATTGCGTCCGTCCCGCCTCGTTGCGAGGGGCGTATCGCGATCGTCACGACACGCGAAGCGGGATGCGATGGACGTGATGGAGCCGTATGACGTGCGGCGCCGTCGCGGACGGCCAAGTCGCGTGGTTCTGGCGCCCCTGGGCTGGCGCTAAGTCTGCAAGTGATGACTTGCAAACGACGGTGACTATGAGGTCACGGACACCGGGAAGAGCGCGAAGCAGCCGTTAACACCGTTGCGCGGGGAATGTCGATGTTTCGGCTTCACCTGTAGTGACTACGCTCGTGTGCTTTTCTCCTCTGCACGCGAGGCTGCGGGTGCAGCAAAACACCCGGCATTCCCTGCACCCTCTCCTCTTCGAGGGTGATGCATGAGCCAAAACCCGGGCGCAAACGCGCCGCGGGAATGCGGAATTATGTCCCTCCACTGTCATGCCCCGCGCATGCGGGGCATCCAGTATTCGAGAGGCCTATCGGCTCAAGCACTGCAACCTCAATCACTGCTGCCTCTGGAATACTGGATCGCCCGCTTTCGCGGGCGATGACACCGAGTAGTTGTTTGACATTCGAATCGGAAAAATCGCAAACCCACGTCATTGCGCACGGCGATGAGCCGTCACCGCCCCGTCCATACCGGCTTGCGCTTCTCGCCAAAGGCTTTCAGGCCTTCCTTGGCATCCTCGGTCATGGCGAGGATCGCGATCTGGCTCTCGGTGTAGGCAATGCTCTCGTCGAACGACATCGAGGCGATGGCGCGCATCGCGTATTTGCCACGCCGGATCGCGGTCGGCGACTTGTCGACGATGCGGCCGATCAGCCAGTCGACCTTGGCGTCGAGTTCGGCCGCCGGCACGACATGATTGACGAGCCCGCCGGCTTGTGCCGCCTTCGCATCGAACGGCTCGCCGGTCAGCGCCCATTCGTTCACAAGCCTGGGCGGCGCGATTGTCTGCAGCAGGCTCAAGACCTGCATCGGGAATACGCCGACCTTCACCTCGGGCAGGCCGAAGATCGCATGATCGGCGGCAACCGCCATGTCGGTCATGCACAGAAGCCCCATGCCGCCCGCCATGCAGGTGCCGCCAATACGCGCAATCGCGGGCTTGGTGGCGTTCCTGGCCTGCCGCAACAGATCGGCGTAATCGCCGCTGGGGTTGGAGAAATCGCGCGCGAACGCCGCGCCCGAATTCTGCAAATCCGCGCCGGCACAGAAGGCCTTCTCGCCTGCGCCGGTGAGCACGATGACGCGGATCTCCCCGTCCTCATGCGCCTGGCGATAACCTCGCGCGATCCCGGCAATGACGTCGCCGTTGAGCGCATTGCGCTTGTCCGGCCGGTTGATGGTAATCCAGAACGCCTGGCCGCGCTTGTCGAGGATGACGCTGCTGTCGGTCATTTTGTGGTTTCCACCCGGAGATTGCGGTTGAAGGCGGCATTTGCGGCTCAATTTGGCGATGTCGCAAGCACGTTTTGGCGCCCAGAAGCGGGGCGGCCTTTGAGCGAATACGAAAATTGCATGACCATCAACGGGTTGCCGGCGACGTCGGATACGTTGCGCTGTTGCAATTGGGCCGCGCATGGCAAGGAAAATACGCTTCCCTCGGCGTCCTGCATTGCAGATGCGAACAGGAAAGCTATACCTCATCCACTATGGCAAATCGCCCGAGGGAACCATGGCATCAAATGGAAGCAAAAGAATGCGTATCGACGGCGTATCGGGCGCGCTGAAGATCGCGACCCTGGCAATCCTCCTGCTCGTCCTGCCGCTCGGTGCGGGCGCGGCGCAAGCGGCCCCTGCCACGGGCGCGGGAGGTGCGCGTGTCTACCTGATGCGCGGTGTCCTCAATATCTTCTCGCTCGGCATGGACCAGATCGCCTCCCGGCTCGAGCATCAGGGCATCAGTGCTTCCGTGCACAACCATCTGGCCTGGGCCTCGGTTGCCGACGAAGCCGCAGCCCTCTACAGGAGCGGACGTGTCAAGACCATCATCCTGGTCGGACATTCCTCCGGCGCGACCTGCCTGCCCGACATCGTGGCGCGGCTGGACCAGCAGGGTGTGCCGGTGAAGCTCGCAATCGGCATGGACTCGGTGTTCCGCACCAACCTGACAGGGAGGGTCGGACGCTACATCAACTTCTACGTCGCCAATGGCGCCGGCACGCGCGTGGAAAAGACGGCAGGCTTCCGCGGCACGCTGGAGAATGTCGATGTCGAGCGGGTGCCGGGCGTGGGCCATCTCACCATCGACAAGAACGAGTTGATGCAGCAAAAGGTGATCGCCGCGATCGACGCAGCCGTTGCCAGCGGCCCGGGCGCGGAGCCCGCGGCTGCCCCAGGCGCGCCCAAGCCGCCGTCAAGCTCGAAGCGCGCGGCGAACTGACCGGGCCGCCGAAGGCCGGGATCAGGCTTGGAACTGCCTCAAATTCCGCCCATTCGCCGGCCAAAACAGCCGCGACTGACGGCGCATGTTGGCGTTGTCGGCGCCAACAGTCATGAATGGGCAAGGCCGTGAAAATCGCGCACTTCTGCTCGACGGCCTTTATCGTCGCGGCCGCCTTTTCCTTGAGCCTCCTCACCTCCGCCGGCGCCAGGCAGGCTGGCACGGCGATCAGGCAGGCGGCCGCGCAGGCGGCCGATGCGCGGCCGAAGGTGCAAGGTGACAATCCGGCCGTCGGGCCCGCAACGCAAGCCGCCGAACCCTCGACGGACCAATCAGCCGATCTTTCCCGGCCGCGCGTCTATCTGTTTCGCGGTGCACTCGGCCTGATCTTTTCGCGCGGCATGGACAAGCTCGCGGCCAGGATCGAGCGGACAGGCGTGACCGTCAACGTCTACGAGTTCACCCTCTGCGGCCTGATCGCGTCGGCCGCGATCGAGGAGTACAAGCAAAATCCCTTCCCGATCGTCCTGATGGGCCACTCGATGGGCGGACGCTGCGCGCTCGAGTTCTCGGAAAAGCTGAAGGAGGAAGGCATCCCGGTCGGCCTGGTCGTGACCATCGACCCCGCCCATTTGAGCCCCAGCGTGCCGACCAACGTCGCGCGCTTCATCAATATCTTCCTGTCGAAGGACGTGCTCGGCGGCGGCGACATCAAGCCGGTGGCGGGATTTGCGGGCCAATATGCGAGCTACGACCTGCAGGACCATGGCGAGCTGCACATCAATATCGACAAGATGGACGTCATCCATCAGCAGCTCGCAGCCAAGGTTCTCGAGGTCGCGGCGGCTCCGGCGAAGACCGAAGGCGAAAGCTTGCCGTTGCGCTATGCGGTTCCGGCGAAGGCGGACGTCGAGCTGTGGGACAGCGGCATGGCCATTGCCGCGCGTTCGGGCGATACGCTGCAGTCGCTGGCAGCGCAATATCGCCTGCCGCTATGGGCGCTCACTCAGCTCAACCAGTTGCCGGACAATATTCCGCTCGGAGCCGGTCAGCGTGTCGTCGTGCCACGGCGCGTGGCCGTGCCATCCGTCGTCCCCGAGCCGGTCTCGTCAAAGCGCTGATCGGCTGTGGAGCGTCAGGAGCGACGAAAGAAGGGCACGATCATCGGCACGCGGCGGCAGTAGGTGCCATAGGCCTCGGTGCCGAGCTCGACGGAGAGGAAACGTTCCTCCATGCGCGCCTTCTGCCATTCGCCAAACGAGAACAGGACCGCGCCGAGCAACGCGGGCCAGGTTGCCACCGCCGCCCCGGTCGCAAGGATGCCGACGATGAGACCGGTGTAGATCGGGTGCCGCACCACGCCATAGGGCCCGGTGTCGATGATGCGGTGGTCTTCCTTGTGGGTGATGGCGTTCGACCAGAACCGTCCGAGATGGATACGCGCCCACCAGGTGAAGGAGATGCCGAGCACAGTGACGAGGGCGAGCAGATAGGTGCCGGCATTGCCGAGATGATAGAGCTTGCCTGCACCGAGCGCTGCGGCCAGTCCGGGCGTGAAGAAGATGCCGCCGAGCAGGATCGGCAGGCGGTAGGCCCAGGAATCGACAGTTTTCACATGCGCCTTGGTCTGTCCGGTCCAGACCGAGGCGACAACCCAGCTGATGATCCAGGCAAGCCAGATCCAGGCAAAGATCTGCGTCGGCCATTCGACGACCCAGCCTCCGAACAGCTTGTCGAGCACCCGGGAGGCAGCTTCAAGCATATTTCAGCACCTTGCTGAGAGGGGTGCCCAGCATATGCGCGATGGTCTCATGCAGCACGGGCTCGATCGAACGGGGGGCGTAGCCGAGCTCGCGCCTTGCTTTCTCGATCGAGAGCGCTGTCGCCGCGCGCGCGATACGGACGCCCTCGACGGTCGCCGCTGGCTGTCGCCGCGTCAGGTAGTCGGCCTTGAATTCGATGATCGAGGCGACAAACTGGGCGAGCTGGCCCGGAACCGGAATGAAAAGCTTGCGACGGCGGCTTGCGGCCGCCATCAGCGCCAGCACCTGGCCAAGCGGAATGCTGTCACCGCCGATGATGTAGCGGTGCCCTACCCGACCCTTCTCCATTGCCAGCATCAGGCCGAGCGCCGCATCGCGCACGTCGACCATGTTGACGATGAAATCGAGATACGGCTGCAGGAGTCCGCCTCCCAGGAAATGCTGCAACATTGCAGTCGGCGGAGTGAGATTGTGATCGTGCGGACCGATCGGCATGGTCGGACAGCCGACCACGACATGCAGGCCAGAAGCGGCCGCCTCCAGCGCGAGCCGGTCAGCGAGCATCTTCGAACGCGTGTACGGGCCCGGCATGCATTCGACCAGAAGCGATGCTTCTTCGGCCTCGACCTCATCGCCGTCAGCGGTGTGGAACAGGATGGACTCGGTCGAGCAGTGCAGGAAGCGTTCGACACCAAGGCTGCGCGCAGCCGCCAGAACGATCTCGGTGCCGACGTAATTGACGGCGTGAAACTCGGTGCGGTCTTTCTTCCACATGCCGGGCAGGCCCGCCAGATGATAGACCTCGCCGACCCCCGCCATGGCCTTGCGCACCAGCTCGGCATCAAGCACCGATCCCTTAACGTAATCGACGCTGGGCAACGCGCGGCTGGGCACGCGCAGATCGAGGACGCGGACTTGCCGGCCGCGGCCGACAAGCTCCGACACCAAATGCTGGCCGATGAAGCCGCTGCCGCCGGTAACGAGGACCTGTCTCATGAAGCCCGACTTAGATTCATCTCACAATTCGCCCTGATAGGACGACGCTCCCGCAGCGGCCTCGCCGGCCCGCCCGATGATGACGGCGAGATCGTCGCGAAATCCGAACGCGATAAACAGCTTTGCCATGACGAAAGGAGGCCCGAGCAGGAAGTGAGCCGGATGATCCGCCATCGACGGCTTGCGGCCTTCGAATACCGCGTGGCCAACGACCTGCGATGCAATGCCCGCGATGGCCAGCACGATCGCCAGCGCCCACACGCCAACGATACTGACGTGTGCAACGATCATCGTGGCCGTCCAAAACAGCAGAGTGGCCACCGCAACGATCGCAAGCCCAACAGCAGCATCCAGTACCAGCCAATAGATGAGGACCGGCAGCGCCATCACGACCGCGAGCGTGGTCGAAATCCCAATGACCGATACCGGGCACAATGTGAGCGGGAGAATGCCGGCCAGGAACAGGGCGATGATGCCGAACACATGCGCGGCACAGTTCCTGGGATCGCGGTGATATTCCACATAGTCGGCAAGCTGGCGCCGAAAATAGGCGGTCATTCTTGTGTCCTCTTCCGGTCTTGTTCCGGTCGCCACAATGCGTCGGGCTCGAACAGGGCGCTTATTAAGCTACCCTTCCAGCCGATGTCAAAAGGCCTGCATAGGCAAGAAAAAACTCAACAATTTCGGTCCCGAAAACGCACAGGACACTGCGCCGTAAGGCCGCACTCGTCGGATTCGCAAGATCCCGCCGCAATTGAAATATCGGCCCTGCCGGATATCCTGAAAAAACATATGTTGTCGCCTGATGGGCAGTTCATGCGCGTATTTTTCGGATTGTTGCTGACGGTTATCCTATCCATTGCCGGCAACGAGGCTTCGGCCACGGAGCGGAAGATCGCGTTGGTCATCGGCAACGCCAAATATCCTGACAACGAATTCCTGCTCAACGATGCCGTCAACGACGCCCGCGACGTCGCCGACGAATTGACACGCGATGGTTTTGAGGTCGAGAAGGGCACGGACCTCACCGGCGAAGCGATGCGGCAGGCGCTCCAACGCCTTTACGCGAAAATCGCGCAGGGCAGCGCCGCGCTGATCTTCTTTGACGGTTTCGGGATTCAATCCGCACGCCAGACCTATCTCCTGCCAGTGGATGCGCAGATCTGGACCGAGGCGGACGTGCAGCGCGACGGATTTGATCTCGAGAAAATCCTCAGCGAGATGGACAGCCGCGGCGCATCGGTCAAGATCGCGCTGGTGGACGCATCGCGCCGCAATCCGTTCGAGCGGCGATTTCGCCGCTACTCCGCCGGGCTCGCGCCGGCGGTGACGCCCGCGAACACGCTCGTGCTGTACTCGTCCGCGCTTGGTTCGGTGGTCTCCAACAGTCGCAACGACCACGGCGTTTTCGTAACTGAACTGCTCCGCGAAATCCGCGTTCCCGGAGTCGGCGCCGAACAGACGCTGCGGAACGCGCAGGCCGGCGTCGTCAGCGCCACGCGTAGCGAGCAGGTGCCCTGGCTGTCATCCTCGCTCATCACCGACTTTTCCTTCACCGGCACGGTCGGTCCTCGCAAGGACGACAAGGCCGGCACGACGATCGAGATTGCCAAGCCGCCATGCGAGGCGCAGAAAGCCTACCCTCCGCCGAGCGCGGACGACCTTGCCAGAGATACCGAGATCGACGCGATGAGCCGCCGCATCGCTGCCGATCGCAACGACAAGGTTGCGTTCTACAAGCGCGGGCAGCTCTTTGCGATCAAGCGCGCCTATGTAATGGCGGCAAAGGATTTCGACGAAGCGATCCGGCTCGACCCCAAGGACGCGGAAGCCCTCAACAACCGTTGCTGGATCAGGGCCGCGCTCGGCGACCTCAAGAGCGCGCTCGGCGATTGCAATGAGGCGCTGCGGCTCCAGCCCGACCTGTTCGATGCGCTCGACAGCCGGGGGCTTGTCAACCTGAAGCTCGGCAACAATGCGGATGCGATCAGGGACTATTCCGAATCCCTGCAGATCAATCCGCGCTCGGTGTCGTCGCTGTTCGGTCGCGGCATTGCCAGGAAACGAAGCGGAGGCAACGGCTCGTTCGATCTCGAGCTCGCGAAATCGATGGATCAGGGGATAGGTCGGGAGTTCGCGGGCTACGGGGTGAGCGAGTGCGATCGCTAGCTCGCTGCCAGCGCAATAGAGGCGGCCTTCTTCACCCAGACCTTGTTGTCGTGGAACGCGGCACCGCCGATCGGCGCCACCGCTTCCGCGCCGGTCAGGGTATTGATGCCGCGGCCGCCGATATGGTCGCGGTTCGGGTGAATGGATTCGGCGATCAGGACGCCGCGGCGGACGCCGTCGAACAGTCTGGCGATCAGTGTCGTCTCGCCCCTCGTATTGCCGAGCGTCACCGCGTCGCCATCGGCGATGCCCAGCGCCGCCGCATCGAGCGGATGGATCATCACCGACGCCCTGCCTTCGCGCGCCTGCGACGACGGCGTCTCGTTGAACGAGGTGTTGAGGAAGCTGCGCGAGGGGCTGGTCGCGAGCCGGAATGGATGAGCGGCATCCGCTTCTTCGATGATGGTCCAGTGATCCGGCAGAGCGGGCATCTTGTCCACCTCGCCCATCAGCGTGCCAAACGGCGGATGCGCCCAGTCGGCCTTGAAGTGGAACTTCTTGTCCGCATGGGCAAAACCATCGAGATAATGCGACGTGCGGAAATCCGGCTGAATGTCGCGCCAGAGCTCGGCCTCGAGCGTTTCGATGTCGCCATGGCCGGAGAGCTTCAGCGTGGCGTCGATCAGTTGCCGCGGCGTCATCTCGAAGCCGGGATGCGCCGCGCCGACCCGTCGCGCGATCGCCTGGATCACCTCGTGATTGCTGCGGCATTCGCCCGGCGGATCGATCAGCTTGGGACCAACCGAAATATGCTGATGGCCGCCGCCGTAATAGAGGTCGTCATGCTCCATGAACATCGTTGCCGGCAGCACGATGTCGGCCATCTGCGCGGTCTCGGTCATGAACTGCTCGTGCACCGCCACGAACAGATCTTCGCGCGCAAAACCCTTGCGCACCAGGGTCTGCTCCGGTGCCACGGTGACCGGATTGGTATTCTGGATCAGCATCGCTTTGACCGGGCCCTTGCCGTACAGCGCTTGTGCATCGCCAGTCAGGATGCGGCCGATCTGGGATTGATCGAGCGCGCGCGTGGAGCGGTCGATCGCATCGTGACCCTCGATGATCGCTTCGTTGAAGCGCCAGATCGAGGCGTTGTTGAAGAACGCGCCGCCGCCCTCGTACTGCCAGGCGCCGGTCACCGCCGGGATGCAGAGCGCCGCATGCATCTGCGCCGCGCCGTTGCGGCTGCGGGTGAAGCCGTAGCCGAGGCGGAAGAAGGTGCGCCTGGTCTCGCCGACCGCGCGTGCAAACGCCTCGATTTCGGCCACCGGCACGCCGCAGATTGCCGATGCCCATTCCGGCGTGCGGCTCTTCAGATGTCGCTGCAGTTCCGCCGGGCAATCGGTGTATTTCGCCATGTAATCGCGATCGGCGAAGCCCTCGCGGAACA
>Ga0335076_10007067_pt1 | contig 11315 bp, 9 predicted proteins | sample Lox_Sample_25_FD_206717 | JGI IMG/M metagenome (GOLD analysis project Ga0335076, IMG submission 206717) | Soil microbial communities from Loxahatchee National Wildlife Refuge, Florida, United States - Lox_Sample_2.5 | ecosystem: Environmental > Terrestrial > Soil > Wetlands | place: USA: Florida... | reverse complement strand
TGGACGCCTGGATACCGGACTCGAGCCTCTGGGTCGACGTCGCCAGGAGCTTCCCCGTCGGCGCCCAGGTCGTCCAGCCGACGGGCACCAGCGTCGCGAAATCACCGATCATGCTCGTGACCTCACCTCAGGTAGCCGCCACCACCAAGGTATTTGCCGCGCCACCGAGCTGGGGACTGCTGCTCACGGCTAGCTACGGCGGCCCGCCGAGCAGCATGGGCCTGTCGGTCGACATTCCCGACCCGTCCGACAGCGCGGTCGGGCTGTCGACGCTGATCCAGCTCAACCGCGAGCTCGGCCCGAGCGTGCTGGGCCGCGCCGGGTTCACCAAGTTCGTGCTCAGCTCCGAGGACACCGAGGACTTCGACTCGGCGGCGGCCCTGGGTCAGTTCGTGGCCAGCACCGGAGCGCCGTTCTTCCGGCGCGCCATCACCGAGGCGTCCGAGCAGGCGGTGGTCCTCTACGACCGGGCGAACCCGCGCGAGCCGCTGGCCGCCGTCTACCCGGCGGGCCCGGACAAGGCTCTCGGCAGCCCCGAGCTCGACTACCCCTACGTGCTGACCTCGACCAGCCGCACCGTGTCGGCGGGGGTTGCCGCGTTCGGCAGGTTCCTGCAGACCCCGTACGCTCAGGCCGTCATCAGGAACGACGGGTTCCGTTCGGCCGATGGCGTCGCCGACCAGTTCCCGCAGTCGTACGGACTCAGCCCGCAGCCGCTGCAGCTGGCCACGCCGGCCAAGCCCGCCGAGGCAGCAACGGACCTGGTGGCGTGGCAGAAGCTCGGTCTCGGCTCGCGGGACCTGACGATCATCGACGACTCCGCCGCGATGGCGACGCCGACTGGCGTCGGCAGCCTGACGCTGGAGCAGATGCTCTCGGCGACGGCCGCGCGCGGGCTCGCGCTGTTCCCCGACAGCACCCAGATGAGCCTCTGGGTCGCGCCGGACAGCCGGGCCAAGGCCAGTCCCTATCGCGACCTGGTGTCCATGGGACCGCTGCCCGCCCGGTACGGGGTAATCACCAGGCGCGAGCAGATCCAGGAAGTCGATCAGACCCTGACCACCACAACCAAGAACCCGATGCACCTGAACGACGCGATCCTGGCCGCGTACGAGCAGATGACGAAGACCTACGCGGCGAACTACTCCAACGCCGTCATCGTCCTGACCGCCGGGATCGACGCGCCTGGTGACATGAGCCTGAGCGCGCTGCTGGCGAAGCTGCACGGCCTTTTCAACTCGAGCCGCCCGGTCGAGATCGTGATCCTGCAGTTCGGCCAGGCAGGCAACTACACCGCGATGCAGCAGATCGCGGGGGCCACCGATGGCGCGGCCTACAAGATCCTGAGCCCCGCCGAGGTCGGCAAGGTCTTCATCAAGGCGATCGCGCGCCGCATCTGACAGCCGGGCTGCACGCCCTGGGGCCGGTGTCCGCAGAAAAATTGCCGACGGTATTCGCCAGATGATGTGAACCAGATTCGGCAGCGGCGCGTCTTGTCTTCAGTGGGGCCCGGCGAGAGCGGGGCGCCGGGCCTCACACTCCAGCTCCGTCAGGCTATGCATGGCCCGTTAGGCGTGGCCCACCGAATCCAGCATCTGATGTGCCCGGCCGATCAGCACCGGCACGGCTGGCCCCTCCCGGTCGAATCCCTCACCCACGGTCTTGCCCTGCAGGAACCGGGCGTTGATGCCCTCGAGCACGACCGCGAGCTTGAAGAAGCCGAACGCTATGTAGTAGCCGATGCCGGAAACATCGCGGCCGGTCAGCTCCGCGTACCGGTCAGCGAACTGCTTGCGGGTGTAGAAGCCGGGCAGCGCCGTGATCGTGGCCCCGACGTTGATGTCCAGGTAACCACGGTCGTCGGAGTCGGCCCAGTACGACAGCGTCAGGCCCAGGTCGGCCAGCGGATCGCCGAGCGTCGACATCTCCCAGTCCACGACCGCGGCGATCTTCGCCGGCTTGCCGAGCGTGACGAGGGTGTTGTCCAGCCGGAAGTCACCGTGCACCAGCGTGGTCTCCGCAGACTCCGGCAGCCCCGCCGAGAGCCTGGCCACGAGCTGGTCGTAGGCCGGGATCTCGCGCGTCTTCGACAGCTCCCACTGCCGCTGCCACCGGGCGAGCTGCCTGGCCATGTAGCCGTCGGGCTTGCCGAATCCGGTCAGCCCGGCGGCGTCAATCTGGACGCCGTGGATGCTGGCCATGGTCTGCACGAGCAGCTCGGACAGCTCGGCGGCGAGGTCCGGGGTCAGGATGCTGCCGTCGGCCTGGGTGCGCAGCACCAGGCCGTCGACGTAGTTCATGAGATAGAACGGAGCGCCGATCACGTCAGCGTCCTGACAGATCGCGAGCGGCTGCGGTACCGGCACGTGCGTGCCGCTCAGCGCGGACAGGACCCGGTACTCGCGGCTCATGTCATGGGCGGTAGGCAGGACGTGCCCGAGCGGCGGCCGCCGCAGCACTATCTGCCCGCCGTCGAAGTCCAGCCGGTAGGTCAGGTTGGACCGGCCGCCGGCGATGAGCGTCACGCCCCGCAGCTCGCCCAGGTCCAGCCCGGCGCTCCTGATCCACGCGTACAGCCGGGGCGGATCCGCCACGCCCGGCACGCCCGGCACGCGATGGATCCCGCCCGGAACACTAATCTCGTCTGTCAAACTGCACCTCACCTGACCCTGGCTGCGGCCGCCCTATGCGGCAATGATCCCTTATCGCCGCGCCCAGGCACAGAGGGACCTGCGGATAACCAGAGCGAGGTCGCGGCCTCGGCCCGGATACGGTATGTCCATGACGTCCGCTGGCTCCCTGTCCCCCGCGCTGTCCACCACGCCCCGCACCACCGTGCACCGCCTGCGGGAGCGCGCCCGGCTTGAGCGCGCCGACCTGGACGCGGTTCTCGCGGCGGGCCTCGTCTGCCACCTGGGCGTGGTCATCGACGGCACACCCGTCGTACTGCCGACAGGGTACGGCCGGATCGGCGAGTGCCTGTACCTGCACGGCTCGTCCGCCAACAAGTCCCTGCTCGCCGCCGCCGGCGAGCAGGTGTGCGTCACGATCACGCTGCTGGACGGCCTGGTGTGCGCCCGTGCCGTGTTCCATCACTCCATGAACTACCGCAGTGCCGTGATCTTCGGCGCCGCGCGGCTCGTCGAGGACCCGCAGGAGAAGCTGGCCGCCCTCGAGGCAATCACCAGTCACCTGGTGCCCGGCCGCTGGGAGCACGCCCGCGCCCCGACGCGCAAGGAACTGGCCGCGACCGCCGTGATCGCGCTGCCGCTGGACGAGGCCTCGGTCAAGGTCCGGGCGGGCGGCCCCAAGGACGATCCCGAGGACTACGACTCCGGTTTCTGGGCCGGCGTGCTGCCCGCGGCGCTCACGTTCGGGCCGGCCGAGCCCGATCCCGACCGCCACGGCGACGTTGCCGTTCCCGACCACATCGCCGCCCTGGCCGGCCGGCCGCGCGGCGCGCCGACCATGAATGGTCAAGACGCCGCCCGACTCGCCTAGGCTGGGTGAATGACTGACCGGCTCGTCTGGATCGACTGCGAGATGACCGGGCTCGATCTGTCCAGCGACGCACTGGTCGAGATCGCCTGCATTGTCACCGACGGTGAGCTGACTACCCTGGATGACGGCATCGACGTCCTGATCAAGCCCCCTGCTCAGGCCCTGGATGCGATGACGGACGTCGTCCGCGATATGCACACCAGCTCCGGGCTGCTTGCCGAGCTGGATGACGGGCTGACGCTGGCCGAGGCGCAGGACCTGGTGCTGGCCTACGTTCGCCAGCACGTGCCCGAGTCGAGGAAGGTCCCGCTGTGCGGGAACTCGATTGCCACCGACCGGGTATTCCTGGCCCGCGACATGCCTGAGCTGGACGCCTTCCTGCACTACCGGATGGTCGACGTGTCCAGCATCAAGGAGCTGGCGAGGCGCTGGTACCCGAGGGTGTACTTCGCCAGCCCCGAGAAGCGCGGCGGTCACCGGGCGCTGGCGGACATCAGGGAGAGCATCCGGGAGCTGCGCTACTACCGGGAGGCCGTGTTCGTGCCGCTGCCGGGCCCGGACACCCTCACCGCGCGGCAGATCGCGGCCCGCGTCACCGCGGTCGGCCCGGCCAAGCGGGAATCCGGTTCTGCGCACTAGCCGCGGCCCGGTATGCTCTTGTCGCCGCAGGCTGCACGCTGGCCGGCAGCATGGTGGGCGTAGCTCAGTTGGCAGAGCGCCAGGTTGTGGTCCTGGATGTCGAGGGTTCAAATCCCTTCGCTCACCCCATGTGAAACAGCAGGTCAGCGCCCTGCTTCGCGGTTTGGCCACCTGGCCCTGAGTCGCGTATGTCCGTTTTGGCGACTCGATTGGGAGCGGATTGGGAGCGGATTGGGAGCGGATCTTGAAAATCCGGTCCGCTGAGCCAAGCCGCGCGGTGCGACTCAAGCAGTCTGTCGAGGGTCTGCACGGCGGAACTGACGCGATCTTCGCGCGCTGCCGCAGCGAGTCTTCCCACAGGGTCTGCAGCCCCGTCGTCAGCTCCGCCACGAGAGTCCGGATTACGAAGTGGCAGCGTCTGTAACTATCAGCGGGGTCGGGCTGGCCGGCGCCCACCGGAACGTCCTCCTCACTGGCTGCTGCTGATAGCCGCGGTAGCCGCGGTAGCCGCCCTGGCCACTCAGTTGCTGGACTACGCGACGGACAGTCCCGGCTGGCTGCGGCTTAATTACCCGTACCAGCACAACATTTTCCTGCTTGTCCTGTACACCGTCGCGCTGACGATAGTGGGCGCGTTCCTTGCCTACCATTCACAGTCCGCTGGCTGGGTATGAGCGCCCGGACTACACCGCGCTTCTGCTCTGGTGGAAGATGGTGCCTTTCGCCTTCCGGACGAATCCCCACATCAGTTCCGCCAGCTTCTGGGAAGATCACGCTGACGGATGGAGTCCGCCGCCGGGTCAGCTGCCCGGTCGGCTGCGATCGACACTGTGCTCCCTGGCTTGGGCGGCATCCGCTCATTTTGACTGAACCGCCGAAAGGGACTGTCGACCACCCGTATCGCTGGACTGCCAGCAGCAAGCGCCCCGGGACTTACGTCTGGCACGTCCGGGCCGCCCAGCTGCCGCCCGGACTCGGCTTTGCTGACCCTACGAGCGGCGTCCTGCGCGGAGTGCCTACGAAGGCCGGCACGTACGGCTTCCCGGTGGTCGTCCGCGGCATGCACGGCGCACGCGGCGAGTCCAGCACCACCATCGTGATTTAGCCGGCGTTGCAGCCAGGCGGTACAGCGCGAATGCCACCGGCGTGCGGCATCTGAGGCAACCGCTGCGACCTCGGCGCGCCAGCTTTTGCGAGGGCCGCCGGAACGGGGCTGGTCTGCGGATCATGGCCGTGCGACCCTACGACCTCAACCACCATGCCCTGGCCGCCAACGCCGAGCACCGGCTTCCGCTAGCACGCATGACTGAGGTGTATTAAAGATCTTGGACAGGTTATCTCAGCTGAGAGGATCTGTTCACGCCAGAGCATCGCCGCCAGTTCAGCCCGCAGTTCAAGCCTGAGGCCGTGCAGATGGTGATCGAGACCGGCAAGCCGATCGCCGAGGTCGCCCGCGAACCGGGCGTCCATGACGGGACCCTCGGCAACTGGGTAACACGTGGCGGCGGGAGCAACCCGAGCCGGACCTCCTCGGTTGGCCATACCAGCTCCGGCGGCTCGGCGAGATGAATCGTCGGGCCAGTCTCGATCGCTGCTGTGATGGTGTCACGCGAAATACGGGCCGACTCCGCCGGTCAGCGGCAACCGGACGGCAGAATCGGTGCTGTGGGCAAAATGGGTCTAGACATCGCAGTGGCGCTACTGCATCCGCGTCACGCCGATCTGCGGCTGCTCCCCGCCTCGGCCGATGGCCGGCCGGTAATCGTGCGGACGGGGTTCTACCGCGACAGCGCGCAGGCAAGGAACGCCAAGGCTGCCGGTAGCCCCGACGACGCCGTCCGGGACATCGAGGCCGCGATAGACACCGACGCGCGGGACGCGCTCGCACAGGCCGAGGTTGTACTTGCCCTGGATCTGCCGCTCGACGTCGCGCCGCTAGCACCGCGGCTCCGGTGGGTCCAGGCTTACGGGGCCGGCGTGGGCCAGCTCGTCCGCGTCCTGCGCGACAGCGGCGTCCAGCTGACGACCGCGGCCGGCGTGAGCTCGAACGCCATCGCCGAGTCGGTCATCGCGCGCCTCTTGCAGATATCCAAGAACCTGCGCGAACTCGACGAGCAGCAACGCAGGCACGAGTGGACTCCGCTGCGCGCCCGGTCCCTGAGCGGCCAGACCATGGTGGTGATCGGGCTCGGCCAAATCGGCACGGAAGTCGCCCGGCTGGCGGCCGCGTTCGGCATGAGGGTGGTCGCGGTCAGGAAGCGGCCCTGGCTCCAGGCCCCGCCGACCGTGGACCTTACCGTCGACCGCAGCGGGCTGCTCGCCGTGCTTGCGGACGCGGATGTGATCGTGGTCTGCGCTGCCGAGACCGCCGAGACCGCCCGCCACGAGCCCATCGTCGGCGCGGCCGAGGTCGAGGCCATGCGGCCCGCAGCGGTACTGGTCAACGTCGCGCGCGGGTCGCTGGTGGATCAGGCCGCGGTGACGGCGGCGCTGCGCGACCGCCGGCTCGCGGCCGCGGTACTGGACGTGACGACGCCGGAACCGCTGCCGGCCGACGACCCGCTGTGGGACCTGCCAGCGGCGTATATCTCACCGCACTCGTCAGCGTCAGGCGACGGATACAACCTGCGCCTCTTCCGGCTGTTCGCCGAGAACCTGGCCCGCTATGCCGGCGGACGCCAGATGATCAACACCGTTGACATGGAACGCGGGTACTAGAGCCAGCCTGCTCGAGGCGCCAGCTGGCCGGGCCGGGCGCAGCCCCGCATCGACCGGGCCTTGTCGTGTCGGTGACCCGGTGCGATACTCACACCATTGGCATGATTATTCAGATTGATAGGAGCGATAAGGAGAGTCTGCGGTGGACGTCTCCAGGGATCTGGCCAGCGAGATGTACCGGCGGATGGTGCGCAGCCGGTCCTTCGAGCTGGCCGCAACCGAGAAGCTGCAGGCGGGCGAGATTCCCGGCGGGCTGCACACCTCGGTAGGCCAGGAAGCATCGATTGTCGGCGCATGCCTGGCGCTCCGGACCGACGATTACATGGTCGGCACCCACCGCTCGCACGGCCACCCGATCGGCAAGGGTGCCCGCCTGGACCGGCTGTTCGCCGAGCTTATGGGTAAAGCCACCGGAGTCAACGCAGGGCTGGGCGGCTCGATGCATCTGTCCGACTTCAGCGTCGGCAGCCTCGGCGAAACCAGCATCGTCGGCTCCGGCCTGCCCGTCGCCGCCGGCGCCGCGCTCGGGTCGAAAATGCAGGGCAGCGACCGGGTGACGCTGTGCTTCTTTGGTGACGGCGCGTCGAACGAGGGCACGTTCCACGAAAGCCTGAATCTGGCTGCCGTCTGGCAGCTTCCAGTCGTGTACCTGTGCGAAAACAACGGTTACGGCCAGCTCAGCGCCGTCAGCGCGATGGTGTCGGTGCCCGACATCGCCACCCGGGCGGTCGCCTACGGCATGCCCGGCGTCACCGTCGACGGGCAGGATGTCGTCGGCGTGTACCACGCGGTCAGCGCGGCGGTAGAGCGCGCCCGCGCAGGCGCGGGCCCGTCGCTTGTCGAGACGAAGACGTATCGCTACCACAACCACTCTTTCAGCCTGCCGCCGCGGCCCTACCGCGATGAGACCGAAGTCGAGGAGTGGCGCCAGCGCGATCCGGTCGAGTTGTTCCGGGCCAGGCTGCTGGCCGACGGCATTCTCGACGACGCCGGCGTGGCGGCGATCGAGGACGCCGTCGGCGCGGAGATCGCCGCCGCGATCGCGTTCGCGGAGTCCAGCCCGTACCCGGCAGCTGAGGCAGCGTTCGAGCACGTCTTCACGAACCCGATCCCGATCCGCCGCTAGCCGCGTTCCGGAGACGCCGTGACCACGATCAGCTATCTGCAGGCAATCCATGACGCGCAGCTCGATGAGATGCGGCGCGATGACCGGGTGTTCATCATGGGCGAGGACGTCGGGTGGAACCTGCTCGGCTCCACCGACGGGTTCCTTGCGGAGTTCGGGCCCGAGCGGGTCCGCAACACCCCGATCAGCGAAGCGGGGTTCACCGGCGCGGCGGCCGGAGCGGCCATGACCGGCATGCGGCCGATCGTGGAGCTGGGCCTGACCTCGTTCATGTACTGCGCGATGGACCAGATCGTCAGCATCATCTCGAAGTCGACCTACCTCTACGGCGGGCAGGCTCGGTTGCCGCTGACCCTGCGCGCCACGATGTTCTACGGCGGCGGGCACGCCGCTCAGCACAGCGACCGGCCGCTCGGGACGTTCATGTCCGTGCCCGGACTGAAAATCATCGCGCCCAGCAGCCCCTACGATGCGAAAGGCCTGCTCAAGACCGCCATCCGGGAAGACGATCCGGTGATCAGCTTCGAGGACGGGCGGCTGTGGACCGCTACCAGCGAGGTCCCTGACGAGGATTACGTCATTCCCCTGGGGCTCGCGGAGATCAAACGTGCGGGCACCGACGTGACCATAGTCGCCGTATCCGGGGCAGTGCGGACCGCGCTGGCCGCAGCCGACTTGCTGGCCAGCGAGGGCGTGTCGGCCGAGGTCGTGGACCCGCGCTCGCTGGTCCCGCTGGACTACGACACGATCCTGGGCTCTGTCCGCAAGACCGGACGGCTCGTAGTGACCGATCCGTCCCACCGGACATGCAGCCCGGCGGCGGAGATCGCCGCCACCGTGGCCGAGGACGGGTTCTGGTCGCTGCAGGCGCCGATTGTGCGCGTGACCACGCCCGACACGCACGTCCCGTTCAGCCCGCCGCTGGAGGCGCAGCTCTACCCGAGCGCCGAGCGGATCGCGGAAGCGGTCCGGCAGACGCTGAAGTAACCGCCGATGGCGATAGAGGTGCGGCTGCCGCAAGTCGGCATGGGGATGACCGACGGCACTGTTGTGGAGTGGATCAAGGAAGTCGGCGACCACGTCCGCGCCGGGGAATGCATCGCCGAGGTGGAGGCGGCCAAGACGACTGTGGAGATCGAGGCACCGTGCGACGGAATCCTGACGCAGATTCTCGCCCCGGCCGGAATGGTCGTCCCGGTCCGGGAGGTCATGGCGCTAATCGCCACCCCGGATTCGGCGCCTGGCCGGTCCGTACCCACGGACGGCCCGGCGGTCCAGGTCACTCCCGCGGCGCGGCGCGTGGCGCGGGAGCACGGCATTACCCTGCCGGACGTGACGGGAACCGGGCCCGGCGGCCGGGTCACGGAGGCCGACGTCCTCGCGCACATCGGTCGCGGCGCCCTAGCCGGCGTCCAGGCGCTGACCGGGACGCGCGGCGTGATCGCCCAGCGGATGCTGGCCAGCCTGCACGGCTCGGCCCAGTACACCCTCGTCCGCAGCGCGGACGTCACCGTCCTCGCCGCCAGCCACGGCGGCGGTCTGCTGCCGGCCTGCAGCAGCTACACCGATGTGATCGCCCGCGCCGTGGTCCTGAGCCTCATCGAGCACCCGCGCATGAACGCGCATATCACCGAGGACCGGATCCAGGTCCGGTCGGAAATCGCCCTCGGGATCGGCATTGAGAGCGCCGACGGCCTGCGGGTGGGGGTGATCCGTGACGTCGGGCGGCTGAGCCTGACCGAGCTGAGCGCCGGGCGGCGGGCCATCACGCAGCGAATCAGGTCAGGCCAGGCGGGTTCCGGCGAGCTGGACGGGAGCACATTCACGATCAGCAACCTGGGCGGCGCGGGCATCGACGCCTTCACGCCGATCATCAATCCGCCCGAGGTCGCGATCCTCGGTATCGGGCGGATCGACGACCGCCCGGTCCCCGCCGAGACCGGCATCTCCTGGCGCAAGGCCGTCACCCTCAGCCTGACGGTTGACCATCGCGCCGTCGACGGCGCGCCCGCTGCCCGCTTCCTCGCGACCGTCGCCGGATACCTGGAGCAACCCGGCCGCCTCAGCTGACCGGCAGCACCGGAAGGAGCAAAGGTGCCACAGCAGGCACAATCGCGACACGTCTTCGGCACGACCGGGCTGCCGGTGTCGCCGGTCGCTTACGGCACCTTCGGCCTCGGCGGCGGATGGGGCGAGGTGTCCGACGATGCCGTCGCGGCCCTGCGTCGGGCTTTTGACCTCGGTATCAACTTCATCGACACCGCCAGGTCGTACGGAGCCGGGGAGGCCGAGTCCACCGTCGGCAGGACGCTCGCCGACATCATCTCCTCCGAGCGCGACGAACTCGTGATCGCGACGAAAGGCGGCCTGGAGCGGACGCCGGCCGGCAGCCGCCGCAACTCCGATGCCGCCTACCTGCGCGCGAGCCTGACGGACAGCCTGCGGGCGCTCGGGACGGATCACGTCGATATCTACCTCATCCACTGGCCCGATCCGACTGTCGACCTGGCCGAGACCGGCGCCGCGCTGGCAGGCTTCGTGCAGGACGGCCTGACCAGGCATATCGGCGTCTCGAACTGCACGGTCGAACAGCTGCGCAGGTTCAGCGAGGGAGCGCGGATCGAGGTTGCGCAGTTTCCCTACAACCTGTTCCGGCGGGCCATAGAGGCCGAGAACCTGCCGTACTGCCAGCAGAACGACATCGCCGTCATGGCATACCAGCCATACGCCGGCGGTCTGCTGACCGGCGCGATCGGCCGGGACACAACCTTCGCCGGCGCCGACTGGCGGACCGGCTCACCCGAGTACGCCGGCGAGCTGTTCGAGCGCGAGATGGACGTGGTCGACGAGCTGAGGCTGCTGGCGGCCGAGCGCGGCTGCACGGTCGCGCAGCTAGCGCTGGCCTTCGTCCTGAGCGGCCCGTACCGGGTTGTGCCGGTGACCGGCGCCGAACGCCCGGCCCTCGTCGACTCCACGGCTGACGGCCTCAGCATCGAGCTGAGCCCGGCCGAGCGGGCCCGGCTGACCCGCCTGGCCGAGCGGCTGGCCCCCATCGAGAAAGGCGGACCGCCGGCCCGCCCGGTGTGAGCAGCAGGCCTGCCGGCCCGCTACTGCCCCGGCGCGCCGGGCGCGCGGCGGGACAGGTAGATTTCCCTGGCCAGGTCGAACTTGTCGTCGCCGGGCGGCCCGGTGTGAACGACTCGACCGTCATCGAGTATTACCAGCTTGTCGGCCCGGTTCAGCACGTCGTTCACGAGCTGCTCGACCAGGACGATGGCGGTGCCGGCCGCGCGCAACTCGTCGACGACGTCGAGTACGAGGTCGAACATCG
>Ga0335076_10007066_pt1 | contig 11316 bp, 11 predicted proteins | sample Lox_Sample_25_FD_206717 | JGI IMG/M metagenome (GOLD analysis project Ga0335076, IMG submission 206717) | Soil microbial communities from Loxahatchee National Wildlife Refuge, Florida, United States - Lox_Sample_2.5 | ecosystem: Environmental > Terrestrial > Soil > Wetlands | place: USA... | reverse complement strand
AGCAGGACGCCCGCGCCGCTGGTAGCGGCCAGGTTCTCCATTACCGCTCACGCTCCGATCACGTACGAGGTGGCCACGCCCACCAGGGCCAGCATGAACGCGGCGCCGAGGAACTCGGCGATGCGGAAGAACCGAAGCTTGGCGAACGAGGTGTCGATGATCACGATCGCCAGCCTGCTCAGCGCCAGCTTGCCGAGCAGCACCGGGACGGCCAGCAGGGCGCCGGGCAGGCTGGCCGCGCTGCCGAGTCCCCAGGGGATCACGAAGACGTTCATGAAGACCGAGGACAGCAGGAAGAGCTTCATCCAGCTGCCCCACTTGACCAGCGCGTACTCCCGGCCGGAGTACTCCAGCACCCGGCTCTCCTCGATCATCGAGATTTCCGTCGAGCCGCCCGGGTTGTCGATCGGGATCCGGCCGTTCTCCACCAGCACGATCATGAAGAAGGCGACAAGGCCGAGCAGGTGCGTCGGCAGAACCACCACGTACGGCGACGAGGCGACCGCGTGGTTCATCAGGTACGGGTTGTCCGACGCCGACACCGCGCCCACCGTGAAGAACACCAGGATCAGCGCGGGCTCGGCCATGCTGCCGATCCAGCTCGCCCGGCTGGCCCCCAGCCCGCCGTACGGGCTCGCGGTGTCCAGGCCGGCCAGCGAGAGCACGAAGCTGGCCAGCGAGAGCACGAACGCGCCGCCGATCAGGTCGGCCAGGAACGCCAGCGGGAGCGGCTCGTTCGTGATCACCGGGACGATCACCGACACGGTCAGGTAACAGGCGAAGGCGACAAACGGCGCGCCGCGGAACACCCAGGAGGCCTGGTCGCTGACCGCGCTGCCCTTGCGGAGCAGCTTGGCCAGATCCCGGTACGGCTGCAGCACGCTGGGCCCGCGCTTCGAGGCGACGACCGCCTCGGCGCGGGTCAGCACGCCGGCATACAACGGAGCGAGCGTCAGCACGACCAGGCTTTGCAGCACCTGGATCAGCTCAGGGACCACGCAGACCTCCCCTGCCTACCCGACGTCAGTACGCCCTTGCAGGTAGAGGCCATCAGCCGACCGGGATTACCCGGCCCGGCGGTACGCGAGCCTCATCGCGTGGTCAACCTCACCCTACCTGGCTGGGTCGCCCCACGTCACGCCTCGAGTCGGCGCGTTGTTCTCCGGGGTCCGCCTCTCCTCTTAGATCTAGCTGCCAAGCAGCAGGAGAGGGAGAGACGCTCTTCTTCGCTACTGCCTCAGCCACCTGACCTAGCGCGGGGAGAGCCGCACAATCCAGCCGCCCTTGGGCCGGCTTGAAAGGGCTGCTGGGGCCGGCCTCAAGCTCGCGGGTCCTCCGCCGCGCGTATCGCCGAGATGCCCGCGCTGGCTCCCGTCCGGTAAGGAATGCGCCTGATCGGGTCCGACGGCGGACCTGCGGGCCCTCGTGAACGCTTCCTCGATGACCTGCTCGGCCGCAGCGCGATCCTGCCAGCCGCGAACATCGGTGCCCTTGCCCGGCTCGAGCTCCTTGTAGATGTCGAAGAAATGACCGATCTCGTCAGTCAGATGCCCTGGCACGTCGACGAGATCCCGCGTCGCCGCGTGCCGCGGGTCTCGGGCGGGCACAGCGAGGATCTTGGCGTCGGGGCCGTGCTCATCGCTCATCCAGAACACGCCCACCGGCCGGGCCCGCACCACGCAGCCGGGAAACGTGGGCTCGTCAAGGATGACCATCGCGTCCAGCGGATCGCTGTCTTCGGCCAGCGTATCGGGGATGAATCCGTAATCCAGCGGATAGCGGGTCGAGGTGAACAGCATCCGGTCGAGCCGGAACCGGCCGGTGGCATGGTCCATCTCGTACTTGTTCCGCGATCCCTGCGGGATCTCGATGACGACCTCGACTTCCATCGCCTCTCCTCACACTCGCGCGGTCTGATCCGCGGTTCCGAATACCGACTGATACAGGTCCTGGCCGTAGCTGGTGGGCAGGGGCTCTCCCGGCGGCAGGCGGAAGGTGCGTCCACCGTCGGGCCGCCGCTCTGCCCGCAGGAACAGCGCCGCCGGATCATGGGCGGTATACAGACGCTCGGCCAGGTCGTACAGGTGGGTGACGAACACGATCCGGATGCCCGCCTCGGTCAGCGCACGAATGACCTGCCGGGCGATCTCGGAGCCCTCGCGCTCGTTGGTGGACGCGAACGACTCGTTGCAGAGCAGGAGGCAGCCGGGTGTGATCTGACCGGCGATGACGCTCATCCGGTCCAGTTCCTCGTCCAGCTTTCCCTTCTCCATCGTCGCGTCTTCCTCGCGCTTGAAGTGCGTGAAGATCCCGGAGCCGACGCTGGCGGTGAACGACTCCGCGGCCACGAACGTCCCGGCCTGCATCATCACCTGCGCCAGGCCGACGCTGCGCAGGAACGTGGACTTGCCGCCCTGGTTCGCGCCGGTGATCATGATCAGCTGCCTGCCGTCGGCTTCCACGTCGTTGCCGACGGCGCGGATGTCGCGCAGGCTCACCGCCAGCGAGGCGTCGTACAGGCCGCGGGCGGACAGACGGGCGGGTCCCGCGCTGACCGGCGCCGGGCCGATAGGCTCCGGGAAGCAAACGGGCTGGCCCTTCGCCCTCAGCTCGTCCCGGAGGTTAAGGCAGCCCAGGTAGAAGCCCAGTTCAGCGCGGAGCATCTCGAAGAAGGACCGGATATGGTCGGCGGACTGGGCCAGCGCATTGGCCGCGCCGTTGAGGCCCCGGCTGGTCAGGTCCGACAGCGCCCTCATCCCGGCGTCGTCCCGTTCGGCGACGTAGAAGCTGTAGCCGTTCCTGTTCATGCCCAGGATGCGATCCCGCCAGCTCTGCTCCGGTTGCCGCCGCACGGTGTAGCCAGTGCCTTTGTTGCCTTTCCCCAGCCCGGCGCTGATCAGCGTGCCGCGCCGGAACCCGAGCTCGTCGATGTGAGCTTCTATCTCCGCGAGATACTCATCACCCAGCTCTTTGGAGAGCATGGCGAAAAACCGCGTGAAACCCTCCGAACGGAAACTGGCGGCGTGGGTATCGGCGATGCCCCGGAGCCGGCGAAACATGTCCACGTACAACTGCATCAGCTGCCGGGTACGGTGCACGATGGTTTCTGGCGAATCGCGGAAGATCCAGCCGAGGATCTTTTTCTCCCCGGTGAGCGCCTCGATCGCGACGCCATACAGATCGCGGACAATGTCGGGCTGGCCGATGCAGTCGGCCAGGACGTGCTGCCGGTAGGTGATCTCCTGCAGGCTGGTCAGGCCGGAATGAATGCCCAGCCTCGCCATATCGAACAGGAACTTGTCGCCGTCGGCCATGACCCGCAGCAATACGTCCAGCTCTAGGTCACTGGTCAGGTCGGCCTCGTTCGTCGGCAAATCTTGCCCCAGATAAAAATCGCGGTCCGGGTACATCAGGAAGGCTTTCATGATGCCAGCCGCTCCTTCAGCTGCCGGTAGGTCAGACCGTACTTGCCGGCGATCGCCGCCGCATAGGCCAGCCCGTCGGCAGGCCTCCTGAGGAGTTCGTAGGTCCGCTCGGCGGGGTTATCCGGGACCACGGTTGCCACCATGCTGACGCATGCCTCATTCAGCGAGGCCAGTTCGTCGACGAACGTCACGTAAACGCCGAGCAGTCCCAGGGCCGTCATCCGGCCAAGGACCCGCTCGCCGACGCTCGCGGCATCCCGCAGGGTGGTCGAGGCGAAGCTCTCATTCATGACCAGCACGCTGTCCCCGGTCGCCTGGTCCAGCACGTCACGGATCCTGACCAGTTCGTCCTGGAACTTGCCGCGTAGCGTGGCCAGGTCCTCCTCCCGCTCGAAGTGGGTGAAGACCCGGTCCGGCAAGAACAGGTCCGCCTCAGCCGCCGGGACCGGGTGGCCGAGGCTGGCGAGGTAATACAGCTGGCCGAACATCCGCGCGAACGTCGTCTTGCCACCGTGATTAGGGCCGGTCACTACGATGATGCGCTCCGCGCCGGTGAGATAGAAGTCATTGCGCACGACCGCCGGGGCCTCGGACCCAAGCTTGGCTGCCAACGCCAGATCGAACGAACCTCGCGCGGCGATCTCTTTGGAGTCGCCGGACATGGCAGGATAGCAGAATTCCAGCCCCGCAGCCTTCATCGGCGCGATAAAGTCCCGATAAGCGGTATAGAACTGGACCTCACGATCGAACGCGCGGATCACCTTGCTGAGGTAGCGGGCATGATGAGCGCCGAATTCATCCAGCGCCCGGAATACCTCCGGGTACAGCCGCGCCACCAGGTCCAGGATGTGTTCCTCCACATGATTCGTGTCCGGCCAGTCGCGGAACCCGATGCGGTAGTCCTTGACCGCGTTCTCGGCGAACTTCGTGAACGTTTTCTGCACTTCCGCGCTGTAGTCTGCCTCGTCTTCGTATTTCGTCACCTTAACCCGGTTGCCCTTGATGTTGACGCAATACCGGACGTCGTCCAGGAGGCTGTTCACCCTGCCGATGTCGGCGACGAGGCCGGTGAACGCCGGAGACCCGGTGTACTCGGCGAGGTACCGCCGGAACGCGGTAAAGCCGCGTGAGCGAAGCTCGATCTCCGCCAGTGCCTCGGTGAGGGCAGCCACGGCATGGCTGTAGATGCTGGTCGCGTCCAGGAACCAACGTTCCTTCTGATATCTGGCCCGGAGCTTGTTCGCCTGAACCAGGTGCTTGCGCATATCGCGCATGCGCTCCGCGAATTCCGCGACCGCCTCGGACACCGCCTCGTTCTCCAGATCCCGCTGGACCTGATGGCGGTATTCCACCGCTCGGACGTCACGCAGCGGGGCGCGGAAGAACGGCATCAGATCGTACTCGTCCCGCCCAGCCACCACCGCCGCGAAGACCTGATCGAGGTTCAAGTCGCTGAGCAGCGCCGGATCGTCACGCTCGTCGATGTCCGAGGCATGGTCGAACAGGATGCTGCCGAACGGCGCCGCAGAATGCACTCCAGCCTCCTCCAGCACGAAGCGGAAGAAGCCATCAGCCACATCGGCGGTTAGAGGCGAGCTTCATCACCTGTCCCGATTTTACCGCACTTCTGCCGGCAGTCTCGCTGTGTCTTCATCCAGCCAGGCGCCGAGCCGGTAGTAGAGGTCTTCTCCGAAGCTGGTCGGGAGGGGGTCTTTCACGGCGAGCTTGTAGTTCCGGCTTCCGTCGGGCCGCCGCTCGGCCCTGAGGAACAGGGTGGAGCGTGCGTGCTGGCGGCGGAAGCGGTCGGCGAAGTCGAACCGGTGAGTGACGAAGAACACCTTGATCTGTGCGTCCAGCAGGGCGCGGACGACCTGGTAGCCGATCTCGGACCCGTCGCGCTCGTTGGTCCCGGCGAAGGACTCGTTGAACAGCACGAGGCTATGCGGCCCGATCGGGCCGGCGATGGCGCTCATCCGCCGCAGCTCGTCATCCAGCCGCCCGCTGGTCATGCCGGGATCTTCTCCCCGGATGAAGTGGGTGAAGATCCCGCTGGTCACGTTCGCCCGGTAGGACCCAGCCGTCACGAACAGCCCGCACTGCATCATGAGCTGGGCCACGCCGGCGCTGCGCAGGAACGTGGATTTCCCTCCCGAGTTGGCGCCGGTGATGATGACCAGCGACCTCCCGTCGGCTCGCACGTCGTTGCCGACGACCGGGTCCGGTGACTGCATCTCCAGGCACGCGTCGCGCAGGTCGGTGCACGAGAACGCGGGCGGTGACGGCTGCGTCGGCTCAGGGGTGGTGACGGGTACCTCTTTGGCCGCGAGCCGGCCGGCGAGGTTGAGGCAGCCGACGTAGAAACCCAGCTCGGCCCGCAGCATGGTGAAGTAGCTGCCGATGTGGTCGGCGGACTGGGCGGCGGCGTTGGCGACAAGGTTGATTCCCCGGCTGGTGAGGTCCTCCAGGATCTGGCCCCCGGCCTCGTCGCGGGGCGGCAGGGTGAACGAACAGGAGGAGCGCGGCCCGATCCCCAGCCGCTCGGTCCACCGCCGCCGGGCCTCACCAGGGGCGCGCAGCACGAAGCCGGTCCCGCTGTTGTCCCGGCCGAGCTCGGCGCTGATCAGCACGCCGGCCCGGAACCGCAGCTGCTTGAGGTGGAAGCTGATTTCCTCGAAGTACTCCTCGTCCAGCTCGCGCTGCAGCGTGCCGAACAGCATCCGCATACCGTCGGAGCGGAATCTCCCGGCATGGTCGTCGGCGATCTTGCGTAGTTGCCGCAGGCGGGCCACGTAGGCTTCGAGATGGCTGACCGCGCCGTGAAGGTTGGATGAGGCATTCTGGTACGTGCCGCCGTAACCTCCCCACAGCTGCCGCCTGTCCTGCAGGGCTCCGACCGCGACAGCGTACATCTCCCGGATGACCTCGGGCTGGGCCAGGCAGTCGGCCAGCACCCGCTGGCGGTAGCGGATGGCTTCGGGATCGTGCAGGCTTGCGAGCAGCACCTTCGTGGCCACCCCGTAGACGAACTTGTCACCCGCGGCCATCGCCTCCAGCAGCGTGGCCAGCTCCAGATCCTGGATCATGTCCTCATGGCCGGGAGGCAGCCCGCCCCCGGAATCGAAGTCCCGGCCGGAGTAGAGGAGGTGGACCTTCATTGCCCGAGTCGCTCCCGCAGCCGCTCGTAGGTGATGTCGTATTTCTCGGCGAGGGCCAGCGCATAAGCCAGGCCGTCGGCTGGCTTCCTGACCACCTTGTAGGTGCGCTCGGCCGGGTTGTCCGGCACGATCGTGCTCATCATGCTGACGATCTGCTCGCCGAGCGAGGCCACCTCGTCCACGAAGGTGACGTAGGCGCACAAGGCGTCCAGCCGCATGACCTTCGTTAGCAGCTTCGTTCCCAGGAAGCGGGCATCGTGCAGGGTAGTGGAGGCAAAGGTCTCGTTGAGGATCACGATGCTGCCCGGGGTGGCCGCCCGCAGGATCTTCCCGATCCTGACCAGGTCGTCCTCCAGCTTCCCGGTCATCTTGGTGAGGTCCTCCTCCCGTGCGAAATGAGTGAAGAGGCGGTCGAACAGGAACAGCCGGGCGGCGCTGCCCGGGACCGGGCAGCCGACGCTGGCCAGGTGGTGGAGCTGGCCGAAGGTCCGGGCAAAGGTGGTCTTTCCTCCCTGGTTGGGCCCGGTGACGACGAAGATCCGCTCAGGGCCTGCCAGGCGGAAGTCGTTGGTGACCACCCGCTTGCGCCCGGCAACGAGCTTGTGCGCCAGGGCCAGGTCGAAGGTATCGGTGGCGCCGACTTCCTTGGAGCTGGCGGAGACCTCGGGATGGCAGAAGCACAGCCCGGCGGCGCGAAGCGGCCTGATGTAGTCGAGGTAGGCGAGGTAGAACCGGAGTTCCTGGTCGGCACGCCGGATTCCCTCATCGACGAATGCGGCGTGCTGGCGGCTGTACCCCTCCAGGGCAGTGAACTCTTCCGGGAAGAGCCTGGCCACTAGCTCGAGGATCTGAGCGGCGACGTGGTTCATTCCTGGCCGCGTCCGATAGTGGATCAGGTAGTCCTTGACCGCGCCCTGCTTGAACCGTTCGAAGGTCGTGAGCACGGCGGCGCTGTAATCGGCTTCCTCCTGGTAGCGGCTGACCTCGACCCGGCCGCCCCGGATGCGGGTGCAGTAGCGGATCTGCCCGAGGGCGTCCTTCTGGGTCCTCGTCTCACTCACCAGGGCGGTAAACCCGGCCGACGCCACATACGAAACCAGGTACTCCCGGAAGGACAGCAGGGCGCGCGAGCTGATCTGGGCGGAGGCGAGGTGCCCCGCCAGCGACTGCACCGCGTCACAGTAGATGGCCGGCGCGTCCAGCAGCGAGCCCTCCCGGTGATAGCGGTACTCCATCTTCGACAGCTGACGCAGGTGCGCTCGCACCTCGCCCATGAGGTCGGCGAAATGCCGGACCTCATCGAACACGGCAGGATCCTCCAGGTCCTGGAAGACCTCCTGGCGGTAGCGTACGGCGCCGGCATCGCGCAGGTGGCCGAACAGAACCTTCGTGATGAGGTCACGCTCCTCGCGATCACTCGCGATCGCCGCCACGATCTGGTCGAGGTTCAGGTCCGGCGCGAAGGAGCGATCCGCGTCCTGCTCGCTGCCGCCCCCGGCCGACGGCGGCTCCCGGAACAGCAAGCTGGGGAAATGACCATCACCTTCCGATGGCGAAGCGCCCGGCCGTGGCTGACGGTAAGACGGGCCGCCTGCCCGGCCGTCCGGCTGGGCGGCCCTGTCGTCTCCCGCCGACGAGTCCCCGGCAAGCGGCCGCTGGCCTTGCCGTCCGCCATCAATGTCGTGGGCCGGCCTGGTCACGTACAGGCCCTGACGCCGGCCAGCGCGGTAACGCAGGCCTCGGGCCGCTCCGGGCTGGCCAGCAGGTCGGCCAGGACCGCCTGATGGCCCTCATAGCCATGGGCCGAAGTCTCCTTGCCGGGCTCCAGGTTTTCGCAGCCGCCAGGGAAATATCCCCGACCCCGGCTTCGGTTCGCGGGTGCTCGCAGCGTCATGGCATTCCCTCCTGTGTTCCGGCCGCTGTGCGGTCGACAGGAGCCATCAGCCACCAGGGCGACTCCGGCGAGCTCCATCACCGTGACCTAATACTACCGCCACGCTAGCCACGCTCGTCAGCCTCCTGCAGGCCGACCCCCGGGCGCTGCTTGGCGACGTGTGTGACGTGGACCCGGTCCACGCGCCCCCGTGGACATGCCCAAGGCTGCGGAACGTCCACCGATCTGCGCTATCCGGAGCGGTCATCGGATGACTCCCCTGCCGTGCTTGCGGCGCGTACCGTTTGCCGAATCGCCGGGCCGGGTAACCTAGGAGGTGGCGGAGGGGCTCGCCGCAACAGCGTCAGTGCCAACGGTCCCTGCTCGGCAGGGAAGGCATACGCGGCATGAAGCAGATCCTGGCTCTTAGCCATGTCCGGAAGTCCTATGACGGCAAGGTCGTCCTGGACGACGTGACGCTGGCGTTCCTGCCCGGGGCGAAGATCGGCGTGGTCGGGCCGAACGGGATGGGCAAGTCGACGCTGCTGCGGATGATGGCCGGGCTGGAGCAGCCCTCCAATGGTGAGGTCCTGTTCATGCCGGGTTACACCAGGGGTATCTTGGCGCAGGAGCCGGTGCTGGATGAGGGCAAGACGGTGCTCGGTAACGTCGAGGAAGGGGCCGGGGAGACCAGGGCGCTGATCCAGCGGTATAACGAGGTCGCCGCCAAGCTGGCCGCGGATTACTCCGATCAGCTGCTGGAGGAGATGGGCCGGCTGCAGGAGCAGCTGGACCACCGGGACGCGTGGGACCTGGACGCCCGGCTGGAGCAGGCGATGGACGCGCTGCGCTGCCCGCCCCCGGACGCGGAGGTCAGCGTGCTGTCGGGCGGGGAACGGCGCCGGGTGGCGCTATGCCGGCTGCTGCTGTCCCAGCCCGGCCTGCTGCTGCTGGATGAGCCGACCAACCACCTGGACGCGGAGAGTGTGGCGTGGCTGGAGCAGCACCTGGCCGGGTATCCGGGCACGGTGGTGGCGGTCACTCACGACCGGTACTTCCTGGACAACGTGGCGGGCTGGATCCTGGAGCTGGACCGCGGCCGGGCCTACCCGTATGAGGGGAACTACTCGACCTACCTGGAGACCAAGGCCGCCCGGCTCAAGGTCGAGGGGCGGCGCGACGCGAAGCTGCGCCGACGGCTGGAGGACGAGCTCACCTGGGTGCGGTCCAGCCCGCGGGCCCGGCAGGCCAAGAGCCGGGCCCGGCTGAACCGGTATGAGCAGATGGCCGCCGGGGCGGCGTCCCGGACCAGGCTGGACTTCGAGGAGATCCGGATCCCGCCCGGGCCCCGGCTGGGCAGCCTTGTCGTGGAGGCCGAGGGCCTGGTCAAGGGGTTCGGGGACCGGGTGCTGATCGACAGCCTCAGCTTCAGCCTCCCGCCGAACGGCATCGTCGGGGTCATCGGCCCGAACGGGGTGGGCAAGACCACTTTGCTGAAGATGATTCTCGGGGAGGAGCAGCCCGACGCCGGGACGATCAGGGTCGGGGAGACGGTGCGGATCTCCTACGTGGATCAGCTGCGGGCCGGGATCGACCCGAGCAGGACCGTGTGGGAGGTCATCTCGGGCGGGGAGGCCTACATTCACGCCGGCAAGGCGGAGATCCCCAGCCGCGCCTACGTGGCCGCGTTCGGGTTCAAGGGACCGGACCAGCAAAAGTCGGCCGGGCTGATGTCCGGCGGGGAGCGCGGCCGGGTGAACCTGGCGCTGACGCTCAGGCAGGGCGGGAACCTGCTGCTGTTGGACGAGCCCGCCAACGACCTGGACACCCAGACGCTGGCCTCGCTGGAGGACGCGCTGGGCGAGTTCCCCGGCTGCGCGGTGATCACCAGCCACGACCGGTGGTTCCTGGACCGGGTCGCGACCCACATCCTGGCCTGGGAGGGCGGGGCGAGCTGGTACTGGTTCGAGGGCAACTTCGCCGCCTACGAGCAGAACAAGGCCGCCCGGCTCGGCGCCGAGGCGGCCCGCCCGCACCGGGTCACCTACCGCAAGCTGACCCGCTGACTGGCACCGAAGTCGTCATGGACGACGACGCCCTCGAGGTGATCCGCGAGGCGGAACGCACCGTCTACCACGCGCAGTGGCGGATCTGGGAAGAGCTCGCGCTGGAGCACCTAGCCCGCACCCGGGGCCTGGCCCGCGCCCCGCTGGTGCCGGGTCAGATGTGATCCAGCTCGTCACCTATGACGGCGAGCACCTGGGCCACGTGCGGCGGGATACCACGGAGCCGGCGGGCGAGTACTGGGTGGCCGTGCTGAAACGGCAGATGCGGCAAGTTGGCACCTACCCAAGCGCCGCCGCCGCCGCAGCCGCACTCGCCCAGGCCTGCGGTAAAACCACCAGGTATACGGGCTGACGGATCCCGGCGCCTCCCTCGTTTCCCCTAGTGCGCCTGTCGGATAAGACGGGCCTGGCCGATCAGGCGGAGGCGTTCGGGCAGGTCGCGTCGGTGCCGACGGCGTACCGGACGCTGGAGGAGATCACCAGGGGCGGCACCCGGAGGCAGAAGAAGCTGACCGCTGCCATCACGCCGCGCGCCGGCATGCGTGGGCACAGGTGGTGGCGCGGCACGGCACGCTGCCCGGGGTGCGGGTGGCGGACAAGACCCTGCAGGGCGTGACGTGCATCCGGATCGATGCGACCGTCACCTGTGCCCATTCGGATAAGGAACTGGCCGAGCCGAACTTCAAGGGCTTGTGCGACGTGATGCCGCTCGCGGTGAGTGAGCGCGTCGGAGGAGGTCAGTGATGCTGACGACGTGATTCCGGGCAGTGCCAGGCCCGTCCCCGCCCTGGCGTGCG
>Ga0335076_10007065_pt1 | contig 11317 bp, 10 predicted proteins | sample Lox_Sample_25_FD_206717 | JGI IMG/M metagenome (GOLD analysis project Ga0335076, IMG submission 206717) | Soil microbial communities from Loxahatchee National Wildlife Refuge, Florida, United States - Lox_Sample_2.5 | ecosystem: Environmental > Terrestrial > Soil > Wetlands | place: USA... | reverse complement strand
TGGGGCTTTAAAAAAAAGCAGGAAAGAAAAAATCATCACCGGATGTCTGACCTGCAATCCGGGTACTCCGCTTGCTGCAATTGCCGACTATCCTGTAGAGGTCATTGTAGGACCCGAATTTGTTACCGGAAGTACAAGAATGAAAAGCGGGACAGCTCAAAAACTGGTACTGAATATGATCTCGACCACGGTGATGATTAAGATCGGAAGAGTAAAAGATAATAAAATGATAAATATGCAACTGACTAATAGTAAGCTGCTGGATCGGGGAACCAAAATGGTGATGAGCGAAACGGGAATTAAAGATTATGCAAAAGCTAAGGAATTATTATTAAAGTACGGGAGTGTTAAAAAAGCCGTGGATGCAGCTTTCCTGAAATAATTTTTTTGGACATGGGTTTTCTGCAGATGTATCTTGCTAACGTCAAATTGGGTTGTTTGTATGCATGATATTGAACCATTTTATAATTGGCGACATTTATATATAAGCGAAGAGGACGAACGATCACCTTTTTATGGAAGGGCTTATTCTGAATTCGAATTTTCGCATACCATTTATAACTATTATATCCATCCGCAATGGGATGAATTCGGATCACGGACCTTATATCTCAAAGTGTTGCTTGCTGATTATGACGAACGTTATGTCATCATTGAACTCATTGGAGAATGGAACGATGCAATTGAAAATGATATTATGAATCTGAAACGAGAAGTGGCGGATAAGTTTTTAGAGGACGGCATCAACAAGTTCATTCTCATCGCAGAAAATGTGCTCAATTTTCATAGTGGGGATAAGGATTATTATGATGAATGGTATGAAGAAGTGCGTGAAAGAGGAGGGTGGATTGTATGTCTCGATATGCCTGAACAAACGCAATATGATTTTAAAAGAGCCAGGCTGGATCGGTATATTGAACTGATTGAACTGGACAGCTGGCGTGTGTATAAGCCCTTCCATCTTTTCAAAAAAATCGACCAGCAGGTCATGAGCAGATTGGATTAGTCGCGTATTTGTGGTATAACCAAAAATAAATTTTCTATTTCCGGATAAGTCCTTATTTTTGACGGCTATATGATCACAACAAAAGCATACCGTTATTTTTACTTTTATTTTTATTTCTACTTTACCAGTAGACCGGGATTGCTTTTGTTAAGAACCAGATAAAACAGAACGATTTAACATAAAGAATCCCGGTCAGAGACCGGGTTTTTTTTTGTTATTTATGAATTGAATATTGATTGTTGATTATTGAATATTGAGTATTGCAACATGGTGTATTGTCCTATTCTTATTAATAAAAACGTTCAATGCTCAATATTCAATAAACAATGCTCAACTTAAAAATATGGAACCCGGAAAAAATATAACGGATATACATTCTTCTTCAACCCCCAGGAAGGTTGCCATCCAGGGTTATGAAGGCAGCTTTCATCAGGTTGCTGCAAGACAGTTTTTGGGAAAAAATGTATCGATCATCCCCTGCGCGACTTTTTATGAGGTAATAAAGATAGCTTCCAATAATAAAGAAAGCGATGGGGGTGTGATGGCCATCGAAAATTCTATTGCCGGCAGCATTCTTCCCAATTACAATTTATTGCAGAAAAGCAGTCTCAGGATTGTCGGTGAAATTTATCTTCAGATCAGGCAGCACCTTATGGTGAATCCGGGTGTAACGCTGGAGGATATACGCGAAGTACATTCGCATCCCATGGCCATTCAACAATGTCTTGATTACCTGGATAAACATAATTGGAAGCTTGTGGAAACAGAAGATACGGCGCTGAGTGCTAAACTTATTCATCAGCATCATAGCAAACATGCAGCAGCAATTGCCAGTAAACTGGCCGCCGATTTATTTCAACTTCATGTCATTGCTCCAAACATCCATACCATGAAAAATAATTATACCCGATTCCTGATTTTGCAAAGAGAGGAAGTATCTGAGAAAATTGACAACGCGGATAAAGCTTCATTGAATTTTCAGACTGACCATTCCAGGGGAAGCCTCGCCAGGGTATTGACAGCAATTGCCGATGGAGGGATTAACCTGAGTAAATTACAATCCTTTCCGATTCCCGGGAGCGACTGGAAATATTCTTTCCATGTGGATATGGAGTTCTCAACGCTTGAACAGTTTAACAAGGTAATAGAAAGCATCACTCCGATAACAGCAGGACTAAAAATTTACGGAGTGTACAAAAAGGGAATTACAGTATAGACTTCAAATGAAAAACAGTTGTAAAAAAATACTATGAGTGAGATTATGCGTAAAAAAAGTAATCAATCCAACTCTTCCTTAAAGAGAGGTGAAACAGGAATGGCCAGGCGGCTGGATGGAATTGGGGAATATTATTTTTCCCAAAAGCTGAGAGAAATTGATGGACTGAACAAACAGGGGAAAAATATTATTAACCTCGGAATAGGCAGCCCTGATCTTCCTCCGCATCCTGATGTTATTAAAACATTACAGGAAGAAAGCAGTAGACCTGACGTGCATGCCTACCAGAGTTATAAAGGCTCTCCGGTTTTACGAAAAGCCATGGCGGACTGGTATGCGCGCTGGTATGGTGTCGGGTTGAATCCGGATCTGGAAATACTGCCGCTGATTGGATCCAAAGAAGGTATCATGCATATTTGCATGACCTATTTGAATGATGGAGATAGAGTACTGGTTCCTAATCCGGGATATCCGACTTACCGGAGCGCAGCAAAACTTGCAGGCGGCGAAATTATTGACTATACTTTAAAGGAGAAAAATAGCTGGTTCCCCGATTTTGATGAGCTGGAACAATTGGCCGTTACTTCTTCACCTGCGTTGATGTTTGTGAATTATCCGCATATGCCTACGGGGCAATTGCCTTCTGAAAAATTCTTTGAACGGATAGTAGATTTCGCCAGAAAGCATCAAATATTAATTGTTCATGATAACCCCTATAGTTTTATCCTCAATGAATCGCCAATGAGTTTATTGCAGGTCCCTGGGGCAAAAGACACGGTCATTGAATTAAACTCTCTTAGCAAATCGCAGAATATGGCCGGATGGCGTGTAGGCATGCTCGTTGGCTCACAGCAAAGAATTGAGGAAGTCCTGCGGTTTAAAAGCAATATGGACAGTGGTATGTTTTTGCCCTTGCAGTTAGCAGCTGCGACAGCACTGGGCCTGCCTAAACAATGGTACGAGAGTATAAATGCCGTTTATCGCAGGCGGAGGGGGAAAGTTCTTGAGTTGCTGGACATGTTAGATTGCCAATACGATAAAAAGCAGGCGGGAATGTTCATTTGGGCTGGCATTCCACCTGCTTATTCCGACGGATATGCGTTGAGTGATGAAGTGTTATACAAAGCCGGCGTATTCATTACCCCGGGTGGAATTTTTGGTAAGGCCGGTGACCGGTATGTGAGAGTCAGCCTCTGTTGTCCTGAAGAAAAAATTATCGAAAGCATTGAGAGGATTAAAAAAAATAAATAAAATCTGTTCTGATGTTTGATTCAATTACTGTAGTTGGAGTAGGTCTGATTAGCGGATCTTTTAGTCTGGCTTTAAAAGACAGGGGATTGGTAAAAAATGTGGTTGGAGTTAGTCGCACAGAGGCAAGTCTGAAAAAAGCATTGGAACTGGGCTTGATCGATGAAGCCCTGCCGCTGGAAGAAGCAGTCAGAAAAAGCGACCTGGTATATGTCGCCATACCCGTGGATGTAACGGTGCCGGTTATTCGCCGGGTGATGGACCTTGTCGGCGAAAATCAGATTGTAGCTGATGCAGGTTCGACCAAACATGTTTTATGTCAATCTCTCGCAGATCATCCCATGCGACATCGTTTTGTGGCTACCCATCCTATGTGGGGAACGGAATATAGCGGCCCCGAAGCAGCTGTCAGAGGAGCATTTACAGGAAGAGTTTGTGTAATCTGTGAGAAAGAAAAAAGCAGCCCGGATGCACTGGCAAAAATGGAAGAAATATATCAGCAACTGGGGATGCAACTCGTATACATGGGCGCTGAGATTCACGACGTACATGCGGCATATGTCAGCCATATTTCTCACATCACTTCTTTTGCGCTCGCGAATACAGTATTGGAAAAAGAAAAAGAAGGAGATGCCATTTTTGAATTGGCCGGTGGTGGTTTTGAAAGTACGGTGCGACTGGCCAAAAGCAGCCCGGATATGTGGGCCCCGATTTTTATGCAGAACAAAGAAAATGTTCTTGATGTGCTGAATGAACATATTACACAGCTAAGGAAATTCAAAAGCTGCCTGGAAAAAGAGAATTACGAATATTTATATGAATTGATGGCACACGCGAATGGGATAAGAAAAATTATAAAGTAATGAACAGGCAGCCAAAAGAAATGCAAATGAAAAATAGGAAGTAAAACAGCAGGGTTCAGAAAAACTAAATCACCTGCAGAGGCCGATAAATCGTACCTTTGCGGCAAATTTTAAACGGATATGACGACTTTCGAAGCGCTAGGCTTGGATGAGAAGTTGCTTCGCGCCATTGATGCGTTGGGATTTAAAGAACCTACGCCTATTCAGGAGAAGGCGATTCCTGTTTTGTTGAGTGGAACCAAGGATTTGGTAGGATTGGCGCAAACGGGCACGGGGAAAACAGCAGCTTTCGGATTGCCCCTTCTTCAGTTGATTGTAGCACAGCAAAAGTTTCCTCAGGCCCTCGTGGTTTGTCCGACCAGGGAATTGTGCATTCAGATTGTAAACGAAATAGAGCTCTTTAAAAAATTCACGCCGGGCATGCATGTGGTTGCAGTATATGGTGGAGCATCCATCGGTATGCAGATCCGTGATCTGAAACGTGGAGTGCAGATCGTTGTTGCCACGCCCGGGCGACTGATCGATCTGATAGAAAGAAAAGCAATCAATTTAGGCGAGATAAAGTACGTCGTGCTCGACGAGGCCGATGAGATGCTGAATATGGGATTTCAGGACGATATCGAATTCATTCTGCAAAATACACCTAAACGCGATGCAACCTGGTTATTCAGTGCAACGATGCCGCCCGAGATTCGCAGGGTAAGCCGGAAATACATGACCCACCCTTTCGAGATAACGATTGGCAAAGTGAACACGGCCAATAAGAATATCGATCATCAGTATTATGTTACGGCTGCGCATCACCGGTATGAAGCATTGAAGCGGATCATCGATTTTAACCCCGGCCTGTATGGAATTATTTTCACTCGTACAAAGGCTGATGCACAAAATATTGCCGAAAGGTTGACAAGAGAAGGATATGATATCGATGCGCTGCATGGTGACCTCACCCAGCAACAGCGCGATAAAGTAATGGGTGAATTTCGTGATAAGACATTACAACTCCTCATTGCGACCGATGTAGCGGCGAGAGGGATCGACGTGCAGGGGATCACCCATGTTATAAATTATGAATTACCTGACGACTTGGAAGTGTACACGCACAGGAGCGGAAGAACAGGAAGGGCGGGAAATACCGGGATATGCCTTTCAATTGTGCATAGCCGTGAGATCGGAAAACTGAGACAGATAGAAAGAATGGTTCAATCCCCATGTCATAAACTGGAAATACCAAGCGGAAAGGATGTGTGCCGTAAGCAGTTCTTCTATTTCATGGATAAATTATTGCAGGCTGATATTAGCCACGGCGATTACGAGACCTATGTCCCGATGCTGGCTGAAAAATTTGCAGATATCAGCAAAGAAGAAGTGTTAAAAAGAGTGGCTGCCATGGAGTTTGATCGTTTTTTAAAATATTATGAAAATGCTGAAGATCTTAACCCACGCGAAGAAAGAAGAGAGAGAAAAGTACACGCCGGGAGAGTGCAGGAAACAAAAGAATATGGTAGCAGGAGAGATGAGAAAAGCAGGAAATATAATGGGAATGGAGATTATATGAGATTGTTCGTCAACCTGGGCACCAAGGATGGTTTTTACAAAGCCAGCTTTCTGCAGTTCATACTCGACATGAGTGATTTGCGCAAAGAAGTACTTGGGAAAATCGATATGAAAGAAATGAACAGCTGGATCGAGATTGATCGCAGGTCTGCTTCACAAATGATTCAGGCGATAGATGGGAAAAAATATAAGGGAAGAAGGATCAGGATGAACGAGGCGAATAGCAGGTGAATGAATGTTGAATTGTGAAAGTATGGAAAATTAGACCCGCTCTTTAGAGCGGGGGAGAGTATAGAAATTAAATTTTTAAAATTGCTCAACATGGGAATAACACAAGCAGTAGTCAGTAAAGAATTGGTTCTGGAAAAATGGAACAAGAGACCGCTTATTATTTCCGGTCCATGTAGTGCGGAAACAGAAGAGCAGGTCCTCGAGACCGCTGTTCGGTTACACAAGACCGGTAAAGTTGATATGATGCGTGCAGGGATATGGAAGCCGCGGACCAGACCCGGAAGTTTTGAAGGCATCGGAACCAAGGGATTACCCTGGTTGCAACAGGCAAAAAAATTGACTGGCATTCCGGTTGCTGTCGAAGTAGCTACTGCCAAGCAGGTAGAAGACGCCCTTCATTTTGATATTGATGTGTTGTGGATCGGTGCGCGTACAACGGTAAATCCGTTCAGTGTGCAGGAAGTTGCCGATGCCTTGCGTGGCGCTGATATTCCGGTATTGATCAAGAATCCTATCAATCCTGATCTTGAACTTTGGATCGGGGCTGTGGAGCGTGTAACCAAGGCCGGTATAAAACATATCGGTCTCATCCATCGCGGATTCAGTTCTTATGGCAATACTGAATATAGGAATGCCCCTATGTGGCATCTGGCCATTGAAATGAAGCGACGTTATCCGGGTGTATTGTTTATTAATGATCCTTCCCATATCTGTGGACGCAGAGATATTCTCCAGGATGTGGCACAAAAAGCAATTGACCTTGATTTCGACGGACTGATCATCGAAAGCCATATCGATCCTGATAAAGCCTGGAGTGATGCCAAACAGCAAATCACACCGGAACGACTGGCAGAAATGCTGAACAACATTCGCTGGAGAAAAGAAGACATTGCTTCAGAAGAATATCATGCGGCGCTGGAAAAACTTCGTCAGCAGATCAATCAGCTGGATGACGAATTAATGCAGATACTCGGCCAGCGGATGAAAGTCTCTGAAAAGATAGGTCAGTATAAAAAGGATAACAATATTACCATCCTGCAAACCAGCCGGTGGAATTCTATTCTGGAAAGAGCTTTCCGAAAAGGAGAGCAGCTTGGATTGAGCAAAGAATTCATCACCAAATATTTTGATGCGGTACATATGGAAAGCATCAACCATCAGAATAAGATCATGAATTCATAGATAAGGCGGGATGCCGGCTAATTAAGAAATCATGCAGGAAAAAAAATATCAATTTGGTGATAAGAAAGTTTCTTATTATTTCGATACGGATTTTTCCCATCTCGAAAAACTGGTGGATCGTGACCATGCCGTGATCGTTACAGATGAAAATATTTTTTCCCGGCAGAAAAAAAATTTAAAAGGATGGAAAACAATCGTAATTCCTGCCGGTGAAAGATTCAAAGTGCAGTCAACGGTCGATGATGTGATTAGTCAGCTTATTCAATTCGAAACAGACAGAAAATCTTTTTTAATCGGTGTAGGAGGCGGTGTGGTAACAGATATTACTGGTTTTGTTGCTTCTGTGTATATGCGCGGCATCTCCTTTGGTTTTGTTCCGACTTCGATTCTTGCCATGGTAGATGCTTCGATAGGAGGGAAAAACGGGATTGATGTGGGAATGTATAAGAATCTGGTTGGAATAATCAGGCAGCCTGAATTTTTATTATTTGATATTTCTTTGTTAAAAACTCTGCCAGCAGACGAATGGATTAATGGATTTGCAGAAATTATCAAGCATGCCTGTATCCGCGACGCGGAAATGTTCAGGGAGTTGGAAAAGAACGAACTTATGTTCTTTAAGAAGGATGCAAATGCATTGTCAGCATTGATAACTCGTAACGTGATGATTAAGTCGGCCATAGTTCAGAAGGATGAATTGGAAAATGGCGCCAGGCGATTGCTGAATTTTGGTCATACTCTTGGGCATGCTATCGAGAATGCCTATGCGATGCCTCATGGAAAAGCCATTTCACTGGGTATGGTTGCTGCATGCTTTATTTCGGAAGAACTCAGCGATTTCAAGGAAACAGCAAGAGTAATTAATTTATTAAAAAAATACGGTCTTCCTACCGAAAAGGTGCTGGATACAGAAAGAATTTTTGACCTGATCAAAATGGACAAAAAGAAAGTGAAGAACACTATGAATTATGTTGTGTTGAATCAAATCGGAAACGCAATAATCAAAAGAATCCCGGTAACCGAGTTGGAAAAATTGTTGTACTCTATTGCGAGATCACGTTAAAAGGCAAGCCATTCAACTATGCAGGTAATCATATCGCCATCTAAGTTAAGTGGAACTGTGTATGCTGCAGCCTCAAAAAGCTCCATGCAGAGAGCCTGCGCTGCATCCCTTGTGGCCGGAGGAGAAACCATCCTGCAAAATCCGGGTCATTCAAATGATGATCTGGCAGCAATCGGTGTGATAAAAGCACTCGGCGCCCGGGTTCAGCCGTTGGAAGATGGATCAATAAAGATTATCAGCAAAGGCATTCGCCCGGATGGTGATGCTGTTCATTGCGGAGAAAGCGGGTTGGGCATCCGCATGTTTGCGCCGGTCATTGCGATGAGCGAAAATCCGATTACTATTTATGGTGAAGGTAGCCTGCTGAACAGGCCCATGGATTTTTTTGATCAGGTGTTTCCTCAACTGGGAGTAGAAATTCATTCCAACCAGGGTAAATTACCGTTGCAGGTCAAAGGGCCCCTTCAACCAAAAAATATTGAAATTGACGGATCATTGAGTTCACAGTTTCTCACGGGCTTGCTGATCGCTTATTCCTCTTCTCATGCGACGGATGTGAGGATTAGGGTGAATGATCTGAAAAGCAGGCCTTATGTGGATTTAACGTTGAAGATTATGCGCGATTTTGGACTGACTGTTCCGGAGAATAAAAATTACCAGGAGTTTTATTTTCCTGCTGCAGGTCATCAGTCATCTTCAAATCAGTCCGCGAGGATTTATCGTGTTGAAGGAGACTGGAGCGGAGGTGCATTTCTCTTGGTTGCAGGTGCTATTGCAGGAGAGATTAGGGTAAGAGGGTTGGACATTCATTCTACCCAGGCTGATAAGGCCATCATGCAGGCTTTACAGGCTGCGAACGCAAGTATGATCATTAATGAGGATGAAATTCAAATAGGCCCCGGATCATTAAAAGCATTTGAGTTTGATGCCACAGATTGCCCGGATTTATTTCCGCCGTTGGTCTCTTTGGCTGCTTATTGCCAGGGCACAACCCATATCAAAGGAATCGGACGCCTGGCACACAAAGAAAGTAATCGAGGCCTGACCTTACAAGAGGAATTTGCCAGGATGAGTGTAAAGATCAGCCTGCAGGATGATATGATGTTAGTTGAAGGGAAAACAGCGCTTCGATCTTCGGTTGTGCATTCCCGTCATGATCACCGGATCGCTATGGCCTGCGCTGTTGCCGGACTGGGAGCGAAGGGTGAAATAACTATTGAAGAAGCGGATGCTGTAAACAAATCCTATCCGGATTTTTATGTGCATCTCCAGTCCCTGGGCGCTAAAGTCGACATAGAACATTCGCCGCTCAGGACACATTAAGGGGGTTAATATTTAAAGTCAGTATATGAATTCATTCGGTCGCCTGTTCAGGGTAAGTATTTTTGGAGAATCGCATGGTGAAAGTGTGGGAATTTGTATTGACGGTTGTCCTGCGGGTTTATCGTTGAGTGCAGAAAATTTTCTGGATGATCTTGAAAGACGCAAGGGCGGCATACAGAAGGGAACCACGCCGAGGAAAGAAGATGATCTTCCCCTTTTCAAAACCGGATTATTTAATGGCAAAACAACCGGGGCGCCCATCACCATTTTATTCGACAATAAAAATACCCGCAGCGAAGATTATGAAAAGCAGCGCGCCGTTCCTCGTCCGGGTCATGCCGATTTTGTAGCTCATAAAAAATTCGGAGGTTTTGCTGATTATCGCGGTGGCGGACATTTCAGCGGAAGGTTGACAGTATCGCTGGTTGCTGCCGGGGTCATTGCAAAACGGTTGCTGGGGGCAATAACAGAAGGGGAAGCAATTACTGTTTCGGCAACCATTACGGAGATTGGAGGAGAGAAAGATACTGAAAAAGGTTTGCAGAAAGCCATTGATGCCAAGGATTCAGTCGGAGGAATTATTGAATGTCGTGTCAGTGGATTACCGGCCGGTTTAGGAGAACCTTTTTTTGATAGTGTTGAATCATTGTTGTCGCATGCTGTGTTTGCCATTCCCGCAATACGTGGCATTGAATTTGGAACCGGTTTTGCCGCGACAAAAATGTTCGGGATTGAACATAATGATGCCATTGTGGATATGGATGGAAAAACAAGAACCAATCATGCAGGCGGTGTGGTGGGAGGAATTACAAATGGAAATGAATTGGTTTTTCGGATTGCTGTCAAACCCACTTCCTCAACTCCAAAAGAACAACAGACTTTAAATTGGGAAACGGGGCAAATCGAAAATTTTTCAGTGAAAGGTCGTCACGATCTTTGTATCGCCCTGCGCGTTCCTGTTATATTGGAAGCGGTTACTGCTATTGTACTGACGGATTTATTTTTGTTGGAGCAGAGAATTCCACGAATACTAAAATAGAGCCGATTTTCATTTATGCATTCTTATCTGATCAATGCATCCATCCAAATCGTTCCTATCGTGCAGGACAAACATCCTTACGAATGGGTAGACGAGGTTATATCAATCATTCAGCAATCCGGTATTCGATACCAGGTAGGACCATTTGCAACAGTGATTGAAGGAACCTATGATGAAGTGATGGAAGTGATCAATGCAGTCAACGAATATTTGTATAAGAAGGGTTGTGCTGAATGGATCAGCAATCTACAGATTCAAATAAGGAGTGGCGGCGATATTACTGCCGATGAGAAGACGGCAAAATTTTGAAGTTCGTCCTGAATCTAATTATTCGAAGCCACTTTCCTGCCCTTCATTTCCCTTTCTTCCTGTACTGATTTTTTGTGAACCTTTGTTTTGATCATGATACTCGCCTCGGATCCTTCCGGCTGAATGCAATATTGCTTTCCGTCATACATGACGACACCGCAATTATTTACCCAGTCATTGGCGAGGATGCGGTAAGGGTCATCCGGCTTTGCATATTTGGTTTTACCAAAGGAAAGCGTGCTGCTGCTTCCTTTTTCAAAAGATACCCCAATGGCATTGT
>Ga0335076_10007064_pt1 | contig 11318 bp, 7 predicted proteins | sample Lox_Sample_25_FD_206717 | JGI IMG/M metagenome (GOLD analysis project Ga0335076, IMG submission 206717) | Soil microbial communities from Loxahatchee National Wildlife Refuge, Florida, United States - Lox_Sample_2.5 | ecosystem: Environmental > Terrestrial > Soil > Wetlands | place: USA: Florida... | reverse complement strand
CGCGTTTCGCGACAACCGGATCGACGAAGCTGTCCTTCCTCACCTGACGGCGGAGGACCTGAAGGAAATCGGCGTCGCGACGGTCGGCGATCGGCGCAAACTCCTTGCCGCCATAGCCGCCTTGGCGTCGCCGACAGCTTCGGCGGAGTCGGCCGCGCCGCGGCCTTTCGCGAAAAGCGTTCCCGAAATCTCAGCCGAGCGCCGTCCGATCACAATCATGTTCTGCGATCTCGTCGGTTCGACGGCGCTAGCGTCGCGGCTCGACGCCGAGGATTGGCGCAGCCTTGTCAACGCCTATCTCGACGAGGCGGCGGCGGCGGTGGCCGAGCTCGGCGGTTACGCGCTGAAGAGGCTCGGCGACGGGCTCATGGCTCTTTTCGGCTATCCGACCGCGCAAGAGAATGACGCCGAGCGCGCGGTGAGGGCGGCGCTCGCGATCCAGCGCGCGCTAGGCCAACTGAACCGCAAGAACGCCGGCTCGGGCCATCCGGAACTGGTCGCGCGCATCGGCGTTGAAACCGGCCCGGTCGTGGTGGATTCGGCCGGCGACATCTTTGGCGACGCGCCCAATATTGCCGCCCGCGTTCAGGCGTTGGCCGAACCGGGGACGGTGCTGGTCACCGCCAAGGTGCAGCGTCAGGTGGCGGGCCTGTTCGTCGCCGAGGATCGTGGGCAGCACACGCTCAAGGGCGCGCCCGAGCCGATCACGCTTTACCAGATCGTGCGGGCGAGCGGCGCAGGCCGGCGTTCCGGCCAGCGTGCGCTGACGCCGTTCGTGGGTCGTGAAGATTACCTCGCGACGTTGCTCAGAGGCTGGGAGCGGGCCAAGAACGGCCTGGGCCAGTTCGTCATGATCGTCGGCGAGCCGGGCATCGGCAAGTCGCGACTGATCGAGGAATTCCACGCCCGGCTGCGGGAGACGCCGCACACCTGGGTCGAGTGGAGTTCGTCGCAGCTGTTGCAGAACACGGCGCTGCACCCGATCGCCGATTGGGGCCGGCAGCGTTTCGGGGGCGCCGACGTGTTCGCAGAGCGTCGCCTCGCCGAGCTCGAAACTGCGCTCGCGCAAGTCAAGCTTGATCCTGCGGAATACGCGCCGCTGCTGGCGCCGCTGGTCGACGTTCCGCTTCCGCCGGAGAGGGCGCCGGCGCTGGCGCCGGAAGAACTGCGCCGCAGGCAAATGGCCGCGCTGAACGCCTGGATGACGGCGGGCGCGCGCACGCAGCCGATCGTGCTGGCGGTCGAAGATCTGCAGTGGGCAGATCCGACCACGCTCGACGTCATGCGCAGCTTCGCCGAGCGTGGCGCGTTGACGCGGCTGCTCGTCGTCGCGACAGCGCGGCCGGACTTCCGCGCGCCGTGGGGCGCCCGCACGCATCATGGAACGATCACGCTGGCGCCGCTCGATCGCGCCCAAGTCCGGCAAATGGTCCGCGCGCTCGCCGAGCGCCACGCTCTGGCCAGCGACGTGATCGACCGGCTTGGGGAGCGCACCGGCGGCGTGCCGCTGTTCATCGAGGAAGTTACAAGGCTGCTTTTGGAGCGCGGCGAACAAGGCGGCGCGCAGGCGATCCCGCCGACGCTGGCGCAGTCTCTGACCGCGCGGCTGGACCGGCTCGGCTCCGCGCGCGAAGTCGCGATGATCGGCGCCGTGCTGGGGCGCGACTTCTCTTATCCGCTGCTGCGCGCGGTCGCTGGGCTGGACGAAGCGCCGTTGCATGAGGCGCTCGAAAGACTCGCCAAGGCCGACATTCTCCTGGTCGAGGGCCTGCCGCCAGACGCCGAGTATCGCTTCAAGCACGCGCTGATCCAGGACGCCGCCTACGAGAACCTGTTGAAGAGCCGCCGACAGGCCCTGCACCGGCGCGCCGCCGAAACCTTGCGCGACCAGTTTCCCGACCGCGCGGAGGCTGAGCCGGAAGTTCTAGCCCATCACTTCACCCAGGCTGGCCACACCGACGCGGCAATCGAATACTGGGGCAAGGCCGGCGATCAGGCTCTGCGCCGCTCGGCCTTCCAGGAGGCGATCGCCCACCTCGGCAAGGCGATCGAGATGGCGGACAAGGAGGGCGGCGGTGCGAGAGAGACGCCGGCCGGCGGCGCGGACGGCCAACGCCTGCGGCTACAGACCAGCTACAGCAACGCGGTGATGTGGTCGCGCGGCTACGGCTCCGGGGAAGCGACGGCCGCTTTCGCCCGCGCTCAGGAACTTGCCACGGGAGTCGATAACGCTGCCGAGAGGTTCGAGGCATATTTCGGGCAGTATGCCAGCAGCTTGTTTCGCGGCGAGTTGCGATCGGCGCGAGAAACCGCCGAAACGTTCCTGCGTGAAGCCGAGAAGAAGGGTGGGAGGGTGGAAGCGGCGGCCGCCCGCCGCAGCCTGGGCGTCGCGTGCCACATTCAGGGCGATCTCGCCGTGGCCCGAGCCCATTTCGAGCAGGCGCTGAGTATGTTCGACCCCGAACGCGATCGCGAGGCCAAGTTCCGGCTTGGCATCGATGGAGGCGTTAGCGCCGCCAGTTACCTTGCCTGCACGATTTGGCAGCTCGGCGAGGCAGGACTGGCGAGGAGGCTGATGGAAGAGGCGGTCGCCAACGCGGTTCAATCCGCTCATGCCCCTACTCTGGCCAACGCCTACTTCACCGAGGCCGGTTTCCATGCAGTTCGTAACGATGCTGAAGCTACCCGCCGCGCGGCGGAATCCGGTCTCGAAGTCAGCCGAGCGCACGGCCTCAGTGCTTATCTGGTTATGGGAGTGCTGTACTCCACTTGGGCGAGCGCACGGCTCGGCGACCATGTGACCGGCGCGATGGAGCTTCGAAAGGCTCTGGCCGCTTACGCCGAGCAGGGAAACAAGTTGCATGGTCAGTTCTTCCAAGGCCGGCTCGCCGAGCTCGAAGCCGACGGGCAAGACGCGGAAGGTCCCTTGGCGCGGATCGGCGGGGCGCTGGCGCTCGCCGAGCAGACAGGCCAAGTTTGGAGCGACGCGCTCCTGCACCGCATTCGCGGCGACATCCTTCTGAAGGCCGAGCCGGAACATCCCGCCCGCGCCGAGGAAGCCTACCGCGCCGCCATCGCCGTCGCGCGCGTGCAGGGCGCACGCAGCTTTGGCCTGCAAGCGGCGTTGAAGCTGGCGAAACTCTACCAGTCGACCGGCCGTCCCATCGAGGCGCATGACATTCTCGCGCCAGCGCTCGAAGGCTTCTCGCAGGCATCGGAAATGCCGGAAATCGCCGAGGCGCAGGCGCTATTGAAGCATTTGGCGTAAGGCCGGTTCGGACGACCCCTCCTTCGAGTTCGCATTCGAACGGCGGCTTCGGCGCGGACTCCGGTCCTTCCCAGGGCGCCGCCTGTAGGCGCGCTTTCCCGCCTGCAACGCCGCCGCCCCGCACTGGCAATGTCCGCTTGACGTCGATTTCAGCCTTTCATTCGCCGGTGACGAACTTCCGCAAATGGGTCGGAACCCGGTCCAGCCGATCGAGTTTTGACCAAAAGCCCGTTCGGAGCGGTCCTTCCCAATCGGCGCCGGCAAGAGCGATCAGGCGGCGGACGAAGCCACTGCCGCGCTCCTCGTTTTGCGGTAGCCAACGAAGCCGAGGGCCAGGAAGCTGACAAGCATCATCGCCCAGGTCGAGGGTTCGGGGACCACCGATAGGCTCCCGAACAGGCCCTCGGATTCATCCATTGGACCAGCAGTGAAATAGAGGACGTTGGAGAGCCCGCCGCCCGCGTCGTTGCCGTTGCCGACCATGAGCGCCCACAGACCGTCGATGGCAAGGGGACTGCCGTTGACTCCATCAAGGGTAGCGACGAAGTCGCCCGTGGTCGCGTTGTAGGCGTTGATCGCCCCGTTGCCGAAATTCCCGACCAACAGGTCTCCGGCCAGTGTCCCGAAACTTGAAGGGGCGATCGCCAAGCCCCACGGGGAGTCAAGCAAACCGCCCGAGATCAGCCGCTGCATCGAGCCGCCGGTCAAGTCGAACGTGTCGACAAAACCGTTGCCGAGGCCCGCGACGTCATCGTGCTTGCCGGAATCCTGCAAGGCGAAAGTGACATAGAGCTTGCCGTCAAGCACTGCTGCGCCGAACGGGGCGTAGCCGGCCGGGACTGTCGGGTCGGTAAAAGTCCCCACCAACTCGAACTGGTGAGTGGCGTCGGTGGTTTGGTACATCTCCACCATGCCCGAACGGAAATTTGTCGCGAACAGCGTGCCGCCCATGTTATCGATCGCGAGACCCTTATACACCGCGTTCAATGTGGGGTCCGGATTCGAATTGTTCACTTCGATCTCTGCGTTCGTACCCAGCGACGGGCCCCATGCGGAAATGACGCCATCCTCGGAGTCGAAAATGAACAGCGCCTTGTTGCCGTTCTTGAGACTGAAACTGCCGGCAGTGTTGTTGAAGACTTGGCCCGTCGGCGCCGACGTCGCCATGGAGCCAGAGGGGATCGTTACTGTGAGCGGGACTTTGCTGACCGGCGTGCTTCCTGCGCCAGGAACGCTATAGAGCGTCGTAACTCCGGAGCCGTTGTCGGAGATCCAAATCGGCGTACCGGGTCCCTCGGAAATGCCCCCACGCATTGGTCAGGTTAGGGTCGTTGATCGCGGCCGGGAGAACGTCGGAGACCAGGTTTCTTTGCTCGAGGAGGGGATCGGCAAAAACCGGAACAGAACTGGTGGCCCATAGGGTGACGGCGCTTGCGAGGAGTGCTCCGCGGCCGCCGCAGACGGTCAAAACTGTCTTCAGATTCATTTGCGTGCTCCTGCCTCTGCAAGCCGGTGGCATGCCGCCTTCTGAAAGCCGCTTGCATGCGGCACACAGACCGGCGCGGATGGGCAAACACGCGCGAGAGCATTTTTATTCGCGACGCCGCTCAAGCAAGCGGAAAGGAAGTTCTTTCGGTGCGAGCGGCGACTCGCCTGACCTTTGGACCAGCGCCATCAAGCTTGCCGCACAGTCTGCGGACCTATCGATGCGGGTCTTCTACGACCGCTTCGCGCGTCGATTTCAGTCGTTCGTTCGCCGCTGACGAACTTCCGCGTAGGGTCGGAACCGGTCCAGCGGATCGGTTTGACCCTAGTCCGCCGACGGCAGGCGGCGGATGACGAATTCGATCCGATCGTCGGCGAGCTCGCGCCAGGATTCGATCTCGGTCATGTAGGCGGCCTTGGGGAAAAGCTCGAACCATTCGCGCGCCTTCGCCCGCGCTTCGCCGCGCGGGAGGCAAAACCTCTCCCGCCGCCAGGCGCCCTCCGCCCGGGCCGAGCTTCGGCGGCCGCTGCGGCGCTCGGCGGCGCGGCCGGCAAGATCGACCGGCTTCTGGGTCCTGATCGCCATCGGCGAGAGGTTAGCGCGATTTCTGGCCCATGGGGAGCCGGGAATTGCCCGAGGCCGGGTTAGGGTTATTGCGCCCGCCGATCAGGGCGCAGGGCAGGCGGCCATCGATGAAGACGAGGCCAATCGCGATCAGCCCGAAGCCGAGGAACTGGCGCGTCAGCAGCCGCTCGCCAAGAATGAGCGCCCCCAGGAGGACCGCTGTCACCGGGGTGAGAAGCGTCACCAGCAGCACATTGGTCGCGCCGGCGCCGGCCAGGATGCGGAAATAAACGACGTAGGCGAGCGCGGTCGAGAGCGCCGCGATGCCCAGGACCGACGCGATCGCCGCCCCGCTCGGAAGCGGCAGGGTCCAGGGCTGATCGATGAGCAGCGCGAACGGGGTGAGAATGAGGGTGGCGGCGGTGGACTGCCCGGCGGCGATGTCGATCGGCTTGAGGCCGAGCGAGCCCATGCGGCGGGCGAAAATGGCCGAGAGCGCATAGCTCAGCGCTGCGGCAAGAACGGCGAGCTCCGCCCACGCATTGTTGGCCGCGCTGCCCGTGAGCAAGTCCGGGCCGATCAGCCAGGCGACGCCGGCTATCCCCGCGAGCGTCCCGAACAATTTGAGGCCGCTGAGCTTCTCTTCCGCCGTGAGCACATGCGCCGCAAGGACAGTGAAGAGCGGCGTCGCCGCGATCAGGATCGAGGCGAGCCCGCTCGCCAGATGGGTCTGGCCCCACGTGATCAGGGCGAAGGGAATCGCATTGTTGCCGAAACCGAGCACAGCCAGCGCGGCAATGGCCTTGGCGCCGCGCGGAAGAGCGATCCCGAGGATCGGCGCGCCCGCCCAGAGCATCGCCGCGGCGAGGCCGACCCGAAGCGTCACCAGCGTCAGCGGCGGGATTTCCTTAACCCCCACGCCGACGAACAGGTAGGAGCCGCCCCACAGCAGCGACAATAGAGCGAGCAGTCCCCATTCGCGCGCATTCATCGCGCGCTGTGCGGCCACTTTCATGCCAAATCTCCGGAAAGTCGCGTCTGAACACGCCTCTAGCGCAGCCTATTCGCCTCGTCCGCCCGATTCTTGCGGTTCATTTTGATGGAGCAGCGACCCGCGGGAATCTCGCCATCGCCTCGAGGTCGTCGAGGTCCATCGAGTTGCGGATATATTGCTTCGAGGCGTCGCGGAACGGCTGGAAATCCCAGGCGCGAACCGCGCCTTGATTGAGCGCGGCGTCGACCAGCCGGCGCTGGCGCTGGCTCGCGCGCACTTCCGCGTCCAGGGCGGCCAGATCCCAGCGCTTTGCGACCTCGGCGCGGAGGGCGGCGACTTGCGCTGCGCTCTCGGCTTTGCCCGCCAGATTGTCGCGCTCGCCGGGATCGCGGGAGAGGTCGTAGAGCTGGTCGGGATCGGCCGGCGAGTGGATGAATTTGAGCGCCCCGCGGCGGATCATGACGATCGGCGCGATCGCGCCCTCAGCAAGATATTCGCCGATCGCCTCGTCGTGTCCCGCGCCGCCGCTGACGTGACCCATGAGGCTCCGTCCGTCGAGGGGAAGGCCGAGCGATTGGGCGCTCCCTCCGGAGATGTCGATCAGCGTCGGCATGAGATCGACGAGGGAGACGCTGGCGCCGATCCGACGCGGCGCGAAGCGGCCGGGGCTGGCGATGAGCAGGGGCACGCGGCTCGCCCCTTCGAAGAAGCTCATCTTGTACCAGAGGCCGCGGTCGCCCAGCATCTCGCCGTGATCGCTGGTGAGCACGACGATCGTGTCCTCGGCGAGCCCCGCCGCGCGCAGCGCCGCCGTCAGCCGGCCGATGAGGTCGTCGATATAGGCGATCGCGCCGTAATAGGCGTGACGCGCGGCGCGGACCTGGGCCTCGGTCACCGGCTCGGCGTCCATGTTGCAGACATGGCGCAGGCGGCGCGAATGGGGGTCGAGCGTGTCGGGGGCGAGCGGGGGCCCCGGCATGTCGATCTCGGAATCTCGGTAGAGGTCCCAGTAGCGCCGCTGGACGGCGAACGGATCATGCGGATGCGAGAACGAGGCGACAAGCAGGAACGACCGCCGGTCTTTTGAGCGGGCGATGTCGAAGATCGCCCGCTCGGCCATGAAGGCCGCCTCGTCGTCGTAGTCGAGCTGGTTGGTGCGCACGCAGACGCCGGCTTCGCGGACCGAGCCCATGTTGTGGTACCAGCTAGGGCGGTGCTCTGGACGGTCCCAGTCGGGCGTCCAGTTGAAATCGGCGGGGTAGATGTCGGTAGTGAGCCGCTCCTCGAATCCGTGCAACTGGTCCGGCCCGCAGAAATGCATTTTTCCTGACAGAACAGTGTGATATCCGCGCAATCTCATCATATGAGCGAAGGTCGGGGCGGCGGCGGAGAACTCGGCCGCGTTGTCGTAGACGCGGGTCCTGGACGGCAGCAGGCCGGACATGAACGAGGCGCGTGACGGCGCGCATAAGGGTGAGTTGCAATAGGCGCTGTCGAACACGACCCCGTCGCGCGCCAGCGCCTGCATGTTCGGCGCGCGGGTCAGGGCGTGACCGTAGATGGGCAGGAACGCCGGCGCCATCTGATCGGCCATGACGATGAGGATGTTGGGCGCTGTGGCTGTCATCGGCGGGAATCCCCGTATCTTCGGGGTCTGTCTAGCGCGCCGCCGGCGCCGGCGCCCATTCCTTTTACGCTCGCCCGTCCAACCTCGCGGCATGGGGACCGGGCGATTGCCCGGCGCCCCGGTCCTCGCTAGAGGATGCGGCGCTGACCCCGATGAGCAAGTTCCGATTGAGCCTTGAGCGCGCCACTCGATTGAGGCCGAGCCGCGGCGCGCTCGACAACCACATCTCGCAGATCCGAATTGGGGGGGCAAACGCCAGCCAGATCGTGCTTCTGCCCTATTCCCAGGGGCTTGGCTATTTCATCGTGCCGAGCGCGGGGCCGATACGATCGATCGACGGCGAGGACTTTCGCGCCGAGCGGCTGAGCCTGCCGCTCTCGCTGTGGGTCCGGCTCCGGCTCTGGCTCCTGTTCAAGAAAAAGAAATACCTCGAGTTCGAGGATTTCTCGCTGTTCTGCCACGGCGTCAAGCCGGAGCGAAAGCGCTTCACCACCTTCAATCAGCACATGTTCAACACCGGGGTCGCCCTAGACGGCCGTCTGGTCACCAGCCACCCCGAACTCCTCCAGGGCTGGGCGCCGCTCGAACGCCCGGCGCTTGCCGAGCGGCCCGCTTCTTCGCCGGCCGCCGCCATTGTCGCGCATGTCTATTACGAAGACACCTGGCCGGACATCGCCGGGGTGCTCAAGCGCCTGACCATTCCCTTCGACCTGATCGTCACCACCGTGCCGGGACGCGATCGGCTTGCCCAAGCGGTCGCCGGCGACTTTCCCGAGGCCGAGGTCGTCGTGACCGAGAATCGCGGCCGGGACGTGCGGCCGTTTCTCGAGCTTTTGGAGGCGGGCCGGCTCGACCGCTATCGCTACGTCTGCAAGATCCACGGCAAGAAATCGACCGACGGCGGGCGCATCTCCTATCTCGGCGCGCTGTGGCGGCGGCGGTCGCTGTTCGACCTTCTGGCCGGCCCGGGGATCGCCGACTCGATCGTTCAGGCGTTCGAGGCCGACCCAAGCGTCGGGATCATCGGGCCGCGGGCCTTTCGTCTTCCGAGCAAAACCTCTCCGCTCGAGCCGTCCTGGGGCAAGACGCGGCCGAAAGTGCTCGAGCTAGCGGCGAAAATGGGCGTCCCGCCGGATGAGTTTCGGCTCGACTTCTACGGCGGGACCATGTTCTGGGTCCGCCCTGAAGCGCTGCGGCCGCTCCGCGACCTCAACCTCGCCTCAGCCTTTCCCGAGGAGCAAGGACTGCTCGACGGCGGCCTCGAGCATGCGATCGAGCGCCTGTTCACGACCTCGGCGGTCGTCGCCGGCTTCAGGCTCGCCGACAGCGACGGGTATGAGGTGACGCGGGGGCGAGATTGATGGAGACCGGGGCGGACCGTTCGTGGAGCGCCGCCCCGGATGCGCGCTCACTCGCGCGCTCGGTCTCCGTCCTCCCGTTCGGCCACGAGCACGCAGGCGCGCCGGGAGGCTTCGAGGAAGTCCGCCGCGGCGCCGATCGCGGCGGATTTACCCGGGCTCGCCACCCGCACGCCAGCGACGCCGGACGCTGCGGCCGCCCCCATATCGGCGTCGCTGTCGCCGATCAGAACGGCCTCGTCTGGGCCAAAGCCCAAGTCGCGCATCGCGCTTTTGATCATTCCCGGCGCCGGCTTGCGGCAGTCGCAGCGATCGTCAGGACCGTGCGGGCAAACGTAGATCGCCTCGAGCCTCAGCCCCTCCGCCGCCAGCATGGACCGCAGCCGGTCATGAATTTGTTCGAGCCGGCCCAAGTCAAAATATCCGCGCGCGATTCCCGATTGATTGGTGATCAGGACCAGCGCAAATCCGGCGTCGCGCAGCAGTCTGAGCCCCTCGATCGCGCCCGGGGCGAACTCGATTCCGTCGGGATCGCGCAAATAGACCTTGTCTACGATGATCGTCCCGTCGCGATCGATCAGCGCGACCCGTCGCGGCGCGGCCGATGGGTTCATGGGCCGACCCGGAGCTCGTGCGCGCCATTCATCAAACGATCTCGAAGAACCCTGCCGGCGTCGCCGAAAGGCGTCCGGCGGCGTGATAACCACATCGAGACCGCCGAGACAATCTGCATTGCTGGACTACCGAACCTTCGAGCAGGCCCGAGACTGGACACGCCAACGATACAGGTGGTAGGGGCGCGGCGGAGAAGGCGCTAGGCGCTCGGGGGAGGCGATTGGATTGAGGACGTGAACGATTCGAAGCCGTTGGACGTCGCCGCCGGGGAGTCGACACTACCGCGACGGGACGGAGAGACGCGCTCACCTGACCTTATCGCCGAGCGGGAAGCCGCCCGCCAGGCCCAGGCGTTTGCGGAGCTTCGAGCCGGGCAATACGAGACGGAGCGTGATTCGGCTTTTGCCGCTCGCGAGTCGCTCAAGCTCGTCGTCGCGCACTTGATGAGCGAGCGCGCATATCTGGCGGGCCAGCTCAAGCGGACCTACGAACGGCCATGGCGGCCGCTCAAGTTCGCTGCCACCGGGCGGTTGCTGCGGATGCTTAGCGCCGCGAGCAGGCCGATTTCAGCGCGAATGTCGGCGCGGTTCGCGAGGTCGGCGGAAAGCCGGAGCCCGAATCGATTTGATAGGTACTTCGCGCCTCCGGGCGCGCCTGCTCGCAAGCCCCTGGATCTCGGGCCGATCCTGACGGCGGAGAACAAGCGGACGCTCCGCAGCGCGGACGTCGCTGACGTTCGGCTGCCGAGCAGCAATCACCCGTTCGTGTCCGTCATCATTCCGACCTTTGGAAAGCCGTGGCTGGTCCTTCAGTGCCTCAAATCCATCGCCAGATTTCCCCCCAAAGCGACTTTCGAAGTTATCGTCGTCGATGACGCTTCTGGCGATCCGGGCGTCGAGATTCTGAAGCAGGCGCCGGGGCTCAGACTCGAGGTCAATCCAGGCAACCTGGGCTTTCTCAAGTCATGCAATCGCGCTGCTCGGCGGGCGAAGGGAGACTATCTGTTCTTCCTCAACAACGACACGCTGGTGTGCGAAGGCTGGCTCGATGCGCTGCTTTCGATCTTTGACAAGTTTCCCGACGCCGGCCTGGCCGGCGCCAAATTGCTTTATCCCAACGGCGCTCTCCAGGAGGCGGGCGGAATCATCTGGAACGACGGTTCAGCCTGGAATTTCGGCAGATCCGACGACCCCGACAAGGCCGAATACAATTACGTGCGAGAGACCGACTACGTGTCGGGCTGCGCCATTCTCATTCCGCGCCCGCTTTGGGAGCAGCTCGGCGGATTCGACGAGCTCTTCGCGCCTGCCTATTGCGAGGACAGCGACCTCGCGTTCCGCGTCAGGGCTGCGGAGAAAAAGGTCTATTATTGTCCGTTCTCTTCAATCGTTCATCTGGAAGGACTG
>Ga0335076_10007060_pt1 | contig 11323 bp, 9 predicted proteins | sample Lox_Sample_25_FD_206717 | JGI IMG/M metagenome (GOLD analysis project Ga0335076, IMG submission 206717) | Soil microbial communities from Loxahatchee National Wildlife Refuge, Florida, United States - Lox_Sample_2.5 | ecosystem: Environmental > Terrestrial > Soil > Wetlands | place: USA: Florida... | reverse complement strand
CGTCGCGATCTGGGGCGAGACCAGGGTCGAGAGCGTCGCCAGGCAGAGCATCGCGACGACGGCTGACAGAGCCACGCCGGAGAGGGTCAGACGCGCGCGGAGCCCGGTCCACGACGCGATCGGTAGCGGGCCGCCGACCCGGATACCAGTCCCGCCCGGAGCGGGGTCGCGGAGCAGCAGACCGGTCCAGAGCGCCGCGACGAAGAGGGTCTGGTCGATGATCTGGAGAGGGCCGATCTCCCAGTGGATCTGGGCAACGTCCAGGATCGGCATCAGCAGCAGCATCGCCACGAGGCCGAGCTTGGGCCGCATGACCGTCACGGCCCCGAGGGTCGCGGCGATGAGCGGCACTGCGCCGGCCACCGCGCGGATCACGACACCGGCCTGGACGTCGTACGGGTCGTGCTCGTGAAGCGCCGCCACGAGCAGCGTCGAAACCGCGACGACGCCCGCCGCCGCGAGGCGAGCCCGAGCGCGGTCGCGCTCGATGACCAGGCCACGGGCGCGCACCAGCCCGGCGCGAACGCCGCGGGCCGGCAGGTCGCGGAGCCGCAGGCCGCGGCCTCGCGCGGACCCCGGAAACGTCAGTCCCGATTCCACGGGCCGAGTGTCACCGACTTTCCTGAGTACCTGCTGAACCCACGGCAGGGCCCGAGCCGGCGTCGTGTAAGGGTTGATCGGGACCTCCTCGAGCGACGCGGCGTCCGCCGCGACGCCGACCCGGCCCTTGGGCTAGGCCGATCGATGGCTCGCGAAGAACTGCCAGATCGTCGCAGTCGCGTTGAACGTATTGGTCGTGCTACCGATGATCAGCTTGGGCAGGTACTGCATCCCGCCGGGCCAGGTGTGGCCCGCGCCGTCGACGCGGTAGAAGACCACGTCGGACTGCGGCGAATTGCCGTGCCATGCTCTGACGGTCGTGTCGGAGCCGAGTGACGAAACCTGGGGATCCGGGCCGGCCGCGTTGTTGGCGACCCAGAACGACGCCCAGGCATCGACGCCGACGACCTGGCCTCTACCGCCGCCGCCGAGCTGCGGGGCAACGGTACCTCCCGCGTAGGGTACAAGAGGATCCGCGGTGCCGTGGATTTCGAGGACCGGGACGGGTCGTCCGGGGTTGCAGCTCGAGGCAACCTCGACGGATGCCGTACCCGCGACCTGGGCCACGGCCGCGATCTTGTCGGACAGCTGGCAGGCCAGACGGCCGGCCATGATGGCCCCGTTCGAGATGCCGGCCACGTAGACCCGGCTGCGATCGACCGAGACCTGGCCGGCGATCCGGTCGATCATCTCGGAGAGGAAGCCGACGTCGTCGGCGCCGCCCGACGAACTGGCCGTCTGGAGCCGGCCGTCGTTCCAGCTCTTGCCCAGGCCGCTCGGGGCCGCGACCACGAAGCCGTCCTGGTCCCCCAGAGCGTAGAAGTGGGTCAGGCCGTCGATGTGGTCGCCGCTGCCGCCGCCACCGTGGAGCTCGATGACGAGGGGCACAGGCATGGCGGGATCGAGGTTCGGCGGGACGTGAAGGTTGTAGACGCGGGTCTGGCCGTCGTGGACGAACGAGTACGAGGTCGTCCCGGCCGGGGCGGGCGACTCGACGCCGGAGCCGAGCGGGATCGGATGGTGGATGTGGCCGATCGCGACTGCCGCGACCAGGGCGATGACGAGGACGACTGCGATCGAACGGATCATGCCGGGGACGATCGAGGGGGGCGGTAACGCCCCGGGCGCTCGAATGTAAGCGCAACGCAAGCAGCCTTGAGCCTGAGCCGCGGCGAACGCCATCTCGATGGTACCCACCGGCGGCGCGGCGGCGAGCCCGGAGCGGCGGCGAGCCCGGCCCGGCGGCGAGCCGGCGCGGCGCCCATTGCCTCTACCGGTCTTCGATGGCCGTATGATTGCCGTCGCTCGGGGTGTGGCCTAGTTGGTAAGGCACGTGCTTTGGGAGCACGAGATCGTGGGTTCGAGTCCCACCGCCCCGACCACTCCCCGCCGCTTTACTTCGGCCGGAGCCGCGCAGCCAACCGCCACACACTGGTCGGGACAGGAGCCGCCCGGGACGGTGTCCCTGGCACCTCGGCAAGGAGGGGCGATGATAACCGGCGCTCACGTCATCCTGTTCACCCCGGCCGCCGAGGAGACCAGGCGCTTCCTCCGCGACGCGCTCGGGTTCGATTCGGTGGACGCCGGCGGCGGCTGGCCGATATACGCGCTGCCACCCTCGGAGGTCGCCGTCCACCCGGCCGACGATAGGGGCCACGAGCTGTACCTGACATGCGACGACCTCGATGCCACGATGGCCGACCTGGCCGCGGCCGGAGCCACGTTCGGCGATCCTCACCGGGAGCGCTGGGGGCGTGTCGTGGTCATGACGATCCCGGGTGGCGATCTGCTGTCGCTGTATGAGCCCGCCCATCCCCGCCCGGCCCGTTCCGGTCTGCCCGGCTGAGGCAGCCTAACGCGATCGGGGCAGGTACGAGGTCCAGGCGATCGCCCACTTCAAGGCCATGATGGCCCCGACCCCCACGATGGCCGCTCGCTGAAGAGTAACCGACGGACCCATAGCGTCGGCGATCGGGCGGAGCAGCGGCGACCAGCCGAAGATGCCTGACACCACCAGGGCGAGGGCCACGATCCCGAGCGGCGTTCCGATCAGGAACGCGCCGGCGCCGAAGCGGCCCTGCATGGCTACGATCCCGCGGGCGCACATGACCGTGGCGATGAGGAACAGCACGACGATCGCGCCCACGCCCGTGCCGATCACAGGCAGGTTGGAGCCGTCGACGGCCGCCACGACGATGACCGCGGCCGGAATCGCGGAGACGGTGGCGACTAACTGAGCGGTCCCGATTCCCTGGCCGGATGCCCTCGAGCCGGTTGCCTGCATCGCCTCTCCCTCAGCTGCCATCGACGACTCGCACAGGCTCGCGGTCCGGGAGCCCGATGTCAACTCGAGGGCCGGGGTCGGCCGGTCAGTGGCGGCCGGCGGCGGCCGGCGCTACTCCCGCCGCTGCCAGATGCCGCCGATCGGGTCGCCCCGCGCCGCGACTTCGGCGATCCGCCCGATCCGGCCGGCCCGGGTCGCCGACCTCTTCGCCTGATAGACCCACGCCAGGGCCACCCGCCGCGTCGACGCGGAAGCGGCGTCGAAGCTCTCGCGCGCGCCGGGTCGACTCGCCAGTGCGGCGGCCAGGTCGGCCGGCACGGCAAGGGCGTCGACGGCGTCGAGCGCGGACCACGATCCGTTGGCGCGGGCGATCTCGACGGCCGCCCGGCCCGCCTCGGTCATCAGTCCGGCGGCTTCGAGCCGGGCGACTCGTTCCTTGTTGGAGCGAGCCCAGGTGCTTCGGGGCTTGCGGGGCGCGAACCACTGCCTGCTCCGCTCGCCGTCGACGCGGCCCAGGACGCCGTCGATCCAGCCGAAGCAGAGGGCCTCCTCGACGGCCGCCTGGTACTCGATCGTCGGCCGGCCGGCCTTGCGCTTCCAGGTGACCAGCCAGACGCCCGGCGACGTTAGATGGTTCGCGGCCAGCCAGACGCGCCACTCGGTTCGGCTCTCCGGCTGGAACGTGGGCTTGTCCTCCATGCCCGAAGTATGGTGGCCGCCGCGGCTTCCGTATTCGCCAGACCAGGGCAGGTCGCCTACGCTGTGTCCATGACTGCGATCACGCGGCTGGAGGTACCGAAACCGGCAGGCGGCTCGGCCTGGATCGATCTGCTGGCGGGCGACATCACGACCGTCCGGGCCGACGCCATCGTCAACGCGGCCAACTCCGCCCTGGCCGGCGGAGGCGGCGTCGACGGGGCGATCCACCGCGCCGCGGGCCCCGAGCTGATGGCCGAGCTGCGCAGCCGGTATCGCGGCTGCCCGACCGGCAGCGCCGTGATAACCGGCTCGGGCCGGCTCGAGGACCACGGCGTCAAATGGGTCATCCATGCCGTCGGACCGATCTGGCGGGGCGGCGGATTGGGCGAGCCGGAGCTGCTTGCGGCCGCCTACGCCAGGTCCATCCATCTCGCGGATCAGGCCGGCGCGCGTTCGGTGGCCCTGCCGGCGATCAGCGCCGGCGTCTACGGCTATCCGCTCGACAGCGCCGCCGGGGTGGCGCTCGGTACGGTCAGGGAGGGCCTGGCCGCCGCCCACAAGCTCGAGCTGGCCACCTTCGTGCTCTTCGGGGACGAGGCGATGCGGGCCTTCCGCCGGGCCCTCGAGGAGCTCGCCGGCCGGACCTGACGCCGTCGCGGCACGGGAGCTATCCTCGGGCCATGACCAAGCTCGTCTTTCCCGAGGGCTTTCTGTGGGGCACCGCTACCGCCGCGCACCAGGTCGAGGGCGGCAACTCCAACAGCGACTGGTGGGAGTGGGAGCTCCGGCCCGGCACTCCCTGCCGAGAGCCGAGCGGGACGGCCATCGACCACTACAACCGCTACCCGAGCGACGTCGAGGCGCTCGCCTCGCTCGGCTTCAACACCTACCGGTTCTCGGTCGAATGGGCCCGGGTCGAGCCCAGCGAGGGCGTCTTCGACGAGGCCCAGATCGAGCACTATCGCCAGATGGTCGCGACCGTCCGCCGCTGCGGCCTGACCCCGATGGTCACGCTCAACCACTTCACCCTGCCGATCTGGGTCGCGAAGAAGGGCGGCTGGCTGTCCGACTCGACGCCGGCCCTGCTCGAGCGCTACGTCCGGCGAGTCGTCGAGGCACTGGACGACTCGGTCGACTGGTACTGCACGATCAACGAACCGGGCGTGGTGGCATTCGGCCACACCGGCGCTCTCGGGTTTCCGCCCGGGACGCGCGGCCTGGCAAACTGGCGGCTGGCCACGGCCGGACTTGTCGAGGGCCATCGCCGCGCCCGGGCGGCCGTAAAGGAGCTGCGGCCCGGGGCGCGTGTCGGCCAGACCCATTCGATGCAGGAGTGGGAGTCGAACGCCGGCGGCCGCTACCCGATGGAATACGCCCGCCGTCTCGGCGAGGACGTCTTCCTCGAGGCGTCCCATGAGGACGACTTCATCGGCGTCCAGACCTACACCCGGACCAGGATCGAGCTGCCCGGGCCGGTCGGCTGGCTGGCGAAGGCAGCGCTCTCCGTCGGACCGATCGAGAACGTCGTCGTTTCGCGGACCGTGGCCCGGGTGCCGCAATCCGGTCCACCGGCCGATCCGCGAGACGGGATACGGCGGACCCAGATGGGCTACGAGTTCCGGCCCCAGGCGGTGGCAGCCACCGTCCGCCGCGTGGCCGAGCTCCTGCCGGGCAAGCCGATCGTGGTCACCGAGCACGGCGTCGCCACCGCCGACGACGCTGAGCGGATCGAGTTCATCAGCCAGGGCCTGGCGGCCCTCCACGAGGTCATCGCCGACGGCATCCCGCTCGGCGGCTACATCCACTGGAGCGCCTTCGACAACTTCGAATGGGCCCAGGGCTACTCGATGGAGTTCGGGCTCACCGCCGTCGACCGAGCCACCCAGGTCCGCACGATCAAGCCCTCGGCCCGCTTCCTGGGCGCCATCGCCCGGTCTGGCAGGCTAGAGGTCGCCGGGTCCTGATCCGCTCTGGCTGCCCGCCGACCCGGACAACAAGAGACCGGCGCGACAGGCGCCGGTCCCGCTGGTCGACTATGACGCGGTAGAGGCTCCCGACCCCTACCGCGCGGGCATGCCAGCGCGAGTGTCACCGCTTATGTTTCCGGCGCGGGGTCTCCATTCGAGGTTGAGCTCGGTGCGATCCGGATCGGCCGTGAAGGAGGAGAATCCACCCTCAGCGCGAGATAGTCGCGAACCTGTGGCCGCCATCGTCGCCTGCATCTTGCCTCCGGAAATCCCTGGCGCGGATGAGACTCCATCAAGCTACGCCCCGTCGGTGGCGATCGCAACACTCAATTGGATGGCACCTGATGGGAGAGTCGTTCACCTCTACACTCGTCCAGTGCATCCTCGCGTCCGATCCCTCAAAGGCGACATCGGGGAGCCGGTTTCGCGCGCCTGAAGGAGCCTCGCCAGCGTGACGGACAGTCCCGTACAGATCAGCCGATCGGCGTCTCCGGCCTCGGAGTGGGCCCTGGACCAGACCGTGACCTACCTCAATCACGGTTCCTTCGGCGCTTGCCTGAACGCCACCCTCGAGGTCCAGCGGGGCTGGCGTGACAAGCTCGAGGCCCACCCGGTCAGGTTCCTCACCCGCGATCTGGAGGACCTGCTCGACTGGACGCGTTCGGAGATCGGGGCTTTCGTCAGCGCCGATCCCGACGACCTGGCCCTCATGCCCAACGCCACGGCCGGCGTCAACACGGTCCTGCGCTCGCTCCGGTTCGAGCGCGGCGACGAAATCCTGGTCACCGACCACGCCTACAACGCCTGCCTCAACGCCGTCCGGTTCGCCGCCGCGGCCTCCTCGGCCCGGGTCGTGCTGGCCCGCGTCCCGTTCCCGATCGCATCGCCGGACGAGGCCTTCGACGCGATCATGGCCGCGGTCACCCCGAAGACGAAGCTGGCCATGATCGAGCACGTGACCAGCCCAACGGCCCTGGTCCTGCCGATCGAGCGGATCGTCCCGGCCCTGACAGAGAGGGGCGTCGACGTCCTGGTCGACGGGGCACACGGGCCGGGAATGGTGCCGGTTCGGCTGCGCGAGCTGGGCGCGCCCTACTACGTCGCCACGGCCCATAAATGGCTCTGCGCGCCCAAGGGCTCGGGGTTCCTGTACGTCCGCCGCGACCGCCAGGCCCTCATCAAGCCGCTCTCGATCTCGAGCGGCAGCAACGACAGCCGCGTCGACCGGTCGAAGTTCCGGCTCGAGTTCGACTGGCAGGGCACCTTCGACCCGAGCGCCTGGCTGACGATCCCGGCCGCGATCGACGGCCTGGGCGAGATGCTGCCGGGCGGCTGGCCCGTCCTGACCGCCACCAACAGGCAGGTCGCGGTAACGGCCCGCGACATCCTGACCGAGGCGCTCCACACCGACGTTCAGGCTCCCAGCTCGATGATCGGGTCGATGGCCAGCGTCAGACTGCCCGGCGGGCCGTGGCCGCGCGAAGAGGCAATCCGGCGTCTGGCGATGATCGAGGCGGCGATTCGTGGCCGGCGATTCGAGGTGCCTCTGATCGCCTGGCCGTGCCCCTGGCTGGTCGACTCCGGCGATCTGCCACAGGACACCCAGTTCGACTTGCTGGTCCGGATCTCGGCCCAGGCGTACAACTACCTCGGCCAGTACGAGCGGCTGTCATCGATCCTGGCGGGGTTCGCGGGCGCCAACCGGCCGGGATCCTGAGCCGACCCGGGGTTCAGAGCACGTCGACCGGTCCGGCGCCGGCGACGATCCCGACCGCGTGGGCGTGGCCGTGGAGACCCGTTCGGGTGTCGTAGTCGCGGGCGACGGCGGCCTGGAGCGCGGCCACGGCGTCGGCCAGGACGAGGTTGACCGTATAGCCGCCCGGGCCAGGGCCGGTCATCCGGGCCGCGACCACTCCGGGCACGGCCAGGGCCACCTCGATCATGGCGTCGAGGGCCGCGCTGCCGACCCCGAAGCGGTCGCGCATCGAGGCGTGCGACTCGGCGAAGAGGCGCCCCAGCTCGTCGAGATCGCCCGCATCGAGAGCGGCGGCCGCGGCCAGGACGCGGGCGTTCTCGGCCACGACGTGCTCGGCGCGGGCAGCCACGTTCTCGGGCAGGGTCGAGCGGTAGCGCCGCAACGACGCCTGGTCCAGGTCGCGCAGCGAGCACAGGCCGGGCAGCCGCTCGGCCAGCAGGGCCACGGCCCGCGCGCATTCGGCCCGGCGGGTGGCGTAGACCGCGGCCCGGCGATCGTGCCGCTCGCCCGTGTCGCAGAGGACGACCCGGACCCCGTACGGCATCGTCACGTGGCGGTACTCGAGGGAGCGGCAGTCGAGGAGCACGGCCCGATCCAGCCGTCCGGCGGCGCCGGCCAGGTGGTCGACGATGCCAGCGTCGAGGCCCATGTAGTCGCGCTCGCCCCGCTGGGCGATGGCCGCGAGCGACGCCGGGGAGAGGATCCGGCCGCGGCCGACGACGGCCAGCGCCGAGGCCAGCTCGAGAGCGGCCGACGAGCCGAGCCCGGCGCCGATCGGCAGAGTGGTGTCGATGACGCCGTCGAAGCCGTGGGTGGGGATGTCGGCCTCGCGAACAGACCAGGCGGTCCCGGCGACGTAGTCGCTCCAGGGCAGCGGCGGCGCCGGAGCGCCGGCCCGGGTCGATCCCGAAGCCAGGCGCGGAACCAGGGCGTCGATGTGGAACGAGCCGACCTCGTGACTGTGGCGCGAGACGATCCGGACTCTGTCATCCTGACGTCGCCGGTAGGCCAGCCAGGTATCGAGCTCGATCGCGGCCGGCAGCGTGAAGCTCTCGTTGTACTCCATGTGATCACCGATCAAGCTGACGCGGCCTGGCGCGCGGGCGATCTCCATGTCACCGAAGCCGCCCACCGGACCGTAGGCGGTGTCCAGCGCGGCGGCTAGAATCTCGGCTCTCTCGCGATCGGGCTGTATCTGAGCCATCAACAGATGCTAGCGTGAGCGCGGCAGACAAGCCGTTGCTTTACGACAACGCGACCGGGCTGTGCCGCGAGCCGCCCCCTCCGCCGGCACTAAGATCTCGACGTAGAGCAACTAATGCGGGATGGGACACCGCCCAAGGACATGTTCGGCATCGAACCTCTCCTGGGAGTTCTAACCGCGGCCGTCCTCGGCCTCGTGGTCGTGGCTGCGCTGCTGCTGGCTGCTCTCATCGGGCGAGGCCCGCTGTACCGGCGCTTCCTGCGGATCGATCGCTCCCTCCGCCGCCCCCCGGCGAACCGGGCCGACGCTCAGGGCTACCGGCGAGGTTCCGTGGCCGGGTTCGGGCAGCGACCCGACTGGCCCACGGCCAGCGGTCTCAGGCCGGGGCGGGCACCGGACGCCGGCGCCGGGCACGGGCCGGGAGTCGCTGCCGGGTACGGGCAGGAAGCCGACAGCGGATACGGGCACGACGGAGGGCCGGTGTTCGGGCCCGGATCGAGGTTCGGCCCTGGCTACGTCCCGGGCTATGAGCGCGGCGCGCTGGGCACCGATCCCGGGTATGCACAGGGCTACCCGCCCGGCTTCGGGCACGGCACCGACCCGGGGTACGGGCAGGACACCGATCCAGGCTATGCCCAGGGCTACAGCTTCGGGCCCGGCCACTCGAGCGCGGCGGGCCGCAATTACTCGTTGGGCTACGGCCGCGGCTTCGAGCCGGGCGGCAGGCTGAACACCGAGCCGGGTTTCCGGCCTGGCGCCGAGGGCGGCCAGCCCGGGCAGACTGCCGGCCGAGCCGAAGCCGAAGACCGGCGGGCCCGCGCCGACGGTGACGGCCTCGACGAGGTCCTGCGGGGCAGCTTCGCCATGGAAACGTACAACCGGGCCGTTCGAATCCTGGCCTGGTCGGCGATCGCGATGGCCCTCCTCATCGTCGTGGTCAGCCAGCTCTGGCGACCGGTCGAGCCCCAGATCCTGACCACGCTGGTCGCCGCCGGCCTGTTCGTCCTGGTCGTTCAGGAGCTGATGCCGCCGGATCGGCTGAGGGCGGTTCGGGTCGTGGTGGAGGGCACGGCGACGATCGTCTTCCTGACCGTGATCGTAATGCTGACCGGCAACTCGGCCAGCCCGTTCTTCTACCTCTACCCGATCCTCATCGGCGGCGCGGCCCTGATCGCCGCGCCCCGGATCACCCTGATCTTCGCCCTCGAATGCGTCGTGGCCTACGCCGCCGCGGCGTTTCCGGCTCCGCTGGATCTCAACACCGATCGAGACACGCTCGCCCGGGTAGGGGTCAACGCCACCGCGCTGGTCCTGCTCGCCTACGCGGGCACGATCATCGCCCGAGTCCAGAGCCGGACTCGGGACGTCGCGATCCGGCTCTCGACCATCGACTACCTCACGGACCTCTACAACCGGGCCTTCTTCTTCAACGCCCTCGACGGCGAGATCCGGCGCGGCGAGCGGTTCGGACGCGGCTTCTGCCTGCTGATGATGGACCTGGACGGACTCAAGATGGTCAACGACCTGTACGGCCACTACCACGGCGACGCCGTGCTGCGCGGCGTCGCCCGAGTCATCCGAGCCGGTCTGCGGGGCATCGACGTGGCCGCGCGCTACGGGGGCGACGAATTCGTGGCCCTGCTCCCGGAGACCGATCCGAGCGGCGCCTTCGTCGTCGCCGAGAAGATCCGCCAGATGGTCCTGGACCTGTCGGTGGACGCCGCCGGCGAGACGATCACGACCTCGCTCTCGATCGGAGTGGTGTCCTACCCGGACGACGGCTTGACCGCCGACACCCTGATGATCGCCGCCGACGCGGCCATGTACACGTCCAAGCGGCTGGGCAAGAACCGGGTGGTGGGCTACGCCCGACCGACCGATCTGCCGTCTGCCGCGCCATACGCCGGCCGGCAGCAGCCGCCGACTCCGGGTTTCACGCCCCTGCCGAAGCGGGGCGACTCAGAGCCAGACGCCGACCTGCGGCGGTAGCCGGGTCAGGTCGGCGGGCGCCGCGGGGCGCCATCGGATAGCATCAAGCCATGGCTCGATTCACGACCCGCGCGATCCTGGCGGCGACTCGGACGCCCCAGGTCGACCAGCTCCCGTCAGCCATTCCGATCTATCAGTCAGCGGCCTTCTCCGCCGCGGACGCCGCCGAGCTCGGCGACGTCCTGACCGGCGCCCGGGCCGGCTACGCCTACAGCCGCGTCGACAATCCCACGACCGCGGCCCTGGCCGCCGCCGTCGCCGAGCTGGAGAGCGCCGAGGCCGGGCTGGCCTTCGCCACGGGAATGTCGGCAATCCACGCCGCGATCGTCTCGGTGGTGCGCGCCGGTCAGACGATCGTCGCCACGCGGGCCCTGTACGGGACTACCCGCGACCTGCTGGTCCGGATCATGGCCGGGCTGGGCGTCGCGACCGAGTTCGTGGATCCGACCGATCTGGTCGCGGTCGACGCCGCGCTGGCCAGGACCGGGGCGCCGGCACTCTACGTCGAGACCGTCTCGAACCCCACGATCGTCGTCTCGGACATCGCCGCGCTTGCCGCCGTCGCCCACCGCCACCGCGCGGCTCTCCTCGTCGACAACACCTTCGCCTCGCCGTATGCCTGCCGGCCCGTAGAGCTGGGCGCCGATCTCGTCGTCCACTCCGCCACGAAATACCTCTCCGGCCACGCCGACGTTCTTGCGGGGGTCGTCGTCGGCAGCCGCGAGCGGATCGACGCCCTTCGCCCGATCCTCATCGACGCGGGCGGGGCGCTGGCGCCGATCGCCGCATACCTGGTCCTGCGAGGCCTGCCGACGCTCGGGTTG
>Ga0335076_10007059_pt1 | contig 11323 bp, 7 predicted proteins | sample Lox_Sample_25_FD_206717 | JGI IMG/M metagenome (GOLD analysis project Ga0335076, IMG submission 206717) | Soil microbial communities from Loxahatchee National Wildlife Refuge, Florida, United States - Lox_Sample_2.5 | ecosystem: Environmental > Terrestrial > Soil > Wetlands | place: USA: Florida... | reverse complement strand
CGAGGTCAGCTCGCCGGACGCGGTGACCCCCGTGCTGGTCCCCGACCTCACGATTCAGAAAACCCACACGGGCAGGTATCAGGCCGGCAGGGTCGTCCCGTTCACGCTCAAGGTGTCGAACGTCGGACAGGCGCCGACCCTCGGGCCGGTCAGCGTCACCGATCCGCTTGGGAGCGGCCGGACGTTCGCCACACGACCGCACGGCGACGGCTGGGACTGCGGCGCCAGCACGTCGAGCAAGCTCGTCTGCACCCGCTCGGACGTCCTGGCCCCGTCTGACTCCTACCCGCCGATCCTGTACAGCGCCTCCATTGCTGGGAACGTCACGGTCGATGAACTGCAAAACACGGCCACCGTTGACGCCGAATCGGACGGCGACCGGTCCAACAACACATCGACCGACGCCGGGAGCCCGCTCGCCGACCTGGCGGTCGGGAAGCGGGCGCTGACCCCGACCGTCGACCCCGGAACCCCCGTGCGCTTCGTCGTCCGTGTGACCAACACCGGGCCTGACACCGCAACGAATGTGAAGCTGCGCGATGTCGTCGGTCCCGGGCTGATCTTCATAAAGGCCCGGCCGAGCCAGGGCTCCTGCCAGGGGAAGGTCTGCATGCTCGGCGACATGGCCGCCGGCGCCAGAGTGCAGGTGCGCGTCCTCGCGGTCGCCCGCGACGACACTGCCGGCAAACGACTGGTCAACAAGGTGGCGGTGTTCACCCGCACCCGAGAGGCCGCATACAGGAACAACTTCAGCCGCGCCTCCGTGCAAGTCAACCCGCAGGTGAACCTGCAGGTGCAGAAGCTGCCGGCGACCCAGACGCTGCCCGCCGGCGACACCGTCAGCTGGGCGGTGATCGTCACCAATCAGGGACCAAGCTCGGCGACCAACGTGACGCTCGAGGACTTACTGCCGCCCGGCCTCGCACTCCTCTCCGCCGCCCCGGAACTCCCGGGAACATGCCGGGGGGCGACATGCGCATTGGGAACCCTCGACGCCGGCGCGAGCACCCAGGTCGTGATCCGGGCCAGCTCCAGCCCCGCGCTCGCCGGTCAGACCCTGACTAACACCGCGACGGTCAGCGCGGCTGAAGAGGAAACCAACCCGGATGACAACACTGCCACCGCACACGTCACGTTCGGGCCGCCTGTGGCTCCGCCGGGCGAGCCGGATGTGGCAGTGACCAAGACATCGGACTCGAACCTGGTCACCGTCGGCGACGAGGTGACCTACACGAACACGGCGACGAACCGCGGCACCGCCACCGCCCCATCGGTCATCCTCGCCGACAATCCCGATCCGGGACTGCGGATCATCTCGGTCACGCCGAGCCAGGGCACATGCAGCGACACGGTGCCAATCGTCTGCAACCTCGGGCCCCTCGCGCCGGGCGCGCACGCCACCGTCATCGTCGTCGCCCAGCCGCTGGCGCCCGGCCTTCTGTCGAACGGGGTAGTGGCGCTGCCGGCGGCCGAGCCGCCCCTGAACCCGGATGAGGATCACATCATCGCGGTCACCGGTCCCATCGTCCGCCTCAAGAAGACCGCCAGCGTCTCGACGGTGAGCACAGGTGGCCGGGTGACGTTCTTCATGAGAGCGACTGCGCGCGGCCGCGGGGTGGCCCACGATGTCCAGGTTTGCGACGACGTGCCCGCGGGCTTCGCCGTGGTGGACGCCCATGGCGGCCGCCACGTCAGCGGCCGCCGCTGGTGCTGGACGATTGTGAGACTGGCCGGGGGCCGGTCACAAACTCTCCGGCTCGGCGTCCGCGCGCTGGCGACCACGCAACCCAGGACGCTCGTCAACGTGGCACTGCTGAACTTCGCCAACCGGCCGCAGCAGAGAGCGACCGCTCCTGTGCGCGTGCTGCCGGCATCCCGGTTCACCGGGTAGCGCCGGGCAGGAGTCGACCACGGCCAACCCCCATCGATTCGTCGGCGCTCGGCCTCCCGGAGCCCGGCTGCTCGTCCTCGCGGCCTCCCTCGCGGTCGCGCTTCTCGCCTGCGCAACGGCGAGAGGCGCGGTCGCGGCCTACCAGCGCACCGCCACTCTGAGCTACTCCAAGGTCGCCTGGGCACTCCCGTCCTGGCACGCGCGGAAGCTGGGGCTCGTGTCGACCACCCGCCCCCTGACCGGCTCGCCGACCGTGCTGCCCATCATTGGGCAGGCGGAGCGCCGGGGTCGACGCTGGCTGCGAGTACGCCTGCCACAACGCCCGGACGGCTCAAAGGGCTGGATTACCGCAGGCGGCGTGACGCTCGGCGAAGACCCGTGGCATGTCGCGATTGACCGTGCCGAGCGCACCGCCACGATCTATTACAGGGGGCGGGTGGTGCGCACGTTCAGGGTCGTGGTCGGCAAGCCCTCGACGCCAACCCCCGCCGGCGAGTTCTTCCTCGCCGAGATCGTCTACGAGGGCTACGGGGTGACGACCGGGCCGTACGCGCTCGCGACCTCCGCGTACTCGAACGTGCTCAAGCAATTCGACGGTGGCCCGGGCCAGGTCGCCCTGCACGGCCTTATCGGTTTGGCCGGAACGCCCGGCCAAGCGGTTTCGCACGGCTGCGTGCGCTTCTACGACCGGGACATCACCTGGCTGGCGAAGCGCCTGACCCCCGGCACGCCGATCACCATCACATAGACGGCGGGCCGCCGGGTCAGTGATCGCGCCGTTGGGCTCTTCACCGAGCTACCGCTGGATCACCAGCCTGTCGTTCGCCAGGCGTGTCGCCGTCAGCGCCCGCGAAACGTCCGCCGGCGTCACGTGCACGGGATGCGATGCCACCATCCGCACGATCGTGAACTGGAGCTCGTGGCGCCGCGAGACGGTGCGGAACCCGGGGACCGGGTAGGACGCCTGCGTGTGCGACGGCCACAGGTTGCACGCCGAGCCCCACCAGCAGAAGCCCGCGCTCGCCGGAGCGGTGAACGACACGACGTCGAGCTCGGACACGGTGGCGCCCGCCCGCCCCATGACGTGCATGCCCGGGACATACAGTGACAACGGCAGCAGGTCGCGATAGTGCTGGATCAGGATCGCGCGGCTGCCGGCCGGCGCGGGGCGGTCGAGCGCGGTCGCGACCACCCGCCAGTCGGGCCGCTGAAGGTTCCGGTCGAAAGCCACTCCGAGCGCGGTCACTACCCCGATCGCACACAGCACGACTGCCGCCACAAGACCGACCCGCGCCGCCGCCAGCCCGCCGGCGACAAACAGCGCCGCCGGCATCCAGATCGCGAGCACGTTGCGCGTGATCAGGTCGTCGACGCCCCCGGCGATCAGCCCCAGGTTCAACAACAGGCCTGCGAGCGCGATCCCGCCGGCGATCAGCGCGCCCCGGCGCGCGCGACGGTCTGAGCGTACGAAAACCAGCACGGCGGCGAGCACGATCAGCGCGATCGCCACCGGCTCGAGCACGGAACGCGCCGGCCCGTCGAAGCCGATCGCGAACTGCGGCACGACCTGGCCCAGCCGGCGCCCGAGCGGCGCCGTCGCGATCCAGCTGGCGTTGCCGGCGCCACTCTGGCCGATCGCGAGCGGGATCAACGCGAGGCCGCACAGCCCCACGACGCCGACGCCGATCTGCACGGGCCGGCGCGAGCGGTGCACCCACAACAGCCACGCCGCCTCCGGCACGACCGCCAGGATCGCGTAGTAGTGAGTGGCCAGCGCGAGCGCGGATGCAATCACCCAGCCGGCGACCGAGCGGGGGGTCGGCGCAGCGAGCGCGTAAGCGAACGCCAGCAGCGACACGCTCGACAGCAACACGAGCATCTCGTAGGAGCGCGCCTCCTGCGAGTACCAGATCAAGAGCGGGCTGCACGCGGTCAGCGCCGCGCCGATCAGGGCGGCCCGCCGCGAGATCAACTTCGACCCCGCGCCGTAGGCGACCGGAACGACCAGCACGCCGCACAGCGCGGACAGCGACCGCAACCCGGTTTCGCCGTAGCCGAACAGCCGCGCCCACACCCACGCCAGGCAGTAGTAGAGCGGGGGGGTGGACTCGCTCTGCGGGATCAGCCCGAGCATCTTGCCCGGCGCTAAATGCACGAGCAACGCGGTGTTGCCCTCGTCGAACCAGAACCCCTGATGGCCGATCCGGTAGAAGCGCAGGATGGCCGCGAGCAGCGTGATCGCGCCGACGGCGAGCACCGTCCGGTCGGCCAGCAAATCGCGCACTCGCGACGGTTGTCCCCGCGCCACGGGGCGACGAACGTCCTGTGCCGCCGTGCCGACGCTCACGCGGAGGATGTTAAGGTCAGTGGCGGCCGCACTCCCGTACGGTCCGCGCTTAACACGATTTCAACCCGCCTTGCGGGCAGTGCGGCCCGCCCACCGGGCAACATTCCTTAAACCGATGCGTCACGAGTCAGGTCCCATCGACGGTCCGCCGGTGCTCGCTTCCGGCGCCGCTGCCCAACCCGCGCTCGCGCCGAGCGCCGCCGGGGCCGGTGCAGGCACCGCGGACGGCGCGGTCACGCTGCCCGGGATCGGCCGGCTGCCGAAGCCTCGCGCACTCCGCATACCGCGCGCGCTGTACGACGCCACGGCCGGAAAGGTTGCGTTGGCCACGATCATCGCCGGCGCGCTCGCGATGGTGCTGTGGTCGACCCATGCACCGACGAACCTCGTCCCGCGCTCGAGCCAGATCTTCGCCCCGTGGGAGGCGGGCCCGCTGTACGGCCTGCTCGGCGGGCTCAAGGCGGGGGTAACCGCGACCAATTACGCGCTCAGCGCGCTGATCCTGATCATGCTGGGCGCCTACGGCGTCGCGCTGCTGGCGGTGCGGACGTTGTCGACGCGAATGATCGTTGCGACGATCGTCGCGGCGAACGTGATCATGATGCTGGGGCCTCCGTTCCAGCTCACCGACATGGGCAACTACCTCGGCTACGCCAGGCTCGGCGGCCTGCACGGGATGAACCCGTACACGCACGTGATCGGGCAGGAGATGCACGATCCGATCTACCACTTCGCGACGTGGAACAATCTGCACAGCCCGTACGGCGAGCTGTTCACCGCGCTCAGCTATCCGCTCGCGTTCTTGCCGATCCCCGTCGCGTACTGGGTCGTGAAGGTCGTCACGGTCGTGCTGAGCCTTACGTTCATCGGAATCGTATGCTGGTGCGCGAAGCGGCTCGGGCGCGACCCGCGCTACGCGGCGGTGCTCGTCGGGCTGAACCCGATCTACCTCGTATACGCGGTCGGCGGGTTCCACAACGACTTCTTCATGCTCGTCCCCCTTACGGGTTCGATCGCGTTCCTGCTGGCGCGCCGCGACAAGTCGGCGGGCGCAATGCTCGTCATCGCGGTCGCGGTCAAGTTCAGCGCGGTCCTGCTGCTGCCCTTCCTGCTGGTGGCCGCCCGGCCGGCGCATCGCAGGCTCCAGGTTCTCTACGGATGTGTGCTCGCCGGGATTCCGCTGCTGGTGATGAGCCTGATCCTGTTCGGATTCTCGATCCCGAACCTGTCTCAGCAGGGCTCGCTGCTCACCCCGTTCAGCTTCCCGAATCTGTTCGGCTACTTCATCGGCGTCGGCGGCGGCACCTCGGGCGTGCTACGGCTCGCCGACGTCGTGCTGGTGGTCGCGGTCGTGTGGCTGCTCCGTCGCCAGGGCGATTGGATCTCGCGCGCCGGCTGGGCGACATTCGCGCTGATCGCCAGCCTCGCCTGGGTGATGCCCTGGTACGTGATCTGGCTGCTTCCGCTGGCGGCGCTCGGGTCGAGTCAGCGGCTTCGCCGCACCGCGGTCGCGCTGACCGTGTTCCTCGTGCTCGTTTTCCTGCCGTCGTCAAATAAGTTCTGGGACCTCGTCAACTTCAACCCGCTGAGTGGGTCGGCGGGGCAGGCGTCGTCTTCGCTGCAGGGCAAGCTTTCGTGGTATTCGCCCAACACCTCGGCAACGATGCAGGTCGACCAATAGTGCGTGACGTCGAGTCACGGCTGCGCAAGTTGGCCGATCGCGCAGCCGGATGAGGCGGCCTCTCCGGCGGCGACGATAGAGTAAGGGTCCGTTCACACCGCGGGTTGGCCGAGCCCGCGCCTTTTGGTGGCAGCAGGTAGCCGGTGCGCCCATACCCCGCGTCCGGCAATAGCTGAGAGCCCAAACAGCCTTCGCCGGGTTTATGCCGTGATTATTAGCATCGTGTTAGCGTCGCGCGCCAATGCGCCTTGAAGTCGAGCTGGTCGACGGCGGGGGAGCCCGTCCGGCGTCCGATCTACCCCCCGCTCGCCTAACGCCACACCGCCGTCGGCTCGACCGGTTCGAGCTGTCGATCCTGTTCGCGTTCGCCGCCATTTCGATGTGGGTCGTGGCGCTCGACGTGTGGCGGGTCGTGTTCGACGGCGGCGTCTGGACCGGCACCGACGGCGTGTACATCGTCGACCAGATGCAGTACCTGGCGTGGATCAAGGACGCGTCGAAGCACGTGCTGGCGTCGAACTTGTTCGTGCTGCGCGATACGCCGGCGGACTACTTCAACCCAGCCGTGGTCGTCTCCGGAGGGTTGACCGCGCTCGGGATGGCGCCGTGGCTGTCGCTGCTGCTGTGGAAGCCGGTCGCAGTGATCGGTTTCTTCTTCGCCGTGCGAGGGTTCGCCTGGCGCCTGCTGAGCGGCGTGTGGCCGCGCCGCGCGGCGCTCGTGCTCGCTCTGTTCTTCGGCTCGTTCACCAACGTATATGGGCAGTTCAGCGTCCTCGGCGACCTGTTCCCCGGCTTCCTGACCTGGGGCTACGTGTTCGGCGTGATGGCGCTTGCCGCGATGGTGTGGGCGCTCATCGCTCACCACGACTCCCGGCTGAACAACCGCCGGCTATGGCTGGCCGGGCTGCTCGGCGGGTTGGCCAGCTTGCTGCACCCATGGAACGGCGAGTTGCTCCTAGCGATGGTGATCGCAGCCGAGGCCGTGATGGCGCTCAGCCGCCGGTACGGGCGCTCCCACCTCAAGTTGACGATCCTCACGGTCGGGGGGACGGCGATCCCGCTGCTGTACTACGCGATCCTCGGCAAGGCCGACCTCAGTTGGAAGCTCGCTCAGGTCGCGAGCAAGCACGCTTTCTCGTTCTGGTCGATCACGATCGCGATCGTGCCGCTGCTCGTGCCCGCCGCCGTCGCGTACACGAGGCGTCCGACGACATTCCTGGCCGCGGCCGCTCGCACCTGGCCGCTGGCGGCGTTCGCGATCTTCGTGCTGTCCGGGACGAGCCTCGGCGCGACGCCGCTCCACTCGTTCCAGGGGATCACGATCCCGCTCGCGGTGCTCGCGGTCGAGGGTCTCCAGATCATCGGCTGGCACCGCATCCAGCGCCCCGTGCTCGCCGGCGCGGTCCTCGTCGCGCTGTTCACGATCCCGACCACGTACGAGGAGCTGAAGATCGCGCACGGGCTGGCGGCGCCCACTCGGAACAACGCGAACTTCATCAGGGGCGATGAGCGCGACGCGCTCAACTACCTGGAGAACCTCAAGGAGCCCGGAAGCGTCATGACCCGGAGCTATCTTGGCGCCTACGTGCCGGGCAAAACCGGCAGGCGGTCGTACGTCGGGGATTGTCTGTGGTCCGAACCCGGTTGTCTGAACTTGACCAACAACGCGAACACGCTGTTCCAAGGGTCGCTGACCCCAGCCGCCGCCCGGAACTTCGTGTTGGGGACCGGCGCGCGGTTCGTGCTCGCCGACTGCCAGACCACCGCCGACCTGCCGAAGCTGCTCGGCCCGATCATCCGCTCGGCGCACGGATTTGGATGCGCAGCGGTGTATGAGGTCGAGTAGCCGCCGCTGCACCAGGCACGGACGCCGGCAACTGGGGATGGCGACGCGGAGGTGCCGCTCGGCCGCCGGTGCCGCCGTCGCCGTCGCCTCGGTGCTCATCGGACTGTCGGTGGCGGGTTGCGGCGGATCGGTGTCGGCGGCGACGCCGACCGTCAGCGTGTTTCCGATCCCGGGTGACCGCGTCGCGTCGCCGCAAACGCAGATCGCGTTTCGCGGGCTGCCGATCGGCCAAGTGGGCAAGGTCGTCGTGACGGGCTCGCGGAGCGGCGTGCACACCGGCCGGTTCGAATCCGATTCCGACCGGGACGGCGGCAGCTTCCTGCCGGCGAAGCCGTTCGTGCCCGGCGAGGTGGTCACGGTGAGGACCAGCCTGCACATCCTCGGTGCGAGCACGCCGGGAGCGTTCCATTTCACGGTCGCGACGCCGTCGGGATCGATTCCGGCGACCCCGCTGCCGTCCGCGGGCCGGGTGCCGGGGGACGTGCTGACGTTTCACTCGCGACCTGACCTGACGCCGGCCTCCGTGGAGATCACCAAAGAGGATCCCGCCCCCGGGCCCGACGGCGACGACATCTTCCTCACCCCGCAGCAGGGACCGACTCAGAACGGCGCGATGATCCTCAACCGGGATGGCGCGCTGCTGTGGTTCCAGCCGGTGCCGCAGGGTGATATGGCGGCGGATCTCCAGGTTCAGCGCTACGACGGCCAGCGCGTGCTGACCTGGTGGCAGGGCTATTCCGGTGCGGGCGTCGGGGCCGGCGAGGACGTGATCGAGAGCTCCTCGTACCGCCAGGTCGAAGTGGTACACGCCGCCAACGGGCTGAGCGCCGACCTGCACGAGTTCAGGCTGACGCCGCAGGGCACCGCGCTGATCACGGCGTATTACCCCGTGTTCTGGAACGCGACCGACGTCCATCTGTCCTCGCGCCAGATCGTGCTCGACTCCGTGGTCCAGGAGGTCGACGTCAAGACCGGCCTGCTGCTGTACCAGTGGAACAGCCTCGACCACGTCTCGTTGACCGACACGTACGAGCCGGCCGTGAAGTCGCCGCGCTCGCCGTACGACTACTTCCACATCAACTCGGTCCAGCTGCAGCAGAACGGCGATCTGCTCATCTCCGCGCGCAACACGTGGGCCGCCTACGACATCGACCATCAGAGCGGCGCGATCCTCTGGACCCTCGGCGGCAAGAGCTCGAGCTACAAGCTCGCGTCGGGTGTCGAATTCGCGTTCCAGCACGACGTGCGGCTGCACACCGACACCGACCCGACCGTGACCCTGTTCGACGACGGTGGGAGCCCGCCGAGGGTCCACCCCGAGTCGCGAGGGATCACGGTCCGCCTGAACGGCGACAGCAAGACCGCGACCCTCGTGAGCCAGGACGTGCACGAGCCTGCGCTGGCGGCCGGCTTTGAGGGGAACGTTCAGGAGCTGCCGGGAGGCGACGACTTCGTCGGCTGGGGACAGGCGCCTTACTTCAGCGAGTTCGACTCCCGTGGCCAGGCCGTGTTCGACGGCCGCTTCGTGGGGAACAACTCGAGCTACCGCGCGTACCGCTTTCCGTGGATCGGAACGCCGAGCACGCCCCCCGCGGTCAGCGCATCGAACAGTGGGAGCAGCACGAACGTGTACGTCAGCTGGAACGGCGCCACCCGGGTCGCTTCGTGGCGGGTGCTAGCTGGCGCGAGCGCGGACGCGCTGCGAGCGGTGACGACGGTCTCCAAGGTGGGATTCGAGAGCCAGGCGACGATCCCCACCCAGGCCTACGTCCAAGTTCAGGCGCTCGACGGCGCCGGCGCCGTGCTCGCGACTTCCGCCGTCGTTCACGCGACGTAGCTGACACACTGCCGCTCCCATGCGTCTATTCGCGCTCCGCGGCGCCAACACGGTAGATGCCAACGAGCCCGACGAGATTCTCGGCGCCACCGACGAGTTGATGCGCGAGCTGATGGTGCGGAACGAGCTCGTCCCCGACGCGATGGTCAGCTGCATCTTCACGTTGACCGAGGACCTCGACGCGGAGTTCCCGGCCGTCGCGGCTCGCGCGCTCGGCCTGAGCCGTGTGCCGCTTCTGTGCGCGCGCGAGATCCCCGTGCCCGGCTCGCTCCCGCGTGTGATCCGCGTGATGGTTCACTACTACGCGCCCGACGATCACGAGCCGCGGCACGTGTACCTGGGCGAGGCCCGCGTGCTTCGGGCCGACCTCGAGTCCGCCCAATAGCGCCTCCCATTACGCTAGGCGCCCGATGCCAATCGAATTCGCCGAGCGCACCCGCCGGATCCCGGTCTACCCGCTGGCCGCGGGCTACGACCTCGGCGCCGACGTGGCGATGCTCGCCTCGAACGAGTCGTGCTTCGCTCCGCACCCGGCCGTTGTCGAGGCGGCGAGTCGTACGCTCGCGGGCGCGCACCGCTATCCGGATCCGTCGTACCAGCCGTTGCGGCGCGCGCTCGCGGACCGGTACGGCGTGCCGCCGCAGCGAATAGCGCTCGGCAACGGCTCGTGCGACATCCTTCTCGCTGCCGGCGAGGCCCTCCTCGAGCCCGGCGCCGAGGTCGTGTACGCCTGGCCGGCGTTCAGCGTGTACCCGCACCTTGCGGCCTCGTCCGGCGCGCGTGCGATCCAGGTGCCGCTCGACGACGAGGACCGCCACGACCTCGACGCGATCGCCACCGAGGTCACGGTGGCGACGCGGCTCGTGCTGGTCTGCAACCCCAACAACCCGACTTCGACGGCGATCGGCCTCGACGAGATCGACGCGTTCATGCGGCGCATACCGAGCCACGTGGCGGTGATCCTCGACGAGGCCTACTGCGAGTACTCGCTGACGCTCGGCGACACCTACGCCTCGCTCGACCTGCTGCGCAAGTACCCGAACCTGGTGTTGCTGAGGACGTTCTCGAAGGTCTACGGACTGGCGGCGCTGCGGGTCGGGTACGCGCTGTGTGGCGCCGAGGACTTCCGCATCGCGGTCGACCAGGTTCGCCAGCCGTTCTATCTGAACGGTGCCGCGCAGGCAGCTGCGGTCGAGGCGCTGAAGCACCAGGACGAGGTCGAGCGGCGCGTGACCGAGACGATCGCGTCGCGGCTCGGGATGGAGGACGCGGTGCGAGCACTCGGTCTGTGGGTGGCGCGCTCCGATGCAAACTTCATCTGGTTGCACCTGCCCGAGAGCGTGGAGGAGGCCGACGTCGTTTCCGCGTTGCGCGACCGCGGCGTGCTGGTCCGCGCCGGCGCCGCCCTCGGCCGCGAACGGTCGCTCCGCGTGACGGTCGGGACCGACGCCGACAACGAGCGGTTCGCCGACGCGCTGGGCGCGGTCCTCGCCGGCTGACGACCGGCCCGAAAACGCCTGCGTAACCCGGCAATGGATGCGCTCTGCTCCGACCCTGACGTGTCAGGCGCGATTATCGTGCGTAGCTCGCCACAGTTGCGCCGGCGGGCCTCCGTTGTCGTGTTACGCGTGTCCGCGGGCGGGCGACGGGCGCCGCCGGCCCATCGTCAGGTGCCCGTCGTTGAGGCCCTTGGCATATCGATCGCCGTCTGGTACAAAACC
>Ga0335076_10007057_pt1 | contig 11325 bp, 7 predicted proteins | sample Lox_Sample_25_FD_206717 | JGI IMG/M metagenome (GOLD analysis project Ga0335076, IMG submission 206717) | Soil microbial communities from Loxahatchee National Wildlife Refuge, Florida, United States - Lox_Sample_2.5 | ecosystem: Environmental > Terrestrial > Soil > Wetlands | place: USA: Florida... | reverse complement strand
CGTAGCTTGAATCTCGGGTTTCAACGCTCCGGGGCGATTATTCAGGATGTGCGCGGAACTCGACTTGGTGAGCAGGAAATTGTCGACGAATACGGCGTCGATCCCAGAGCAGAAGAATGTCCGAACCGCGTCCTTCGGACGGATGACCGGTGGTTCGCCCGGAAGGTTGAAGGACGTGTTTACCAGAATCGGAGCCGGCTCTTGCTCCCCAAACCGCCGCAAGAGTTCCCATAACAGCGGATCGGTTTCCTTCTCCACTACGTGCAGGCGAACCAGGCCGCCAGGAAGTTGCAGCGCGCGCGGCAGAACATCGGCGTCAGCACGGACCGAAGCCAGCGAGTTCATCAGGCGGCACAGGGGCGAACCGTTAAAGTAGCGGGCGCAGTCCTCTTCGCGCACGGAAACCGCAAAGGGACGAAACGACTCCCGGTGCTTCACGAAATCGTTCAGGTTCTCCGTGACATAGGGGGCCCAGGGTGATGCCAGAAGACTGCGGTGTCCGAGAGCGCGCGGTCCGAACTCGGTGGCTCCGTGGAACCAGCCTACAATCTTCCCGGCACGCAGCAGGGTCACCGCCGAATCGAGCTTTCGCTCTCCCGTGTTCTGGAGCGAGTAGCGCGCTTTCGCGTTGTCCAGCACTTCCTTGATTTCCATGCGTGCGTAGTTCGGTCCCCAATATACCGACCGCACTTCTGGACTGCGCGGCTTGTCCATCTCCTGGTGCCACATCCACGCGGCAGCGCCCAAGGCACAACCTGCGTTGCCGGGAGCAGGCGGCACAAACACGTTGCCGACTCCAAACTTCCGCTCCAGAGCCGCGACCAGAAGCGTGTTGTGAAACACGCCGCCGCCGAGGCAGATCTTCTGTAGGCCCGTCTTTTTCTGGAAGGAGGCTAACAGGTCCGAGATCAACTCCGTCACCGCGGCCTGCAGGCTCGCTGCGATGTTGCGCTTCAACTCGGGTGTGAATTCTGACTTTCCCTGCGGGATACCTAACTGGTCAAACAGGAGCTGCGATGGCTCGAATACCCCAGTAATGTCATGGTGGAAGTAACGCGAGTCGACGCGTGGCGAGACATCGCCGGGGCGCCGCAGCATGCGCAGGAAAACGTCCTTGTACGTGGGCTCGCCTTCCAGGCTCAGCCACTGCGTCTTGTGCTCTTCCTTCGACGGAATGAAGCCCAGAAGATCGGTGATGCGAGAGTAGATCCAGCCCACCGAGTTGGCGAACGAGATCGTTTTCAGAACACGAATCTTGCTGCCTTCGCCGGTGGCTAACATGCCGGAGACGCCGTCGCCTTCGCCGTCAAGGGTTAGAATCAAAGCTTTCTCAAAGGGCGACAGGAAGAACGCACTCGCGGCGTGGCACGAATGATGATCAATCGTGACGACCTTGCGGGGATCGCTGAGCCGCTGGCGCAACGCTCGCAACGCGGTCCACTCCCAGGCAAAGCGCCCGAGTTCCTTCCCTTCCTGATAAGCCGTGGCCACGGGTGCGAGTGGCGACAGGCGAGGACGGGAGAACGCGCGGCGTCTCCATCCGCCAGCCGCTTGGCTGGCAACCGCGACAACATCGAGATCGTTCCACGAAGCGCTTCCCTTCCCCAGACAGAACTGAATCGCCGCATCGGGAATGCCGCGAGCGGGCCCGGGCTGCAACTTAGCGTTCTCGATCGCACTTTCGATCACGCCCTCGCGCATCAGCGCGGCCGCGGTGTCGTTCTTGAAAGAGGAAAGGCCGAGAATCAGCATAAAACCCTCAGTGAAAACGGGGAGGAGACCCGACGACCGATCGAGCATAGCCGTCGAGGACCAACTCAGCTTACTGGCTTCTGCGTAGCGCCGACTAGTTCTTTTTCCGGGACACGCGATGCGACACTCGCTTCTGCCGTCGATCGCCCTCTCGAAGAGCGGTACTGCCGCAGCATCTCCAGCGGAAAATAGCAATAAATGAACGCAACCATTTCATCGAACCAGCGCAACCCCCGGTAGAGAGCGCGATCCACCAACTGTTCGAAGAAGAACATGAACCCGGCCCTGGCGCTGACCGACTCCGGGTAGCGCGGCCATGATCCGCCGGATTTCCTCTTCCAATACGCGATATAACAAGCAACCTTGTGACGGATGTCCTCCGGCAGGACTTCGGTCTTCTTGTTGTCGGCAACGATCTTCTCGCTGTTGACCATCTCGTGGTGGCCCGCTTCGTAGATGGCCGATCGGTCGGCATCTTTCAGCGAAACCATGCGGCGGTCGAAGTCGATATCGAGGAAGCTGCAGACACCCTGCATGACGGCGGCGGGATTCGAAACGAGGTCCTCGTACTGAACCGGGTAGACCTGCACTCCCTTGGCTTCCAGCGTGTCATATCCCCGCTTGAGATCGCGGCATCCCAGAAGGGCGCGCAACACCATGCCGCGCTTGGCGAAGAACGAATCGCTGCGGGCACGCACGACGCTGCGGCACACGTCTGCTGGATCGCGCCAGATTACGATGAACTTCGCATCCGGAAATACTTCCGCCAAGCACGGCAGGCAATCGAAATAGTTGGGCGACTTGCATCCCCGAATCGTTGCATTCGGTGCGTACAAGTGCCACGCCGCCTCGCAGGCTTCTCGCAAGCCGGCGGCCTGGTGTGGGAGATCCCCGGATCTGAGTTTGTGCCGCGAAAGCGCCTGGTTCCAGAACTCCCAGCGTTCCGGCCAGTCGCTTTTGCCCTTGCCACCCAGAAACAGCGGCCACAGCAGGGGAAGCTCGTCCTCGTACATCAGTTTGATTTGAGGATGCTGGTTGAGCAAGGCGTAGAACAGCGAGGTTCCTGACCTCCACATGCCGACTACGAACAATGGGCCGTGGCCTGGTTCCGGCAAACGATTCTCTTGCAAGGCTTGCATGGGTATCTGCTTGCGCTCCGCATCCACAAAAGATTCTGCGCCAGCTTTCGCCGGAGCAAAAACCAAATGCGATGGGCCCTGGGCGGCTCGGCGCCGTCACTCCAGGGCCCGTTACCTTAGACCTAGTCGCCCGACTTGGCCAGTTCCGGCGCTTCGAGTTTCTCGGAGACGACGGGCTTGCGCAACTCGGAAGCAATCCACTTGTAGGTCACAGCCAATCCCTGAACCAGCGGGATCGACGGCTCCCAGCCCAGAACGCGGCGGGTGCGGCTGTTCTCGCTGTTGCGGCCGCGAACGCCCTGCGGTCCCGTGAGATTGTGGCGGACCCTAATTTTCTTCCCAGCGGCGTCAGCCACCATCTGCACCAGTTGGTTAATGGTAACCAGTTCGGGTGTGCCCAGGTTCAGCGCTTCGTGATAGTCCGACGCCATGATGCGCTTCAGACCTTCGACGCAGTCGTCGACGTACATGAACGATCGCGTCTGCTCCCCGTCTCCCCAGATCTCGACTTCACCGCCATCCGCGACCAACGCTACCTTGCGGCACATTGCGGCTGGAGCCTTTTCCTTCCCGCCGTCGTAAGTGCCGAGCGGTCCATAGACGTTGTGGAAACGGACGATGCGCGTTTCAAAACCGTAGTCGTGACGGTAGTAGCGGCAGAGTTCTTCCGCGAACAGCTTCTCCCAGCCATAGCCGGGCTCGGGATCGGCCGGATAAGCGTCTTCTTCCTTGAGTGGCTCGACGTTCGCGTCTTTCTGCTTACCTTGAGCGTAGACACATGCCGATGAAGAGAACAGGAAGCGCTTCACGTCGTTCCGGCGCGCTGCCTCGAGCATGTTGGCGTTGATCAGAATATTGTTTCGGCTGATGGCCGCATGATACGCCGTGATGTACCCGATGCCGCCCATGTCGGCAGCCAGGTTGTAAACCTCGTCGATGCCGCCACGTGTGGCCAGCAGGCACTTGTCGAATTCGCGCAAGTCGAGCAGTTCGAATTCGTCCGCCGGACTGGTTTCATACTCCGGAGCCTTGATGTCCGCTCCGCGAACCCAACAGCCGTCCGCCTTCAACCGACGGACCAGATGGTGACCGATGAAACCGCCTGCTCCCGTGACCAGCACACGTTTTTGCGCACTCATGGAAATGGACCCCTTTCACCTTGGTTTGAGAAGTTTCAGATTTCTGAATCCTGGGGGGGACAACTGACGACGGCGGCTCTTTACATCTTTAACGACTTGGCCGCGATTCTAGCACGAAATTGTTTCTGTTTCGACGGCTGAAATCCGGGTTGGAACAGGGTCAGATTTCAACTGAATTTACGTACATTAAGCAATTCCAGGCCCACATTCCATAGGAAGATCGGGCCATTGACAAGGTATCGGCGCCAGAGGCGTTTTGGCTCGGCATAGAGCCGAAAGGCCCATTCCAGGCCGTTTTCGCGCATCCAGGACGGGGCCTGGCTCAACCGTCCGGTGTTCAGATCAAACGCGGCACCTACCCCCAGAACCGCCGGCACGGTCAGTTTGGGGCAATGTTCGTACATCCAGCGCTCCTGCTTCGGAGTGCTGAGGCCGATCCAGAGTACGTCGGCGCGCGAACGCTCAATCATGTCGATTACAGCCTTGTCTTCTTCGGCCGTAAGCGGGCGGAACGGCGGCGAATAGCAGCCGGCAACTTCCACTCCGTACTTCTCGTGGGTCACCTTGGCGAGCAACTCGGGCACGCCTTCGGCCCCGCCGTAGAAAAAGTGACGGTACCGCCCGCCTGTCTCGCAGCAGAAAGTCTCCATCAGTTCGGGACCATAGACGCGGCGCACCATCTTCTTGTGTCCGTGCCACCGTCCCAGCCAAACCAGCGGCATGCCATCCGATACCACCATCGACGCGGCATCGAGCATCGCGCGAAACGGTTTATCGACCAGCGATTCCGATATCCCGTGCATTCCTGTAACGGCAACGTAGCGCGATCCCGAACGCTCCGAGATCCATTTCTCGAGGATGCGAATGGCGTCAGGAATCTGGACCGCGTCCACGCGGACCCCCAAGACTCGGAATTGTTCGGCTTCCGTGACGCCCGCGGCTTGCGTTACCTGCATAGTGGTGGCTTGCATGAGTTGGAGACCCAGTAAGAAATCCGACTAGCTGTACTGTTCGATTTGGAGCGGGCTCGCGTAGAGCTGGCTTGGCCCCGGGGGCCGTGCCTTCAGACGGCGGCGCATGAACTCCGCCCACCCCAGAATCATCAAGAACAGCGTGGGATGGTGCCAGGTCATTTCCACGTTCACAAACGAATGGATGGTAATCACCGCCATGACTCCAATCATTTCGAGTGTAAGTTGCCGGTCTTCGGCGCTCAGCCAGTAACCGCGGTAGTAGCGGATCAGGATCGCCCAGATCCACACGAGTGCAATGACGAATGGCGCCAGTCCCCAGATGCTCGTGCCGACGATGACCTCAAGCCAGTCGCTATGCAACTGCGGGGCGCCGACCGTGGTCAGAACCGCGAAGCGCGATCCGGCATACGCTCCCAGCCCGGTGAAAGGACGTCGCATAAATGCGTGGTACCCGACGCTCCACCAGTCGAGGCGGCTGGAGAGCGACATCATCTCGGCCTGGCTTTGATCACGCTGGAGATAGCTCATGATCTTGTCGCCTACACTGATCAGCAGCGAGATGGGCAGAGAGTCCCGGTAAGGATAGGGGATTCGCTTGGCCAGGGTGTCGCCCGCAACAGCGAAGATCAGCGCCGGGCCAGTCAGGAGAGCCGCCACAATAACCACCTTGAATCTCCCGGCAAACCAGAGCACGACGACCGCAGCGATCACCAGCCCCGCGAAAGCGCTCCGCGTCTGCGCCGCGATCATGGTCACCGCTCCGAGCAGTGCCGTCAGGATGTAGAACGCTTTGTTCGTACATTTGCCGACCAACGGCCAGAAGCGAATTGCCGCCACCAGAATCAATACCGCACCCGTATCTCCCAATTCGTTGGAGGAGACGATGGGGTACGCACCGGCCAGTCGACTCTCGGTGGCCCATGTTTCCGCGGGCCAAATCGGCAGCCCGATCCAGACCCACGCCAAGGTTGCCCCGGCGATAATCCATGTCCAATCGATGAAGGTTTTGTACTGCTCGCTGGTGCGTACAACCTTGAGCACCACGGCGATGATCGAGAGGTCGAGCAGGTACTCCAGCGACTTATACAGCGTCCAGGAAAATTTCACCGACCAGAGAGACGACGCCAGACAAACCAGGCCGAAAATCGTCATGGTACCGACGACCCCGTGGGTCATCGACGGTCCCCAATCTGGCTTGCGGAACACCAGGCGCAGCAACAGGATGCCACCCACAATGACTTCTGGCCCGACGCGCAACGCGGCCAGAGAATCAAAGGGCGTCTGGGCAATCTCGGCGGCACTGCGGTAGCGAAACACGAACGAACTGCTCAAACTAAGAAACCACACCCAGTGCCACCACTTGATCTGTGAGCGGAAAGCACCGAGAACACGGCACACTTCTTTCAAGCCGACCCACGATCCCCACATCGCGGGGAACATTAGCACCATGCCCAGGGACACGAGGCCAAGGTTCACACCCTTCTCCATCACCAGCCACGCCCCGGCGACGCTGCCTCCTGCTCCGACCAGCAGGAACGGCAGGAACTTCAGCAGAGCCGCGGCCCGGCGCGGAGCAGGCGTTACGGGCTCGGGACTCCACGCGGGTTTAGTGCCAGTTGCCATAGGGATAACTCGGGGTGTTGCTATTGTATCGGCGTTATTTCTTGACGGCGCAAGTAGCACAAGTAACTAGCGCGACACGAGTGCGGCCTCTTGCGGCTGCGCATCGAGCGGATAACCCAGCCGGGTGAGCAGACCGGTCGCGCGATCACGCACCACCTGAACCTGCGCTTCGGTGAGATTGGCGCGCCATCCGCCCACCGATCCACTGCGGATGAACTGCCCTTTTTTCGAGGCACGCTGCGGAGTTTCTTTTTCCTTAGCCTTCATGCGCTCGACGGAGTTGTTCGCAATTGCCTGGCGGATCCGGTCTTCATCGGGCGTGATGCCGAAGAATTCGATGATCTCGGCGACTCCCCTCACACTGTCGCGGCGGAGATCTTCGAATTTCACCACCAGCAGGTTCTCGCTCGAAAGCGGCGCCGACAGCCACGATTGCACGTGCTCCGGCCACGAGGAGAACGGATTCACTCCTTTTGTCATGAAGACTTGCAGGTATTCGTCGAACGGCTGGTTCACCAGTCCGAGCGCGGTCTGGTAAGCGTACTCCGAGAGCGCCACATCGCGCGGATCGCGCACCAGGTAGACGGCCTTCCTGTATTCCGGATGAAAGACTTCGTGCGTCTTAATGAGGCGGCCACCAGCGGGCATCAGGGGCAAGCCGATCTTGTGCTCTCTCACGTCGGGAATCGACTGGTTCACGTTGCCAAACCCGGAGGCCTCGCCGGCGATGGACTCAAACAGCAGAAAACGCAGCCAGGTGCTGCCCGACCGCGGATACGACGCAAGAAAAATGTCGTTGGCGCGCAGACTCTTGTGGCGCATCCACACCAGTGGTGTGCGCACCGCGCTTTTCGCCATTTCGTGACGCAACTTACGAAGGATCGGCATGAGTTCTCTCGCTAAGAAGGATTGTCAACTCTTGATTGCTCGGAGGAATCGGACTGCCTGCGGAAACCACGGACTCAGTTGCTGCCAGAGCAGGATGGGAACTTGAATGACGCAATCCTCGTGTTCCATTTGTTGACGGAGTCGGCGGCGTAATACTGGTTGGTATACCAGAAGGTGCAATCGTCGGTCGGATCGATCGACATGCCGCTCAGATTCGACCAGGTGACATTGGCCGCCTGCTGTGATCCGGTGCCCTCGATCACGCTGGTTTCCGCCTCCATCTGGCCGAGAGGATCGGCAGGCGTCCAGCCGGTGTAGCGGATGGCAGGATGCATCGAAGCGCTGGAAACACTGTAGCCCACCGCGATGTCGCCCATCTGGTCCATGCCGATACTGGGCACCCAGCGGTAATTCGAGTCGGGCGCGAATGTGCCGTACTGGTAGATCACCGGAGTCAGCGGCGTTCGCAGTTCGTACCAGCGGATTCCCGAAGGCAAGAGCATGCTCGTGCCGGTCGAAACGCTGTGCGTGAGCAGGATCGATTCGTGATCGCCGAAGTTCCGGTAGACCAACGGCGTCATCAGGCGGTCGCCGGTGGCTTTCACTTTGTTGGTGGTGTCAAGTTGCGGGACGCACGGCGATGAGCAGGCATCTCTGTACGCAGGTAACGGAAAGGAACCCGCCTGGATGTAGGTGGAGTTTGCGGGCGTTGCAAAGTCGACGTGGAAGAGGAATTCGTTGATCTGGGTCATGCCCTTCCCCGGGCGTTGATCCAGTTCGAAGAAGTATTCCTGAGCGCCCGCCGGAGGTGGCGTCGGCCCCACCCAGCTCACTGGCAGAATAGTCGGCAGGCTGACGCTGCCCTGAAAACAGATCGCAGTCGCGGGATTCCCCAGCAACATGTTGGTGCGGTCCAGCGCGCAAGCTTGCGAGGCGACAAACCCCTTGGTGGTCGGACTCAGCAGATTTTGCCCGATGTAATAAGCATCCGGCCAGATGGCAAGTTTGGGCTGATCGGGAAGATTAATCGTCAACTCAAACCCGTACAGGTAATAGGCGCCGGTGGCGTTGGAAGTGACCGAAACGGCTACACAATCCAGATACGGACCGCCCACTGGTTCCGCGTGATGCTGCATGACCCAACGGCCCGCAGCGGCGTCATACATCACGGTACCATCACCGTTGTTGCTGGTCTGGCAAGGCCCGCCAAACTTCTTCCACAGCGTGTTCTCGGCGACAGGTCCCAGAATGTGCGCGCCGGTTGCCTTGTTGTACATCGAGTACTTCATGTTCAGAACTTGAACATACTGCGTTGGACCGGCTGCGCCGGTGACGTCGGAATAGTTGTATCCCGATCCGGGGGCGCCGTCGAAATTGAGGCCGGCAGTGCTGGGAAGCACGCGCATTGAAGCCGCAACTTCGTCCTCGGCAGCGTCAAATTGTTCCGGCGCCAAGGCGCTCAGGCGCGGGGTCACGACCGGCCTTGATTCCCTTACCATGACCGGTCCGGTGAAGCGTTGCGCCGACGCCAGGGTGCAGGCGCACAAAACCGAAGCTACAGCTACAGTCCAACCGCGAAGCGAGTGAAACTTCATCCGACGTCTCCTAATCAAGTATGTTCGGACATCGGATGGGGGCCCGACTGCCGAGGTCACTACGGTTCGATACCCTGCGAACAGCTGCCGGCTAGGCCTGATCTTCCACCGGCAGTGGAGCGGCAAATTCAAGACTGGGCGCACTGGTTTCAGCGACCTTGCGGCGCAGCAGCACGATCACCATCACCAGCGCCGCAGTGTTGGCTAGGATGATGCTCCACACCACACCCCAAAGACCGAAATACTTAGTGGCCGGGATGCCCACCACCAGCGTAATGACACTGGCAGCGCAGTTGGCGAAGAAAATCGAGCGCGGCGATTCCATGGCGCGCAACACGATCGACGCTCCCACACTCGCCGACCAGATGATCGTTTCCAAAGCAAAGAACGGAAGGTAGTCCGAGACCTTGCCGTAGTTTCCGGCGTAGAGCAGCTTCAGGATCGGTCCGCGGAACGGAATCACCGCGGCCCAGTAGGCGATCGCGCCCACCGTGAATAGCATGGTCATTCGCCAGGTCAGAGAGTACGTTCCGGCGTTGCCTTCTTTGCTTTGCACTCGCGAAGCATAGGGGAGAAAGAGCATGGACAGTGCCGCGTACGTTTGCAGCACCGGTCCGGCGAGGTTCATCAAGGCGCGTAACTCGCCCGCGTGAGCAATGCCCGCAAACAGGCTGACGACGGAAAAATAGAGATAGGTGGGAATCCAGCCCACAATCGAACTGCCCAGGGCCCACTTGCCGTAGGACCAGTGCTTGCGCCAGGTTTGACGCAGTTCCGGAATCTCTGTGCTCGGATCGAGTGCGCGCCGCAAGGCCAGCATCAGAGCGACACCGCATGCCAAGGCTGCCAGCCCCATCAGCAGGAATGCCGAAAACGAGGAGAGTACGTGCAGCCGGTTGATGACGAACGCTCCGCCTACGACCAGCACGAAATAGAGCACGGCTCCCAACGCCGCGGGACCGGGGGAAATCTTGAGGTAGAAGCCGCGGCGGCCCAGCCAGAAAAGAAAGATGCAGGGAGCGGCAACCGTCAGGCCAGCGAGAGCTCCGGCCAGCGGCGGAGACTTGCCCAGCGCAAAGGTAACGGCGGCTGCGATCGCAAATACAACGAAGATGACCGCGGAGATCGCATTGTGCATCTTCAGCGACGTGCGCATGTAGCCGCGCAAGTTGTCACGATAGTTCGAGCCTCCGTAAACCGACATCGGCTCCAGCAGCAGAGCCTGATACAGAAACGACATCAGCAGGAAGATGCTGAAGCCCAATCCATAGGCGCCATACTGCTCTGCGGTCATCCACCGGGCCAGAAGGAAGCCAAGTACGAAGTTTGACCCGGCAATCAGGCCATACTCGAGTATCGCCAGGCCGCCTTTGGTGCCCCATCGCACCATCGTCTGCATTTTGTCGCTGCCTGCGGACGGCGTAGCGCGATCACCCGAGACTTCCGGCTTCTCGGGCAATACAGCGGAACTGGTTGTCAGTTTTTCTGGCAAGGATTTGTCTGGGGGCGCCGAGGACTACGAGATTTGTTCTTCCAGTTCGGGCTCGGCCCGTTCCTGCTCGGATTTGTTCAGGCAAGAGCGCAGGCTCTCGGCGAGATAACGGACATCGGGCTCTTTGAGAATACTGCCGTGATCGCCGGCGATTTCGTGGACTTCGACTCCACCTGTGACCCACTTCGACCAGTCGTCGGTCGGATTGTCCACACCGCGCAGGCCCTTCTCCGTGGCGCGAAACCAGGTCGCCGATCCAAAGTAGACCTGCGGCTTGTACTTGTCTTCGGCGATGGCGAAGACTCTTCGCACTTCTTTGAGGGGCCGCGGCAGGAACAACGCTTCGAACCGGCGCTTGATGCCTTTGCGAATGCGTTTCGCCCGGTGAGCGACGTAGGCCAACTGCTCCTTGCGGGGCAAACTCATGAGTGAACTGAGCAGCATCTTGTTCGACTTTGCTTTTCCGGGATAGGTGTCGAGCAATGCCAGCACACCGATTTCCTGGCCATCGGCCTGCAGCTGGCGCGCCATCTCAAAAGCGATGAGTCCACCGAGCGAGTATCCGCCAACGTTATAGGGACCTTCAGGTTGAAACGAGCGAATCTCCTTGATGTAGAACGCAGCCATTTCTTCGACACTGGTGTGAAATCCGCGATCACCTTCCAGGCCTTGCGCCTGCACTCCGTAGAATGGCCGGTCCGTTCCCATGTGCCGAGCCAGAGC
>Ga0335076_10007056_pt1 | contig 11325 bp, 10 predicted proteins | sample Lox_Sample_25_FD_206717 | JGI IMG/M metagenome (GOLD analysis project Ga0335076, IMG submission 206717) | Soil microbial communities from Loxahatchee National Wildlife Refuge, Florida, United States - Lox_Sample_2.5 | ecosystem: Environmental > Terrestrial > Soil > Wetlands | place: USA... | reverse complement strand
CACCGCCGGCGCCTCCGAGATCGTCTTCGCCCTGGCCTGGGCCCTGGGCTACCGGTGGGCACCCCGCCTGGCCGACCTGCCGAACCAGCGACTGTGGCGCATCGACCCCCACGCCCGCTACGGCCCGCTGAACGGGCTGGCCCGGCACTACATCAACACCCGCCTGATCAGCGAGCACTGGGATGAGATCTGCCGGCTCACCGCCTCGCTACGGGCCGGCACCGTCGTCCCGTCGGCCATCTTGCGCACCCTGCAGCGCGGCCCTAGCCCCTCCACCCTCGCCCGCGCCCTGGCCGAACTCGGCAGGGTGATCAAGACGCTGCACGTGCTCGAATACGTCCACGACCCGATCTACCGCCGTACCATCCACCGCCTGCTCAGCCAGGGCGAACGCCGCAACGCGCTGGCCCGCGACGTCTTCCACGGCCAGCGCGGCCAGCTCCGCAAGCACTACCAGGTCGGCCAGGAAAACCAGCTCGGCAGCCTCGGCATCATGATCAACATCATCGTGCTCTGGCAGACCGTCTACACCCAGGCCGCCCTCGACCACCTCGCCGCCACCGGCTACCCGATCGACCCTGCGGACGTGGCCCGGCTCACCCCGCTCGGGCATCCCACCATCAACCTCGACGGCCGCTACCGCACCACCAGCCGCCCGCCTACCAACGGACTCCGGCCCCTACGAATCCGCTGACTCAGGATCCTGTACCAATCCTCGTCACAGGCCGACTCTGTTGCCTGCAGGCCGAGACTGATGGGGCTCGTCACCGAGAGCAACTTGAGCCTTCATGCAGCCGCCCGCGGAGCCGCCGTTCGGCGCGGGTGGCAGTCTTTCATTGATCTTGGGTCGAGGCGCGCAGATCAGGTATCTGTGCGCGGTCGCGCGCGTGGCCGGGACTGGCTAGACAGGCGCGCGGGGCGCGGACATCAAGTTGAGCGGGCTGGCAACCGGTATGGGACCCTGACTCGTGCTGCCAGATCACCGGCGCGGCCTCCTGGCAGGCTGGGCCGCCGGGTCCAGGGGGTTGACGGGTGGGCCGGGTACGCTATTCAATACAGCTTAGTAAGTGGTGCTGAATGACCGGGGTTGATTTGCGTGCATGGCAAGTTCGATGGCCTGGGCCGGTTCGCGGACCCGTCGGTGCTGATCTTGACCAGCCTGGCCGACGGCCCCAAGCACGGGTATGCGATCATGGCCGACGTCGCCGCCTTCAGCGGCGTGGGGATGGAGCCGGGCACCTTGTACGGGGCGCTGTCGCGGCTGGAGCGCCGCGGCTGGGTGCGGCCGCTGGCCACCGACGAGCGGCGCCGCCCGTATGAGATCACCGCGGTCGGCCAGGCCGTGCTGGCCGAGCAGCTGGCCACGATGCAGCAGATCGTGCGCATCGGCCGGCTGCGCAGCGCGACCGCGTTTGGCGCCTGATGAGGCGCACGCTGGCCGCCCGGCTGTCCCGCGCGCTGGTCGGCTGCTACCCGCGCCGCTGGCGGCAGCGATATGGCGGGGAACTGCTCGATGTCCTGGACCAGCACCGCCCGGGCGTGCGGACAGTGCTTGACCTGGGCGCTGGCGCCCTCGGCGCGCACCTGGACCCGGCCTACCGGAGAGAAGGGCTCGCCGTGATCGGCCGACACAAGAATGGCTTGGCCGCCGGTATCGCGGCCCTCATGGTGCTCGTCGTGCTCGCGGGCGGGTGGTGGATCGCTGCGTGGTGGCAGGAGGAGCACGGGTCGCCGCTGCCGCTGAGCGAGGGGACGTGGGGGGTGGCGTTCTCGCCGAACGGCCGCATCGTGGCCACGGTCAACCCCGGCTTGGAGTTGTGGGATGTCGCGGACCCGGCCCATCCGAAGCGGCTGGACTACTCCCACGGGCCCCTCGTCATGCCGGGAGAGCCGGCGTTCTCGCCGAACGGGCGCGTCCTGGCGACCAACGGCGGCGGGAGCGGGGTCTTGTGGAACGTGACCGACCCGGCGCGCCTCACCGAGATCGCGATCCTGCCGGGTCGCGATGTCGGGCAAGGCGCGATGGTGTTCTCCCCCGACGGGCGCATCCTGGCGACCACCGACAACGGCGCGGTGGTCTTGTGGAGCATCGCCGACCCGGCCCGCGCCACCCGCATCACCACCTTGACCGGTCAGGCCGGTGACGTTACCGCCCTGTCGTTCTCCCCGGACGGTCACCTGCTGGCCAGCGGCAGCGACAGCGGCACGGTGGTCGTATGGAACATCGCCGACCCGGTCCGTGCCACGCGCATCACCGCCCCCGCCCGCCAGGCCGGCGGCATTTCCGCCGTGTCGTTCTCCCCGGACGGGCACCTGCTGGCCAGCGGCAGCGACAGCGGCACGGTGATCTTGCGGAACCTCACCGACCCGGCCGCACCGGTCATCACCGCCACGCTGCGGTTCACGGTCCCGCTTCCGCCGCCGCAATATCCCGGGCCGGGGACTGGCCCTGACGTCGCGCTCGCGTTCTCCGCCGCCGGGCGTGCGCTGACCACCATCGCCGGCAATACCACGGTGACCCTGTGGAACGTGACTGACCCCGGCGCGGTCACCCGCATCACTACCGTCACCGCCAACCGCATCGGCACCGGGACCGTGGCGTTCTCCCCGGGTGGGCGCACCGTGGCCGGAGCGCCCACCACCGGCGACACGCTGGCCCTGTGGACGCTGCCCTGAAACACCCCGCACCGGCGCCTCGCCCGTCGGCGCAGGCCTGGCCCAGCGCAGCCAATGATGACGTGATTTGATCATCCGGAAATGCCAGCATGAACGATCGGGCGAACGCGCCGTCGCGCCGCCTGCGGCCAGTTGATCAGCAGCGCAACTCAGGCCCGTCATATGACAGGGCCGATGATGCCCAGAAATGGCTGATCTGCGCGTCGGCCCCCACGGGTGGTAGAAATGCCCACCGCACCGAGTCGGCGCTCGGTTCGCTCCGCTCTGGAATACCAGTCGCGCTGCGTGACCGTCGCTGGGGTGTGGCTGCCGCGCGGGATCTGCCTTACCTGCATAGCTCAGTGGTCGCCCAGCATGATCGCGAAGGCCGCGGATCAGGGGATCGGCAGGGATTGCCAGCGCGGTTACCGCGCGGGACGCGGGTAAGGTTCCGACATGGCTGCCTCATCGTTGATGGTCCCGCTCGGCACGCAGGCGCCCGACTTCACCCTCCCCGACACCACCGGCACGATGACAGGCCGCGACGACTTCACCGCCGCGCCCGCGTTGCTGGTCGCCTTCTTGTGCAACCGCTGCCCCTACGTCCGCCACATCGAGACCGCGCTGGGCGCGCTGGTGTCGCACTACCCTGAGCTGGCTGTCGTGGGCATCTGCACCAACGACGCCGATGCTTACCCCGGCGACCGGCCGCACGAGCTTGCCGGGCAGGCCCGCCGCGCCGACTGGACCTTCCCCTATCTGGTCGACGCCGGCCAGCAGGCCGGCCGCGCCTACCACGCCGCCTGCACGCCGGACTTCTTCCTCTACGACAGCGCGCGCCGGCTGGCCTACCGCGGCGCGTTCGACCAGTCCACACCCGGTAACGGCAAGCCGGTCACCGGCGAGCTGCTCCGCGCGGCCATCGAGCTGACCCTGGCCGGTCAGCCGGTGCCCGAGCCGCACCGGCCCAGCATGGGCTGCTCAATCAAATGGCGGTCCTGACCATCCTCATGACCGGCGCAGCCCGCCGCCAGGCAAGCCGTTGACCCGGCACCGCCTGCCGCCATGCCCAAACGCCCATGCCGTCTCCAGAATCCGCTTGCCTGCCGAGCCCGGAACCGGATCACTCCCGGTGATGGACCTAGTCCGAGGACGGTAAGCACAGTGCCGCCGTTAGGTGCGGCTGCGGGAACCTCGGCAGCTGTCAGCTGAGACATGCAGATCGGATCGTTCTGTCTGTCGCGCGATGAGGTACGTGTGCCGTGACCGCGGCCCACCTCTTCATATTTGCGGCGCGCCGTGTCCGCCAGGTGAGGGGAAGTCATTGGCGACTGGTAACCGGTTGAGGGTGCCTTGGGCCGCTAGCCGCCGGTGTGCTGGGTGCCCATGGCCTCGAACCAGTGCCGGTGGTCGGTGACACCGTGAAGTGCGGTGGCGGCGACGAGCGCTAGGATGGCGTGCACCTGGGCAGTGGCGATGCTGCGCGCCGACGCCTCTCCGGGTTGATCTCCGGCCTCGGCAAGGAGCAGTTCGGCCGCGTGGTAGTGCTCGGGTCCGTTCATCGGCCCTCCAGTTGCCTTGTTGTCTGTACTGGGGTCATACCGCGCTGGCGTATCCGGTGAACTCTGCCTGCCTGGTCACGGGAGGGCCGAGGCCTGTCGAGTCGGCATGACGGTGGTCGGGTTGCGCCGCGGCGGGCGGCGTGGGCGGCGCCGGGTAGTTCCCGCTGGTAAGTGCGTCCCTCGAACACCGCAGCGCAGGCGGGGGCACAAGGGAAGGCGGCCGGGCCTGGAGCGGGACGTCTCCCCCTGCGCCCATGCACACGGCGCCGGGCAGGGGCCTGGGTTTCCCGGCGGGACGGGCCCGGTCGGGCATGAGGGCGCCGGAATGGCGCTAAGCTCCCGGTCCTCGTCTGGTTGTACGCCTGCGCAGGGACAGCCGGGGTCATGGCCAGCAGGAACGCCAGCGCCAGGGCGATGGGCCCCAGGACCTGGGCGGTCAGGACCGGCGTTCCGGGCGCGGTGGTGGAGGCATCGGCCGCCCGGCCTGCCGGGCTGGCGCTGCGCCTGGGGGCCGGGAGATGACTCCGCGGGGGCAGGGCTAGGTGCGGGGCCAGGCGTGATTTCCGGGAATAGGCCTGAGGCGTTTCCGGCGTTGATGACAGTGGTGCCGGTGGCGTTCGGGTCCGGGATGGGCCAGGGTAGGGCGGTGGGAGGGATGGCCGGGAAGATGCCGGGGAGGGCGACGGAGAGGGGTGACCGCGCTGGCGACCATGACGAGGCTGACCCCGCGGTCATCGGCATCGGCCATCGCCCAGATGCCCGCCGAGCTCCAGCCGGTCATCAAGGACCTGGCCGCCAACGCATACGCCGCCTACGCGCAGCAGCTGTACGGGACAGCCACGCCTGTCCGCGTGACGGGCTAACCCAGCCACCCGATCGCGGCCGAGCCCTCGTTGGTACCATCGTGCCGCAGCAGTGACTAGCCCCAGCCGCAGCCCCAGGCCGACCTCAGCCGGAGGGTCCACGCGGAACCTTGCCGTGTACCGCAGCCAGCAGGGGTATCGCGTGAGGGGCGGCGAGCCCGGTCCTGCCGGGATCCGGGGCGTGCCCGGCGCTGGCGGTGCCAGTAGCGCTATCACCAGCGCGATTGACGCTGAGGGCAAGTCAAGGGAGAGCGGGGCGGACGGACGCCGATGATGCCTCGTCCGGGGGTGCGTGCGCCAGTCGGCTAAATGCCGCGCCAGGACGCGCCCGTCTCCGGGCCGCCGACATACCGGGAAGCCTCACGCGGCAGCGGGTGTACAGCGCAGCTGCAGCCGGCCGGCTGCCAGGTACCGGTCCAGGGCGGCGACATCCGTCGGGATGATGTCGCGCGGAACCCCTGGCAGCTCGGCTGCGAGCGTCATCTCGCTGACGTACCGGTCGGCGTCCGGTGTCGGCAGCGGCATGCCGAACAGCATGATGGCGGCTAGCACGGAATCCAGCTGCTGGAATTCCTCGCGGTCGATTAGCGGCACCGGCTGCGCGTCGCCGACGATGGCCACATCCATGGCCGGCCGCAGCAGCGCCTTCGTGGAGCTGAAGCCTGTGTAGATGGTTTCCGCCGCCACCCCGGCCTCGGCGGCGATCGCGGCCAGGTGGTGCCCGCCCCGCCGGATCGGCCAAAGAGGCGGACCGCGGCGAGCAGCACGTCGGCGCGGGTCTGCCCCGACGTGCCGGGCGCGGCAGGCGCAGGAGTAGCGGCGGGTATTCGCGGTGGCCGGCGAAGACGGAGGCGTCATGCAGCGTACGCCGCGGGTTGGCGCATGATGGCGCCGCTGCCGGAATGCAAAGATCCATCGATCCGGACACGTCAACCTGCCCGTCCAGCACGTGCCTGGCTTATTTTATCGCTCGATAGAGCTATCCTCGCGCCGTGGCTGCGACCTCCGGGGTACGTTCTCGCTCGTTCGGTCCCATGCTCATGGTGGTGACCTCGGCCGGGCTGGCGGATGGCCGCGGGCACCGGGAGGTGGCGGCCGCGGCGATCGCGGGCGGGGCCGATGCCGTTCAGCTCCGCGCACCCGAACTGCCCGACCGGGGCCTGCTGCCCCTAGCGGCCGATCTGGCGTCGGCCTGCCGGGCGGCGGGCACGCTGTTCATTGTTAACGATCGCCTGGAGGTCGCGGTGGCGGCCGCCGCGGACGGCGTGCATCTGGGCCAGGGGGATCAGCCGGGCCGCGCCGGGGCCTTTCTGCCTCCGGGCATGGTGCTCGGCGTCAGCGTCGAGACGCCTGAGCAGGCTCGCCAGGCGGCACGGTTCGGCGCCGCCTATCTTGGGGTGACCGTGTGGCGCACGGCCACCAAGCCCGGCGCCACGCCGGCGGGCCTGGACGGGCTGCGGGCGGTGTGCGCCGCCACCTCACTGCCGGTGATCGGGATCGGGGGGATCGACGCGGGCAACGCCGCCCAGGTCCTGGCGGCGGGCGCGCGGGGCGTCGCGGTCGTGTCGGCGGTAGGGGCGGCGGGTGACATGGTGGCTGCTACCCGAGCCTTGGCCGCCGCGCTTGAGCGGTCGCATGCCACCGGCGCTGCGGGATCGCGTGACACCGGCGCGCCGGGTTGAGCAGCGCGGTGGCGGGCAGAACTGGCGCAGTTGGGGATAGCGGATGAGTGAGCAGCGCACCGGCAAGGTCACCGCGGAGATCTTCGAGCAGGTCATCCTGCGGCGGCTGGGAGCACGCGACCCCGGCGTGGTGGTGGGGCCCGCCCACGGCGTGGACGTCGGCGTGGTGCGGGTGGCGCCGGGCGCGGTGATGGCCCTGACCTCAGATCCGGTGTTCATCGTGCCCGCCTACGGCTGGGAGCGGGCGGCATGGTTCGCGGTCCACATCCTGGCCTCTGACGCGGCCACCAGCGGGCTGCCGCTGCGGTGGATGACGGTGGATCTCAACCTTCCGCCGGCCATCACCGACGAGGAGCTGGCGGCACTGTGGGACGCGTTCTCCCGGGCCTGTGAGGCTCTGGGGATCGCGGTGATTTCCGGGCACACCGCGCGCTACGACGGATGCAACTGGCCGATGGTCGGCGGCGCGACCTGCATGGCGGTCGGCCCGGAAAGCGGGTTCGTCACACCTGCCATGGCCCGGCCGGGTGACCGTGTCGTGATCACCAAAGGCGCCGCCATCGAGGCGACCGCCCTGTTCGCCGCGGCCTTCCGCGGCCGTCTCGCGGCCGCCGTCGGCGCCGGTATCGCCGAGGCGGCCGACGCGCTGTTCGAGCAGATGACGGTGGTCCCAGAATGCCGGGTGGCGGCGCGGTTCGGCCTGCGGGACGAAGGGGTCACGTGCATGCACGACGCCACCGAGGGCGGGGTGCTCGCCGGGCTCGCCGAGGTCGCGGCAGCCTCGGGGACCGGGCTGCGGATCGACCTTGACGCCATCCCCATCCGTCCCGAAGTCCAGGCGGTATGCCACCACGTCGGCATCGACCCCTACACCTCGATCTCGGAGGGAACGCTGATCGCCACGGTCGTGGCGGACCGGGCAGACGCCTTCCTCGCCGCCCTGGCGGCCGACGGCATCGAAGCGGCCGCCGTAGGCGAGGTCGTGGAGCCCTCCCACGGCACGATCCTCCGCACTGCGCAAGGTGAGCAGCCGCTCAGGCACCCCGGCCTGGATCCGTTCTGGGAGGCCTTCGGCCGGTGGGCAAAAGAAGCAGAACTTGCGAGTCGGCTGGAGTAACCGGCACATGCACTCGCGGTCATTGGCGGCAAGACGCCAACCAGCGGCCCATGTGCGGGAGCCGGTTCGGCACCAACCGCGCATAACCGGCCGATCTGAACCGGCATGGCTTAACTCGCCAGCACATATACCAGCAGCGCAGACTCGGCGATATGCGCGGATTGCAACAAGATGATCACGGATAGTTCGTCACGGTCGGTCACGGCTGAGATGCAGGTGACCGTGACGCTGCAGCCGACGGCACTGTGCCCGGGTCACCGGCAGGGCCGGGCATCATGCCCGGGCCCGGCGGGCGGTGTGGTCCCGGGCCGGCGGCATGATGCCGTCGGCAGGATGTCCCTGGCCCGGCACCCGGCGCTGAGCGTCGAAGATCCCGGGGGGTGCCGGTGCTGTGATCCGGGCCGGGTCCGGCGGGACTGCGGGCCGCGCGGCCGGGCGGCGAGCGTGCGGGCCAGGCGCCGTGATATCCCCGGCTGGGGCGCCGCGGCCGGCGCGGTGACCTCGCCGGCCCCGGGCAGTGCCCGGGGGAGGCCCGGCGGGAGGGCCGTGCCCGGCCACCTCGGCGGGTGCCGGCGCCGTGACCGGGGTGCCCGCCGCGACGCCGTATTCCGCCGGCGGTACGATGCCCGCGCGTGGAACGGCTCGTGGAACGGGGCGCCGGATACTCCCAGCACGGCCAGTGCTATCAGTGCGATTACCCGTGGCATCGGTGCAGCCAGTGCATTCGGTGCACGGGGCCGTACTTATGGTAAGGAGAAGGTCTACAGTCGATTCCGTAACGGGCGACCTTGATGGCAGCGAGGCTGAGAGCACGGTCCGCTTCGGGCTGGACAGCACTGGGGTCTCCGAGTGGGCCCACTTGAATCGGGCCATGTTCCTCTCAACCCGACCGGCCGAGCCGCAGGCGGGACATTTGTTCGAGGCGTTCGACCCCAACATCGCTGCTGCCCTCGATGATGTCGAGAGCCTACGCGCCGCTCTTGGGGCGGTCGCGGCAGAACTACATGGCGGCTGCGCAGGCGGGGGAGTCACCGGGCATTTAGTGGGGCCCGGGCGCGGAACGGCTGGATCTTGCGCTGGCCCAGGATGTGGTGCCCCAGAGCCTCATGTTCGCCTGGCAGCCTTCGGGCACCTCGTGAGCTGCACCACTGAAAGGTGATGCGCATCACTGGTAGGATCGACCCATGACAGTCGGCAAGCTCAGCAGAACATCTCGGAGAGATGTAGTCATAGGGCACGTTGCCGGTGTCAGAAGACGGCTCACCGAGGTCGTCAGCCGAGCCGCTAATCCATGCCTGACACCTGTCTCTTGGCGCGTCCAGATCCGGCGGTCATGTTCACACAGATCCGCTACGTGGGCCCACCGATCACGGGGGCCCCGTTGACGACTGCGGATAACAGCCAAGGCGCACCAATCCTGTACACGACAGAGGAAGCCGCCGAGATCCTGCGGGTCAAGAAGAGCTGGCTGGAACGCCAGGCTGCGGCGCGGAAAATCCCGTTCACCATGCTCGGTCGCAGCTACAGGTTCACTGCCGCCCACCTGTCCGCCATAATCCGGATGCACGAGCAAGCGCCTGCCCCGTCGGGGTGGAACGACGGCAGCGATACCCGCCCACGGCGACCCAGCGCGAAACTACGCGTGACAAACCGCGGATCGCCGCCGCTGCGGCCGAGGCCGCGCAACGGCCCGCGCAGGGCGGCTTGATCGGGCAGCTGAGGCCCGGATGGCACCAGGGGAGACGCGATGGCCTACGCGGAGAAACGGGGGAACCTGTGGCGCGCGCGCTGGCGGGGGCCGGACGGCACACTCGAGTCCAGACCCGGCTTCCACACGCGCAAGGCCGCCGAGAACTACGGCCGTGACCAGGAAGCCGCCATACGCGCCAACACCTATGTCGATCCGCGTGCGGGAAAGATCACGCTGACCGAGTGGGTCAACCAGTGGTACCCGGCTCTGGACCTAGAGCCGACAACTCTGAGCAATTACCGGTACCAGATCGAGGTGCACATCCTGCCGACATTCGGGAACCGCGCCCTGGCCTCCATCACGGCGGAGGAAGTCAGTGCCTGGGAACGGCAGATCGCGGCCAGCGGCTATTCACGGCGCACGGCCCGCGATGCGAGATCAACCTTGACGACCGTCCTCAGCGATGCCATCCCGCGGTACATTCAGGCTAATCCGGCGCAGCGCCGACGCGGAAAAGGCCGCAAAGGGCAGCGGCGCATACAGCGCATCGAGCAGGCCGGGAAAGCATGGGCGACGCCCATCCAGGCGCTGCTCGTCGCCGAGCGATGCGCCGCCCTGTCCGGCCACGACACCGACTTCGTGATTATCATTACCGTGGCCTACACCGGCATGCGGTGGAGCGAGGTCATCGGCCTCGGCCCCGAGTGCCTCCAGGACGACCACATAGACGTCAGCTGGAAGCTGTACGAGCTGAACGGGCGCTTCTACCGGGGACGGCCCAAGGATGGCTCAATCCGGCCCGCTGACCTGCCGCCGTTCCTAGCCGGGATGCTGGCGAACGAGGTGAGCGTTCGCGCCCGGAAGTGCAGCTGCCGGAATACCGAGAAACCCTGGTGCCCGGGTGGTCGCTACGTGTTCCTCGGCCCCGAGCAGGGCCACTTCCGCCGGTCCAACTACAGCGAACGGTTCTTCCGACCTGCCGCCGACGGCTCCTACCCAGTCCGCGGGCAGCGGCCAGCGATGCCGGTCCTGGCAGACACCGAGGCCCCGTACCCGGGACGGCCGGTGCCGCCATGGCCCATGGCTATGCCTGGCCAGGAATTCCAGCCACCCGTCGGCCGCGGCGTCGCCCGCCTGGTCAGCGACACCGTGACCGGCAGGTGCGCGGTTTGCGGTCGCGCGTGGCCGCGGCGACTGGACGGTCACGTCATCTCGCACAGCGCTGGCGGCGCCCGTTGCGAGGGATCGGGACAACCACCCGCCGGCGACCTGCCCCTGGCGTCGTGGCTGCCGGTGCTCCCCGGCCTGACCCCGCACGGCCTGCGGCACGGCCACCAGACCTGGATGGACGAGGACCGCATCGCGGATGTCCTCAAGTCTGAACGAATGGGCCATGAAGTCCCCGGCATGCGCGGCGTCTACAGCCACGTTAGCGACGCCATGCGGGCCGAGCTCAAGGCGGCACTGCAAGAGCGCTGGACAGCCTCACTCCGTGAACGAGCCCAGCTGTCGCCGCGCTCGATCGTGCCTGTTCTAGCCGCCTTGCTGGCAGAGCAGAGGCCGACCGCGAAAAAGATCCGCTCCCAAATCGCTCCCAAAATCGGACACGGATCGGGGTGGCTGAGGCCGAAGAGCAGGAAATAGGTCTCTGACCTGCAAGAACTCGGTGGAGCTGAGGGGATTTGAACCCCTGACCCCCTCGATGCGAACGAGGTGCGCTACCGGACTGCGCTACAGCCCCGAGAACCTGAGCTAG